>SDBS01004979.1_pt1 | contig 13003 bp, 13 predicted proteins | sample 2277091 | NCBI WGS metagenome assembly SDBS01 (sample SAMN10404972, study PRJNA504765) | marine sediment metagenome | isolation source: marine sediment core GS10_PC15, 163 cmbsf | place: Arctic Ocean: Southern Knipovich Ridge | collected 2010 | reverse complement strand
CCCCCTCATCTTTCTCGCGGCGGTTCTCAATTTGTTCTTCACCAACTATTACTGTATCGCCAATACTATCGACTATGATGCCGAAAGGTTCTCCCACCTCAGACTTAAACAGAACTACTCGGCTGTCCGCATCCACTTCTCTGCTCTCAAAACCTAAAATCCGTCTCAAATCGAGCAGCAGATAGAGCCGTCCTCTGATGTTTACATAGCCCTTTACCTCCTCTGGTGCATGGAAGATAGGAGTATAAGCGACTCCCGAATTAATCACTTTTACGTCCAGGATATCCACACCAAAATGGCGTCCAGCTATCCAGAAGGTACAGAACTGCCGGTTTTGTGAATCAAGCGCCTCTCTTTTCATAGCAACTTCCATAGGACAATCTCCTTTTTTGGATTACAGATTATGGGCTACGGGTTTCTGGCTGCTTCTTTGCAAACCTAAAAGTTCCGCCACAGTCTCTAAAAAGTGTCCCCTGTCAAACTTGACTTCATAACGGTTGAAACCACAATTTTTCGCCCTCTCAAGGTCATCATCCGCGTCCAGAGACGATAGTGCCACAGCAGGTATATCCCGCTGTTGCTCACCTTGACGAACACTTTCTAAGAATTGCCATCCATCCATCACCGGCATGTTAAGGTCAGACACTATCAGATCAAATTGGGCTTCGCTCATTTGGTCCAGGCCAATCCGTCCGTTCTCAGCGGTAGTAACCTTGTAGCCGTCCTCCTGCAGCTTTGTTATAGCCGGCCTGGCTGTGCTGGCTATGGTGCCCATTGCAATGATGACCGCGTCTGCGTCCTGGCACTTGTACTCCTCGAAGAGGCCGCCGTACTTCCTGCCGAACGCCTTGTAGAACTGCTCGTCAACCTCGCTGATGATCTTCTTTGCCTTCTTAAGGTACTAGTGGTGCTCGATCCACGCCTCCTGGGTGCCGTAACCCCTTACAGGCTGGGCCAGCTTCCAGTCATTGTATGGAAGCGGATCGCCGAGCCCGTACTTTGGGTTGAACGGGGGAAGCCACTTGTCAACGTCCTCCTGATCAGGGATCTCAACGGGCTCCGCTGTGTAGCTCAGGATGTAACCGTCCATGCCAAGGGCCACCGGCAGGTGAACCCTCTCGTCCTCGGCTATCTTGAAAGCCATGATCGTCGTGTCAAGGACCTCCTGGTTGTCCTCGCAGTAAAGCTGAATCCAGCCCGTGTCCCTCTGCGCCATGAGGTCGGTGTGGTCAGGCTGCATGCTCTTGGCGCCCCTGTGTACCACAGCCATGACCACGGGCCTCCTGAGCCCGTACATTGGGTGGTGCATGTAGAACAAACCGGGGCCGCTTGTGGCCGTGAACGTCCTTGCGCCGGCAAAACTGGCTCCCTGGACGCTGATCTGTGCGCTGATCTCTGACTCTACCTCGATGAACTTGGCGTCCAGCTCACCATTGGCCACGAACTCGGCCAGGTAATGGACTATAGTTGTCTGAGGTGTGATGGGGTAAGCCGATGTTACCTCGATCCTGGCCAGCTTCGCCCCGTAGGCGACGGCCTTGTTTCCTACCATTAACTCCATGTGTGGCATCTTACTCTGCCTCCGATTTCATCACTATTGCATCAACGGGGCACTGCTCTGCGCATATCCCGCATCCCTTGCAGTAATCGTAGTTGATGACGCTCTTGTTCTCAACCATGTCTATGCTTCCATCCGGGCAGACCATCCAGCATATCTTGCACCCAGTGCATTTCTCGGCGTCAACGATGGGCTTGAAGGTCCTCCAGTCCGCCTTGCTGTTGCTGGGCGCTCCAGAAGTATCGATCTTTTCAACCACCTTTGGCATACCTATCTCCGTGCTGTTGTATGCCTTCTCGACGGCCCTGACGTTCATCTCTGCCAGCCTGCCTGACCACTGCTGGTTGACGGCCTCGATGACCGATTCCAGCTTCACCTCGCCGGTTGCCTTGCAGAAAGCGCCCAGGATGGCCGTGTTTGTGATGGGCCTCCCCAGTACCTCTAGGGCGATAGCCGTGGCATCAACGGTTGCAGTTGATATGTACATGTCCAGCTCGACCTCAGTGGGTGGGACTGAGCTGTTGATGACCACCATTCCGGTGTCCTTCAGGCCATCAGTGATGTTAACCGATTTCCTGAGCAGCGGGTCAAGTACCACGATATAATCAGGCTCGTGGATGAGGCTCCTCACCATCTGGTCCTTCTCTCCTATCCTGACGAAGGCCGTTACCGGCGCTCCCCTGCGCTCGGTACCGTACATTGGGATTGACTGGCTGTGGTGGCCCTCAAGGAAGGCCGCTGTGGCCAGCAGCCGGGAGGCCGTGACCGCGCCCTGTCCTCCCCTCCCGTGGAAACGTATCTCTATCAATATAATCCCCGAGTAAGTATCAGGTGAGCATATGAGCTTTCTCCGTGGGCGGCTCATTCAAGCATATTTCCAATGTCATCCTATTCGTTTAACCAGTTTAGTTGGATAAGCCTGAACAGAAAGTTAATGTGATGAAGGTAAATAAGTCGCGCCGCCAAAGCGTTTATGTTGTAAAATGGTTACGGTTTTTTCGAGTTCAGAAAAGATAGGTGATATCGTCGCAAGATTCCCCAAGGCCGGGGAGATACTCACTGGGTACGGAATCGATTTCTGCTGCGGAGGCCACCGGCCCCTATCTGAGGCGTTAAAGGAGAGCGGCCTTGATGAAGATGAAGTCCTTGACAGGTTAGAGAAAGGATACCAGGACACGGTAGGCCAAGACTTGACGGACATCGATTGGAGACAGGCACCCACGGCCGGCCTCATTGACCACATCATCAACACCCACCACGTGTTTCTGCGGCTAGAGCTCCCCAAGTTGAGCGACCTCACGACCACGATATTGCGTGTCCACGGTGCGGGCCACGGTGATGTCCTGTCGCGGGTACACAGGCTCTTCCATAACCTGAAGCTGGACATTGACCAGCATCTCATCAAGGAGGAGGAGACCGTGTTCCCGCTGCTGAGAGAGTACGCCGAGAAACCGGGGCAGGCTCAGCTGCAGAAAATAGTTGACCATAACCGCGGCTTGATTGAGGCGCACGAGGGGGCGGGCGATATACTGAAAGAGCTCAGGAAGGTGACTGACCAGTACACCGTGCCCGCTGATGGCTGCCCGACGTACGAGATGACGTTCAGTAAACTTGAGGGCTTGGAATCAGACCTGTTCCAGCACATTCATCTTGAGAACAACCTTCTTTTCCCTCGTTTTGAGGGGTAGTTAGGGTCGAACGAGTAACCAGGGCACTGACTGGATAATTCGCATATCCTATATGCAATGATAAAACATGTTTGGTATCTATGAAACGCCTGAACATTTTCGGCATAGTCTTCGATCTAGACGCGACACTGGTTAACCTAGGCGGTTTCGTCGAGTGGAAGAAGGCACATGAGGAGATCGTCGATAACTATCTGGAACTGGACTGCAATGAGGAGACAGTTAGAGCCTGTAGCGATAAGGGGTTGTTCACAATGCTTGACGAGATGTACCTGAGCCTCCAGGATAAACGGGGGGACCACGAGGCAAGGAATGTCCAGAACTCTGCTTATGAGATACTCAGCGGATTTGAGGAAAAGGGGGTTGAATCATGTACTCTCATGGATGGTTGCATTAGCGTGCTTGACTGGATTAAAGAGAGGGGGATTCCAATGGGCATATGTACATCTAACTCGCCAAAATCAGCTGACTCCGCTCTCAGGTTGCAGGGGCTTCACCACTACTTCAAAGCGGTTGTCGGTAGATCCGTTGATTTCCCCATGAAACCCCATCCAGCGCAGCTTGAGGAGTGCTTTAGACAGATAGGTGTTGACCCATCCAAGGGAGTCATGGTGGGGGACAGTCACAAGGATATCATCGCGGGCAAGGCCGCGGGGGCCTACACCGTGGGTATCCCCGTCTACTTCACGAGGCTTGAACTGATGAAAGAGGCGGGGGTAGATGTGTTAATCGAAAGTCTGGGCGAGCTTCCCTCGGTCCTTGAGGCTCTCTAAACGACTAAACCGTCAAAATAGAAGAAGACATAGTACAGCGCCACCAGGGTCAGCACCGAGATCAGCAGGCCCCTCATGGCCTTGTTATAATCCATCCCAAACGCCCCGATCCCTCCCGCCAGGAATCCGTAAAGGTGGATATCATGGGCAATGTTCACGTCATTTGCATACAGTAGGGACGTGACCTCAACGGCGAGCATCCCAAGCCCAAGAAGCACCCCCGGCAACGGGATGAACAGGGCTGATGTAAACTTGAAGGGTATCAACAGCAGGAGTAAAGCGATTGCCCCGAAGACAGCCCCCGAGGCACCTATCACGGGCATCGTTGAAGCCTGATTTGTTATGATGTGGGCGTACCCCGAGGCCATCCCTGACCCCACCAGGACGAGCCCGAATTTCGTGCTCCCTATCTCTGATTCAACTGCCCTCCCCACGCTGAGAAGCACGAACATGTTCGAGATTAGGTGCTGGAGGTTGATGTGGAGAAACATGTACGAGATGAGGCTGAGAAAGTTCTGGCTCGCCATGAACGAGGCGGGTCGCACCGAGTACTCGTCAATGAGCTCGAAGAACAGCGAGTCAGGTAAAGCGTACCTCCCGAAAAACACGACGACGCAGGCGGCTACGAATAGGTACGTGAAGACCGGCTCGTGCCTGCGTGACATATCAAGCAATACCTTCATTGAAGTATTAAAAACCTGAACTTGCCGGGTTCAGGCTGCGGAAAAAGTAGTGCCGCAAAGTATAACGCATCTATTTACATGAAAAGTGACGGTAATCAGAGCAGTTTTCGTCAGAAAGGGTAACTCTTTTGTCTAAGACTTATCATTATACGGTGAAGGTCGAGCAAAATGTTAGACAATCTACGGCCCATAGACAACAGGAAAGTAATCGGTAGAGGTACATGGTATGATAAAGCAGCGGACGAGCTCATCAAGCGCGAGAAGAAGCTCAAACGCGACCTCACCAAGATGCGGACCGAGAGCGGTCTAGGTGCCAGTGGATACCCACATATCGGAAGCATAGGGGACGCACTCAGGAACTACGGTATTGCCTTGGCCCTCCAGGTCAGGGGCTATGACAGCGAGTACATAGCTTTCGCCGACGACAAGGACGGGCTCAGGAAGATACCGGCGGGCATGCCAGAGGAGCTTGAGCAGTACCTAGGCTATAGCGTGGCACAGATACCTGACATCTTCGGTGACTGCCACTTCAGCTTCGGCGAGCACATGAGCAGCCTACTGAAAGAGGCGCTGGACGCGAACGGAGTGGTGTACACACCCATGTCGGCGTACCAGACCTACAAGGACGGTATACTGAACGACCAGATTATCAAGATCCTCGACAACAAGGAGAAGGTCGGCAAGATCATCGAAAGGGTTACGGGTCAGGAGAAATACCTTGACAACCTTCCCTATTTCGTGGTCTGTGAGGAGTGCGGAAAGCTCTACACGACCTACGCACACGATTACAACCCCGAGACTCAGACGGTCCAGTACGAGTGCAGGGGGATGGAGGTCAAGGGGACCTACCAGGAAGGCTGCGGACACAAGGGAGAGGTCAATGTCCTGGGTGGGAAGGGAAAGCTCCCATGGAAGGTGGAGTTCGGTGCGAGATGGCACGCCCTTGACATCAGGTTCGAGGCATACGGCAAGGACATCGCAGATAGCGTACACGTCAACGACGCCATCTGCAGGGAGATATTCGAGTGGGAGCCGCCCATGCACGTCCAGTACGAGATGTTCGTGGACAAGGGGGGCAAGAAGATCAGCAAATCAGCTGGAAACGTGTTCACGCCCCAAGTGTGGTACAGGTACGGCAGCATGCAGAGCCTGAACCTCCTCATCTACAAGAGGTTCGTTGGCACAAAGAGCGGGTCTGTTGATGACATCCCGCCCCACATGGACGAGCTTGACGAGCTTGAGGACATATACTTCGGCAAGCGCAAGGTCAAGGACCAGAAGGAGTACTACAAGCTCACTGGCCTGTACGAGTACGCCCACCTCCTGAACCCACCGGAGGAGCCCGAGGTACACGTGCCGTTCAACCTGATGGTGAACCTGGCACAGGTAGCACCACCGGGCAACGAGGCCGAGTTCATGAAGGCCAAGCTGGATGAGTACGATTACTTCAAGGAGACCAACAGGGGCATCGATGAGCGCATCAAGAGGACGCTCAACTGGGTCACGGACATCGCCGACGATACACAGGAAGCAATCGTGCTTACTGATGTCCAGAAGCAGGTCGTGAAGGGCATCATCGAGGAGTTGAGGGCTGCCGAGGATCTGGAGGCTTACCAGGCCAGCATATTCAACGTAGCCAAGGCGCTCGATCTGAAGGCAAGGGATGTGTTCCCCGTGGTCTACAGGATACTGCTGGGCAAGGACAGGGGGCCGAGGTTCGGCCCGTACGTCGGGTTGGTCGGCAAGGACTCAGTCATCGCCTCGCTTGAGAAAGCACTCTAGTTATTCCGTCGTCTAGGCTACCCTAGACATCTTATTCTTTGATTCAACAGATGCTATTTTTTGAGGGTGTAAGAAAAAGGAGAGGATGGTACGAAAAGCCCATCACTTGGAAAGATTCTTGGTGAACCGCTCTATCTTGTTAGCTGCGTCCTCAAGGACATCAACGTCCTGGACGAGTGCGGGCCTGATGTGGCCGTAGGCTGGGCTCTTATCCCCGATTACACTCACCCCTCCGTGTCCCTCGCCGTTTCCCACCAGCACGCCCTCCTCGCGTTCCAGGTCGTCAACGAACTTTGAGACTGGAACCCCAAACGAGGATACGTCAGGGTATGCGTAGAACGCGCCTTCAAGCGTATGGCACTCTATTCCCTCTATCTCGTCCATCCTCTTGCAGAAGAACGTCCTCCTCCTGTCGTACTCGTCCCGGTGCTCCTTCATGACAGCCTGCCCGTACTTTGTGGACATGGCGTTGAACGCCTCCGTACCAGCCCTCTGGATAAACGTGGCCGGCCGTACACCGATGTACCTGGTCTTTTTCTCAACCACCTCGTAGTACTTTTTCGGGATAATCAGGGATGCAAGCCTCCACCCCGTGAAGTTGAACATCTTGGTCCCACCAACGAGGACAAAGGTACGCTCACTCATGCCGTCCATTGCTGAGATCGACACGTGCTCTTTGCCGTCGTACACAAACTCGCTGTAGAACTCATCGGAAACCACCATGAGGTCGTTGTCGATGGCTATATCCGCGATCGCTTTGAGCTCGCCCTTTGTGTAAACTGTCCCCGTCGGGTTGTTAGGGTTGCACAGGACGATCATCTTGGATTTCTTAGTGACCCTGTCATTGAGATCATCAGCGTCTAGGTGGAAACCTGTTTTACTTAATGGAACAGGTACGACTGATGCCCCAATTGTCGGGGGTTCACCGAAATATCTGGCGAACGATGGGTCAAAGACTAGCACCTCGTCACCTGGGTTGAGCATGGCGACGTTGATCATGTGTAACGCGGGGCTTCCGCCTGCTGTCACCATGACCTGTTCAGGGTCGTACTGTATCCCGTATTTTGAGTAGTAATTAGCTATGGCTTCCCTCAGCTCGGGGATTCCTGCCGAGGGAGCGTAATGTGTGTACCCCTCGATTATCGCCCTGATTGCCGCGTCCCTGATATGGGCAGGTGTCGCAAAGTTTGGGTCTCCACCCCTAAGGTAAATTGTGCCGGGTTTGACACTGTAATGCTTGAAAGATCGTTCAATCAATATTTTCAACTGAGCACTCGTTGACAAAACGTGTATTTAACACCCGTGAGCTATGAAAATCTAAAAAATAGACGACTGACTGAATTAAAGAAGAAAATTATTCAGGTATGGCGGCTGTGATCGTTATCTCGATCTGTCCGCCGTTGAGACCTGACTCGACGGTCGTGCGTGTCGGTGGGTTGTCAGGGAAGTACTCCCTCCACAGTGGGTTCAGGATCTCTGGCCTGTCGTTGATGTCCTCAAGGTAGACTACCGCCTTGACGACGTCCGCCATTGACAGCCCGTTCGCCTCCAGGACGCCCTTGATCCTGTCAAAGGTGTTCCTGAACCTTGCCTCCTTGGTGTCGCCTCTCCCGATTATCCCGCTGAGGTATAGGGTGTTCCCTGATTTCCTGACTGTTGAAATTAATGGTTTTGACATAATAGTTCCTGTTCTCTTCTGGTTCATTATTATTAAACACTCTTGGGGGCGGCCATTTGTGCATTGAAATGAGGGATTATTGGGGAGGAGCCAAGGTTATGGCATCAAGTAGTTCCCGTTATCATCCTTGTTTAAATCTTCAACCCGGACAACTGCCTCAAGCGGCAGGCTGGCGTACAGGTGGGGGAAATCTTCACCGATATCGTCCTTGCCCTCCCATTTGAGGCTCACCTTGATTTTCTCGGGGTCTATGTAAAGCAGTACCAAGTCCTCCGAGTCCTTGTAGAAGCTGTTGGCCACAGGGATGACCTGCTGCTCCGTTGACATGTGGATGAAGCCCTAGCTTTCAAGGGAATCAGCGACGTATTCCCCGTTCTTCTCGGCCTTCACCCAGTCCCTTCGATTAGCGATATGGTAAATCAAGCCGATATACCAAGGGGAAAATACGTGATAAAATTATGGATTAGTGGCGAGTAGTTAAACGTTGGTTGAAAGAAGAATGTTTTTTTTCGTGGCTGCGAAAAAGAGTAAAGCAGGCATTGTATAGATGTAGGCAATAAGTAATCGGGAGATAACCATGACAGAATATATACTTGAGACAAAAAATCTTACCAAGTTCTTTGGTGAGAATTGTGCGGTCTATGAGTTAAACCTCAAAGTCCCACGAGGAGTCGTCTATGGGCTCCTAGGGCCAAACGGTGCCGGTAAGAGCACAGCTATCAGCATGCTGACAGGGTGTCTAAAGCCTTCGTATGGAAGCGTAACGATTCTAGGACTCGATATAATCAAGGATAGAACCAAAATCATGGAGAAACTGGGGTACCTTCCACAAAAACCAGCGGCCTATCCTCACATAACCCCGGTCGATTTCCTGGTCTACATGGGGCGGTTATCAGGCATGACCCGAACTAATGCCCTCGACAAAACAAGGGAGCTGCTTGATTTTGTGGGTCTAGGAAAAAAATCCCATTACAAGGTGGGAACATTCTCTGTCGGGGAGTTGCAGCGTCTTGGTTTCGCTCAGGCTCTGATAAATGACCCTGAGATTCTTATCTTGGATGAACCCACGTCTAATTTGGACCCACTCGGAAGGTTTGATCTGTTAAATATGGTGCGGAGGTTAGTCGAGGAAAAGGGGCTAACGGTTATCACGTCCTCTCATATTATCCCCGAGGTGGCGCGTGTCAGTGATTATATTGGCATATTAAACAACGGGGTATTATTGATCGAGGGAGACATTAACGACCTGGTCTCAGGCCAAGAGGACGAGTACGTCATCGAAGTATCAGACAACAAGGTGTTGGCAGATAGGCTGAAAGAAGAGGGCTATGTGATCGAGGTTAGTACCAGTAACGAAAAAAACGTTCACATTAAGGTTGATTTGAGCAGGACAAAGGAATTATGGAAAAATCTACCACGTATTCTTGCCGATGAAAAGATTGACCTTTATGGGTTCCATCCTGTGGGGGATCCACTTGAAAGACTATTTTTAAAGAAACTGAGGGTGGACTGATGAGCTCAATAACAAGATTCGTGAGACAGTTTGCTGCAACAAAGTTGTTTATCATAGCTGAATACGAGTTGAGAAGGATTCTCGGGTCAAGAAAATTCAAGATAATGCTGGCAATAATGCTTCTCCCGAATTTAGCCTTCTTACTTGGATCTGGCGGGATAATACCGGTAGAGACTGGAGAGACTGTTTCGTTAGAAGAATTTTGGATAATAACAGGAGACTCCGTCTTGAATTACTGGACGGGGCTCCCAGGTCAAATCCTCTTTATTCTTATTACTAGCGAAATGCTAGCCGGTGAATACGAGAATGAGACCTTCAAACTATTGATCACTAAACCACTGAAGAAGAGCGAGATAGTTCTAGGCAAATGGCTCGCCTTTGTGGCAACCGTGGTTTTACTAATACTGCCCCCGATCACGATATCAGCAGTACTGATATGCGCTGTGTATGGGGGGTTCTGGGACGGTTTTATCACCATTATGACATACGACCTTTGGGTAGGTGTACTGGCGGTTGTGGTCGGGGCTACCATTATTGGCACAATCACATTGATGTTTTCAGCTTCAAGCACAAAGTCACTCTACGCGGCACTTTCGGCCTTCGTTGTTACCCTTCTGTATCAGATATTCATCCCCCAGTTGACCTGGCTGGAAAACACGGATCAGTATACATTGGCCTACCAGCTAGGCGTGATTCTTGAAGAACTGGGGTATGTAATTTCACCTGCGGGAAGACTGTTTGAAGGAGACCTTTACATCACCCTGCCCGCATTTTACACTTTCATCATGCTACTTCTGACAGCTACTATCATTTTCACGCTGTCAAAGGAGGCGAAATAATATGAAAATGAAGATATTTGTACTCATAATTTTACTCGGTTCGATGGTTTGTACACCTGTTAGGGTAAACGCAATCGATGGGAATTACGCGGTCACAACTGAGTCAGCGACACTTGTCGCGGGGGTTGTTAACGAGGTCACAATAACTATAGAAAATATCGGGCTTCAAGACATTAGCTCACTTGAGGTAGGAGTCGTTTCAGGAACATACGGTGCAGCCCTGGTCGGGTTTTCATCCTTTGATATAGAGGATTTCCAAGCCGAGTCATCCTTTGAATTTACATTAGATATCCTTGTCGCCAGGGCCCTCCACGGCTCAGCAGTTTCTTTGACGGTCATTCTTAATCCAGGCATAAGAGGTCAGACAATTGAAACTTTTGACCTTGGTTACGTCGTTAACAGCAAATCCTACCTTGAAATGGTCAACATGGACAGGGAAGGAAAAGAGGTGACCCTAACTCTGAGAAACCCGTCCCAAGTTCGACTCTCAAATTCTTCGGTGCAGCTTGAGGTCGGTGGGGTGCTTGTTGGTTTACCCTACTCGGCCAAGATTCAATATCTTGACCCGCAAGAGAACATCACATTATATTTTGATCTTGCCGACATCTACGACCAAGTTACGGTCGCGATCACCTACGATGATGGATGGACTGACAGGTTCGGCGTCAAACTGCTTGGTTTTGCTCATGAAATAATTGTTGATTCAATTGAAAGGAAGGGGGATGACGTCACTATCTCCCTGACTAATGTGGGAGAGAGCGCCGAAAAAATCATGATTGTTTCCCTGAAATCTATGGGGGCAGTTGTCGGTCTACCGTATGAGATAACCATCCCACAAGTCCTGACCGGTGAGACCAAGGAGGTCTCATTCGAGCTATCCCTGGCCTATCAACAGATAACTTTGAGGATCGAGTACTCTGACGGCTATGTTGAGGAGAAAGGATATAGTGTAACGGTTTTCGGTGGAAGGCAAGTTGAGATGAGGTGCACTTATCCTGAGAAAAAACCGGAACTCGGGACAACGGTCTATTACCCTCTAACGGTTATTAACAGAGGCTTGGCCGGGGTCTTTGAGTTTTCAATCGAAGGTTTACCATCAGTATTCAAGTGGGCGTTCATCAAGGACGAAACCAATCTACAGGCGGTATATCTGGAGGAGGGCGAGCAGGCCGTATTCGTACTCGCCGTCGAGGTACCCAAAATCCCCTTGAACTATATGCTAGAGGAAAGGATACCTTTCACGGTCACAGCCATTTCTGAGGGAGAGACGGTTGATGAGCTGGAACTTGGTTTGACTCCAACAACTAGCCATGTTCTCAGTATCTATTCCAAGGGATGGTACGGTAATGTGATCTCCGGCGTTCAGGGCTTGCACTATACGGGAGTCGCATACTCGACGGGTGATCTAGCATTGGGAGAATCCATCACTGCAAAATACCTTCTGAATGAAGATACGACTTACATCGTCATGCTCTACGGTTCCTACGTGGGAACAAGCAGTGACCTTAATCTATTCCTCCTCGATGAAAATGGGCATCTTATGGACGTATCAGCAGAGGGCGAAGGAAAAACTGAGACCCTAATAATTGAAGTTGAGAAGAGCGGTTCATACCTTCTGGTGGTTTCAAACGAGGAAACGACCTCTAGAATGTTAGGTGGTGGGGTGCTGCTGGTATCGGAACTCAAATCCATACCTGACTCCAGCACGTTGGAGTTACGCTCTCCCATGTTTGAGACCGCTACAATTGTCAACGTGACGGGTCTACGAGAAAACAAGATCAGGCTGGAGGTTGATGGCGAATCCCTCACGGTACTGCTCTACCCCTTCACGAGTAACAGGGAGCGCACTGAGTATGACCCGTTTATCCCAAGGGCTGCTGAGACTGTTGAGTCTGAAAATGGACGAGTGATACTGGAGTATAATGTGAGAAGGGTGGATGAACTGGTTTTGATTCAATGGAAATCCAACCAAAACCAAAGCCTCGTGGTTAAATCGAGTATTCATGAAACCAGCGGAGTCGGGATACAGTTGCTTGACCAAGATATGATGTTAGCTGCGGCCGTGCTGACTACGCTTGTCTTTATCGTGGTGGCGATCTGGGGAGAAAAGACGCTTCTGACCAAGCTCTCCTTTCTGAATTCTTGAAAGACAGATAATATTGGGATGACCTGTGGCTACCCTGACAGAGTGAGGGGGCCAGGGTAAGGTTACAGATAAGCTGATATCGACGCTAACGAAAATGCAAAATGGGATAGGATGGGAAAAACCCTCTCTATTATTACAGGAGTAGGTTCCTGTATCTTGGCGTGAAGAGAGAGGGCGTTCCACCAGTGTGCCAGAAGAGGATTTTTTCGTCCTTCGTGTAAACCCCTTTCCTGATCAGGTCAATCAACCCGGCCATTCCCTTCCCCGTGTATATCGGGTCAAGCAGGATGCCCTCGGTCCTCGCAACCAGTTTGATTGCCTCTACCATTCCCTCAGTTGGGACGGC
>SDBS01004978.1_pt1 | contig 13003 bp, 10 predicted proteins | sample 2277091 | NCBI WGS metagenome assembly SDBS01 (sample SAMN10404972, study PRJNA504765) | marine sediment metagenome | isolation source: marine sediment core GS10_PC15, 163 cmbsf | place: Arctic Ocean: Southern Knipovich Ridge | collected 2010 | reverse complement strand
AACTTTAATTGATAGACATATAAATTAATAATATTGTAAAATGTAAGCAAAAACTCAGTAAAGTAATATAAAAATAATTATATAGTATATCTTAGAAAAAATACTTCGTACTGAAAAAAATATACGACATGAAAGAAAATGGGTAAATAAATCACATTTAATTAAATATTGTGCTTTAAAGAAATCAACAGCTGAAAAATATTTGAAAAAAATGGAAAAAGCTGGTTATATTATTTCTCATGAAGAATCTTGGGGCGAAAGAAAAATCAATATTTATGAAATTACACAGAAAGGAAGAGAAAGGTATGAATGGTTTGTGAAAATTAACACAGAGCTTGGATAACCTCTCTTAAATTTAAAAATTGAAAACTAAATAATATAGGGATGGTAAAAAATGTCTAAAACGCCTATGGTTAACGAAGAAAATAATTCTAATAATAGTTATGAAAAAGAAGACAATGAAGATTTCCTGTATACTAAGATAGAAAAAGGTGGATTAAAATATATTAAACACCAAAGAAATTATCTAATTTTTAGTGCTTTATTTCCGATCTTTTTCATCGTTATTCAGGTCATCAATTTTATTTTTATCCGAAGTTTAAGAATGCAAAAATTCCCACCTAGACCTGAATTTAGACAACCACTTTTGATCGATTTCTTCACTCCGATCTTTATATCTTCAGTCATTTTTGTATTTACTTTAATGAATTTCGTATTTTTAGTTAGCTGGAATAAAAATGTACATCGCTATGAAAAATATCAAGAAAAAACTTTCATAAATTCAACAACAATACATAATAATGAATTTCCTGAAGAAAAAATTACTTTAACAATACTTTTTTACAAAATTATTCAAAATATGAAGATAATAAGAATAATATTCATAGGTTTTAATTTAATTTGTGCCTATTACTTTATCTGGTTTATAGGATTTTTCTTAATGAGGTTTGGTTCAGTTACTCCTCTTTACCCTAACTTAAAAATGGTTACAAGATTATTAAATATTATTTGTCAAGTCGGGTTAATTTTTTATTTAATTTTTGAATGGAGACATTTTTATCGATGGAATAAGAAATTAAAAAAATTAAAGGAATTTGAGAAAAAAATCTATAAAGAGCTCGATAACTAGTTTCCAATACAACACTTAAATTTAGGAGGCCTTATTGTAATAGAATCCATAATCTGAACAATTCGGATTTCAAACAGTATCTTTGTATTTTGTTCGATAAGTTTTTTAAATCAGTAATATACGCTTATACATATTAATTACGAAAATTAATAAATCTCTTTTCTCATATTATTTAAGTCTGTTACATTCCTTCTTTTTTATATAAAGACATACATTCTAAAGGAGTTTATTATGAGTATAATGAGCAACGCAGAGATAGATTATAGCACAGCTTTATCCCCAATTATTAAATTATCTTTGGTTAGATTCTCAACTTTTACATTACTCCCAATAATGGAATTTTCTGATATTATGTTTTTAAGCTGAACGTTTTTTTCAATAACAGAATTCTTTAAAATACAATTCTCGATATAAGAGTTGTCACCTATAGAGATATATGGACCAATTACAGAATTTATTATTTTAGTATTTTTACCAATGAAAATTGGATTTTTTAAAAAAGATTTTTCCACTGCGATATTTAATTCTTGAAAATCTTCAGCTCTAATAGAATTTTGTTTTAAGAGGTATTTGTTCCCATTTAAAAGTTCAGAAGGGCGTCCAAAATCTAGTATTCCTTGTTTTAATTCAACAGCGGCTATTTTAAAACCTTGGTTAACAATATCTTGTAAAGCCTCAGTCATATAAATTTCTTTAGATTCTTCTTTTCTTTGATCTAAATCTTTTTTTAAACTCTTGAAAAGGGCTAGAGTTGCGGTATTAGAAAATGAATATATCCCAGCAATAGCTAAATCTGAAACAAATTCTTTAGGTTTTTCAATTAAATCTTTAATTAAATTGTTTTTATCAACAGTAACAACACCGTAAGACTTAGCTTCCTCCTTAGGAACTTTCATAACGGTAATTATCCCATCTACATCGGATTCCCAATATTTATACATTAAGTACGAATATTCATCGAAAGGTATCATATCTCCTAAAAAAATTAGAGACCCTTCTCTTTTGTCTTCTTCAAAACTTTCAGATTTTATTTTTTTAAATCTTATATGTGCAAGATAGACAGCTTCTCCTAAACCCCAATAAAATGGGATACCCTCTTTATATCCTCTTGGATTTTGTTCGATAAATGTCAATTTAAACTTATTATTGTAATGCTTTTTTATATATTGAATTATTTGTCGTTTTTTATAACCTACAATTAAAATTAATTCCGTGTTCGAGTCAAATGTATGAGTGAACTTAAGAAGAATATGATCTAAAACCGTTTTTCCAGCAATAGTTAGGAAAGTTTTAGGCTTACTTAATGTAAATGGTCGTAACCTTGATCCTATACCTGCAATTGGTCCAATAATTTTCAATTTTTTTCTTAATACTCAAATTTAGTTTTAATTAAAAACTCTAATAAAATCTTGATTTATCATAATCAAAAATTCTTTGTAAATAACCATAATATAAATCTAAACCAGTTTCCTCTCTTACAGAGCAAGATATTAATTCTGAAGTTGAACCTAATTTTATAAACACTTCAGAAATCAACATAGATAACTCTCTAATTAATCCTTTTTCCCGATCACTCGTAGAATCTTCTAAAGCTTGAAAATCTTGACTCCAATTAACAATCATTTCTATTTGATCCTCATCCAATAAATCAACTTTAGATAATACATTTATTTGAGAGATATTATTAAATCTGAATTGAACGGAAGCAGCTAAAAGTAATGTAGAAATAAAACCATTCGGTCTGAGGACAAAATTAGAATCAAAAAGAAAAGTAACCGCTCTTTGGATAGAACCAAAACCTAAAGTACTAGCAATTAGTGGTCCTGTTTCTCTAAAAGCAAAAAGTTCAAGTTGTCCTGCTGTATCCACAAATATCCAATCTGCATTATACTCATCAATATCATCTTTTAAATCATCTAAAAAGTTCACCATTAAATCAGATGCCAAAATCATAGCTCCATTAGGTCCTAATCCATATTCTTCCATAACGTCCCCAAGTATAATATAATCTCGTATATCTATATCTGGTTCATATGATAACACCTTAACACCAGGATCTAAATTTAATGTAATCGCTGATACTTCTGGATCTCTATTTAAAACATATTCCTTCATTTGACCAGTCAAAGTGCTTTTACCACTCCCAGCTGTACCAAGAATATAATTCAATAAAATTTTAATTAACCTCAAGCGAAAGATATGTTTTTTTAGCTTCGGATATTGACTACTAATTAAAAATTTTTCATTAAGTGAAAACTTTTATTTCTTTAAAATTAGATACTTTTTATAATTTTAGTGATTAAATAAAGTTTTATTTGTTATTTGGGAGATTTTAAATTTTCTAACCTAAGCTCTTTTTCCTGTCGTTTTTTAAATCTATTAATTTGGTTTTTAATAGCTTCTTCTTCTTTTTTCTCTAATTCTTCATCATCAAGCATCATTGTTTTTAGCTCTTCTTCAGTTAATGGTTTTAAAATATCTTTGATATTAAAATTAGAATTTTTTCCCATGTTGGTTTTAAAAACTGATTTCATTTCTTTAATTACCATTAATTTACTAGAAGAAATTTGTCCTTTTATTAGAGTTAGTTTTGAAGGTCTTTTAATTCTTACAATTCCAGATCCTGGGGGCTGGGCAATTGGAGCGGAAGGAAGATATTGAATATTATTATGTGGTGCATGTTGAAAAGATAGTGATAAGCTTTTTAATTCCTGCTCTATCCTACTTAAAGTCTTATTACTTTCACTCATTAGTGATAAAAGAGAATCTTCTTTAGTAAATTTTTCAATTTTACTTTTCTCATAAATTATTGTCCGTTTTTCTTTAATCTCATGAAAGGACATTTTTATTTCTTGAAATACCTTTTTTTGAGTGAATTTAGTAGTAACTCTTCTTTTTGAGCGTAAATCTTCATATTTAAAGCCATCATAACAATCTTCATTAATCCAAATATCTGAGATTTTGAAATTTTCTGTGAGATAATATTCAAAACGCTGACCAGAATACATAAAAATTGTTAATCGTGAGATTTTGATTTGAAGATCATTACAATTTACCATCTCATCTAATTCAATTGAAAAGGATAAAGATTCAGACGAATGATATAACTTTTTAATAGCAATTAAATAAGGAGGATTGTTCTGGTAGAGTTCTTGTTTTAAAAATTTTGAAATTTCAAATTGAATTGTTAATCGCTTTATTTTTTCTGGAAGAAATGTTTGTCTTTCTTCTTCATTCTTCTTGAATTCTAAAAATAACTTGCTTTGGTCGTCCCACAAAACTTGGAACAATTCCATCTTTAGTTTGAACCTTAAAATTTTAAATAATATGCATACAATTTGATATATCTACGATTTAAATTCAAAGTTTAATTTAAAATATTGCGACTTAAGCAATTTAGTAATTTCTAATATTTCACCAAACAAAACACAGATAAATATCACCAATTTGATTCTATTCACTTTTTCTTAATTTTGACAAATAATAAATTGGCCTTTTCAAATTATTTTTAAAATATTCTATTTCTTCTTTCGAATGATCTCCAATATAATTGTTTATATCTAAAACTAAAACTGCTTCTTGAAAATGTAATTTCCGTAAAGCAATTTCTTGTAATTTCTCCCACTCTATGTAAGAAAATTTCATTTTATTTAATATACCATCAATAGAACAAATTGAAACTATTTTTTTATTAATAATCTGTAAAATCGATTCAATTTTAATAAAATAATCCTTAAACTTTGCTGATCCTATTAAATAAATGAGAGTTTCTTCTATAATCGAAAAATCAAATTCTTTAAATTCTTCCAAGAAATTCTTATTTAATCGTTCTTTTTTCATCTTTTTACACCAAATTTATTCTAATTTTCTTTTTACTCAATTGAAAAAATTTTTAACAATTATGTCATCTAAATAATATATCATTTTTTACAATATTTTGGGACATCTTTTACCAATTAGGGTATTTAAAATATAATAAAAATCTAAATAAAAAACTCAAGATTGGCGTTTCGAATGACTACCGAAGTTATTAATTATGATGATGTTTCAAATGATACAATTTTTAATATTTTTCAGAGTGCAATTTTGGAAGGTGTTAAAAAAGAAAATCACCAAGTAATAAAAGAAGGAAGGACTTTAAAATCAAGTTTTTTAAATATTGAGAGTGATCCTGAATCATACACAAGAAATAAGCTTGAACCTCATATTAAAAAACTCCTTCCTAACGTTGAACTACATGCTGAAATTCATAAGAAAACGAGTCTTGGGAAATTAAAAAAACCAGATGGTTTTATAATTTCAAAAGATACAGAGATAATTAAAAATTTGCTAATTGAATGGGAACCATTTAATGAAGATCTAAGGATTAAAAGGGATCATGGAATAAACCAAGCAAAAATTTGGATATCTGATATCAATATTGGTACTCTAAATAATGCATTAGTAACAAATGGCAAAGAATGGATTTACATAAAAACACAGAAAATAAACGAAGAAATTAGAGTTGTAGAGCAAGAACTTTCTGTAAAGCAAGCACTCAAATTAATGGAAAAGGTATATAAAGCTGAAAAAATATATGAGTCCCCAATTGAAGAAGCGATAGACATTACTGAAAAATTTTATAATTGGTACGTAGCTTTAATTCATGGAGGAGCATATATTAATAAAGAGAATGTTAAAAAAAATATTCCAAAAGAAGATTCTCTTTTAAATAATGTAATATTTGCGTCATCAAAACAAGAAAAAAAGGACTTTATTAGATTAAATTTCACTCGTTTAATTTTTGTAAGAATTTTATCCGAATATGGTATTATTAAAGATGATATTCTTAACTACTTGAAAAATACTGAACCTGAGGATTTTTATAACCGAATAAATCAATTATTTTTTGAAACACTAAACACTCCGTTAAATTTACGAGAAAATATCCCTAAAATTTATGAGAGTATCCCCTATTTAAATGGAGATTTATTTAGAAAAAAAGAAATTGATGAGAAAGGTTTAAAAATTCAAAGAGAATCTTTTGTTAAATCAATAGAATTTCTTAGAACTTTTCATTTTAAAAAAGAGTATGAAAATTTAGAGAAAAATTTTAAAATTGATAACACTATTGATCCTGAAATTTTAGGACAGATTTTAGAAAAAACAATTGAAGATAGAAAAGAAAGTGGAGTATATTATACACCCCAAGTAATTACAGAATATATGGCAAAAGAAATTATAGAAAGTTATCTAAAAAACCAAATCATTGAATTTTTAAAGAAAAGGGAAGATAATCAATGGAAATATATTGAAGATTTTTATGATGTGTTTGATCTTGATAAATTAATTCTTAAAAAAATTTACAACCAAATAATTAAACCCATAAAAATATGTGATCCTGCTGTTGGATCTGGAGCATTTCTCTTAAGCTGTGGAAATATGTTATTTTATGTCAGAAAAAACATCTTAAAAAAGATAGAATTATCTGAAAGTAATTATGATATTAAAAAAGAAATTATCCAAGATAATTTATATGGGGTTGATATTAAGGATCCTGCGGTTGATATTTGTAAACTAAGATTATGGTTATGGATTATTGAAAAACAAGAGCCTGAGCCATTACCTAACATAGATTTCAATATTAGAAAAGGAAATTCATTGATTGGGTTTACTAATGCAGAAACTATTAAAATAGATCCTCAAGATATTAGCTCATGGATTAAAAAGGGTAATTTAATGAAAATATTTTTAGAACGAAATGAAATTATAAAGGAATATTATTTAATAGAAGATCCATTGAAACAAAAAGAATTAAAAAAAGTTATTGATAAGGAAACTGATGACTTTAATGAAAAACTAACTGAGGCTCTAAAAAATGATTTAATGAAAGAAGATGTAAAAACAAATATTAATGACTTAACAAAACTAAATATTTTTCATTGGGTTATGGAATTTTCAGAAGTTTTTGAAAAAAAAAATGGTTTTGATATTGTAATTGGAAATCCTCCTTATTTCAGAATAACTTTTGCTCCTAAATTAGAACAAAAGATAATTGGAAAATTAGGAATCCTAAAAAATTATCATCATGGTCAAGGTGATATACACTATGATTTCACTGTGCGTAGTTATGAATTGTTAAGAGATGGCGGGTATTTTATGTTTATTACTTCACGGTATTGGCTGGAGTCTGTTTATGCTAATTATCTAAAAAAATTTTTTAAAGAGCGAGTAAGCTTATCAAAAATTATTGACTTTAGAGAACAATTGTTATTTAAAGGAGTTGATATTCATAATTCAATTCTATCTTACATAAAACATCAACCTCTAAAAAACAAGAGTTTTTTTGAAGTTTTTCTATATGAAGAGAAATTTTCTGAAGGTTTAAAGAGTCTCAAATTAAATGAAAATTTAGAAAAAGCGGGAGAATTTAATTTAGAGAATTGGAAAAGTAATGAAAATTGGGCATTCACCCCAAAAATTCATAAAGAACTTTTCATGAAAATTAAGAAAATTAAAACAAAATTAGGTGATGATTATAATTGTAATCAATATACAAATTCTTTTAGAAGGAAACACAAACATGTTTTAATATTTGATAATAAACCTAAACGGATTTCTGAAGAACATTTAAGAAAATATCGAAAAATGGGAGAAATTAAAAAATTTTGTGTTGAACCACTGATTAATAAATATGTTGTTGTAATCCATAACAAAGAAAAATGTTGGAATGATAGCCAATTTAAGAAGTATCTAATATCAAAGAATATTTCTAAAGCAGATTTAATTGAAATTAAAAAGCAGAGTGAGAAAAATATTGATAAATATGATGAGATAATATATATTGGATACAGAATTCCACGAATAACATTCAATTTTACGTATGTAGACGATAAAACCTGGGTCGATAATACTTATTTTATTACTAAAAAGAAGGCAACAGCATTTTCATTGAAATTTTTGATTGCTGTTCTTAATTCTGATTTAATGAGATACTATATTGATATTATAGGAAAAAAAAAAGAAGATGAAATTGAGATTGGATCAACATTTTTGAAAAATTTACCCATTATTCTACGAAGAGGATCTTTAAATAAATTTAAAATGAATCAAATTGATTTTATTGAAAAAATTGTCTCAGATATTATTAAACTGGAAAGGGTGGATGAAATTATTGATGTAAAATTTTGTCAATTAAATGATTTAATATATAATTTATATGATATCACAGAGGAAGAGAAGATATTAATTAAAAATTATATGGCTGAAAAATTATTAAAATTGAATTATTAGCTACGAAAATTCTATAATATGACAATATAAATATATAAAAAATTTTGTTATTTCTAACCTTTCTAACTTTTAAATTAAATTCTATTTTAGATTCATAAATCTTTATGATTTCATCATTTTCTTAACTAAAAAGCACCACTCTCTTTATATTTTTATTGCTTCTAATCTTTTAATCCAATAAATGATGAAAAGATATCAAAATAATGCAAAAATTCATCAGGGCTTTCCACCTAATATTCACGTAATTACAGAAGATTTTATATTAAAATCGATTTCAGAGGTAAAAACTGGAGAAAAAATCTATGTTAATTCATCAACTATAGAACAAGTCCAATCAGTTAAAAAAATTATGTATAGAGGGATAATTAACGAAATTAGATGTACAGGTCAAATTTTTAAAATTGCATCACCCGAAAATCAATTATTTTATGCTATAAAAAAAGAAATAAGAGATTATTGTCGTAAAAAGTATGGTAAGTTAAATATTAGAGTGTTAGAAGAAAATATTGAAATCCTAAAGAGCAAGCAGTTAAAAAAGGGGGATATTCTAATAATCCCAAAACATAAACAAATAATAAAAAGGCTTAATCTCAAAACTGAAGAATTTATATCAACATTTTCAAATCAAATTCGAATTGAAATTCCAAAAATTCTATCCTATACAAAAAAACTCTTCAGATGGTTTGGATATTATCTTGCTGAAGGAATGATATTATTTACTTCTGATAAAAGATACGAAAAAAAATGTAGAGGTGTTTCATTTACGATAAGTATTAATGAAAAAAGATTATTAAAAGAAATTATGTTTTCTGGTGAGGAAATATTTGATGTTAAGCCCAAGTTAATTGAAATACTTAATAGAAATGCATATCGTATTAATTTTTATAATACTCAATTAGGGGAATTAATATATTGCTTATTTAATACAGGATCTTCGAAAAAAAGAATACATCAGTCTTTAATGTCTGCTCCAAATGAATTATTAAGAGAACTCATAAATGGCTGGTTGAAAGGTGATGGCTGGGTTTGTAAAGCAAATGATTTAATTATTGGAAATACAACATCCATTGAATTAGCAAAACAAATCTATTTAATTTTAATTAATTTAGGAGAATTACCCGCTTTAGGCTTATCTGCTCATAAAAATCAAAATAGGAATAAAGCAAGAGAACAAGGTTATTATTTACGTCATAATCTTTACAATATTAGACTTTATAAGAATAAAAATAGAAGTCATAGGAAGCAAAATAGAAATTACGTATTTTCTCCAATATTGAATACAAATTTTAAATTCTATGAAGGTTATATCTATAAATTAAAAATAAAAAATAGTTTTTCACTTCAAGTAAATTTTATATTAGCTAATATTTAAGAAATTAAGCGTTAATTACCCTCCATTATCCGATTAAATGAATACATAAATCCCACTCAAAAACCTGAAAAATTAATAGAACGCGTTATCTTAGCCTCTTCAAATAAAGAAGATATTGTAGCAGATTTTTTTTGTGGGACAGGTACAACCTTAGCTGTTGCTCATAAATTACAGAGAAACTGGATTGGAGTAGATAATAATCCGAAAGCAATAGAATTATGTAAAACGAGATTAAATATCAAGTAAAACAAGATCTAAATCAATTCCACATGAATAATTTTAAATAATACATATAATGAGGATTAAGTGTTAACAACTTTTACCATAAAATCTACGTAACCCCTAGCACCAAAAAAATCTTCAACTATCTTTTCTCAATGGCAATTTTTTCAATTCCTAACCAGTTTTTTGCATCTTCAAGATTATATACAATTTTTCTTTTAGGAGACTTTGCTCTATCTAATAAAATTTGGATTTCTTTATCTAAGATTGGATTTCTTCCAATAATCTATACATATTTTATTAATTTTTCGTTATTTCTTTTTAGAAAATTCAAAATAATTTCAAAAGATTTAAGATTAAGCGATATAAAATCTACACCATCAATAATTACAGAAAAATTTTTTAATTCTTTTATTTTCTCTTCAAATTCCTTTATGAAACCTTCCGTAACTGAGGGTGGAAATGTACCTAATGCCTTTATATAGAAATTATTTTCCCCAATTTTCTCGATTCGATACATTATTAATAAATTAATTTTTAATGGAGTTACTATCTATATTCAACACATTAATTTATTTTTTTTTTTTGTTTGTTTAAATTTTTTTGTTTAATAAAATTTTAAAAAAAATATTACCGGGTGTTAGTTAGTTGATAAGAAAAAATCCTTAGTTAATTGAAAATTTTAATTGATTATTGTATTATTTCTGTAGTGCTTTCTATTTGCACTTTAACAATTAAATTATGTTTTTTCCAATCTTTTTTAGAGATTTTCCTAACTGTTTTGTTACTACCACATCCTTCACAATTAATTTTTATTTCCCAGTGAAGATATCCACATTTATCACAAATATATGGATAGGTTTTCTTAAATAATTTCCAATCTATTTTAATATAACCTCACCTCGCCTTAAGATTCTACTATTGTTTAGATGAAGTTTTACTCTAATTAACTGATTTATTAAGTTGTATAAGGAAAAATTCAAATTTGATTACAAAATGAAAGAATTAGATATGTAATTTTACTTTCAAAAAGTTATCTCATGAAAAAGAATCCTTAAAAAAAATATGAGGTTGCAAGTTAATCTCAGTCACGCTTTAAAAGCTTTGTAGGTGGCGACAAAAACAACAAAAAGTTGAAATAGATGGATGACCTTATTTAATAACATGAGATATAAAACAAATTCAAAAGAATACAAGACAATGCGGATCGGTTATCCAAAAGAGTTAAATTTAAAGTGTCCCCTCTGTGAGCATGATGTAAAGTATCAATATACGAATGGTGGTAAGCTTGTCCACACATTAAATGGCGATATTAATCAAGTCGTGAATCTATATAAGTGTACAAACGAGGACTGTGGATTTTACGATAAGATCTTTAATCCCGCACCTAGGTTTGATTATGGCAGTCGTTATTACGGAGCAGACGTGTTTAAATTGATTGCTGACGAGTTTTTAATCTATGATCTAAAAGCTGAACAAATTTACAAACGTTTAACCAAGAAATATCAATTAACCATCTCTCCAGATACCGTAAGCCGCATCTGTGATGATATATTAAAATTAAAATCCCTCAAAATAGATGAAAAAACGTTACAAATAATCCGTGAGCAAGGATACATTCTATTGGGTTTTGATGGACAAGACCCTGGAGGTGACGCTCCTGCGCTTTGGAACTTCATGGACTTAATTTCTAACAGGGTTCTCGCTACTCGTAAATTTGAATCGCTTGATTACAAGACCCTTTATCGTAATATTGAAGAGATCTGTGAGCTTTACGGCGTGAAAATCATTGGCTGGGTAAGCGATAAACAAAATGTTATTACAAAATGCCATGACGCGTTTTACGCGGACATCCCTCATCAATACTGCCAATATCATTTTTTGAGAAACACGTGGAACCATTTAGCAGCATTAGATAGTAACATCTACATGCCGTTAAAGAAAGCGATTGGGGGGCTGTATATTCACACGGCATCCAAGAATAATACCGTTTATTTCGAAAATGTGGGTAAAGTATCCGTAAGGGAGGTGTTCAAGAACACGGATAAAGACCTCCGAGTCATGATAAAAGCACGCAATAAAGTCTTTAAAGAATTACGTGGCGTCTGGCTTTATGAGAAATTAACAGAGTACGTAGACAAAATGGATGAAGTGTTAAAAGATTTGGAACCAAATTATCGCTTTACCAAGATCTTGAATAGGACTGCGATAATCCTAAAAAACGCATTAAACGATGTTAAATGTCATTACGATGATGTTCGTGAGTTAAATGACAATTTTCAGCAAATTAGGCAAATTTTTGGGGAAAATAAAACATCTAAAGAAGAAAAGGTGGAAAAACTCGGATTAAGATACGATTTGATCCTTGCAAAAGCTAAGAAGAGAGCCCCTGAATTAAAAGAAGAAGATTTAAGGGCATTTTTACCTGATAAAAAGAAATCCACGACGGAGATTTTAGGCGAATGGTATCGTTTGTGGGAATCTTATCGTAATGGTCTGTTTGAATACTATACTTTTCCAGAACTTTTTAAGACAAACATGGTGCTCGAGCAAAGCTTTAGCAAGGAAAAACAAGCCATCTTTAGTAGGGTGGCTAAGGGAAACATCAGTCACGTGGTTGCGACTCGAGGCGAGGATTATTTACGAATAAAACACTGTACAATTGAAGAGCTGGAAGTAGATATCGTGGAACAATATTCGGAGGAAATCATGAGACAATTAAGAGCTAAATTGAGAGCGGATATTAAAGAACTGACTGCGAAGTGGTGTACAAGGAGTCGCCATTATGAAGGGTTAAATGTGGATATTGCCGAATACTATCAGAATATTACGCCTATAAAGGCGGAGAGTATTATTGTCGGGTGAGATGAACTTGCAACCTCATATTTTTTTTCCCAAAATTCCTCGTCGATGTAGCGTATCTGAGATTATTATGGAGTTATCCAGTACGTTTCTTTCAAATGAACAAAAAACAAGATTAGCTGACGAATAAAAAATCTTGAGAATGT
>SDBS01004977.1_pt1 | contig 13004 bp, 11 predicted proteins | sample 2277091 | NCBI WGS metagenome assembly SDBS01 (sample SAMN10404972, study PRJNA504765) | marine sediment metagenome | isolation source: marine sediment core GS10_PC15, 163 cmbsf | place: Arctic Ocean: Southern Knipovich Ridge | collected 2010 | reverse complement strand
GAAAGGGATACCTTAGGCTGTTCGTGCTTAGATGATTTTTTGCAAAGATCCTAAGCAAAATAATAAAAGCTCCGTAAATTTTGATCCAAAATAGCAGCATGTGGATATTTGCTATAGACAGCTTGTATTAAAACTTGAACAACTTCTTGTTTTTTGTTGAGAACTGGAACATCAATAATTGTAAACCGTCTGTTTGTCGCATTTCCCGGTTTATTTTTTTCAATATATTTTTTATACTCTTGGCTAGTAGTTGCACAAAGAATATATGGCAAATAGTGATCACTTTGTGGATCTAGCATCGTTTTCAAAAATCCTTTAAAAGGGTACTTGCAAAGCTCATGAACTTCATCTAAAGCAATAACGACATTTTCCTTTGCTGGTTTTAGGCGTTTTAATAACTCTTCAATTCTAAACGATCCCTCATCTTTAGGAGTAAGGGAAACACAGCTCCCACCAAACATCAACTTCCCTCTCAGTTCTTTTTTTTGTGATTTAGGAACCTTCCCAAAAGCAATTCTGCGAGCAATTTCTCTAATAATTAAGCTCTTTCCAACTCTCGATTCTCCGATTAATAAAGGACAACATCCATTGTTTGTATCCGCCCAACAATTGAAAACCTTCTTAATTTCATCATCGCGATGCATCAATGGTAAATATTTGCGTTTACGTAATGATAAAGACTCATTACTTATAGCCGTTAAAATGTAACTGCTTTCAAAAAATTTAAGTTCCCTTGGATGTTTCTGAACATCTGAAATAAATCTCTTCCCAAGATAAGCTGCGGCAATAGACCCAATACACGCACCTAGCTTAGCTTTTTTGTCCACTAAGAGCTCGCTTGCCTTGTCCATGCCAAGAAAAAACGTCTGAATTGTTACTGTCCAATAAGTGAGTCTGTTGCTCGCCATAAATCCATTTTCTGGGACTCCACTAGGGAGGACCGCAATCACATCTTCTGAAAATTGATATGCTACCGTCGGTTTTGGATATTCAAAAGCAGGTTTTAAATTCGATTCTACTCTACTACCTTCAAGAAGATTTACAAGAGAATTGGAATCATCATAGTCAACTGATTTACATTTCTTAATTGATTCAACGAGCTCATTAAAGCTAATTTTGGACAAAGTTCTATGAACTGTTTGAGGGTCTTCATCTCTTATTTTTCTTAAAGTCTCCTTCAGCTTTATAGGGCTCGTGTCAAAATCTGCATCAGATTCCGTATCTGAATCTGAAGATTCGGGAGTATTTCTTCTCCAAACACCCTGAATAGCTCCTACCGCTTTTCCCCCAACCCATTTCGCATTCTCAACTGTTGCTACCTGACACACCTTATAGCCCACTAAGGTTGCGGCTGCACCGCTGGCCGCAAGAACTAATTCTTGAGTTTTGCTCGTCGACTCGAATACTATGCCCTGCGCAACTGCTGGCCCATAGTTTGTTATAACACTGCCCGATGCTTGTACTATCGAAATTGCTATATTGTTCAAAATCACACCTCCTTTTTCTGGATTAACTAATTTTCATCAAAATACCTAACAAGTTGGCTGCCCACAAACTAATACAAAATCAAAGCAATCATGCGACGCCTTCTTTCACATCTGCTTTTGATCCACCTATATCTTTCAATTGACTTTTTCTGTCTTCAACGGCACTACTGATAGTATCATCATCGAACTCTACTAAATCACATTGTTCCACAAACTGATCCATTTTAGTTTTGATTGATTCCAATTTGCAATACTTTAGAAACAAAATATGAACTTCTAAATTGTCACGTTGAACTGTGTTGATGGGAGTGATGTTGATTTCATCGGACACACGAGATATTTCCTCTCTACATTCTTTCATTTCTCTTTCATAAGCTTCAAAAATTCCCTGATCTGTTTCACTTAGACCCGCCAAATGTTCCCTAAAATCCACCAGCAAATCTGAGAGAATCGACTTTGAAATTCCTGGTTGGATGCAGTCGGGAAAAGCATCACAAAGGGAATTTGCTTCTTCGTAAATTTTGATTAAAGCTTGATCTGAAATATGCGTTTCTGGAAATTCACTGTAGATAAACTGCTGTAAAACAGGGATCACATCCTTTTGACTATCGAGAGAAGGCACCTTAATTTTCGTAAATCGTCTACTGAGTGCAGCGTCTATTTCAATGTATTTCTTATACTCTTCTGTAGTTGTTGCACAAAGCACATAAGGCAACCATTTGCTGCTTAAGGGATCTAATACTGACTTAAAAAGTTGGGTGATTTTTTGATCTGTGAAAAGAGCATGAACTTCATCTAGAACCAAAATGACGTTTTCTTTTGCAGGATTTAATCGTCTGACTAAATCTTGAATTTTATCTGTTCCGCCGAACATTGCACTGTCGGGGAGAAATTCAGACGCATTTCCCCCAAAAACTAACTTCCCCAACATTTGCTTTCTTAGTCCGTTAGGTACCACTCCAAAGGCAATTCGACGGGCAATTTCTGCCATAATGGACGTCTTCCCAACACCCGAATCACCAACTAATAGCGGATGCCTTCCGTTTGTTCTTGATGTAGCTCCCCAACATTTGAAGACCTCTTTTATAATGTCGTCACGCTTAATTAAAGGAGTGTATTTTCTTCTTATCGCGGCTAAAGTTTGATTGTCTAAATAGGTAAGCTCTTTTGGAAATTTTTGACGCTGTGAAATAAATCTCTTTCCCAAATAACTAATGGCTAAAGACCCAATAATCACCGCTAATTGAGCTTTCCCTCCCTTAAAATTACACCGGAGTTTATTTACTCCAACAATGACCGTACTGGCTACCTCTGTCCACAAACCACCTGATTGTATTGCATCATATTTATTATCCGGTACTCGATTAGGAAGAACTGTAATCACATATTCTGCAAAATAATCAATCGTCGACGGGTCTGCATATTCAGATACCGGCTTTAAGTTTAATGCCTTCCAACTACCTTTAACGAGAGCATCGAGAGAACTATCGTCATAGGTAACATCTTCGAGTTTTTTAATGGAGCCAATACAATCACTAAGTGTGATTTTCGACAAAGCTCGTGGAACAATTCGGAGGTCCTTCCCTACAAGATCTTGCAAGCTCTTGCCCAAGTTTTCAGTGTCTATGTTAAACCCTTCATGATCTGCATCCCTGTCTGGCTCCTTGCTTGTAGCACACATACCAACGACGCTTGCACCATCAATACCTAGAGTTAGATCTAACCCACCAACAAGTCCTAAAGCCATCATTCACCTCCTTAAATTTAAAGGTTGCGCAAGAGGCTGCTCCGACCCGAATTTTTTTTCAAGAAAATAATAAGATTTTTTAAGTTTCAACCCGTGACTGCTACCTACACTCTGAGCAGCATTTCTGAAAAATATCTTCAGAAAAAAACATCTCATATCCTAAAAGCTCGAAAGCACCTTGGCCACAATCTCAGCCTTAAAAAAAATCGCTTGGATAAAAACATCCTTTTTGTGATTATTTCTCCGAAATTTAGCCCAAGGAGTTGTTATGGAAATTTTTGACCCAATAGAAGGCTGGAAAGCCAATATTAAAATTTCTGATGAAAAAAACCATTTTTCCTCAAAGGTCGATCCCTATGATTTGGATATTAAAATCACACCAAAAACTGAAACAACTCCTACACCAGAAAGACCACAACCACAACAGGCCGACACAGTTTTAAATTGCCAAAGTGCTTTTTGTACCAAGCATTGCATAACAATTGGGTGTACTAAATGGTGTAAGTAGTAACGGATTATGCGAGTTGTGTTTTACCTGCTGCAATTTGTACACTTCCGCACTACTTTCACTGGCGGTGGAAAGTAGAGCTCCTGGAATACAGAACGAGGACAGGAAGCTGGCGAGCAGCTCCGCATAGCTCTGCTCAGGCGGCGTCCTGAGCGGCTTAAAAAATGAATGAACGAAGGCGCTTCTTACCCAAAGTTGATCAGTGACAACCCACTGTACATCCTAGATGAGTATGCTGACAAGCCTTCGAACATAACTCTGAACCACATTTCACCGAACATCCATGTGAAGGTGGAGAGGTATGAGGCTGCTCTTTCCGTGGAATTACTTCGATATCTAAATCATAACTGCTAAGTTGCTTCTCACTTTCTTTATCGCTAGGGCTTTTCCAACCCTTCATGGTAACAGGATCTACAGTCATACTACACCTGCTGGTTAAGAAGTTTTCATCAAACGCCTTCTAAAAAGAAAGCTGCCTGAGAATGTGAACCGGTTAACACTTTTTTTCAAGAAAAAAAGCAAATTTTTAACCTATTTTGCAATCAATCATCATTTGCAAAAACTGAGTTGCAAAAAAAAATAGCTCGCCCTACTCTTTCCCTAAAACAATTCATTTTATGCGGATGATTTACGGTTGCAAATCACTAAAAAGAGAACTCTATGAGAACAAAAAACAACTTTCAGTTAGAGCACAGCTCAGATGAAGAATGTATCTCTTTGATTCACGAGATTGCTATGAGGATGAAAAATCCTTCGCAGATCATTGAACAAATCTGTAAGCCGTCAAATCAAAATCCTTCCACTGATCAAAGTCCTTGGGGTGCTTTATCTCTCTCTCACGGTTATCCGGGAATTCTTTTATTTTTTGCCACTCTCGATGATTGCTATCCCAATGAACGTTGGGATGAAATGTCTCATCAGTATGTGTTGAAAATCAAAGAAGCCATCGAAGCCGAAGGGGTTAGTGATCCTTCGCTTTTTGGAGGACTTGCTGGGATTTGCGTTGCCATAGACCGCGCTTCCAAGAGAAAAACTCGTTACTTACGTCTCTTGACAACCCTGAATCAACATCTCATCAAACAGATCAACGCATTTCTTTTCCCCACTTTAAGAGAGAAAATTCGTCTCGGTTTGCCGGCAAGGATGGAATTCTATGATCTTATTTCGGGAATTTCGGGAATTGGAGCCTATTTAATCACGCAAACGGATTCAGCTGAGGCTTTTGATTGTCTTAAGGAGCTTCTCTCGCTAGCTATTGGGTTAACGCGAGATATCCAAATCGGCTCCCACTGTATCCCTGGATGGTACGTCCCGAGCCATTACCAGTTTTTAGAAAAAGATCGCCTAGAGTACCCCAAGGGAAATTTCAATCTTGGAATGGCCCATGGGGTTACTGGCATGCTCGCCTTATTGTCCACTGCGCAGATTCAAGGAATTTCAATTCAAGGACAAAAAGAGGCCATAGAAAAAATCTCAGCGTGGATTATTGCCAAGAAACAAGTAGACGCTGAGCATATTTACTGGCCTACTCGGGTTAACTTTGAAGAAGAAATGGATGAAAAGTCGTCCTCTTCTCAACAAGCTCCCGCTGCTTGGTGTTATGGTTCTGCAGGAATTGCCAGGTGTTTATATCTCGCTGCGAAAGCGCTAAACGATAAAGCCGTGAAAGATCTATCTGTTTCGGCATTTCAATCGGTTTTTACAAGAGCTCCGGGGTCTTGGATCCTCAGAGCCCCTTCTTTTTGCCATGGAAATGCCGGTGTTTTGACACTTGCTACCATGATGGCACATGATACGGGCTCTGATGAGCTAAAAGGTTGGATCCCTAAAATCCGCCAACAGATCTTGAGTGCTTATCATCCTGATTTTCATTTTGGATTCAAAGATCTCGAACCGATTTTCAAGGAAAACTTCACCTTAAATCAAGATGAGCCTTTCAAAATGGTTCAAGTCGAAAAGGCTGGTCTACTGGATGGTGTTTCGGGAATTTTACTTTCTCTTCTGAGTTCAGTAGACTATCAAACTTCTTGGACATTACCTTTTATGCTAGGAGGATAGCAATGCATGAAACTCATTTGTTAGTCGGAATCTCAGGCTCTCTAGCGGTACTCTCTATGCCCGATCATCTCACGGCACTGAAAGCAGAATTTCCCAATCTGAAAATCATCATGACACACTCGGCGACTCAGTTTATTCCTCTAAGTACTCTTTCGATGTTTTCAGAAAGCATTTATGCGAGTGAATTTCCCATTTCTAAAGACAATATGAGCCACGTGGAATTGGCCCGCTGGGCCGATCTATTTATTGTCATGCCAGCAACTGCTAATGTGATTGGAGAGGTCGCCGGAGGACTTGCGGGGAGTTTACTAACGGCTACGGTTTTGACATTTGAAAAAAATGTTATTTTCTTTCCCAACATGAATCTCTCCATGTGGAAAAAGCAATCGGTACAGAGGAATCTCTCTGTGCTAGAGAACGACGGTCACCGGGTCGTCCCTCCCATTGAAAAAATGGGATTTGAATACGCTTCTAAAGAGATCCGGCCCAATCTGATGATGCCATCAACTGAGTCGGTCCTTTCGATATTGAAATTAGAACTGGAAGTTGGCGTATAGATGGCTAATCAAGAAGATCCTCTTTTTCAAGAGGCTCCTTTTTTTCTCCTGCGAACACCTTTTCTTCCCATTGAAGAGTTCCACGCTTTGGTCGATTCTCAAGACCCCGGAGCACATCTTTTAGAGTTATTTCAAACCCGACCTTCTATCCGCGAGGCAGTCGCTGTCGCCTCCTCTTCCCTTTACCAAGCTCTTTGTAATTTCGATCAACTCGATGATAAAAGAAAAAAACAGGCGATTTCCAGTCTGTTTAAATATGTTCTTAGAATGGCAACACGAGCAACCCCCTTTGGTCTCTTTTCTTTTGTGTCTCTCGGAAAATGGGGCGATCACACCCAGATGAATATCGATCTTAAAAAAGTTAGCAAGCGCGCCAGGCCTGATATGGACTGGGTAATCCATTTTCTCGATCAAATCGCTTCGGATGAAGCTGCTTTTCTCTCCCTGAAGCTTAAAAAAAATCCTCTCTTGTTTGAAAACATGGATCGGCTCGTATTATCTTATACGAGGCGTGATAAGGGGAAAAATGAACAGCTTTCGATTCGGGCCTCCCCCTTAGTACGCTTCATTATCGACAAAACGGAAAATGCTCTCTCTGTCAATGAACTGATACAAGAGGTTCTCCAAGATAATCCTTCTTTGGATGCAAGTAAGGTTCTAGAGGTGATTCGCTCACTGATGGAAAAAGAAATTCTCTTTCCCAGTTTTTTTCCTTCATTGCTCACCGACTGTCCACTAACAGATGCTCTCGAAGAATTAAAAAGTGTGTCTCCAAAGCCCGCACTGATCGATCAATTGCAAGAGACCTATGAGAAAGTGCGCTCGTTCAATACAACTTCTCTTGGGGAGGGAGAGCTTAGCTTTGTTGAAATTGAAAGCTCGATGAAGAATGATTCGGTCACGAGACCTCTCCAAGTCGATAGTTTTTATCCAGATCAAGTCATTTTGAGTAAGACGATCGCCACGCAGCTGCGAGGAGCTGTAGAGGCTCTTTGGAAGCTCTCTACGGCTAAAAAGGGTTTGGACCACCTCCGCTCTTACCACATGAATTTTTTAGAAAAATATGGACTGGCTCGCACTGTTCCCTTACTAGAGTTAGTCGATGAGGTAAAAGGGCTTGGATTCCCCGAAATTTACACAAATCCAGCTGCTGCTTCTGATAACCGAGAAAAATCTCCCAATTTAGAATCCTCTCTTTTACAAGAGTGGGTAAAGTGCTTCCACGAAAAAAAGGGCGAGATTATCATCGATGATGCTTTTGTTAAACGTCACCAACATGATTCTCCTAAAGCCGACGCACCGACTTCTTTTGATCTCTATTGTGAAGTCATTGCAGATTCCCAAGAATCGATTGAAAATGAGGATTTTTTGATCTACGTACATCCCGTCACAGGTGCTGGTGATGGATGCTCCACTTTTGGAAGGTTTCTAGACTTATTTAAGGAAACTGGGAAAGAGCAGGTTCGCCATTTCTTTGATACGGAGGAAGCATTAGAAGAGAACGTCATTTTTGTTGAATGTTCCTTTTTCCCCTCTTCTCCACGCAGTGCCAATGTCTCGATTCATTCAGATCTGAGAAAGAATGTTCTTGATTTGGGTTATCCCAAAGATACAACAAAGCATCTCTCGATCCGAGATATTTACGTGGGCGCAACGGAAAGTTACCTTTATCTCACTTTTAAAGAAGGCAAAAAGGAGCTTTCTATTGTTGCCATGAATGCACTTAATCCTGATCTCGCGCCTCATATTGTTCGTCTAGTAAGGGATATTTCGAAAGATCGGTGCCAATCTCTTGGTCGTTTAGATTGGGGAAAAGGAGAACTTCTACCCTTCAGGCCTCGCGTTAGGTATAAAAAAACCATTTTTTCTCCAGCAACTTGGCTTTTAACCTTATCCCTAATCAATGCCGACAAAAAAGACTCCCAAGAACTCATCATCCAAAAAATCAAGGATTGGGCAAATGAGTGGAATCTCCCTCGTTTTCTATTAATGACGATGGCTGATAATCGCGTTTTACTAGATCGGACACAGATTTTCCATCTCAAAGAAATTGCTCATCAATTGAAAACAAACTCCGATAGGCCCGTCATGCTAGTCGAGAAAATAGGGTCTCAAGAATGGGTTCGCACTAATCTAGGGACCCATTTTTCTGAATTTGTAATCCCTTTTGTAAAAAATAAAAAATATGTTCCAAAATCTTTCAAAATATTGCCTTTTTCCCCTGTCAATACAAAGGCAAGATTTAAACTCCCTGGAAGTGAATGGCTTTATGCAAAGCTCTATCTCCCTCAAAAGAATGAATCTCGATTTTTGGTCCAACCCGTTTACTCTCTCGTTCAAGAGCTGCTCCCTTCTCTAGACAGCTGGTTTTATATTCGCTATACCGATGAGAAAAAAAGTCATATTCGCCTGCGTCTGAAGCCCAAAGAGAAGGAGTCTCAAAATCTCCTACAAAATCTTTACTCCTGGTCTGATTATTTCATTCAGCAAGGATGGATGCGAGATTTTTGTATTGCTACCTATGAGAAAGAGATCGAGAGATATGGGGGAGAAGAAATCATGGAGCTCGCAGAGGAGGTCTTTTGCGCAGATTCTGAACTTACTTTGAGCATCATCCAAACCATCCTGTCTAAACAATTTGATCTTCCTGACTACATTATTTGTGCGCTCAGCTTGATCGAAATTGTGAAAGGGTTTGGCCTGTCGCTCGAGGATCAACTTCTCTTTTTTTCCGAAATGAATTTAGGAAAAAGCCAACTCAAGGGTTTTAGAGAATGGAAAGCGAAATTGATTCCCCTCATCGACTCTGCCTTTTCTGAAGAAATTCCTCATTATCAAGGGGAACCTCTTTTTTCACAGCCTCTCCTTCATAAAAGAATCGTAATATTGCAGGAGTATCGAGCGCAAATTGACTCCAAAGCGCTAGAAAAAGAAAAAATTTTAGCGAGTCTCCTACATATGCACTGCAATCGAGTCTTTGGTACTGATCATCTTCTAGAACAGAAAGCACATGTCTATGCTCATCAAATGCTTCAGGTTTTCTCAAAACTTTCAATAAATAGCAAATTTGCCTAAAATTTCAGAAACCCAGGAAGAGCTCAGTGTTTCATCCCATGACAATTTGCCAAGAAATTGCGAATAAAATGGCAGATCCGAATCAGGTATGTGACATTGTTGAAGGGAATTTATTGCGAGATCAATTTCCGAGCAGCGCTTGGCTAAAAGAAAGCTTTGCTGATGGACTCCCAGGTATTGCCTGTTTTTATGGGGCGATGGATTGGATTTTTCCTGATTCTGGATGGGATAAAATCACCTTTCAATACCTTCAACTCGCCGCTCGCGAACTGGAAAAAAATGGGCACGACAACTCTTCTTTATTTTACGGATTATGTGGGTTGTGTTTTGCCTTCAATTTTTGTTCTCATCAAGAGACCCGTTATCAAAATATTTTGGGAAAACTGGAAAATGTCCTCTCCCAAGAAATCCAATCCTCCTTTTTAGATAGAGCCCGCTTTTACATCGATCAACGTGCCGATCTCCCTTCAAGCTTATATAACTTAGGAAATGGACTAAGTGGTATATTGGGCTATTTATTAATGCGAAAAAATAATGATTATTTGTATCAAATAGCTCTTGAATCTGTAAAAACCCTTGTTCAGCTCTTTCGCCCATTAGATGATGGCAGCCAGCCACAGTGGCTCATTGGTTCAGAGTTTCAAGTAAATGAAGAAGATAGCGACAAATACCCAGAGGAGGGCTCCTTACTCAACATGTCCTTTGGCATCACGGGATGTTTAGCATCCTTGTCCTTAGCGTCCTTGGAAGGTTTAGATGTTGAAGGACTCAAGGAAACCATTTGCTACATCGCAAATTGGATCAAAGCCCAAAAAAAAATCATCAACAACCAAATTTATTGGCCCAATACGGTTCCTTTTTTCAGAAACCAAGCTGCAAGCCAAGACAACCTGACAGCGATCTCCAATGAGCTTTATCGCGATACCTGGTGGCAAGGAATTCCAGCAGTTACGAGAAGTCTTTATTTAGCGTCAAAAGCTCTGGACGATCCAGAACTTGAAAAATTTGCAGAAGAGTCCATTATTGCCATGTTCTCAAAGTCTTATAAAGATTGGAATCACACAGGCACTTCTTTTATCCATGGAAGAGCGGGAATCTTGACAACAGTTTATCGGATGGCTCAGTCGACAGAGAACCCCCTACTTTGGAAACAGGTTCAAATTTTAGAGGACGATTTAAGCGGATTTTACAGACCAAATTCAGCATTTGGGTTTCAGATGGAAGATGTGGACGAAAAAGAGCAATATCAATCGGTCGACCATCCGGGGCTTTTATATGGCGCTGCAGGAATCGGCCTTTCTCTTTTATTAGTTGAAAAACGAGAAGATTTAAACTGGGATCGAGCATTCTTAACTCATTAAACTTTTATGAAATCGTTCTAAAACACGGAAATATGAGTAAAGACGAAGTCAAGACCTACATCAAATCCCTCAAAAAAGAAGGCCGCTACAAGTTAGATGTCTACTGATTTTCATATGCGCGCAACCCCTCTACAAAATCTGGAGATAGATTTGTTTTGTCGTATTTTCGCTTCATTAAATCATGCACTTCTTCAAAAGACTTCTGATGCCTGCACATTATATAAGCAATGACCAGCGCAACAGATCGATTCTCACCGACTGAACAATGGACAAGAATATTGCTCTTTTTTTCAAGAGCTTCATCTATAAAGTCAAATGCCTCCTCAAAATTTTCTGATAAAGAAAGCCATTTGCAATCAGTCAATCGTAAACGCATCACGCTATCAACTTTACTTTCTATGCCTAGATTGAATGGGGAGTCGATAACCGCTATGACTTTCTTAATGTTATTGGGATTCTCGTGCATAATGCGCGTCGCTTCAATTGCAGCGCCCACAAATAAATGGGGAAGAATTTCAGGGCTAAGTGTTTTGATCATGTCTCTACCGTGGTTAACGTGCAAAAACATTGCAAGCCGTCGCCACAGCCAAAATCGGTCAAACCATCTCCCGAAGTGGCTGTTATTCCCACTTGCGAAAGGTCGAGCTGTATCACATCTGCAATCTTCTTGCGGATTTCTAAAATTCGGGGTTCAAATTTCGGTCGTTTGCCTTCTATCGTGCAGGCAACGTGTTGAATAGATTGTTTGCCTAAAGTCTCAAGCGCTCTTTTTAAATAGACTCCACTATCAGTGATCCCATCTTTGCGACATAGCTCTATTGCAATGCCTCCTAAAATAGGAACGCCGGTGAGTGAGGTGATCGCATTGCAGATCGCATGGAAGATCACATCTCCATCAGAATCTGCCGAAAGTCCGGGGACATTTTCAAAAATGATGCCTCCAACAATACAAAGCTTGGAAGAATCATCAGGTAAAAAGCGATGGCTGTCTTGTCCAATTCCGACACGTGTTTTCATGGGCCTTCCGTGCTAATTCAATTAATTGTTCGAGCATTTCTGCATAATTCAGACCACTCGCTTTCCACATTTTTGAGTAGGGGCTCATATTCGTGAGGCCTGGAAGTGTGTTGATCTCACTAACCAAGACCGTTCCATCGGGGGTTAAAAACATGTCCATCCGCGCCAAGCCCTCGCAACAAAGAACTTTGTAGGCATCCATTGCCGTCATTTGCACCTTGGAAAGCTCCTCTTGGTTTAGCTGTGCTGGAATGATAAACTCCGCTCCCTCTGGATCGATGTATTTCGAAGAATATGAGTGGAAATCGCCTTTAGGGATGATCTCACAGGGAAGGGAGACAATTGGGTGTTCGTTGCCAAGCAAAGAACACTGAATTTCTCGTCCTTCAATCGCTTCTTCAATGAGAATTTTCCGGTCAAATTGAAATGCTACATCCATTGCAATTTCCAAATCTTCTCGCGTTTTCACCTTACTAATTCCGAGCGAAGAGCCCCCATTTGACGGTTTGACAAATACGGGAAACACGATCTCTTCTAGAGAAAATCGAGGGCGCTGATGGAGGTGAAGAACGGAAAAACGGGGTGTGGAGATTTTCGCATCTCGCAGAAGTCGCTTCATCACATCTTTGTCCATGCCCACGGAAGAACCGATGACGCCGGCACCGACGAAAGGGATATTGAGAAGTGCGCATAGACCCTGAACTGTTCCATCTTCCCCATTACTCCCATGGAGGACTGGAAAAATCATATCAATAAACGATGAGAGTTTGGAGAACTCGACTGGAGATTTTTTTTCACCAAGCTCAATTGCTTCTGGATCATCTGCATTAATTAAGTAATCTGCTTCATCGTAAAAATGCCATTCCCCCCCTTTATCGATTCCGATGAGAGTGATCGTGTATTTCTCCCGGTCGAGGGCTTCGATCACGTTGCGTGCAGAGAGCAGCGACACTTCGTGTTCGACAGATTTTCCTCCAAAAAGAACAGCGATATTGATTTTATTCCCCATTAGAAAAAATAATAACCAAATGGCAATTCTTCATCTATGCAACACTTTTTTTGAATGGGAGCTTGCAGGTCTTACACCTCCAACCCTGGAAGAGGCCATTGGCAAAAGCCCCATTTTCTCTCAACTCCAATTCCTTCCCCTTTTGTACGCAAAAGAGGGAAGCGCGCTACTCGTCACCCTAATGC
>SDBS01004976.1_pt1 | contig 13005 bp, 14 predicted proteins | sample 2277091 | NCBI WGS metagenome assembly SDBS01 (sample SAMN10404972, study PRJNA504765) | marine sediment metagenome | isolation source: marine sediment core GS10_PC15, 163 cmbsf | place: Arctic Ocean: Southern Knipovich Ridge | collected 2010 | reverse complement strand
GTATAAGTATGGCTGGGAGTATGAAAGAGAAGGGTATTTTACGGGCACAGGCAGTGGTGCGAGAAAGAACTAAACGTCATGCTCAACGTGGCGGGAGTGACCGGCACGGGTTCCGTACAACTCCTCCTAAAAAGGCTCTAGGTAAAAAGTTTACGAAGACAGTCGGGAGAAGCTTTGCAAAAGGCGTAGCTAGCGGTGGACTGAAAGCTCTTAGATTTGCTGGCCCTGTAGGTGTAGCTTTTGGAGCCGCTCATGGTGCCCATCAAATAAGTAAAGCAGCCTATCATGGAGTTAAGGCTATTTCCGCATATAAAGACTTGGACGTAGCAAAGAAAAAGTCTAAGGCTAAGTATGGGACTCTTCGTGCTGCGGCTGCTACACGTAGAAAGATGACGGGGAAGTAAGTATGTCTGAAGAACTCACAGATCAAGCTAAAAGGGCAAGGAGTTTAAGGGTCTCTGCTAGAACGCTTGGGGGCCAACGACTCGGTGCGAAGAGGGGAGCATCAGCACACGTAGCAGGTTCTAAAATATCCCTCAAGGCAGCGAAAAAAGGCATTAACCTTTACCCTCATCAGTCGTTAGATAAGCATCAACGATCCTTACAATCCCACAGATCTCCTCTTCGTAAGCTCGAATCTAAAGTACGAAAGCTAGCTAAGAGATTCGACCCCATCGCAAAGAAAAAGCTACCTAGAGGACCGAGGACTATTCTCGGTGGGTTTGCTGTTCCTGGGATAGTTAGAAAAATAACAGAGAGAGTTCAATCCCTTGAAAGCAAGGCCCGTAGTAAAAAGATGAAAGCAGGAGGCTACATCCCCAGAGGTGGCGGGGAAGCCTAAGGAGGAAAGGTATGGGAACGTTTAGTAGATATAGTTCTAGCCCGAGTCGCCGAACTCGTCGAATTAGCCGATACGGTGGAAAGACTGCCGGGGACAAAGGAACTAGACGAGCTGGTCGAACGGAGAGTAGGATGCAGTTAATGCGGAAGCATCGGGCTGCACGCAAATCAGCTAGGAAGACGACTGGAATGTATAAGCCATCACAAGTGGCTTCTCAACGCCGGAGCCGTAGGTCTACCCAACGTTCTGAAAGGCGATCTATGTATAGGAGTCAGGGCATTCTAAGTAGACGTTCTGGTCGTAGTCGTACTCAGGGTAAAGGTCGTCCTACGCTACGTGATCGGGCAAGTGCCAGAGGCAGAATACAGAGAGTCGGAGCTGAAAAGCGCGTGACGAGATATGGTGGATCGACCAGTCGCAGGCGAGACCAAATGAGGCGAGCTCTTAGAGACTACTAATGTCAATGACAATGGCTACATTGGGTGAGCAGGCAATGCGCCAGTATCCTGCTGCCAAGCGCCGGTTCAATATATTAGGTGGGAAAATACAAGGAAGACCTAGAGAGCTGGCCACACGCCGAGGAAAAAGAAGGTCTAGGCCTAGAGACCTTTCAAAGCTCCGAAGGATTGTAACCGGCCAGACCAGGAAACTTCTAGAGACAGGTCGTAAGGGTGCTATGAAAATGACTGCTGCCTCCATTAGGACAGGTCCACGGCCCAAAGTGCAAAGTATAGAAAGCTTCAAGTCATATACTAAAAGTCTAGTTAGCTCCTTTAAAGGTAGGTAAACTAGACTTTCTTTTCTCCTTAATGCCCCTATAACTCTCTAGGGGCATATCTTTATCAAAATATATGTTAAAATTTAGATAAGAAGAGCGCAATCTTTGTTTCTCTTTTAGAGTTGGTGAGTAGCTCGCACCTGTAAAGACAAAGATTTTCGGTAATACCCAAAACCGTTAAGGGGGATGACATGGCGAAGGACGAAATTGCTGCTGCCAACGCAGTAGCCGAAGAGTCAGAAACGTCCACTGACAAAGTAGAAGCAGGCTCCAAGGAAGAGCAGGGCAAAGCCTCAAATGAACCAATTCCTTATGATAGATTCAAAGAGGTAGTCGATCAAAAGAATGAGTTCAAGGAAAAGTTTGACGCTCTGGAAGCAGAGTCACAGGACCGGACCAAAGAGCTTGGACAGATGGTCGCACTGTTGGAAGCAAGGGAAGGCGACACCCAACTCGTAAACTCTATTCGGGCACTAGCCGCTGGCGGTAATCCCGAGCATCGTGACCTGGTGCAGAATCTAGACAATATTCTGCAAGGGATCGAAAAGAGTATAGAGAAGGGGGACAAGACTCCTGAGCAAGCAGCAGTAGATACAAAATCAGCTCTTGCCGCTACACAGGAAGCAATGGAAGACATTGCTGGTGAGCAGCAAGCCGAATTACTGCTTATGAAAGCAGACATTTTAGCTGAGAAGTATTTTGACGCTCTGCCTCCAGAATACAGCGATCAGGATAAGGAGATTATTTCAACGCTCCTAACCGACGCAGTAGACTGGGAGGCCATCGAAGAAGACCCGAACGCATTGTCGGAAGTGATTCCCGCATCGTTTGAAAAGGTACTTCAATTTTTCGGTGAGCCGCGTGGAAAGCCTGCCGCAGAAGTAAAGGGTGAAGAAACAAAGCAAACAGCTACGGTGGCTGAGCCGGTTGCTGAAGCAGAAGTTCCCCAGCACCTCAAGACAGAATGGGGTGAGCTCAAGGAAGTCACGACTCCAAAGGGCACGGTCTTAAAGCCGGTCCAGTCGGAAGAGGATTTCCGTAAAGGTCTAGCTGAGGAACTGAAACGGATCAATCAGGTATAAATCAGTCCCTAGCATTAGGGAGTAAATAATGGCTACTACATTTACGACTCTCGGGGACATGCTTCTTCGCCGCTACGTGGTGGACTTTATCGCTCAAGCGCAGCAACTCTCAGCTCCTATTTATTCTCGGCTGCGTGAGAACACGAGGTTCATCCCCAGTGGTGATGGTGCATTTTTCCCGATCCGCCTCGATGGTAATGAGTCAGGTGGTGGTTGGCGTGGAACAGACGATAACCGTCTGCCCGCAGCCGGTAACGAGCGTGTTAAGCAGCATCGTGTCCGGCCTAAGAAGTACTACCATACGGTAGAATTCTCAGGTCTGGCTGAAGCGGTGTCCCGCAGAGGCGGGGAAGACGCATTCGCAGCCGGTGTTACTGACGCGATTAGCACTGCTGTTAAGCGCGCTGGTGCCAACTTTGAGGTTACGTTCCTACGCTCAGATGGAACTGGTAGGCTCACCAACGTATCTGGTACACAGGCCGCTGTGACCACGATTTCGGTTGATGATGCACGCCCTTTCCGAACGGGTCAGGTTCTCGTAGCTCTCAATAACACCACAGGACTCCGACAGGCTGGTCCAGTCACGGTCAATAGCCGAAGCGTATCAGGAGGAACCATTACGGTTTCTTCTACCGTTTCAGTTACGGACAATGATGGGCTATATATCTCAGGTGAGCAGTCTGAAGCTGCTGCCCCTGCTGAGATCACTGCACTTGGCCTCCCAGGTATCGTAAGCTCTACCGGGACCATTTACAATCTCAGCCGAACTACCTTCCCAATCCTTCAATCGAAGACGATTGCGGCTGGTGGTGCAGCTCTAGACGAATCCCTGCTCCGTAGACTGCGCAAGCAGCTCTTGGTCGAGACCGACGTTGGGTCGATGGAAGGTTTTGCTTTCATCACCAACTGGGATCAGTTCGACCGATACACCGAAATCTCTCTGCCTTTCCGTCGCTTTAACGACATGAGGCTGGAGCTCGGTGCGGATCAGGCGCTTACCACGTTCGAGGGTCGCCCTTGGTTCATCTCTTGGGCAGCTCTACCGGATGAGGTATTCATGATTCGCCTGGACGCAGTAGAGCGTGGCGTGGTTCGACCCCTCTCGATTGATGAGCGCGTCAATATGGCGTGGGTGCCGGGAATGGACTCCTTCACAGTACTCATGAAGTACTACGGGGAGAACGTTGCACGGATCGTCAATCAGACGGCAAAGATCACGGGGCTCAGCGTCCCAACTTTCTAAGTATACTTACTTAGAAATTGGCTAAAAGTAAGTCCCTGGGGGAGACAATCCCCCAGGGCTATTAGCAATCTTCACAAGAAGTTGCTAGTATCATGCGTACTGGGTGTTTGTAGAAAACTCCCAAAAGTATATCTAGAGTTTAGCTGAGTTCCTAAGGCGGGAACCAGAGATTCTAGTCAGTTGAGGTATACAAAATGGCTAAGTCTGTTGTAGTTCGCTTTAGGAACCGTCACGCCGCTGGAGGACATAACTCTGGTGGTAGCCCGGTTCAAGGGAAAGTAGACATTCGCGGTGTCGTTACCGTAACGTCTTATTCCCGTGGCGGCGAGTCACTGACGCCTATCGACCTCGGACTCTCAACCATCGACCATCTGGACCTCCGGGTAGTCGAGCCGGTTCGGAGTGCAAACCCAACGCAGGGCACCCGCTCAGTTGTCTATTCTGACGCTGCCCAGCAGTTCTATCTCCTAGAGCAGAACGTGGGTGGAGGCTTTGATGAGGCCGCTGGAGCTACAGTGGTTACACTGTCGTTCTCAGCAAATGGTGATGCAGCCGATCATGTAGAACTGCTTCCGTAAGTAGTTCTACTTTCACAGCATAGAATAGAGAAGGGTAGGCATAGCCTACCCTTTCTCTTTTCTAACTAGTTACAATTTACAAGACAAAAGGAGCAATCAATGGCTACAGTTGACAGACGATACACCACAGTATTAGGTCCAATCAAGATGGAGGTTCTAGACCTTTCATCCGTCGTAGATGGGGAGTCTGTTTCTAGCCTCCTCCAAGCCCCGCAATTCGCTATTGCAGCTAACCAGGGAGACGCCTCTGGCTCTAATGGCATTTCAGCGGCAGTATCAGGGAAGGATATTACCATCCATGATCCTGACGTTACTGATGTCATCTTGGTAGTATTTGGCTTCTAAATAGGAGCTGAAATGTATAGGCGCAAGCTTCCTCTCACAAGAGAGCTCCATGTAGGGATAGACCTTCCTGTATGGTTTATCTCTGATTTAAAAGCGATAGATAAGCGTTTTGTATTTGTCTATCACAAGTGGAGGCTCATCTGGGATGATGTGATGAATGGCCATACAGGTTCTATGGACGATCCTAGGTTTTGCATAGGAGAGTTTCAAGGGCGTGAGTGCTGGGGATGGCCTCTACGAGATAATGAAGACAACCCAGTCCCAGATGAGAGGTGGCATCTGTGGAGACTAGCGCCTGACTATGGCTGGTCTCATATCATAGATGTTGATTCCTACGATCCAGATCATTTGAAAAGGATTGTAGAAACGATTCATGAACATTCCATCATGAGCGCCATGGGTTCCAAGAGATATGGAGCATGGAAGCGGTATCAGGAAGAAGAGAAAGAGTCGAAAAGGATAGCACTAGCTAGTGATAAGTTTGACTTCCTAGAGAAAGAGAATAGGAAGCTGACCAGAGATGCGATGGAAAATTTTGAGTTTGGACGTACTGCGCCAACAAATCCAACAAAGGATATTATCATAAGCTATCCAGGGCAGACGAATAAAAGTAAAATTATTCGACCTCTAAATGATAAGGACGTTGGACTGACAACCTGGGAGGACTTAGACTAATGGGCAAAGACAGAATTCGTACAGGGCTATTTGGCAATTTGATTGCTCCAAAATTTAGTTGGAGAGAAGGTCAATCTTCTGCTGCTAAGCGAATGTCCGAATCAAGGCGAGGCACTGTCATGAAGGAAGCTAAGAAGGCTTTCCGTGGCATAGCCACAGAAGTCACAGAGTTTGCAAAAGGTCTGCCTAAACTTATTCGTAAAGAGAAAACCCTCCGCCAAATATCACGTAGAGCAAGTCGTAAGGGTTGGAAGGTCCAGACTGGACGTATAGGGAGGAAGTAAATGGCTGACACACTGGCCCAATTCCTTCGTCGAACAAGAAGGTATCTTCAAGAGGAAGATGCAGATAAGTCCCATTGGAGCGACCAGCTTCTACAAGATCTTTTCAATGCTCAGTATCTACGAAGGTGCGCCCAGCTTCAACATACCTTTGAGGGTTGGTTCATCAATGTAGCAACTAGAGACCTTGCCGCAAATCAAGCACGATACTCTTTTCCAGTTAATCTTCAACGAGAAACTAAACTAGAGCTTGTACGCAGCGACGGTGCTACGTTTCCAATTCAAAGATTTGAGAGGCATAGTGAACGGAATGATGCATCTAGCGGATCAGCCGATAATTATCTACCTTCTTGGCGTCCCATGGGAAACGGTTTTATTTTGGAACCTTCACCTATAGAGGATATTTCAGGTGGTTTGCGAATAGAGTTTGAGGGTCTTCCTGCTAAGCTGACTCAAGATGGAGATTCAATTCATCCTTCTTTTCCTTCACAGTTAGATGATATTCTTGTTTTGGATACGTCTATTGCTGCACTAGATGTTGAGGGGATGCAGGAGTCAGGTCGCATGACTTCCCTACTTCGACTGAGACAGGAATGGGATGCAGATTGGGAACGCTTCATTGAAAGAAGGACTATTAATCGACCGCAGGTGACTCCGTTCATAGCCCACTACAATGATGCGTAAGAGGTCAAGAAAATGTCTACACGACCAAAGCTACCTTACGTAGACTTTACAAAGTGGGCTGGACTCAACACTAAGACTTCAGAAGATGTCCTACCAGAACAACAGCTCAAGATCGCCCAAAACGTTGACTTCTTCACACGCTACGGCGCTGTGTCTAAACCGCCTGGAATGTCCCGAATCCTCTCGGAGATCTACAAAGAGGCTGGGATCGCTAAGCCTCTTTCCTGGGTTGGATTCTATAAGGCTGCGGACCTCGACGGTCAATTTCTCCGACACACGCTTATTGCCGCAGGAACGACCATCCAACGAGTCGAATCTAACGGCTCGATTACATCTCTAGCAACAGGCCGACGCAATAATAGAGTCCATGGCGCTGACCAATTCGGTGAGTTCCTTCTGATTCAGAATCAGAATCCTGAACTCATCGGAGATGGGGATGTCCCCGTAAAGTATGACGGGACTGATATAACCAACTGGGGTATCGTAGCTCCTGGCAGAGCAGAAACCGATCAAGAAGAGTTTGATGATGCCTCGTCCTTCACTGAAGTTGGTGGAACGGCTACCGATGAGACTGTCACCACCCGAGATGGGTCCTCGGTCAAGCTAGACAAAACCACCACTGTCGCCACCGATGTCTCCATCCAGAAAACTCTAGCTACTGCCTTCAGTGCTAATGCCTCTGGAGAGGACACGGTATTCCAGTGGGTCTTCATTCCTCGGGGCCAGATCACAAACCTTGTTACCTCTGGCCGTGCTATTTCTGTCTTCCTAGGTACAGATAGCGACCTCGTTACAAACTTCTATCGGTTTGACTTTACTGTAGGAGATCTTCAAGAAGGCTGGAATCTCCTTGAAATGGATACGAGTACAGCCCCAACTGGAGAGGATGGAACATCCTCTGGTGCCTTCAACAACTCCATCGTAAAGACCTTCCGGTTGGAGGCTATCTCTAAAACAGTAACTACCCTCATTACAGGTCTGCGCTGGGACAAGCTCTTCACCACCGACGAGGGAAGGCTTACCGCTGCTATTAGTGGTAGCTCGGGTAAGCTGACGGGAGCTTACCAGTACAAGGTTACATATGTCAGCAAATTTGGACATGAATCTAATGCGGGTGCAGCTAGCATAAGCATCTCACCTTCCGCTAAGAAGATAGACCTTTCTGCTATTCCTGTCTCAACTGACAATCAGATAATTGCTAGAAGAATCTTTAGGACTGTATCTGGTGGGAATATCTTCTTGTTCCTGACTCGCATCAATGACAACGTTACCACTACCTTTGAGGACAACACGGCTGACATCTCTCTGGGCAGCATACAACCTCCAGTAGAGGGATCTGTAAATCTTGATGCTTCACCTCCTCCACTAGCTGTAATCGTAAAGACTTGGAAGCGGACTGTCTTCTTGGCAGGAGATCCCTCTGCTCCTGATACGGTCTACTTCAGTGAAGACAACACCCCTGAATCCTTTCCCGTTCTTAATGCTGTTCAGTTAGATGATATTGTCACCGCTATGTATGAAACTCTATCAGGTCTGGTAATAGAAACGGATACAGGAAAGTGGCAGATCATTGGAGACAATCCAGACTTTAAATTCGATAAGATTATCGACGGTATAGGTTGTGTAGGACATAGAGCTGCCGGAGAAGCAAGGCTAGCTGGATGGGCAATTGATGAAGACGGGATGTACCTGTATGACCTGAATGAGCCTGTCAAAATCTCTGAGCCGATTCGTGACCAGTTCGATGCTATCAACCGAGCCAACATTGCCCAGATGTGGAGTGCCCACCTCAAATCTAGAAATGCCATTGTCGTCTTCGCAAAGGACGCAAACGGAAAGTATACAGACAACCTAGTTTATCAGTATCTCCAAGATGTCCAGACCCGAGGCGATCTCTTAAATGGATGGTGGTGGAGACTTGATCTACCTACTGAAATCAACCTTATAGATGGACGAGAGATCGAAGATGAGAATGGTGACTTTCATTTGTACGTGGGATCAGAAGAGGGGATGCTATTCGAGCTCTTTGACACCGACGAGAAAAACTGGTTGGATGCTGATGGAAATAAAAAGACCATCACCACCATCTTCCAGACCAAATTCGTTCGGCCAGGGGATGCAGTTAATCCTCCTGCGACAGATTCTCATATGGAGGGAACTGGAAGTGGAAGAGTTGAGCCTAGATGGATTGAGGTAAGGAAGCGAACAGAAGATATCTCAACCTGGACTGCCCTTCTTGAAACGGCAGATGGTCCTGTTGGGCCAGTGCGAGATTCTCAAACCATTGAGGTAGACTTTACGGAAGCTGAGAAGACAATACGTCGAGTTGCTGTCCGTGCATTCACTGGAGCAGAGTACATGAGGGTCACTCTAACCAACGCTGAGCAGGACGTAGAAAACACCATTACTGGCGTTAGAGTTTACTACCACATACGAGAGGGGCAGTTCGAGGTCTAATGAGTTCCTTTAAAAGCGCAAGACCTCTTCAAGACATTAGGCTGAAAAACTGGCCTGGGGGTCGAGTTGCAGCTTTGAAGTTGATGGTATCTCGTCTAGAGGATGCGTTGAATGCTACTCTTGGTGCTCAGGTCAATCAAGATGTAACTAGAGTAACCTCGGACCAAGTGCCCTTCATCATCAATTTTAATGTTGAAGGTGGATACCGTATTTTCAAGATTAGCTTTCCAACTCCTCCAGGGTTGATAGATCTTCTATTCTATGAGATTTTCCATGATGACAATGTAGGTTTTACCGATCCAACAATTCTACGAACTCCCATGACCAACATCATGATCTCAGCAGTAGGACTTAACGAGACTAGATTCTTCAAAGCTAGAGTGGTGAATAGCTCATTCGAGGCTAGCGTTTTCACTGACACACTAGAGGTCGTATCAGCCAGTAAAAAAATAGCGGTTGCTAATATTTCTGGAGTTGATACAGCGGTGACCCAACTAAATAAGGCCGCAGGAGTATTCGTAGATTTATTTGATTTTGAGTATCTCCCTTCAGGAGGTGCGCTGACCATGATGGCTCACGTAGGAATATGTGCGCCACAAGGAAACTCTAGCGACTTTTCTGAGAGTGATGCGCCGACGAGGGAGTCAGGCGGATCTGGAACTTGGCACAAGCAATGGGGTCCTGCTCATGCACAATTCAGGTGGGTAATAAATGGAAAGGTAGTAAGATTTCCTAGATTCCTACTATCAGAGCGCCCATTCGATGCACCTAATCCCGCCGTGTCACCATTCGTCGGATCATCACCATGGAATGTAATAGCTCAAGGCACCATGATAACCCCGTTTTTCAGAACTGAAGAGTTGTCTCTCAATGTCAAGTTACAAGCTGCACTTAATTTAGGAAACGAATGGCAAGGAGGATTTACCAGTCTGAGTCCTCCTACGCCTTCTCGACCTGAAGGCGCTTTCAAAATTGAACCTTTAGTCTTGGCCAGGAATGTAAAAGTCATTGAAGTCCAAGAAGAGTTCTAAGAAATGGCGCTCCAAGGTAGCGGTAGAGCGGGTTCTGCAAGGGTCCCCATCAGGGGGTTTGCTAAACTTCTAAACAACCTTCCTGCCGTAATTCGTAATAGAGTTGAGAGTGCTTTTACCGACGCTGAAGATCTGCTCAACTTCCACAACCTCTCCAATCCAGATCAAATCAATAGACGCTCCTTTGATGGGTTAGTTCAGGCTCCCATCATTACAGCAACCCGATCCATTCTCGGAGGATCAATTGAATGGGAAAGAGTTGATGATCCACGTATTGCTATGTATGAAGTACAAGTTGATCCTATCAATGTCTTTCCTAATCCTGATTCGTTTAATGTCTACGAACCCTTCTTTTCTATAGAGAATATAGAGTCTGCCAGGTTCCTCCGCGTTCGTTCTGTTACCCAAGATGGACGAACTGGGAACTTCTCTAACACGGCTACGATTAATCCTCTTACAACTGCACCCCGAGCTCAGACCTTCATCTTCTATCCAGAGTATCTTGATGAGTCTGTGCAGCGTAAGCATACGGGTCTAGCTCAAAAATCTGCTGGGGAATGTGTATTAGAAGATAGTAGAACTTATGCTGGATCAGAAAAGGTTCCTAATGCTTTCTATACTATTATGGAAGCCGACTTTTTCCTAGACCCAGATCGTATAGATGGAGGGATGACTTGTTGGGGATACATCGCTAATAGAACTAAAGACTTCATACCCAACAGTCTAATCCGTCCATGGGATAGGATTAGGTTTAAAGTTAATGGGCACACACGACAAGAGCATATGGCCCAACTGTGCGATGACGGTTGGGTCCAGTGGTCGGGATCGAACTCTACGGCTGGCTCGACAGGCCAGTATTCAAATCAAGAGGAATTTGTTGGGACTGAAGATTCTCCTATGTCTTTTTATACTAGAGGAGGATACACTTTTGCCTTTGGTCCTTGGCTTGAGCCATTTGAAAACCTCGCCAAGAGGAGAGGACAAGGACCTAACGATCCTCGTACAATAACCCAAGATGCAAGCGGAATAGAATGGGGGTCAGCAGCAAACAGTTCTTTAGATAATATGAAAGTTCCTAATCCTCCCGATTTCGATACAGCAACATCATTCGGTGTAACTGGAGCGGATATCACCTTCCCTTCGTTGGGAGATCTTAGCAGAACTATAAAATTTCAAAACTTTGGCTTCGACATACCGAAGGATGCCACTATCAGGGGGATTGAGGTTTGGCTCAAAAGATTCGCCTCAGGAGTACGGAATATACAAGATACGACTGTTAGACTATTAGATAGCACTGGTACGGCTAAGGGACAGAACCAGGCTGATTCTGATTTTCCATGGATAGCGCGTGCCGTGATCGCTGGCAGAGCTGCGCACTTCGGATATCAGACTTTTGGTGGTGAAGCTGATCTGTGGTACTCCACTTGGTATCCATCAGAGATAAATAGTTCAAATTTCGGTCTAGAATACAGAGCACAATTGGTATCCCCATCCTTCACTCCTGCTTCGGGAGCATTGCAACATACACAGATTGCAGTGGCCTATGATGAGTTTTACTCTGATACTAGACTTAGACTGTCTATAGATGTAATGCCTCTATCCAACTTCTACGTCAATCGTGAAATTTTTGGTGCATGTTTTAACGTCCTCGAAATAGGACAAAAAGAACAAGCAGTGATCCTTTCTGGGGTCGATCCGTGTTAATGTAATGCCTTTTGATAAAGACAGACGAAATCGCGTACCTTCTATTCAATCCAAACTCCGAAGTATTCGGGGAATGGAAAAGGATGAGCTCCAGCTTTTCCTTCGTATTGGAAATCTAATTGATGCTACTGTGCAGGCTGCAAGAGGCTTAGCCAATGTTGGAGATCAACAGTCTCGAACTCCTGCTGATGGCATTCCTGTTCCTACAAATCTGGCAGTCACGAATGCGTTAGACGGAATAGATATTAATTTTGATGCTGTGGAGTTTGACAATTTTGCTCACTATGAAATCCAGATAGATATAAGTAGTGTCTTTTCTGATCCTTTAACTAAGAAAGCCTTCTCTAATAAGTTTGTCGTTAGAGGCCTTTCTGCTGGTGTTTTCTTTGTCCGTGTACGAGTAGTTGATCGTACTGGAAAAGTTGGCGAATTTTCTGATTCTGAGAGTGCTACTATAGGCACACCTGGATTTGATAATGACGCTGATTTCTTCTTACCTGAACAGAGGCTCAATTCTATCTTCAACAATGAAACAGTTAGTAAGGATTTTTCTGTAATTCAAGGAGATAACATATTTGCTGGTGTAGGCTTGTCAAGCATGGGAAGCTCTCGGTTCTTTGACGATGAGTGGGGAGAAGGGGAAGTAATATCCCCTGGCCATGTTCATGTCGCAACATTAGAAGAAGATGATATTTTTTTAGCGGATCAGGGTAGAGCATTTGGTGGTGAGCTCATCCCAGATTTTTTCTATACTTATAAACATGCGCCTGGAAAAGGCTTTAATCCCTTTTACCTATCAGGGTTTTATCTAGAAGGCATCCTGTCTCCTTTCTTCTATACCCAGGCAGCAACAGCTTTTGTAGGAAGCCCCAGCACATTCTCGATGATCCATTTCTTTAATCTAGACACGGCCAACAATACTGGAAGTAGCCATTGGGATGTGACTCATGGAGATAACTGGTTCCTTGAGGACGACAAATCCGATCCTGATATTAATATAGTTGCCACGGGCAACCTAGCTTGGATGCTACAGGCAGTTATCAAATATTAAAGTATACTTTAAATTAAGTTCTAGATTAGTTATAATTTAAGTAGGTCTTTACTGATCTAAGGAAAAGTATGGCTGATCCACGGCAGACTACTACAGCTCAGCTCACCTCGCTGAGCTCCCTAGCGCTCCAACAAGGCGAAGAAGCGAAGACGAGGCGTCTCAAACAAGAAGAAGCATTTGCGAAGCTTAGAGGCGAACTGGGGAAGCCTGAGGAGGCTGCTCCTACCACTCCGGCTGAGTACGCAGCTCCAGGCG
>SDBS01004975.1_pt1 | contig 13006 bp, 7 predicted proteins | sample 2277091 | NCBI WGS metagenome assembly SDBS01 (sample SAMN10404972, study PRJNA504765) | marine sediment metagenome | isolation source: marine sediment core GS10_PC15, 163 cmbsf | place: Arctic Ocean: Southern Knipovich Ridge | collected 2010 | reverse complement strand
AACTGCCCCTCGGCTCCTGCCGAATCAGGGGGCCGTTTGAAGCGCGCGAGCTTGCACCAGGAACCAAAAGGTCCCCAACCACCGTGTTGGCCTGGGGTGGGACAAAAGGAACTTCCTATTCGTCGCAGGAATCACTCCTCACATTTGCTTCACTTGCCCAGGGGGTAGTGGCGCTACCGTGTAACGTAGGCGACTTGCCGATGCCTCAGCGCTGCGGTCTGATTCATATTGCTTCGATGGTCCACAACACCAAAAAGTGATACGCGGCACACATGCATGTTCATGCATGTTTGGTTCACCCACAATTGGCCCCCATGGTTTGTGGGATGCCGTCCTCCACCTGTGTGGTTTCAATTATGACTAGCGAAACACCCCGGCTCTGACTTTCGCCTTCAGAGTCGAGTCGAGCATCATCCGGCGGCTCATCCATTCGATTCGAAAACAGAAAAGAGATCTTATCGGGGCCGAGAATGGAACTGACTATCCCTCCTGGCTGGGATGAACCCGGCGCAATAAACGAGCATCCGTCCAGCTCCTTAAGGTCAGCCCCGGCGTGGCGAGGACTCGACGTTCTACCGCTATTCTTTCGGTTAAACGCATTATTCAGTCCCACTTCTAGCAAATCCCAGACGAGTGCTGACCAATTGGCTTTCCCTGACGAAGCCCGACGATCACCAAATGACCTACCAGACCTGAGAAGCAGAAAATCCAAAAACTCTGAAGGAAAATCGTTGTGAGCATTTAGGCATTCATCTGCCATGCACGACCGCAAAGGGAAGGCGCCCCAAGGCCTCCGGAGGCTGCTATGGGGATTAGAAAGCGGCCTGCCGTCGATCAGCAGGTACTGCGCCCCCTGATGAGGCTGTGAGGGGGACACCGCTCGTTTTTGCCCAGTCAACGGCGGGGACTTCACATACCCGAACTCCGGCCAATCGGTATATAGACGGAGCTGATCGCGTTCTGATTGCGCAACGATGTGCGGTTGATTGCGCGAGATTTTCGCCTGATAAAGGAGCGCGTTTCGAGATGTTGAGCCAGAGCTGGTGGTGTGCGCATGGACTATCAGCAAGTCTCCCAATTCGCACGAGGATTTCTGCATACCCCTGAAATTGACCTTTGGCGTCTGGTGACAGAAAACAGCAGCCATTGAGGTCCAAATTTTTTGTTTGGCAAACAGGGCGCCCAGGGCCTCATGAAGGAATGGCGTGCTATCGAGAACCAGGCTAGCTACATAATCAGGCTCCTGCGGTTTCTTCCCCAGAGCACGGCATCTTTTCTCCGTATTGAGCATCGCGTAAACCGAAGCAAGGTGCGTGATCCAAATGATGCCGTCGCGTTCTTGCCAAACGTGTTCAGAGAACGACACTTCAGCCCCCCTGGTTCACACAAACGCTTCCGCGCCTGTCATCCTTGTGCTGCCGCAGCCGGGAAGTAGTGCGAGACCGCAGCCGTATCAATCGCCGGCGGGTCAAGGGAGTCCCTCACACATCCAACCCCGCCCCGTTCTTCCGCAGCCACTCCTTGCGCTCGCGGTATCCGGGCATCACCTTATCCACCTCGTTCCAGAAGGCATCTGTGTGGTCCCGATGACGCAGATGGCAAAGTTCGTGGACGACGATGTAGTCAATGATGGTCTGGGGGGCCATCATGCACTTCCAGTGGAAGGCAAGGTTTCCTATGGGTGAGCAGGAGGCCCAGCGGTTGCCGAGCTCGCGGACGTCGGTGGCTTTGGGCCTGACGCCGACCTTGGGCGCGTAGTAGGCAACTCGGGGCGGGATCTTCGCCATGCCCCGCTTGATGTAGTAATCGCGGAAGGCGGCCTTGGCGACCTCGATCTCTCCCTGGTCCACAAGGTCGCGACGGAGCCGGACGCGGCCGTCTTTGAGCAGCAGGGGCTCGTCCTGGTCGGTGACGAGACTCAGACGGTAGGATCTGCCGAGGTAGAGGAACCCCTCGCCGGCCTTGTAATCGCGCAGCACCCTGCTGGCGTTGAGGTCCCGCCACTCGGCGAGGTTTTTGTAGATCCATGAACGCTTGGCCTCGACGAGGTTCTCGATCCGCTCGTCCGAGACCTCCTCGGGCACGCGGACGACGATGCGGCCGTCGCGCTCGATGACGATATCGGCGGTCTTCCGCCGGCTTCGAACCACCTCGTAGTCGACGTCGCCGTTCCGCCGGTTCACGACACCAGCTCCTCGTGCCGATTCTCCGCAAGCTTGACGATTTCCACCGCCAACCGTTCGTGCCGATCCGTCAGCTCCGGGACCTCGGCAAGCAGGATCTCAGTGTCGACGTTGCCGCGCAGCCGCCGCACCTCCAGCGGCTTCTGCCAGAAGTCGAGCACGTTGATGGTCTCCCGAATCAACTCCACGATGTCCGAAGCCAACAGCTTGATCCGGGCAGCGTGCTCGGCTGGCGCCTCGTCCCCATCGAAGGCGAGCTGCACCAGGTAATCGTGCAGCACCGTCGCCTCGCGGTCGAGCCCGTCGATGGTCTCGGTCCGGCCCTCCATCGCCTCCTCGCGCAGCGCCTCGTACTCCTCGGCCAGCGCCTCCCAGTTGTCGTGGTACTTGCGGATGAGCTGCTCGAGCTTCTCGCTGAGGCGCTTGTAGAAGGCCGGGTCTTCGTCGAAGTGCACCGTACAGTGCTTGCGGATGGCGTGCTCCATCTCGCTCGCCTTGGCCTCGGGGTCGCCGCCCGAGTGCTTGCGGACGTGCTCTAAGAAGTCGTCAGCGAGCAGTTCAACCGGCGGGATCTTGGGGTCAATCCCCAGCTCCACAAGGTGCTCGTTGATTAGCGCCTTGACCTTGGCGCCCGCGCCGGCGATGTCGATGGAGTCGTCCTTGTAGCGCTCCTTCACCATGCGCAGCAGGTAGCCGAAGCGCCGCGCCGGCACCCTGTAACGGTGGCCATCCGCATGGGGCAGGATCAGGTTTAGGCTGGCCAGAAACTTCTTGAGGAAGACCTCGAAGTTCGCCCGCCGCTTGATGTCCTTCATCGCGCCCACCGCAGCGTGGACCACCGCCACCTCGGCTTGGGCGTCGTCCAGCGCGCCCTCGGCGAAAACCTCGATCTCGCGCACTTCCGCCGTCTGGAAGTGCTGGACCAGCCGCCGGTAGCGTTCCTCCAGGATGGGCAGCTCGCTGTCTAGGTTCTTCAGCCCTTGTTGGATGTCCTCGAGGTCCTCCTCGGAGTAAATGGACAGCGCTTCGGTCAGGTGGTTGGCGAGGCCGATGTAGTCAACGATGAAGCCACGTCGTTTGCCGGGCGCCACCCGGTTGACCCGCGCGATGGCCTGCAGCAAACTGTGCTCGCGGAGCTTCTTGTCGATGTACATCACCTGCTCAACCGGCGCGTCGAAACCGGTCAGCAGCATGTCGCAGACGATCAGGAACGCTATGCCGGTGAGCTCCTGGTCCGGGTCGTCGAGGTCGAAGGGCTTGCAGAAGTTCTCCACCGCGTTCCATCGCCGCGCCTCGGTCCGCGCCGCGGTGATGATCGCCGCCTCGTTGGTGGCGTCCGCCGAGACCACCACCACCGCCTTCAAGAACCCGATGCGGCGGATCAGCGCGAGGTCCGGAGTCGCCCGCTGACGCTCGCTGTCGAGACGCTCGGCCAACGCCTCGCGGATCGCCGCGCAGTAGCGCACCGCCGCCAGCTTGGAGTGGCACACCACCTGCGCCTTGAAGCCGTCGGGCAAGATGAAGTCCACGTAGTGATCCACCAAATCACGGGCGATGGCTCCAATGCGCTGCTCGGCCTCGAGGATGTCGCCGGTTGCGCCGTACTTGGCCTTGATGGCGGTGATCTCCTCCTCGCTGCGCTCGCGGAACAGATCCTCGAACTTGGCGTCGAAGTCGGCCTTGTCCCGCAGCGCGGTGTCGGCGGTGCGGCCCTCGTAGAGGATCTGCAAGGTGGTGCCGTCGTGCACCGAGTCCATCAGCTTGTAGGTGTCGATGTAATCGCCGAATCGCCTCACCGTGCGCCGACTGCCATGCTGCTCGGTGATCAGCGGCGTGCCGGTGAAGGCAATGCGGGTGGCGTTGGGGAACGCCTCGAAGAGATTGTCGCCCAGCTCGGAGCTTTGGGTACGGTGAGCCTCGTCGATCATCAGCAGGATGCGGTCGGACTCGTTGACCACTCCAAAGGTCTCACCGGATGGGATTGAGCCCCAGGGCGCGATGGCGTCGGCCACCATGGACGGCAGCTCGTCGACCCGGTCCATGAACTTGTGGACCATCACCATGTTGACGTCGGAGGCTTCGGTGCTCAGGTGCTCGCGCAGCTCGGCGGTGCTCGAGATGACGTTGACCTTGCCGCCGATCAGCCGCGCCGTTCTTGCCAACTGGTGCTCGAGGTCGATGCGGTCGTTGACCAGCACGATCTTGAAGTCCTGCAGGTCGGCAGCGGCCCGTACCATCCGCGCGACGAAGACCATGGTCAGCGATTTGCCCGAGCCCTGGGTGTGCCAGATCACGCCCGAGCGCCCCTCGTGCCCAGCGCCCGTGCGCAGCCGCTCGACGATCTTTCGCGCCGCCCGGTACTGTTGGTAGCGGCTCACAACCTTGATGCGGCGGCCCGAGTCGGTGTCCATGAAGACCGTGCAGGTGCGCAGCACGTCGAGAAGCGTCGCCGGCGCCAGCAGGCCCTGGATCAGCCGCTCCTGCTCGCGCTCCACCCCCAGCGGCGGCTCGTACTCCCGGTTGGCCTCGGGCCAGATGTCCTTCCAGGCGTGGAAGTGCTCGTGCTCAGAACTCAGGGTCCCGAACTCGCAAGTCTCGCCGCAGGTGCGGATCAGCGCCAGATTAGTGAAGAAGAGCCGCGGCTCGCCCTCGCGCAGACCCGCCGCAGCCGTCTCCGGTCGCCCGTTGCGGTAACGCAGAAGCTGCTCGAAGGCGGCGTGCATGGGGTTGGCAGTCGTGGCGTCGCCGATCTTGGCCTCCACCACCACCAGCGGCAGCCCGTTCACGAAGAGCACGATGTCCGGGATGATGCACTTCTTCACACCTCCCGGGGTGTCGATTCGGAACTGGTTGATGGAGTGAAAGCGGTTGCGCTCGGGATGCTCGAAGTCGATGAGCCGAACCACCGGGTCGGCCTCGCCCGTCACCTCGTTGACGTCCACCTGGGCCTTGAGCAGCAGCCGGTGCGCAACCTCGTTGGCCTCGAGCAGCCCGGCGGTCGGCTGGCGAAGGATCTGGTCGCGCAAATCGTCGAGCTGTCGGTCGGTGAGCCACTGCTCGCCGTCATCGGTCAGATTGATGAATCGCACCGCCTCGCGGAAGACCTCGGGCAGGATGACCTGGCGGAAGCTCGTGCGCAGACTCGCCGCGGGATCGGCGGGAATCGAGCCGCACCCCTGGTCGATGGCCTGCCAGCCCAGCGCAGCGAGCTGGTCGAGGAAGGGTTTCTCGACGTGGTCGTATTCAGACATAATCCACTGCTTGACAATTCCGGGTCGTTGGTCCGGAAAATGCCCGGCCCGAATTCGTCAACTCAGCAAGAGCATGACGCGCATTTCTAGTACCCATCCATCTCCTTTTGCCACGGATCCGCAATTTGTCGAACTAAGAGAAAATCGGCCCTGGCAAACTGGTTGCACCGATCAGCAGAAGCTAGCGCCGTAGCGATTCCAAACAGGTCGCGCTGTCCACCAAAGGCGTCCTTTCGCCGTGGAATGCGATTGGCGGTCATCGTTCAGCTGCTCATCCGTTTCGCGATGTCTTCAATCTCACTTTCAGACAGTCGATCCATCGACCATCCGCGTGCGAATCTTGCAGTCTCTGATTTCGGCAACTGATCTTCAGTGAGATCACGAATTCTTATGCGCGCTGGTATCGCGGCTGCTTCACCAACAAAAATGGCCTCCTGCTGCGCGAGATTTGGAAGGGCTCTTGTCATGCCTGACAGCCCGTCTGGAAGAAAACGCGCCACATGTTGCTGGTCTGCGGCATTCGTAAGCCTCAAAACCAACCATGTCCCGCATTGTGAGATGACCGTACTCTCGATATCAGCCGGACGCTGACTCACCAGCATTAGTCCGATACCGTATTTTCTTCCTTCCCGGGCGATCCGTCTTATGGACGTTTGAGCGGCAGCATATTCAGCCTCTCCACGATCGGGAACATATCGGTGAGCCTCTTCGCACACCAACACTACGGGGTCGCGTTTGCGTTCTTCCGCAGTTTGATACACCTTGTACTGGAACAATAATCGTGCCAACATCGCAGACAATGGGCCAGCAACCTCGTTTGGTAAACCGGAGATGTCGAGCACACGAATGTCGCACATTTTCTCGTTGCCACAATCAATATTTCCGACTAGTTGCTCGATAATTTTCCCAAGGGTTGGACTTTCTTCTGTCCATTCCTCCATCAGGAATCGAATTCGCGGATCTCGCCGAAGCACTGACAGCTTGTCCAATATTGATTTGAACTTCTCATCAAACTTTCCTGGCGGAATCCTCTCCAATTCACTCCCGCCGCCCTTAGGCCGAGCTGCCTGCAAGAATATAATATGGTTGTGGAACTCCTCCATACTGAAGGGACGTGGCTTGTCATGATCAAATTGGGTCAGTTGTTCCTCGGTCACCCCATCTTTGGGCCGAGGGGCATCATGATCTCGCCCATCCGTTGGCGCAGGTCCGCCGTAACTGTTTGGTGATGGTTCCACAAGGCCGGCTGCCACCATTCGCGCATACGTGATCGCCTTGTAAACGATGTTATTTTGCGATGTGGCCTCTTGCTCCGTCTTACCAATAACGAGCATTCGGAACTCATCTGCCGACATCAGCCAATAGGGCAGAATGATAGGGGTTCCTTCGGATTCTTCGGTTCCAAGCGGGTTATATGCACGATAAACCTCAGCACGTTCTCCAAAGGCATGCCCGTATTCGCCGTGCGGATCAATAACAACAATTCTAGGTCGGCATTTATGTTCAGACACAGCCTCATGCTCGAGAATACTGTGAAGCAATGCTGCAACGGCCCCTGATTTGCCCGAGCCCGTTGAACCCAAGATGGCGCAGTGCATTCCAAACATTTTGTCGATGTTTGCTCGGCATAGAGCGTTATCAGCCCCTACGTAATGAGCAAAGGGTACAAGTGGATCATAGTCGCCTGCGCGTTGTTGGCCCTCGGCTGCACTGTAGAGTTGGGCTGTCTCCTGCCTAGTGAGCAGAAACACGCCTTGGCGTGGCAACGGATAAGTGGTAACGCCACGAACGAAAAAGAGTTCTTCCTCGGCAGGGTTCCATACGCCTTCCGCAAAGAGCTCGACCTCCATGACACGTTGATCAGCGTCCGGAGGTATTGGATTGACTACTTCAACCAGTTCCTCGGAGCGCATCCGAAGAAGGGTCACGAAACCGAAAATCAGTCGACGTCCAAAGTGGACCTTTACGATACTACCGATTTGACCAATCGGATAAACGCGTCCCTCATACGTCCGGGTTAATTCCGTGACGTCTCCCGAAAGCTCAACCTTTATAGTAGTCCCGGAGACCTCGACTATGTTACCGATTTTCAGTTCCTTTATGAGATCAAATGTCCTCATGGTACACATGCCTCCGCACCGCTGTTCAGGATTCTCGTTACGCCTTCAAACTTCCACCAGTCCCTCTTCTCGCCATTGTCTGGAGGAAAAAAAGGCTCCTCATTTCCAACGTATAGCCCCTCTTCGGTGATCGCATATAGACGTTTGCCCCATGACGACTCCCTCCATCGATGCAACACAGCATTGAGACTTTTGGAGAAGGCCAGGATTGTAGTCTTGTTTCCAGGCTGCTGTAGAGCCAGTTCAATCTCTTTGTTGATGTGCTCATCGCCAAAGCTGTACCCACAAATAACCAGAACGTTCTCTGCACTCGCACCAAGGGTTCGCCGAAACAGGTCAAATTGTGCAGCGAAAGGATCTCTTTGTGTCGCCAGGTACTTGGTTGCCTGGGGATAAATCAGTACTCTTGACGATGTGCTTGGGTACAAGTCTCCATCCCGCACCCGCCACACCCGATCATCATCACCGAGATACCAGTCAATAGAACCATGGAGTTTGATCACATGGGCACGAAATCTCGATTCCGGCTCTTGATCTCCAAAATGGTAACTTCGATACGCGACAGCACCCCCGGAAAAGCCATCCCAGTATGAGAAACAACCTAGAGCAAGGGCATCCTCGATAAGCGAGTCGTAATTGATGGTGAAGAGCTTCACGGCACTCCGTCTTTCAGCAACACCGGCCTGGCTCCGGTTGAACAGTGCCGAAACGAACTGCTCGTGCTCGTCGATCTTAACGATCGGCTTTTCTCGAGTCCCAATCTGCTCAGGGCTATCGCTGTTTGCAGAGGTGTATCCCCAGCGGATTGTTTCTGAAATCCACGTTAGCATTCGTTCATGCAGCTCATGCAACCTATCTAGCTGCAGATCCTGAGAGCCCACAGTGACTGTGTTCTCTTTGGAACGTTCCGCGATGGCAGCGTAATCGCCGAGTTGACTCAGAATGTGCTCGATATGGGATTCAGTTGGAAGTTCTTCCTTTACAGCGTTAAGAACCTTGAGAGCATCTTTGTCGTCAGACTCAGCTCTGGCAAATACCCGTGACGTCAAAGACCCCATCAAAGGAATCCCCGCATTCACGCAGACTCCGGCACCAAGAAACCACGACTGGTTACGTGCAGCAAGCAGTTCGTCAAGTTGTTTGAGACTATCGTTATCCGAGGCTCTCATGGTTTGAATCCCCTTTTGGATTTGTGTTGCGAACGGCCATACTCCTGCTATCACAATCAACCTTCACTCGTAGGCGCCCGGTCAGGAGGCCGTTCATGAGGCCGAATTTCGTTGCTTTGTACTTCTCGCGCTGTGTCCTTTCGGCCTGAAGGCTCATCTGGAGTAAAGTCAACGTGCGACCGATTACTTCTTGCTCAGATATGGAAGGGCGAAGGATCTTCTGCTTTCGAACGTCACCGACGTTCACGTGGGGAGATGTTGTAGCGCCAAGGCCAGATACCACACGACGATAGAAGCTCGCCGTGTTCATCGCCCAGAGCATGAAGGCACCGTCGGTTTCTGGATTCGGCCGCAAAAGCATAACGCGTTGCCCAAGGCAAATCCGCTCATCGCCAACAGGCGAAGCGATGCCAAGGCGTTCTCCCTCGCGGGAGTAGATAATGTCTCCCGATCGAGGAACGAGCCTTGCTACTCGATCTACGTAGGTGGGTTCGGTCACGCGATAGGCTTGTTCGAGCAGGAGCTCACCAGGGTGCATATCCGCAGTCCTGATGCATGGGATGCCGCGTGAAACGTAGGTCGGGGTAGAATGAGGACAGTCAACTATTTGGCTGCAAAGTGCATCCACGAGAACAACATCCCACTCCCGCGGAATCCACCCCAGCGGCGACTCTTTGTACAGCTCCGGCGCTTCCTCCCGTGGCGGGCGGAGCTGTCCGTCCGGGGTGACGCCTCGGGTGAAGAGGTCGTGCATCAGTCCCGCCTTGATCTGCTGCGTCTTCGCGATCAGGGCCTCGGTCTGCTCGATGGCCTCGTCGACGGTGGAGAGGATTTTGGCGATGCGGCGTTGGTTTTCTAGCGGTGGTAGGTCAACGGAGTAGTCAAGTAGGTCTCTTCGGATGATCCCGTTGATGCTTGTTCCTTGATTGAGCTTCTTCAGGTCCTCCACGCCTTGTCGCATCCGATGGTAGAGGAATCCGGCATCGACCCGATCCGGGTCGGGATAGACGCCTGTTATGTCCTGGCTGATGGCTACATCGCATGGAGCAATTGCCAATTTTCCAACGCCTGTGCGGGTGACAATTAGTAGGTTTCCCTCGTCGATGACATTCGTCGATGTGTCCGCCACTGCTTCGGTAGACACGTAACGTCGAAACCGTCCAATCCCCGACGAGTTGAAATCGGCACCCGTTATCCACGGGATGTCTCCTTTCCAATAGCGTTCGACATCAGTTGGGGGTGTACCGCCGTTCACCAGCCGCTTAGTTAGCTCTTCGAATGCCGACCGGGTCCAACCGCGAGAACTTAGCTCACTCATACCCCAGCTCCCGCAAGAAGCCTTGCAGCTTGGCCGACGCCACATCCCGCCGCGCCTCGATCTCCTTCATCGTCACCGCGTACTTGTCATACAGATTCTCGAGCGCCGCAAGACACGCCCGCTGGTCCGCCCGCAGGTAGGACCCATAGGTCTCCCGCAAGAGCCGATGCAGGCGATCAAGGATCACCCGGCGGGCCTCGTCACGATCGATTTTCTGCCGTGCGGCGGCCACCAGCTCGTCCTGCTTCTTCTCGGTAGCGCGCAGCTCGGCTTTGAGTTGGCGGGCCTCGCCCTCGAGGGCCTTGTGGCGGGCGAGGCGGGCATCCAGCTCGCGGGCGTCGGCCATGTAGGCTTCCCAGTCGCCCTTGTCGCGCTCCTTCTTGGCGATTCGGGCCTGTCCCTTGGCCTCCTTGAGCCGATGCTTGAGCTCCTTGACCTGCTCCTTGGGTAGCACGCCGGTGTCGTCTGAGTCCTCAAAGTCCTCGTCGTCGGCCGCGGCGAAGAGAGCGTTCAGCTCGGCGAGGCGGAGGCGCTTGGCCTCCATCTCGTCCAGGACCTCGGGGAACTGGCTTTCGAGGATGTCGGCGTCGGGGATGAGCTCGGGTCCCCAGCCGCTGGCGGCGATGGACTTGAGGTCGGCCTTGAGCTCTGAGAGCCAGCGGGCGAAGGCGCCGCGGATCTGATGGCCGGTGAGGAGGGTGTTGTCTGCGAAGGCTTCCTCGATGGAGGCGAGCAGGCTGCGGCGCAGGGCGTAGACGTTGCCGTTGCCGCCGTTGGTGGGCGCGAGGTCCTCGATCTGGTCGACGTTGTCCGCCCACCAGGTCTCGAGGTTTTCCAGGAAGGCGCGGTGGGCCGCTTCGACGCTCGAGTCGTTGTTGACGATCTCGGCCAGGGCGCGGCGGTCGGTGACCTCGGCGGCAAAGTCGAGGTAGGCGTCATCATCCAGGCGAGGCGTGAAGCAGCGATCCTTGAGGCCGGAGTAGTTGGCCCAGAATCGGTCGAGGAAGTCGATCTCCGTCTTGGGCACGCCGCCGTGGAGGTGGGCGCGGACGTCGTGCGGCTCGGGTGGCGGCGCGTTGTCGATATAGCGGCGGATGTTGCAGTTGTAGTCCTCGGCCTCGATCTCGCTCACCGGCACGCGGCGGGCGTAGGCCGGCATCTCGTCGCGTTCGCCCGATGTGAGGGTGCGGTAGGCGTGGACGATGCGCGAGATGTCTTCGGCGCGGAGGAAGTTCTGCGCCTTCCCCTCGCGATAGTCGCGGTCGGCGTTGATGAAGACGACGTGCTCGCGCTCGGCGGCGCCCGCCTTGTTCATCACCAGGATGCAGGCCGGGATGCCAGTGCCGTAGAAGAGTCCCGCGGGCAAGCCGATGATCGCCTCGAGCCACCCGCGCTCGATGAAGTGGCGGCGGGCCTCGCGCTCGTCACCGCCGCGGAAGAGCACGCCGTGGGGCATGACCGTGGCCATCTTGCCGTCGGATTTCAGCACCGCCACCATGTGCTGGACGAACATCAGATCGGCCTTCTTGCCCTTTTCCGGCATCCAGACGGCAAAGCGGCCGGGGTACTCGATGTCCTTCTTGATGTAGTTCTGGCTGAAAGGCGGATTGGCGAGCACGCGGTCAAAGCGCTTGAGCTCGCCGTTCGCGTCCTTGTGCTGTGGGCGGCGGATGGTGTCCTCCTGCCGGATGTCGGCGTGGGGGATGTCGTGCAGCAGCATGTTCATCTTGCAGATCGACCAGGTGGTGCCCATCTTCTCCTGGCCGGCCAGCGACAAATCGCGCGGGTCGCCGCCCGACTCGCGGATGTAGTCGCGGCTCTGGATGAGCATGCCGCCGGAGCCGCAGGTGGGGTCGTAGATGCTCATGCCGGCGTGCGGCTCGACGATTTCGACCATGGTGCGTACCACGTCGGCTGGGGTGTAGAACTCGCCCGCCTTCTTGCCCGCCGAGTCGGCGAAGAATTTGATGAGGTACTCGTAGGCGGCCCCAAGAAGATCGGGGAACTCGAAGTTCTCGTCCTTGAGGGGGATCTTCTCGAAGTTCTGGATGAAGTCGACCAGGGTGTCGTCGTCTAGGGTGCGCTGGCCGATCTTGCGGTTGAAGTTGATGTGCTTGAGCACGTCCTCGAGGGCGTCGACGTTGGCGTCCTCGAGGGCCTCGAGCGCCTTGTTGAGCGCCGAGCCGACGTTGGTCTTGAGGTGGCGGATGGTGTTCCAGCGGGCCTCCTCGGGCACGAAGAAGGTGTACTTGTCCGGGTTCTCGAGCTGCTGGGCGATGAGCCCATCATCCATCCCCTTGCCCGTGAGGTCCGCCTCGAGCTGCTCCCGCTCCTGGTCGAAGAGGTCCGACAGCCTCTTCAAAAAGAGCATGCCGAAGATGTACTCTTTGTACTCCGAAGCATCCATGTTCCCGCGCAGGTCGTCACACGCGCGGAAGAGCAGGCTCGAGAGTTGGGCTAGGGTGAGCTTGGTCATTCAGTGGGCCTCACAGCGCCTCGGACCCAGCCCACGGCTGAGCTTTTGGTAACCGACGGTGGTGCCATCGTTCTTGATTCCAGGTATCGAACCGCGACCGCTCGTGTAATTGGCCCAACAGCACCCCCTTCATTAGGGTAGCGCCTTCATCGGATCTAGTACATCAGCTTCTTGAGAAAGACGGTTGCCACGGTGACGTCAACCCGGAACTCCTCCAGCGATCCTCCAAGGAGAATTTCTAACGATATTCAACCCACAACATGACATCGAGATGAACTCTCGTTACACCGAGTTCAGACCTCCTGACATGCCCGCGCCAAGTCTCTTGCACGCAGAGAGTTGACATTCTGAGTGTTACGATATAGCATGAGGCATGTTTCAAGCAAAAGCTTCATCTTCTACCCCCGCCCAGGTTGTAGCCCCCGACCTCACGCCGGACTACGATCTCAAGATGACAGTGGTCAACGAGCGAGTCGTGATCCGCGACGA
>SDBS01004973.1_pt1 | contig 13011 bp, 12 predicted proteins | sample 2277091 | NCBI WGS metagenome assembly SDBS01 (sample SAMN10404972, study PRJNA504765) | marine sediment metagenome | isolation source: marine sediment core GS10_PC15, 163 cmbsf | place: Arctic Ocean: Southern Knipovich Ridge | collected 2010 | reverse complement strand
CGTCCCCGCCTGGCCCACCACCTGTGCCAGTGTCTACTACACCATCATTTTGTCCATCATCACCACCATCAGTACAACCATTTACTGATGCTTCACAACAAATATCTAGACCCTGTGCTCCATTAGCAGAGATTATCCCTGTGCCTGTAATCGTAGCTGCAAAAAGTTTTAACATTCCACCACCAGCACCACCATCTGCTTGAGGAGTATTTGATGGTACACCACCAACAGCACCCTTACCTACAACACAAATTGTTGAACATGCATTTAATGTTAAAGTACAACTTACTTTTATAATTAGAGGAGAATCTCCTGTTAATTCTATGCATGCATTAATTGTTAAGTTTTTATATTGTTTATAATTATCACATGATAAATCTGTGTTTGTAGATATAACTGTATTCCCATCTCTACCGTTTCCGTAAATAGTTGGACAACATACACCACTTCTAACTTCTATATTACATGGCCCAGCCTGACATACAGCAGTAACAGTAGCACAATTAGTAGTAGCAACTGCTATCCTCATAGCCTGAGCAGGGGCACACCCAGTAGTATTAGTAGTAAATGTCCAGTTACAGGGGATACTCATACAATCATTGTTTACTTGAGTATAAATAAAATTACACATACATGCAGATAAACCACCACATACTGCACAACAACATGATACAGTATTGTCTAATGTTAGACCAAGTACTCTGGCATTACCAGCAGCAATATCTACATTTAATCCACATCCAGCAGTAACAACAAGTCCACAGACCACATGATTATTTAGAAATCCAAAATATTCACACCAATCTGTAGCAGATACTATTTTAGATGATGCTGTTGGCCCACGGGGTACTAGTACACGACTCATAGCGACAACTGCCACTCCACAATAGCACGTTTTGCCGATGTCTTACATAATGGAGAACAGTCTACTTGTCTAGCCCATAATGCTCCACACGGGGGGTCACCATTACTATCACCTAGACCCAGTTCACACCATGAAAAATTAGCACAACAATAACCAAAATCAACTGACAAAAACAGAGTAGGTCTAACATATACCTTATCTGAGGTAACTATAGTCTTCCATAATACACACACACCCAATAGATTAACATCTGCAGCACCAGGAATAGTAGAACTATCTCCAACACCTATCTTCTCAGCAAAGCCTGAGTCAGTACAACATGCAATCGTGGGCCCACCTATAAATTTTAGAATACTATCTTTACCTACATTAACAATTAAATTTTTAACAGTGTGATCGTGGACTTTGACCTCCTCGCCACAAGGTTGCTTCTCCCAGGCTATAACTCTAACATGACCATTGAGAGGGATTAATTCTCCAACCATTATACTAACACATCCGTACTATCTTTCTTGGATTTTAATGTATCAAAGTCTAATGATTTAATCTTGGCTTCAAAGTCATCTGCATCCCAAATTGGTACACGTATCTCTTGGTGATGGTTCTGTCGTATCTCTACGATAAATAATGTCTCGAATGAGTCTTCACTGTCTATTCTTTTTACTCTAACCAAAGAAATCCTCTCTTATATATTCATTAACTAACTCTGTATTTATTGTTTTTCCTGATAGATTTGTCTCTTCTATACCATATTGTAATGAATTTTCTTTTAATGGTATGATTTTTCCCCCGAATTTCTGTATAATCCTCATTACTTTGGGTTCATCTGATGAGGCAAATGCGATTTGGGCAATAGTATTCCTATGAAATATTGGGTGTTTTCTCCATGTTATATTACCCCTGATATATCTATAAGAACTATTTAATTGAGTGCCTCTTGTGAAGGCATCCACTAGTTCTTTCTGTGGAGTAAGACCAAAATCTATTGCTATCTTCTTAAAGGCATTACGATTAGAACTTACTCTTCTAGAATGGTATCTACTCATGTACTAAACGCCTCGAAATATCTAGTTCTGAATGTCCTAGCAGCAGTAGTCCTAGTAAGGAACCTATAAAGAGGAGCTAAACATGTGTTTGGTAAATCAGTTGTTGCTGTTGCATCAACACAAGTCCCATCAATAGCAAGTGTAATATCACATGCAGTACCTACAAACTTTGCAACATGAACACAAGCATCATGACAACAGCATGTACATACCTGTGTTGAAGGACAAGAACCATCATTTGTAAGTAGATTAACCATACAATCACATGTATCATCTTGAACTATAAAGAAATCTGTACTAGAACTAACACTACATGCAACAGACATGCCTACAGAATTAAATCTAGTTACTGCTGATGTAGATTGATAAACAGATATTAATACAACTGCGGCTGGACAATAATGTAATGGGTCATTAGTGGCACCTCCAAAATTTAATGCTCCTCCATTACCAGTTGATGTTGCTGTAATCATTTCAAATCCACCATCTATTACATCAGCCATCTGAAATGTATTAGTGCCTGAAATACATACTGTAGTCCATCTAGGATGTAAAGTATCTCCACTAAACCAACACCACATATGAGTTTTACGTGGTACTACACACCCTCCTGTTATTGTATCAGTAATTTCATATACACTACAATAGGTCATGTATTATACGCCTCCAAGTATCTTATCCTACCTTCTACTGAATTTGCATTAGTCCTAAATGCAGGTTCAACCTTATTATTTGGTATGTCTACAGTGTTTGTAGCATCCACACATCCTCCACAAAGAGTAAGACAAAAAGAACATGCCTTACCTTCCATTTTATTTATACGAAACGTAAGATCTGTGACAACACAAGTACATGCTGTGTCTGTTCCACATCCATCACCAGTTATTAGTTGATAATTTGTAGTTTGATTTCTGTTTCTTACTATAGCAAAATCTTGTGTTGAACCAAAAGCATCACATTCGAATAGGCCAGGTTCAATTAATTGTGCACAAGCAGTATTAGTAACACGTCTAACAACTGCTATCAATACTACACCTGAACCGTTATACTGGTTAATATTATTAAATGTTATTGCAGAACAAGCAGTAGCACCACTTGCAGCAGTTATACTAAATCCTTCATCTACAGCATTTACCATAGCAAATGTACCACAACCAGTATTATTTACTTCAGTCCATCTATCAGTACATAATGTATTTCCATCGAAATGTTCTACCACTCTCTGTTTCATTACAGTAGTTAATGGAAATAGATGTTCATATAATGATGGTAATGCACATGCCATTATGTATTATACGCCTCCGTGTATCTTATATTACCCTGTGTAGCACCACCACAACAATGTGATTGCTGCCAAAATGCAACTTGCATTGGTGCAGTAGGCAAAGTACCTGTATGTGTCGCAGATACACAACATGAATCTACATAATATAACATATCACATGCACGTACTTCCACTTTATGTACATGATAATTTGTATCTAATGCCACACAACTTGTTGTAGTACAATTTATATTTCTTATAGCAAAATTAACTGCATCTAGAGTTGGTGCAATGGATCCAAAGGCAGCATTTGTATTACAATCAAGTTGAAATCCACTATGGGTTGAACTACCAGATGTAATTTTACTACCTTTCCATACTGAAATACTTATTGCACCATTACAATTATATTGTCCTACACATCCTTGTTTTATTAAAGGTAAATTGTTAGCACCAGTAGGAGCATTTATTTCAAACCCACCGTCTATTTCGTCAAGCATTATAGCAGTACCACCAGAACCAACAAGATGAGAAAACGACCAGTAAGCATGTGGAACATTACAACCTGCACCACTACCACTAAACCAACATACAAAGTGTTGCTTTTGTACTACACATAATGCACTTCTTGATTCATACATAGAGGCAAATGTATCATCTGCTATAGCCCCTATACCTAGTGTTGATAAATTAGAACATGCTTTAAAACTACCACCTTGATTATTAGTTATACTCATAGAAGTATCAATTAAACAACACATGTTAAACCACTTACCAACACCCTGTCGTCTAAGAGGAATATTACTAGCACCGTCAGCATTATTACCAACATAACTCCACGTTATTAGTTTTTCTTCACACCTGAGATTTCCTGAATTAAAAACTATTGTAAATCCACTAGTAGGAAGACCAGTATTAAGAAACATATCATCTTCAACACAAGTAGTAACATCAGCACCACCATCACTCTCTGCCCTTCTATTATACTGGCATCCAGAACAGTCATTAAATCTTAAACCAATATTTGCATCTCCTCCACACTCCATATAATGCATCATTAACATATTAAAACTAAGTGGGGTATAGTCACAAATATTAATAGTATCTCCTGATGCACATAATGTTTTTGTTCCTCCCTTTCTCCATGTTGCCATACTAGTTAGACCCCCATATTTTTAGATATGAATTTTGTCCAAGTTGTCCAGCACCAGCAGCGTTTATATCCATCCTAGTTATTTGAGCAGTTGCATCCCATTTACCAGCCCACTCAGCCCTTAATGGTGGATTACATGCACCATCAGTATTAGCAATAGTAGTAAATCCACCAACAATCTTGTTCTCATTAGCCTCATTAATAACAAACATATTAAACCAATGGTTTGTAGCATTATCTGTACCTCTTGGAAATATATTAGCCCTGTTTACAGATGTATTCTCAGTACAACCACAGCATTGATACCTCATGGAATAATTAGTACATGAGTCATTGTTAAATGTAATTAATGGAGCCATATTGCCACCACATGCTACTAACAATGATTGTATCCATAAGTATTTTTTTGCTGTAAAACAGGTTACATCCAAGTCGTCACTAGGAGTACCTAATTGTGTAGTACCTAACTCTTCCCAAAAATTAGTTGTATGAGTATCACCTGGATCCCATCCTAATACTACAACTTCTCCTGTCACATACGTTGAAGTATTATTAAATAATTCTACTGAACCTATAGAACAGCATGTATTAACCCACTTACCTACACTCTCTGTTCTACCAGGTGCAGTACATTCTCCTGCTCCACCAGCATGCTGACCATTACCAACTACTAGTTTTTCCTCACAAGGAAGATTAGAAATCCAATCAACTGTAAGAGTAGGTAAAAAGTTATCACAGAGTCCTCCAAACCCACACTTTAAGAAACAATTACAAGTACATGTAAACTCAGCACCATTATTAAATGAATTTCTATCGGCATAGTTACAACCTGTATCTATACATGCTCCACCTAATCTCATACGAAATCCTGAAGCAGCAGCAACATCAAAGACAGCCCCTAAAACCATATAATATCTTTTATTAGGTAGAGAACTCACAGTGATTGTTGCATCACATCCAGAGGTTAGTGTAGTTCTACCTACCTCTACCCATCCACCTACAGGACAACAACAAGGAGCAGGAGCACCCAATATGAAAGGATTAATTAAATTAGTCAAGTCCGCGTACCTATCAATGTTACCTTCAAGCCTGCGGCACACATACCAGCAGCATCAACACAGATAGTCATCACAGCATTATTAGCCAAGGCAGTATCAGTTAGTACTGGTGGGCATGCAGCAGTTTCAGTAGTTGCTTCGCATGCATCAAATTGTACTTTACAACATGTCATTATAGAAGTTCCTGCTTCACTTACATCTACAGTAACTACACCACAGCATGAGGCTGTTGTTAGTGAGCCTTTAATATCAGTTAAGGTAAATGCATAAGGCATGTGGAATGTAAGTTTTAATCCTGTAGTTAGGGCAGTAGTCTCATCTGAGGCAGCGAACATAAATGATTCTGTTGGATTAGGTAAAGTTGCAAATAATGGTACACATCCAGCACCTTGAGATTGTAAGAATTGACCACATGTTCCAGCACCTACAGTAGCAGCTACAGCACATGCGTTCCAAGTAATTAACTCTCCATCTGTACCATTAGCCAATCCAGCAACAGGTAGTCCAGTTGCATTAGTTAATACACCACTAGCAGGTGTACCCAAAGCAGGGGCAACAAATGTCTTACCTGTTAGAGTTGCAATATGACACTCAAATACAGGTACATCACCACCAAGTAATATAGGTAGAGTTATTATTCTATCTGCGGCTAGATCAGATGAGGCAAATATATAATCAAAACATCCAGTTGATTCTCTAATATGTAAGGCAGAAGGTAAGAAATCTTTGACACCACATATAGTTTGGGCGGCATTTATTAACATTATATTAGCAGTATCAGATAGGTCAGTAGATGCTATAGTAATTGTATTACATGCAGCAACTATGGTTTTATTTGTAAGAGTTTCACATCCAGTTAGAGTTACTACATTAGTTAGTGTATTACAGCAAGCATCTATAGTCTTACAAGTTAGAGTTTGACAAGTAACAGTCCCCACCAATATTAGATCAAAATCTGGTACTGTTACCACTCTAGTCATACAAGTAGTTATAGCAGTAGCATCAAATCTAATAAGTGCTGTAATATCTGTGGCATCTGATATAGTAAATATAGTGTCTCTAGGTACTACTGGTTCACAACAATCAACGGCACTACCATTTAATAATTGCATTACTTTGACTAAATCTGGGGCACCATAAACAGCAGCACACCCAGGACAGCAATCAGTGGCTTCTTTAAAGACCATATATATAACCTCCTTTTAGATTCTTATATAGATTAAGCATACGCATCATTTCCATCATAGGTAGTAGCACAACATGCTTCATTATATATAGCACAAAAGGTCTCTAATACACAAACACAATCAGTCATTCCCAAACACTCTGTTAATTGTATATCATGTTCGGCAATTTGTACTACATCAGTTAATGCCAATACTTCCTGTGGAGATTCAAAATCTCTCAAGGATTTTACTGTTAATACTGCTTCTTCCAAGTCATGTATCTTACCAATGATTTGTTTATCATATTCATAATCACTGAATAGATATTCTCCTACTTCTAATGTTGTTTGGAAATTAGGGTATTCCCATTTTATACTTTTAATAACAAATGTAGAATCAATATTCTTAATAGAATTAATTACATTTACTACATCATTCTCTCTTAATGATCCTAATAGAAATGGGTGTTCAACTTTTAAATTAGTTCTTAGAGTACCAAATCTATTAAGGTAGCCTTGAATATATCTAACACCATCATTTCTAGTTTCAATCCACGGTGCAATTAATCTCTTAGAATGAATACCAAACTCATCTATACTTGCTTGATTTTTACCTTGAATGGATATGGGTCTTTCAAATTGATATGCTACAACTATGACATCACAATTAGTAGGGATTGAACCTGCCTCAAATACTATTGTTCTAAGAGGTGTGTTAAATACATAGTCAATTTCAGGCTGTTGTTCCACACACATAACTAATACCCTAGTGCTAACAGGCGGTTCAGTTAGAGTATATGTAGTATCACAACACGCGGCAGTAAATGTTTCAACCTGACAATATTTAATATTCTTACCAAGTATAGTTAACTCATTGACTAGTTCAGTATCATCAAACTTAGTTTCAAATACTGATGTATTATTACCATGTTCAAATGTATTTGGTTTGAATGTATTTTCTCTTAGTATACAATGGAATAGTTTTAATGAGTCAGTATAGAATGTGGCACCAAATAGGGACATTAATTGATCTATAATATCAAACAGTTTTCCATCAGCAAAATACTGTACTATAGTTATACCTGATACTCCCTGAAATGGTACTGATATAAAGTCTGTATTGTTTAATATTAGGTCATGTACTATAAATTCTGGGGATTTATTAGTATATAGTTTAGCCCTTACTTCTATATCTCCTAGTTGTTTACCATGTGAGTGTGCTAATACTATCTTCTTTACTATCTCTTTTTCTATTTTAGTTACTTGCCCCCCAAATTTTAGTATGTTAATAGGATTAATATTATTAAATAATATACCTTCATCTGTACTATTTAAGTTACCTTTATACCACCTGAATGAATCTATTTGTCCATCAAAATGACAGGCATTATCAAAGTTACGAGCAAAATCTATATCAGTAGCAACAGTAAAGTCACCAGCAATAGTAGAGGTATTATCTACTACATCACATACAGTTAATGTTACTAGATCACAGGCATCTCTTTTAATTCTTATTTGTTGGAAAGCACATGTAGTTACATCAGTTTGTCCATTAAGTGTAGTACTACCTAGTTGTACTCTTAGTGCCCCCTGTGTTATATTACCAACACCAGTTGTATATCCACTGGCAGTAAATCCAGATGCAGTATATCCTGGCCCAAGAGCACTAGTACATTCTATCCATACTTTCATACCATTACATGCAGTAGTTGATTTACTAAAGATATATCTATCACAACAGTTGACATTGTTAGCGTTCATCCACCAAACCATTTCAAACTCACCACATAAATCAAAGTCACAGTTATCTGGTATTACAAAATGACCAGAACAACCATCAAATCCTACTGACTTACCCCACTTACCACACTGATATGATAAGGCACCTCTCTGATATATGTTGATTGCTTGGTTTGCTTCTAAAGTTTTCCTAAATATATACACGTCATCTAATCTACCAGTAAATAAACTACCACCATCTGACTCTGCTCCTAGTGCAATACAACAACAATTAAGTACTGGCCCAGCAATAGCACCACATGTACCAGTTGCATCTAACTCTCCATTAATATATAATAACATGCCACTCCTATTACTTACAGCAGTGTATGTAGTAGCAAAATGTGTCCACATACAAAGAGGTATAGGACACGTAGACGTAACAGAAAATTCTGTACACATTTCACCTATATCAAACTGTATCTCATTACATGAGTTTATTGATATACTATATCCAGCACTACATGCTAATGCCGATCTCTTTGTTATTAGTGCCTGCTCTGTACATCCAACAGTAGGATAGACCCATCCTGATATACTCCAATTTTGGTCTTGTCTAAAATTGTATTTACACTCATTATCTAATGTAAGATACCTAGTACCATCAAAACAAAATGATCTGGTAGTAGCAGAGTTACCTACCTTACCACATGTAAAAGTAGCACATCCACATACAACAGTAGCAGTAGAATCTAAACATCCACTATCACATAAGTTATTTTCAAATTCAAACCTAGTTAAATATGAGGGAATATTACTAAAACCATTGGCATGATTATCATAACCAGAGTCATCACCAGTACTACAATCAGTAGTTAGCATTAATTTTAAATCTGTAATACTCGCTATGTCTTGTACGTATTTAACATCATTATTAGGTTCTACATTATTACATAAAGGTAATTCTATCTTTGCCTGATCTATAGCCCTATCTCCCTGTTTAGTTATTATTGATTTTAAGAATGTAGTCTCTGTATCCTTGACAAATAATCTAACTCTAGCCATAGTATCAACCTGTATTAGATGATGGGCACATGTCTTCGTTAGTAGTTAGTTTAGCCTGTCCTATAGCCATAGTCATGTTAGCAATATATGTAACGGGAGTTTGTTTTGATTTGGTAAAAGTCACACCTTGTACCTTGACTCTTTTCTTTAACATGCTAGATGCTCCAAATGCAGTACATGCCTGTACCCTAGTTAGCGGGGGAGAAATACAATTATTAGCATCACAACAGGCACCACATTCTCCTAGATAAAAGTCATAACAATATTCTATGGTCTTATTTTGAAATGCACCAGTCAAGAAACATATCTGTTCAGCAGCAGTTTGTACTACAGCAGGTTGTCCACACATACCAGTAAATTCATCTACTACCGTAGCAATTTCATCTATTATTGTCCATGATACATTAATAGTAGTAATATTTCCTTCTACCTTAATAGTAAATGCATCCTCATCTCCACCCTCTGCTTGTGGTAAGGCAATTATTTGTACGGGGGTATTCAAATTCCAATTTAAACTTTCAAAGTTATTTGATCTGTATGTCATTACTGGTTCACATATAGTAGTACCTCTAGGAAACTCAAAAGTCTGGTCAGCACATGTCTTTACTAGTCTTATAATAATATCAGCCATTTTAAACTATACCTCTTCTTGAAGTAGAATCTCTAAACCATTTTGCAACCAAGGGGCCTATTTTACTTTCCATATCATCAGCACCAGTTACACCATATACATTAAATGTTACACTTATGTTTTCTCCACCACCACCATATCCACTACTAGTAGATGGTGTTACTCTTTCTGCTCCTGATTCTCCAAACTGATATGTTCTTCCAGATTTTTGACCCACACCTGTTATTGGCTCTGTAATTAACATACCATGTTGTCCTCCACATTGACCTGGGTTGTAACTATAAGGACTAATTTGTTGTACTGGCCCGACACTACCTCCTCCACCTAATGAAGCAAGAGCCTGTTGAACTTTTTGACCCCAATCTCCAATACCATTTACTATAGTTGACACTGCATTAGTTCCAGCATCAACACCAAATGTTGTAAATCGTTGTAGTTCTTCCCATGCAGTTGTTGATTGCTTAACGGCATCACTAGAGGTTTGTGAATTGTCTTCAATCTCATCGAAGCGGTCTGCTGTTTCATCCAATGTTTGTTCTCTATCATATGTAGACTGTCTTCTAGGATCATTTCCAAACCCTCCACCTGTTCCTGTAGAATCACCACCACCAAGAATGAATCCAAATTTATCCTTTAACCAATCTATTATAGGTTTAAAGAAACTATTCCATATCCAATCTGCAAAATTCTCTAAATGTTTACCAATATCCCTAAACAGTTGTGGAAGTGTAACCATAAAAAATACATTAAGTTGACCCCATGCCATTAAGAAGGGCTGTACAAATTCTTTATTGAACCATGCAGGTAAGGCTCCAAACCATGCTCCTATAGCACCTAGATTGTTATAGAATGGTTGTGTGATATTTTCATCCCACCATACAGGTACATCATTGAGCCATTTTTGCATACTCGCTAATGCATTAGGCCAATGAAGATTCCAAAACAAATCCCACTTTGCCTGTGCTACTTTAATTGCATCTTCCCAAGCCTTAATATCTGCTGCAAACTCTATCTCTTTTTGTTGTGTTAAACTTGACGGCTCATTACCATCCTGATTGCCCTGACCAAATATGGCAGCAACGATTGAATTTCTTAACTTATCATAATCAATTAATGCTCCAAGAAAATCTCCTGATATTAACTTATCTGCAAGGTCTGTAAATTTAGGGGATATTTCAAGAAACTTTTTATAAAATTCTATACCATATTTTAACATTAATATAACAAATGGCTTTAGGAAGAACCCAATCATGTCACCTATAGGTCTTAGGAATAATGTGATTGCTGTATTCATAATGGTTAACATAGCCTGTAACATAGGAGATGAATCAATTAACATCTTTCTGAATTGTACAATGCCTGCCATACCTATTGCAAACCCTGCTATTTTTACCATACCTGGCCCGAATTTACCTAACCTATTATCCTTCTGAAATTTCTGTAGTTTATCAAACATCTTCTGCATTTCTTTTCTTTGATCTGCTGTACCCTTACCCAAACTCATCTTGGTAGAACTAAATCCACTTCCTCCACCAGCACTTCCACCACCAACAGTGATCTTCTCCATTCGTTTAACAATCTGCTCAAATTTGGCTAAAGAAGAACTGTCTAATTCTATCTTCATTGTATATTCTGCCATATACAATTAGTTAGCGACTAGGTACTTATAGATTTTATTTAAATTTAATGGGGTCTGAGAAGTGCTTGTTTGTTACTGCCACTAGTTTTTTGAGCCACTTGGCTGAGTGTTCGTCTGTTTCTCGCTTTGTCCATCCGAACTTGTTGGCACAGAGGGCATAGATACCAAATTCGAGAGTTTCTCCTCCCCTGATCCTACGAAACTCGTCATCCAATCCTCTAAGCAATCCGCTAAAGGGTAGTCTGACATCACTCTTGAGATGATTTTTGAGGCTTGTTTCCTACTTAATGCACGGATGTCTCCGATGTTTTTAAAATTAAAAGGTGCCTTTCTTAAAGTTTTTTGAAGTATATTGATCTGGTATTCACCGATGTTAACTTTCGGGGCAGTAATATTAGTAAGGTCTATAGATATTCTCAAGATGGCGTTCATTTCTCCAAAGGTTATATCATCTTCATATTCTATAGTTTCTTTTCTACCCTGCCAATCCATTTCAAAGGACTTTATAGTCATTATATAAACTAGATTGAATCTGTGATATAAGGGTTATGGAGGCGTACTGTCGAAGTTGGTAGCACTAACAATCATGTTTCTACCTTGAAATTCTATATCTTCCCAAATCGGCTCATTTGGTTCTATACTTGTAGAGTGCTGACCTAATGATATACCATCTATAGTAAATCTAATCTGTCTCTGATCCTCACACATTAGACCATTATCGAAATCTAATACCATGTTACCAGTTATCTCAGCCTGTATACATACACAGTTATCTTCTATCTGTTGATAAACTCTGTCAATATTACATCGTTGATCTAATGATGCACTAAATGTACCAGTATATTCTGCCAATCTACGATAGACATTTGTAGCATGGTGACAACCATGTTCATATAATAGTTCAGAGTTTGGGTTAATTGTCAAGTCTACTGATTGAACCTCTACTTCAAGTGCTGGACAACCACAAAGACATTCTTCTCCAAATGTTAATGAACCGTTGGCAAATGTAAATGGTATATGTTGATTGATAGCAGTACCAGCAACTTCACCAAAGGGACATGCCTCTACAGCAGCAGTAAATACATCATTGGCATAAGCCAGATCTAATGAGACTCTAACAACTTCTCCAACAGAACTTCTTACGGTAGCAGTGTTACCAATAATTCCATTAATAGTTCTAGTAAAATTATCACACATACCAGCAACTCCCAAATCTAATCCTATTTCCATAGTTGCAGAATTGGCTAGTTGAGTAGCCTGTAAATAAGAATAAACAAATCCCATACAAGCACATCCTGCTGGGGCAACGGGAGTATCAAAGAACCATTCTAACCACCATGGATTAGACATGACAAAATCTAGACCTAGATTACCACGGGCTTGACCGGTGGCCAAGCGGGTGTCCG
>SDBS01004971.1_pt1 | contig 13014 bp, 31 predicted proteins | sample 2277091 | NCBI WGS metagenome assembly SDBS01 (sample SAMN10404972, study PRJNA504765) | marine sediment metagenome | isolation source: marine sediment core GS10_PC15, 163 cmbsf | place: Arctic Ocean: Southern Knipovich Ridge | collected 2010 | reverse complement strand
CTTCTAGATCGCGGGGTTAGAGGAATCTGTGTAGGTAAGGTGCCAAACAGTCACATTAAGGCCCATTTTGCCTCTAATAAGCCAAAGTTGGCACCTTACTCAGAAGAATCCCTTTATTTACGTGTAGTTAGGAAGTACAAGTATAAGAAGTATAAGGTATACTGAGTATTATACTTCTTGTAGGGTACATGTGGGTGGTTTGTGTGCTTATAGGTGGTTGTATGGTAACTCAGCGGGTTTTCTTACGAATCTCTTGACTGGGTAAGGTCCGCGCTCGGGTTTCAGGGGGCTACAATAGGTGTGTTTCAGGTGTTATTTACCTGTTTTAGACTCTTCGTCCTTCAAGAACCAGAAAACGGCTTGTAATCCATCTGGTGCTGGTTGTTTGCACCGGTGACATCGGACGTGTCGCGCTTCGGGGTGGCTGCAATGGTACCACCAGGCTGGGCTGATGAGAAGGACGGGGCACCGGTGCTGTATACACGAATGGTGGCGAATGTCGAGTTCATCCTGAGCACTGATTATCCGGAAGGCTCCGTCTGTGTGGAGTACAGTCACGTCAAGCATTGATTACCTGTTTTGTGGCTTTCATATTCGTCGTCTCTCAGCGCTGTCTATTTGATCCTGGCAGAAGTCCATTTCGAGCAGGATGTACGCGCACAGAATACCCTCAGGAGGCTTCTCACCACACGCTTCGCAGCTCCATTCGAGTGACCGGTTGGGCCAGCGCTTTTGGTAGTAAATCGCATTCTGACTTTCGGAATCCTTTAGGCACCGGTGGAAGAGGTCGTGGTAAGTATCGTTCCTGTACTTGATGATACTCCACCGGCCTGCTTTCATTTTGACTGTTCCTTCTTCAGGGTTCATACGAGGTTCACCTGAGCCTGGACTTCTTGGGCGCAGCTATCCGATTCGAGCAAGATGAACGCGCCTAGGATACCCTCCGGAGGTTCCTCCCCGCAGTGACAACACCTCCAGCGGAGATCGGCCTTACTTAGCTTCGGGTTATCCAGGTCTGCCCAGATACCGAAGTACACCAACCACGGGGTGTCGCAGTCATGCCATAAGCTGTGTTCCTGCCAATTCGATTTGTCTAAGTATATAATGTACCAATCGTCCATTTGCAGTTTAGTCTCGCCTAGGTCCACGCTCATTGGGACCACCACGACGAGTGGTCCCACAAGAACCAGAACATCGCTTGGATGCCATCCGGAGGGTCTTCGTGGCAGGAACAACAAGGGCCTATTTGCTTTATCCGGTACGCGTAGTGCGTCCACCGGCCTGCTGGGGGTGGGTCGTGGTCGTGGTCGCCGTAGTTCGGTTTACCGCACCTATGCTCCAGGTAGATGAAGATCGAGTTAGGGCCTTCGTACTTCCAGGTGACCACCCGCCAGCGGCCATCTGTGATGTTGACTGTTTTGGCGTTACTTCTCACCCCCAGTCCTCCTCATCCTTCAAGAACCAGAAAACGGCTTGTAGTCCCTCCGGAGGACCTACGTTACAAGTAGAGCAACACTTACCCATGGGTGTCCTACCTGCGGCATAGAATCGCCAACTCCCAGGCCAGGGGCTTTGTTCACCACAGTTGTGCTCCACGAAGTTGTGCGTTCGGTCCATGGAATACCGGAGCGTATTTATCCGGAAGCGTCCGTCTGTGAGGAGGACTTCTCCTTTCTCATACATCGTTCATTCCCCGTGAGCTGATAAACCAGAAACAAGCCTGGAGGCCATCTGAAGGTTTGGTCTTACAGTCGTGGCATTTTCTGCCTGCGTAACGTGGGTTCCAGGAATAAGGTTGCCGCTGGGTCCCCTTGTGCTCTAGGCAGCGATGCTCGATATACTGGGTTGGTTTTATACGACTCACGTAGTTTACTATCCGGAAGTTTCCGTCTACGTGGTAAACTTCTAACACGTTGAATCTTCCTCCATGAACCAGAACATTGCTTGGATCCCGTCGGCTGGGTGTTTACCGCAATAGCTGCAACGGCTGCCCCTGTACTGTGGATCCATGATCCAGACGTCCCATCTGGGAAAGTCTTTCCAACTGAGCTTGCACCAGTGCTCGATGTACCGCTGCTTTTGATTATCTAGGTACTGGCGTTCGGTTACCCGGAACACCCCATCGGTGATGTAGACGGTGGTACTGAATCCATAGTTATCCATGGTTGAACCCCATTTTACTGATGAACCAGAAACATGCCTGAAGACCTTCCGGGACGGGAGTATTGCAGCCCCCACACACGGTATCGCAGAAGACCGGGCTGTACACATGAGCCCTCCAGCGGGGGGTGACGAGGGTTGAGTTTGGGCATTTGTGGTCGATGTAGCGTTGAGGGTCTTCTTGCGGATAGCAGTGCTCGGATATCCGGTAGCTACCTTCAGTAAGGAGGACATCGATCTTTTGGTCATTTCGATTCACGATTCCATATCTCCTGTCATCATGATCCATATACCCTGGATGCCCTCGGGGACAGGATCACCACACCAGCAACAAGTGTTGCGGAGGGTGTGATAAGTGTATCGGTAAGCACACTCCCCTTTGTCTTGGTAGCAGTAGTGCTTTAGGTAGTATCGAGAGCCGGACCCCAAACGCCACATTTTATTCTCCGTCATCTCGTAGAGGCCCCAGGTCCCTTCTTTGTGGATCGGCTTACCTTTCTCACGTTTCATCGTTCGGACCAGCTCCAACTCATCCCCCACCCGTCTAGACCTTCCACCTCTACTGCAATTTCATCATCCTTGTTCAACTCACTTTGGACCTCTTCAGAAGTATAGTCAGGCTCCAGCAGACACCAAACCCCAACAATACTTTCCGGAGGTCTCATGCCACACATGCACCTCCAGCCGGGTTTGATCGGTAGGTAGGTATGTTCCGATGTCGTTTCGTACGTCACGATATCTAGTAAAGTGGAATCCTTATCGCATTGGTGCCAGAGTTCGTGGTGATCCTCATGCTCGGCTTTGATGATGTAGTACCTTCCTCGTTTGAGCTTGACCACTCCGTATTCGTCTTTGATTACCTGTTCTAAGTCTTTCTTTGGTATCGGAAGGTAGTCGGCATCTATGTACGCGACATCCTGTTCGTCGACGAAATCCACTTTGTACATAGAAGGTAATATCTCAGGTAGCACCATCTTGGCCTTAGGTATCGACATTATGTCTCCATGTCTCCGGTCACCAAAACGTAAAGCGCTTGGATTTCGTCAGACGGGGCTTCGTTGCAACGTTTACACACTTTGCCTATATCGGCGTATAGGTATCTATTGGAGTTGTCGTCCTTATTGACCAGTTGGTTTGGGCACCGGTGTTTAATGAAGTAACGCCCGAGTGATTTTGTCCCTTCCATCTTTTCGAATGAATCACACACCTTGCAGTGGCACCACGTCCGAGTCAGCTCCCAGTTGCCTAGACGTAAATAGGTTAGGTTCTCGGTGACCCCAGTGACTTCCTCTATATGGACGGACATTTGTTAGCTCCTAGAAAGGTAGGTCATCGAAGTAAGGAACTCATAAATGCCTCGGCGCGTCGATGAAGATCCCTTCGTAAAACTCAGGATCGGCGCAGTCTCTCTGGATGCTGTTCATGTTGTGGAGCTTCCAGATACCTATGATCTCCTCAGGTATCTCCTCACCACACCCGGTACAGTGAGTTCCTCGCAGCATGTCCCATGCGGTAATGACTCTGCGTTGATGGAACCACCCGCAGGAGTGAGTAACGACGTCGTAGTCCATGTTCCAGTACATTTCATTTGATTCTTCTTGCTCAAACATTGTCCAGTTATCATGAGTAAATATCTGTTTCATACTATAGCTCCTAGAAAGGTAGGTCATCGAAGTAAGGTTCCGCTTCGACAGCACTAGCGACTTCATCCGTGGCTCGTTTCCAGTCCAGCATGATGTACGCACCAAGCAGACCTTCAGGGGGTTGTTCAGAACAGCAACTGCATTTCCATGCAAACCCGTCATTGTAGTGCCAATACCGAACTTGGTATATGGTGTCGTTCTTGATGAGGTCTTTGCCTTCGAACTGCTCACAGTTGTGCCAGATCCTGATGTCTTTGCTCAGCGAGCTTTTCAGAATCCGAAACGTGCCTTCTCGCTTTAGCATCTTCATGTACGCTCTAGGTTGATACGTATGGTGTGTGGGCTGCTTCATTCTGCCATCCTATTGAATTCGAATAGTTTGTAGAGGCCTTGGACATCTTCCGGTACTACTTCGCCACAAGCATCACATTTAGGGTCGTCCCTCATAGCATTCACCGACATGGTGTTGTCCCTCCGGAGGGGGTCTTCCTGGCATTGATGAACAACGATGGCGTAGTTGATGCCTCGGTACTTCCTACCGTAGTTGTTCGGTATCAGCATTCTCCAGTTACCTACCTGGACTGAAGGTGTATCGTGCCAGAATGTCAAGTCTTGGTACATATTCGGGTACATCTTCATCCGTCTTGCCCGTATACATCAGCCGACGAATCGTAAATGGTGGAGTAGTTCAGCGACCTTGCGTCTTCTTGGTTGGGCATCTTATCGAAGTTCTTTAGCTTCCATACCCCCAGCACCTCTTCCGGAATCGCATTGCAGCAAAAAGGGCATACCCCGTCCGCTGCTACGGTCCACTGGTCGATGTGGACGCGCCACCCCTCAACCGAGCAGTAGTGGGTAATCCAGTCAACCTCATCCCTGGGGGCTTCTTTGTACGCCTCGATTCGCCACCCCTCGAATTCGAAGAGGGTATCGGTTTCTATTTCCGGTGTTATCTCGTCTCCGTATTCGTCTACCGGGGGAGCGTTAGCCGGTACGATCAACGACCCAAAGTACTCCGTTGGTTGTAGCGGGACACCTCCTGGCGAGTAAAGACCTACCCCCAGTTTATCCGGGAGTCTTTTGTGTACCGGCAGATTGGGAAACATCGCGCCGAAACTATCGTCTTCCGGATCGACCAGCAAGTCGTTTAGTATTTTGTAGAACCCGCTCATTCTTTAACTCCGTCACCGCTAAGAAACATCGTTTTCATCCACCGCTCCCGACTCTTCTGAGATGCGACTGTTGAACCGGAACTTTACGTCCATGTTTCCCAGCGCAAACAACCCTTGCACTTCGTCGGGCATTCTCGCGTCACAGCCGGGACATCGCGGATCGCCCGGAATCGCGTAACTCCAAAGGATCGGCACGCCGCATCGGTCTTTACAGGCGTGGACGCAGTCCAAGCCGTCCGTGCCCTCCGGCGGGCTAACTATCGCCCAGTCGTCCAACTCGAATCGGACATCTTCCGGTACCGTTCCATACTTCAACATTGTCATTAGCTATTTCTCTTCTTCCAATTCATCATCTCGCATACTGCGCTCATTCCGTTTGGAGGTGTTTCACCACAGACATTACATTTGAACGGCTTGTCAAATCCGTTTCTTTCTGTTTGGTGGCTTTCTTCAGTCATCGTATCGCATTTGTGGAATATCGAGAATGGCATATAAAGGTGCGTATTGGGCGGATCGTCCCAGTTCCAGAGGAACCAGTTTCCATCTTCTAAGACTTTACAGGCTCCCTCACCGAAGTTCTTCATATGTTCCTCTGTCATCGGGGTTTCTGAGGGCCTTCCGGTACCTTGAGGACGGTGGCGCTCTTGTCCAACTCGCACCCATCAGGGCAGTGGAATTCCATGGTCTTCCTGCCAAACACCCTCACAGGCTTCACGGGCTTGTTGTGGTCGTGGCAGTATCGTATTTTGGAGAACCCTATCGAACAAGCCAGTTGAGTTCTTTCGTTGCGTCGTCGTTTTCCCATGTCTGCTCCTATGATATCGGTACTTCGTAAAGTCTGACTGCCATTGCTACTCCATCATCTACTACGTATCCACACTCCTCGCACCAATACCTCGGGCCGTCGTCGTGTTCACGGAGAAGCATCACTTTATACCAATTCGGTATAGTTTTACAAGCATGAACTAAAGTATTATCGTCAAACAAGTACACGTCTTCGGTTAGCTTCTTGGCATCGCTGTGTGCTTTTCTCCAATGAAGCGTCGGCCCACAAGCACCACATTTAGCAGCACGTTCAGTGCTCACAGCTCTTTCTCCATGATGATGATCCCTTTGATCCCATCAGAGAGCTTCTTATCACATACCCGGCACTTTCCGTAGACGCCGACGCCTCCTGTTTTACCCTTGTAATACTCCACCCATGATGGGGACCTGATCCGCCCGTCGTCACATGCGTGCGCCAACCGGCACTCTAGCTTGTACTGTAGTCTCTCCCACGACGCATACGCAAACCAGAGAGGAGAGTTCATCGCGCCAACGTTCAATCTGCGGTGTTCTGCCTCTACCCTATCATCGATGATAGGGAGAGGACACCAGTACCAGTTGCCGATCCGGGGCCACTGCTCCTTGCGGACAAGTGTTCTCCGCTGGTAGCTCATTAAGCGTGCCCCTCGTCGCCCGTGCCGAAGCCATCGCTCCAGATAGCTTTTAATCCACCTTCGTTTTCCCTGTCCCATATCTCTTTACACCCCATGCACTGATAGTGCCCGTGGTAGAAATCCCATCTAACGTGCTCCGTCATCAGCATCCAGGTAGGGTTTGATTCTGATGGATCCAGGTCCTTTTCACAGATATGCAGAAGCGGCCCTAAGTTATTGTTCTCGTGGAGGGCCGGGTCCCTCATGAATATTGTCGTCGCTGGTAGCAAAGCCACAGACACCTTATACACTCCTGTCCCTTCTAAGAATTCTTCGATCATGCCCTATTATAGCTTTTATTTTTAAACTTTGCAACTTCTGAGAAAGTTGCAATTCTTGTCAGGAAAAGCTATAATAAAGACATGGCAAAGAAACCGGGAAATTCCTATAATTAAGTAGGAGCAAGGATCATGAGCGGGGTGGAGAAGTGGCTAACTCGTCAGCTTCATAAGCTGAAGGTCGAGGGTTCGAATCCCTCTCCCGCTACCATATATGCCAGCATAGCTCAAGTGGCAGAGCGGCTGATTTGTAATCAGCAGGTTGGGCGTTCGATTCGTCCTGTTGGCTCGGTCCACCCAGGAGACTCCAGTCTCCCTGCTTCGCGAGGACGTGCCAATCTAGAGGTGCGGTCATGGGACAGCCCAGCAGAGTTTACCTCGTGCAGCTTCTAGGAGAACCATGAAAAACTTCTTGCATTACTGGTTTGTCGCAGTGCCGAAGCTGACCAAGGCACAGGCACTCGCGTTGTTCTACAGGTTCGTCCGGTTTGCTGCCGGTAAGGAAGATGACGATGTGGAGTAGGAGGTTGCTATGCTTAACGAACGCCAACTCAGACGAAAGGATGGTGATCTGTAATCTACGGGCCGTGGCGGCTACGTGTATAGGTCGCCACGGCTCGCCCTTCGGGGCGCGGGAGGTCGAGTGTCGGATCAAGTAATCCGCTATGAGACAGAAGAAGAGTACCTCGAATACACCAACCACCGCCGCTACCTTGCTACGGGTATGGTAGTGAAGTTTCCGCATCCATATGAAGCACCCGAGGCGTACTGGGCTGCCTTTGACAAGGCCCGTGCTGAGCATCCGGATGCCGTCTTTGAGTCATGGACGATTCTCCACAAAGAACATATCTGCTCTAAAACGGGCAAACTCCTCAAGCAAGACTGTACGTACGACACACTTCGATACGATACCATCGAAGAAGGCCAAGTGTCTAGGAAGTTCGTCCGTGAAGGAGAGCTGTCTGATCCGGGTGTTCCAGTATCTGTTGAATTCAATACCACAGAAGCAGCAGAAAGAGTACGAGCCCTTCTAATGCAGGGGGAGCCGGGGTATTACTACGACATTAAGCACCGCGCTGGTGTGGCTGTCGTTGAAGATGGCAAGGCTCCGTAAAGGGGCCCGTGGGCGCGCCCTACGTCAAGGGTGCTGTGTAAGGGACTCGCTACCTCCCCTTAGGACTGTCGGGCTCCTTGGCTATTGGTACGCCGAGGGGCCCTTGTCTTTTAGGCAGGAAATTCCTATAATTAGGTAGGAGAGGTGTCATGAGTAAAAAGTCAAGCAAGATCCTAGCGTTGGATGAGGCAAATGCCGCTGTATTGGTGGAGCTGATTACAGGCGCCAACATCAGCGAAAGTTTGCGGATCCAGGCAATGCAAAAGCTAACTGCCTCCAAGGACAACGACACCTTCTTCCAGACCATGCTAGAAGAGGATTTGACGTACGGGGAATGCCCGCACTGTCAGCACAAGAACCACTGGTTGGTCCCTGAAGAGGAACTCAACCAGATGGCGTACGTGTCTAAAGAAGAAGATGATCGGGTTCCGGATACTACGGATGACAAGAGTTGTCCTGAGTTCCAGCAAGCCTGTTTGAAGAAGAAGTGTACAACTTAAAGGAGTAGAGTATGAAAACGTTATTTGCTACATTGGCAGTTCTTTTGATGGTAGTGGGCTGCGCGCAGATGGGAGATTTCTTCGGTGGGCTTTTGTCGAATCCTGTTGTCGTTGCAGTTTTGAACGAGTGTGGTGAGCTTCCCGCTGCTGAGTTTGATGAGTGTGCGTTGGGAGTGTTGACAGGTCTTGTTGATCCGGATGAGGCTTCTATCGCGGACTACCTCCGACTGGCGCAGCAGCTCAAAACTCAGTTGGACTCAGAGCTAGAAGAGTAAGTGTTTACGGAGCTGGCTTCGGGTATCGTTCTAGGTTGCTACGTAATGCTACCTAGTTTCTGCCTGACAGACGGTGTCAAGGTAAACGACGCACACTTTGATCCAGTGATGGTTCACATCATTGATGTGGCCCGAGACACAGCTCCTATGCTAGAGGAAGGCACGGTCTGGGTTACCAGCGCTAATGACGGCGATCATATAGAAGGGTCGCTACATCTCGATAACCGAGCCTTTGATATTCGGATCAAGAATATCATTGGCGACGTTCAGAAAGAAGCCCGTGCTTGGGCTGAGCGTATGCAGGTTGCATTGGGGGATAACTACGACGTATTACTAGAGGATGACCATATCCATGTAGAGTACGATCCAGTCGAGGAAATACAATGAACGAAAACGGGTGGTTGAAACCGATACTAGTTGGAGTTGCTATTCTTGTTTTAGGCGCGGCTGTAGTTGGCAGCGCAAAGAACACATTCAGTAACTCACTGGCTATTGGCAAACAGGAAGTCAAAGTAGGAGTTCTTGAAGCAGGCGTAGCTGAGCAGAGAGCAGCCGTTTCTAAGATCCCTGTGATGGACGAGCGGATCAAAGTCATCCAGAGAGATGTCAGGAAGATCCTGGATAAGATGGACAAATGAAGGAACAAGACCTGACAGAGAAGATGCGCCAGAAGTACGTAGACGAGGTCGTTGGTGATAAGAAGCAGCGGACCGTTGAGGAGGCTCTCCAAGAAGCCCTTGACAACACCACCCCCGAGCACGCAGGCGCCCCTAACAGGACAAACTATGAGTTTGTCGAAGATGAACTGGAGTGGATCTAATGGCCGATGACAAAACTAGAATGACAAGAGGCGTACTGGAGACTATGGCGAACGCGTATGAGCCTTCGTACCTTACCACGTCTAGTCCTTTCAACACCCAAGCTACGCGTGATGTGGCAGCGGGCAAGTCTGGCATCGTAGGAAACGCCAAAGCTGGAGACAAGGTGTATAACCCCAAGACCAAGGTTCGAACCAAGATTCAGCAAAAGCTAGACAAACGAAACAAAGATTTCAAGAAGGGTAAACTGGGCTCTAATCAGGGAGTGTAGTACGGCGAGGGAGCGGCATGCCGAATAAGAGCGACACAAAGAACGTCAAGCGTAAGACGCCGCGTCTGAAGAATTCAGAGAAGCGCTTCTGCGAGTTGATGGTCATTGATGAGCTGGGTTGTATTGAAGCTGCCCGTATTGCTTTTGGTTGGCCCTGCGAACCTAAATCCTCCACCGCACAGAAAGCCGTCAACCTCAACCGCGCGCAGCGGATCATCAAACACAAATTCCAACTAGCTCAGAAGCTCAACCAGGAAGTCACCGCTCAACAGGTGCTGTCTGACACGTCGGCTGTGAAATTCGATAGCCTACGTCAGTTCATCTACGGCCGCTTGAAGGCAATCCGGGACAATCCTGAAGCCCACGGGAACAGCCGCTTCAAGGCCATCACAGCCTTGGAGAAGATGGTAGACCCCTCGGCGGACGTAAACCTCATCCTCATGTGGGTGGACATGATGTGGCGAGCCTCCATGGCGCACTGCCCTTGCTGTCACACTACCTTCCCCCTGCGTGAGATCGAGAACGAGAAGCTCAACATGTTCCGTGACGGTATGGATCTAGAACCAGACGAGGAAACAGAAACGCTGTACGATCGTCGCATGACCATCATCGGCCGTGCCGATAACCGTAAGAAGCCTCACCCTGGGCAGGCTATGGCTCTGGCTGCTCCTGAGCGGAACATCGCTGGCCTAGGTGCTGCCCGTGCTGGTAAGTCTCTCCTTCTGGCTATGTTCGCCCTCCTGGCGTTCATGATCCCTGGTGTGGAGGTATGGATCCTGGCTCGTATCTACGCGGATGCCTCCTCTGAGGTGGAGTACCTCGACAAGTTCCTGAACACCCTGTTCTTCCCGTACACCAAGCACATCATCACTCGAAGGTTCGACGCTAAAACTGAAGAACTTACATTGGAGTCCAAATGGGGATCTGTATTGAAGATCAAGAGTGCCAAGGCGAAAGGTTCAATTTCAGGACGGGAGTTGGAACTTGCGCTTATTGCGGAGCCAGGGTGGGTTCCGGACGACATCTACAACCATCTTCGCGCACGTATGACGTCGAGATTGGGGAGGACGTTACTCTTTGGGACTCCCCAGGGATTTGGTGGTATTCTAGGTAGGTTCACTCAGATGACCGGGAAGGATAGCAGCGGTAGAGTACGCCGTATTCCTACGAGTGAGCGAACCATCGAGGCTGGCTGCCCGTGGAACATCTCCCTCCTCAAGTACAGTATGGATCCTAAAGACAACCCTGAGTACGTGGCTTCTGAGCTGGAGGCTGCGCGACAGGAGTTGACAGACGCAGAATACGCTTCGGAGTTCCGGGGGGTAATGTCCTCTGATGAGGGTTCGATCTTCGCCCAGCTACAAGAGCGTCATCTAACTGTCGTACCCCGCGCCCTCTACGAGAGGTGTGCGTGGGTAGTGGGAATCGACCAGGGGCCTAAGAACTTCGCTGCATGTCTCGTAGGATACGACGGCCAGACTGTAGTGGCTGTGAATGAGTACTTCGACAGCGATCCTCTCACAACCATGAAGGCTAATATGAACATCGTCCGTGATCTAGTCCCTGGTTGGATCCAGAGGGCTGGTGGTGACCCTAGCCGCTGGGAGTTGACCATCTTTGACGTAGACCCTCCGATACTCGCACAACTAGATGAGTTTGAGAATGAGAAGCATGAGTGGCCTACGGATGTGACGTTCCGAGTCAAGGACAGGAAAGGTCGCTGGAATCAGGAGAACTGGCGGAAGGAGACCTACGAGTTCCTCAACGTTCTGGCGCAGCCTGCACACCCTAACCTCTATTTTGATGATGTGAACTGTGACTACCTACATGATCAGCTTCTGCGCGCCCAGGTCCGAAAGGGAGATGAAGCGATGAAGCAGAAGGGTTGGGTCATCAAAGATCCAGTGCGTGGGGACCACGTCCCTGACGCTTTCATCATGGCACTTTTCACGATCCTGTCAGAACAATTTACGATGCCAGATATAACATATGACAGCGATGATCCATATGCTGATTCGAAGAAAGCATTCGAGTTTTCGCTTAGGGACTCCGAACAGAGAGAGCTTTCTGGATTCGACAAAAAGAAACCAAACTCCGATGAGCTGTTCGAAGATGTCTTTGGACGACCTCGGCGAAGGGGGAACTCAATGCAACCCAAGCAGCAATGGCATTACGAGGATTACTGATGTTTGTACAAGACAAAGCGTTCAAGAAGAACATGATCCATGAGTCCGCGTTTAGGTCTATCTGTGAGGTCCTTAGAGAGATCTATTGGGAGACCGAAGATGCCAGTATCAGACTCAAGGCCATCGAAGCTTCTAGGATGGCTAAGAAGATGGCAAGGAAACTCGTAGAGTACAACTTTGATATTGGACCCGGAATGAATTATGACGAGCTATCCTTAGAGGATCGAGAATCTATTTCTGCTGAGCGTTGGGCTCAATACAAAGAAGAGGTAGATCGAGGGATAGAACATCCGATGAATAAAGAGGAGACTGAGTGAAGCTACAAATAGGGAGCAGCGTAGCTAGAGGGATCTACAAAACAGCAGAATGGGTTAATCTGGATCTATTTCCAGCCGTAGGAGTCGACGTTGTAGGGTCTGGTTTTGTGCTACCCTTTGCAACGGGGTCGATTGATGAGATCCATTGCATCCACGTATTGGAGCATGTGACAAGGGATAAGTACCCATTCATGCTTCGGGAGATGCATCGAGTGCTGAAGCCAGGAGGGAGTTGTTACGTTGAGACACCGGACTTCAAAAGTACCATTGACAATCTAGTAGATTCGTTCAAGAACGGAGACTTAAAAGCTATCCACGTCTGGACGACCTCGATTTATGGGAAGAATGAGAGGGAGGGTATGGCGCACCACTGGGGGTTCTATGAAGGGTTACTACGCCGGGAGTTTCGGATACAAGGCTTCAAGGAAGTAGAGCGCCTCTTAGATAAAGCGGATATGATTTCTTCACACTACAAGCAGGAACCTGTGCTGCTGGTTAGGGGGATGAAGTGATCCGAGTTCGCGACGATGATACACTGATACACTCTAGAGACTGGGTTGGTCGCGAGGTAGAAAGGCTTAAGCGTATCCATTCATGGATCTCAGAGTTTCCTGATGACTTCATTCACGTTCCTACGATCGTAGTGAACGAAATCATTCAGTTTCCAGAAGCCGTTGAGTTCGTCACGCAGGAAACGAAGGAAGGTAGGATGATGCCTGAGGTGCATGGGCTAGAGCACATTGATTACTGTAATGAGACAGAGGAAGTGGTTGTAGATCATATGACTCAATGCTTGGAGTGG
>SDBS01004970.1_pt1 | contig 13014 bp, 12 predicted proteins | sample 2277091 | NCBI WGS metagenome assembly SDBS01 (sample SAMN10404972, study PRJNA504765) | marine sediment metagenome | isolation source: marine sediment core GS10_PC15, 163 cmbsf | place: Arctic Ocean: Southern Knipovich Ridge | collected 2010 | reverse complement strand
GACCTCGACCTCAATCTAAGGTTAAGAAAGAAAGGCTATTTTTTGAAGTACATTCCAGAAGCAAAAGTGACACATTATCAAGATGAATCTGTAAAAAGTTTTATCAATCGAATGATCTACTACGGTATCTTAAGAACTAAGATGTTAAAAAAACATCCACTCAGAAACATTCCATACATTCTATTAATGCTGATTGGGTTAGCATCTCTTTTGTTGCTTCCTTTTTACATTAAATATCTTCCATACATCTTTATTGGGTACATCTCCACCTCATTGATTTTCGCTGTTCCTCTTGTACTAAAAAATAAGACTATACCCGAATTTGTTTTAACTCCAATCTTTAATCTAATCGAGCATATAACATACTTTGCAGGCATTATTATCGGTGTCTGTAAATAAAATAATTCTAAAACTTGAGAATCAAACAGCTCAAAATCTTCCAAATTTTGTTTCAATATGTGTTTAAATTGTAGAATATTGGATTCACAATTACGCCTATCCATAGGTTAAGATAGTATATTCTTCCCATCCATATCTGAAGGGATGTGTAGTCCCATCGCCTTTAGTATTGTTGGCGCTAAATCCCTAAGATAAACTTTCAATTTCTTCTTTTTTCTTAGGTTAGATCCGAGAATTCCAAGTATTCCAGGAACATCAATTGGATCATGGGTTCCATCATGACCTCCACTCCACATCAATTTATCATTAAAATAATCATGACTTTCATATTGACTCAAAATTTCTGGTCGTCGTGCAGCTTGCCAACCCGCTTTAAAAATGGTCACCAAGTCAGGACTCTTCTCAAAATATGCACCCCAATAGATCTCTTCCCGTCTTTTCACTTCTTTAATAGGATGTATTCCATTGATGGATATTTCTTTTAAATGCGATGCAATGTCATCTCTTAACTTGTTATATTCTTCTCCTGGTTTTACAAAACCTTTAGGTTCTCTCCCTTTAACATTCAACCATATATCTCCATATCCATAAGATACAGCTTTACTCTTCTCTAAATCAATTCTTCCCCCGGTTGATTTTAGCACTTTAATATCTTGCAAGTAGTTGTTTAGGAAGATTTCTCTTTCAACTGAACAAAAACTGTGATCTGATAAAAGAAATGTTAAGATGTCATCTTGACAAAATTCCAGTAGTTTCCCAAATGTATCATCAAGTTTAACATAAAAATTCTTGAATTTTTGGCTAATTATGTTATTCGAATATTGAGCGTGATTGGGATCAATATACTTCCAAAAGAAGTGTTGAATCCTATCAACGCCCATAAAGACGGTCATGAATAAGTCCCATTTTTCAAACTCCATAAGATACAAACAAATGTTCAGTTGCATTTCTGTAATTTTCTCTATTCTTTTGAAAAAGATATCAGGTTCAACTTCAACTCGGCTTAAAATATCGGTCTCAACGTCACCAATAAACTTTGATATACCAAATTTATTATGGATCGCATTCCTAATTCTGGTTGGTTGAGGTATGCCTTCCCTTTCGTCTAAAAAACCTGGAATCATAAATCCGTTAACATCTTGAAAAGTGCTCATTGGAACGTTTACGGCACCAATTTTTTTTCCTTGTTCACTAATAATTTGGAAAAGAGTTTTAGACTTAATATTTTTAGGTCGTGCTATTTCTCGTTCATAAGTTCCGAACTTCCTTGCAGCAAAGCTGAATATTCCATGTTTACCCGGATTCTTACCTGTCATGAATGTGGTCCAAGCAACTGGTGTTTGTGCAGGACATGGAGGAATAGATACTCCCAGAATTCCTTCTTCTTTCATTCTACGAAAATTAGGTAATTGATCAAGCCATTTCTCAACTAAAAAAGGACTTAAACCATCAATACCTATCACAAGAATTTTTTTATTTTCAGCCATTGTAGTTGCCTCATAAACTATCTTATTTCAAATATTATCTGAAGGTTCACCCTATATCTATATCATGTCAAGTAATCGTTTCTATATCTATTCAGTTTCCATCAAGACCTGTTAAGGTGCATCCAAGTCCATCCAGATCCATACAGGTATACATTATAACAAGATCTTTTTATACGCTAGTAAATAATATTTTGTGGATTAAGTTGAATTTCACACATTACCTTATGGATATAGCTAAAGATTGATGGGGATAACTTGATAAATGGATATATTTCATAGATTTTTCACTCTTTTTCTTGACAAGATGAACTTATTATGAACGTAAATTATGATGTATGCGTCTGAATTCATATTTTTCTTTGTTAGGTAAACGCCTAAGAGAATTTATCTAATTATTGAAATAATTAGGATTTTGAAGTTTAAAAGACTGTTGTAAAGAAACTGCACTGACATTTTTTCCCAACATATGGATTTCTCATTTGGATATTATTTGTATCTTTTGCAATTAACAGAATAATTCCTTTATGCGACAGTTGCGATGAACCCAAAAAACGTAAATAATCAAAGCTAGTAAATATAAAATAAGTGAATATTCTTTATTATTTAAGAAGGAAGAAGAGTATGTCGAAAAGCTACATAAAATTATATGGACCACCTATACTAAAAGCTCTCAAATCTTTAGAGCAAATAGCTTTTGAGATGAGTAAGAAAATAGATGTCAAATTTTATCATTCATTTGTACCCCCACTTTTATCCAATAAATCCATGACTGTGTCCCCGGAAAAATACTGGAAACGGATACTCCAAGATTCTCCACTTAAAGCATCTGAGAAAAAAAAATTAATCAGTCAATCATCACAAACCCTTGGAGACTACGATTTCTTCTTTGAATGGTCAAAAGATCCAACTTTAACTCAGATCTTAGAATTAATTGAAAAGTTGGATGAAGCAATAAGTAAGTGCGGATGCAGATACACTATCACAACAAAATAATAGTCAAATTTTATTTTATGTGTAATTAATATGCATATTTCAAATTTATTTTAGTTATAATGATCAACGTATTCTATTGAATCTAACTTATAGTTTCATATAATACTGCGTAATATTTCATACATTTTAATGTATGATGTTGATGATTATGCTATCTTATTACTGTCCTTTGCACTGTTTTAATGCTTTATAGTCGTAAATATTATAAACATAATGCATTAGTATTAAGAAAGGATATAAATATGGAAAAAAAAAGGAATATTCTAATATTTTTCTTTATGCTGACATTCGCAATTTCAATTCTTCCACTATCACCAATGCCCACTGCTGATGCAGTAGGCCCCGCTACCGACACAATAATTTTTCAACAAATTAGTCAACAACTAGCTGCACAAGCCCTACTAGCTAACACAATAGACTATTACTACTTCGGGCTTTCACCGGCTAACACTGAATTATTAGCAGGTGACACAGATTACACGCTCTACACAGCTCCCTCTGGTATAGACAACATAGGGATTAATCCTGCACCAAGCACAACCGAAATATTCAATCCTTTCAGTATAAAAGCTGTACGATTTGCCCTCAACTACCTCATAGATCGAGATTACATTGTGAATCAAATCTACGGCGGTTTTGCAGCTCCCATGTACACTTTTCTATCAGCTTATGATCCAGACTACGTTACTATCTATGATATCGTTGCAAAGTATGAGTTCTCATACGATCTGACAACAGCAGCCGCCTTAGCCGATCCGGCTATGATAGCTGCAGGTGCTACTAAAGTAGATGGGAAATGGAACTATAATGGTGAACCTGTTGTTATCTCTTTTGTCATCCGAACTGAAGATGAGCGAAGAGACATCGGAGATGCAATAGCCTCCGCTTTAGAAAAAATTGGCTTTACCGTTAATAGGCAATACATGACATTTGGCTCAGCAATACCCATAGTTTATGGGACTGATCCTGGTGAATTACAATGGATGCTTTATACAGAAGGATGGGGCAAAGGCTCCTTAGACAAGTATGACTCCTCTACAATTAACCAGTTCGGTGCACCTTGGTTCACTTGGATGCCTGGATTCCTAGAGGAAGGTTGGTGGTCATACACTAATTCTACAATTGACGCACTTGGACAAAAGATCTTCAATGGTAACTTCACCAGTAAGGCTGAGAGAGATGACCTTTATAGGGAATTGACTGAACTCATTGTTCAAGAATCAGTCCGTGTCTGGTGTGATACATCGCTTGATATTTACCCGGCATCATCTGCCGTAAAAGGTCTAACTGAGGATCTTGGTACAGGACTTAGAGCTCCTTTCAACCTAAGAGAGGCTTACATTCCTGGTGAAGACACCCTCAATGTTGCCAGTCTTTGGGTGTGGACCGAGTCAACGGTCTATAATCCGATTGCTGGTCATGATGATGTCTACAGTGTTGACTTAATGCGTTCTTTACAGGACCCGTTCATGTGGAATCACCCCTTCAGCGGTATTCCAATGCCCTTTAGGATTACCTACGACGTTGTCACCGGTGGACCACTTGGCACACTCGATGTACCCAGTGACGCATGGCTTTGGAATGCAGATACTGATATCTGGGAAGCTGTTGGCGCTGGAGTTACAGCCGTAAGTAAAGTTGTCTTCGACAAATCGAATTACATCGGAGATAATTGGCATCACAATGGGACAATTGCTTGGGCTGACATTCTCTTTAGTATCTCACAAATGTATGAAATTACATATGACACTGTAAAGTCTGGTATTGAATCATCTACAGCCGCTCAACTAGCTGCGATTCTACCTCAATTTAAGGGTTATAGGATCGTAGGTGACACGTTTGAAGTATATGTTGACTTTTGGCACTTTGACGATAACTATATAGCTGCTTATGCGGAATTACTCGATCCTTCTGAACCAACGGGACACTACCCCTGGGAAGTGCTTGCTGGAATGGATCAAGTAGTGTTCGTTGATGGTACCTATGCATATTCTGATAGTGCATCTGATAGGCTTAGTGTACCTTGGCTATCTCTTGTACTCTCTGGTCATGCCTCTGCTGTTAACACTGCTGTTCAAGGTCTAAACTTTGCCGATTTCGCTAGCATTTTCAATGTTCCTGGGAATACTATATATGCAACAGAAGCAGATTTGACAGCGAGAAAAGCTGCTAGTGCTACATGGTTTGCAGATCATGATCACATGGTTATTTCAGATGGTCCATTCTACCTAGATGAATTCAGTGCAGCTGGTGGATCTGCAGTCTTAAAAGCAGTCCGCGATTCAACCTATCCGTTCGAGCAAGGTAAATGGGACTATGGTAGAGCTGCAGCTCCTGAGATAACTCAAATTGGAATTCCAACAGTTGTTCCAGGTGGTGCTTCAGGTTTCGTCGTTGAATTGAGTGGAGTTCCACCATTAGGCGTCAAATACCTTATCAGAGATCCATTGACTGGTGAAATCTTGGATATTGGAGATGCTGTCGCGTTAACTTCATCCAAGTTTAATATACCGCTCTCAGCAGAATTCACAGCCACTTTAACTCCTGGATTATACGAGCTTTCTGTAGCTGGATATAGTGACATGGTCGCGATGGTAAGCACTGTCAAGACATACTTTGACGTATTCAATGTCATACCCTTACAAACAGCATTTCAAGAAGTTGGAACAAGCGTTTCTTCTGATATCAGTTCAGTTAACACAAGTTTGGCAAGTGCAATCGCAGGCCTCTCCTCAACACTGACGACATTGATGGCTCTGATTGGCATAGTTGTAGTACTAGTTGTCATCGACATAGCTTTGCCTCTGAGGAAGAAATAACTTACCTCAGAAATCATCCCCTTTTTTTCTTTTTTTTTATATATTAAAAATAAATAACTTGTACTAAAAAAGTTAGAAAAATTTTATTTATTCGATTAATATACTCATATGGTGAATCTTGTTTACAGGAGGTGATTAAGATGGGTGTTGGTAAGACTCTCGCGGTTAAAGCCTTAAGTTTATCAATTGTTTTAATTGTAGTCTTATTTTTAACAGTGACAACAATTGGTGCAACAGGTCTTTCCGATAGAATGTTGAACGCTCTAATGAATGAGCAGCTTCGAGGTATTCGTACTCAATTAGCTCAGGAAATTCATGACATTGATGCATTAAATGAAGCCATGGGTAAGATAGAGGCTGATTTGATTTTAGCGTATGGTCTAGATCAACCTTGGTATGTTAGAATGCCGGATATGGTTTTGCGAATCATGAGATTAGACCTTGGAAACTCTCGAACTGTAATATCATATACAGGTAGCATTCAAATAGCAGACATCATACTTGAAAGACTACCCAACACTATCCTTCTCATGATCACCGTATTATTCATTAGTTTTGCAATAGGTCTACTCTTTGGAACTAAGGTAGCTACTAAACCCGGATCGCTTGTAGACCGATTTGTTTCTCTTTACTCTGCAGTCTCCTATGCGTTACCTACTTGGTGGCTTGGTATGTTAATGATCTTGTTTTTTTCTTTTTACATTAAGATTTTTCCTTTTGGTGGATTATACAGTGCACCTGTACCTAAGGATGCTTTCTTACGGTTTCTCGATCTTCTCTGGCACGCAGCTTTACCAATTATTACATTAGTTATCGCTCTTTCCGGTTCTTGGATATATACGATTCGAAGTATAGTTATAACTACAGCTCAAGAAGACTTTGTCACCTCAGCAAGAGCTAAAGGTCTTCCTGAACGGTTAGTACTCTGGAGACACATAATCCGAGTAGCGGCACCACCAATCCTTACAAATCTCATATTAGGTTTAGCGAGTTATCTTAGCGGTGCAATCCTTACAGAAACAGTCTTTAATTGGCCTGGAATGGGCTTACTTTACTGGCAGGCAATTCAATCAATTGATGAGAGGCTCATATTGGCTCTGACATTCATTTATACACTCATCTATGTAGTCGCAAGATTTATTCTTGAAGTTTTCTACATTGTTCTTGATCCAAGGGTGAGGTATAAATGAGCCGTTACTTGAAAGAATCGTGGGGAGAATTCTGGCAAGGAATATCCTCGAAGATTGGGGTTGTCTTCTTTCTAGTTGTGCTGGGAATCTCTTTCTACACTCTTTTGTCAATGCCTCTTGATTATGGTACACGTTACTGGAGTAATCCATTATTTTGGGCAGATAATCCAAGGGCTGCACAACCTACTTGGGTTAACTTCTTCAAATCTGAAAAACTTCTAGATCATTCAGTGCTCTCGGTGACTATTCCAACTATGTCGTATATTTCAGGAGCATATTATCTAAAATTTTATGAAGTTGCATACGATCTTGACACTAACAGTTTTCCCACATCCGTCATACTTAAAGTTGCGAATGCAAGTTATCTGACGAACCCTCCACTGATAACGATGTACGTTACACGTCCAGATGGTAAAGTTATTGAACTTACCACATTCACAGTTGATAGGCCTAGAGTAGATGAGGAGCCACCCTTCATAAAATATACTATTGAAGCACGTCGCGTGCTGATAAGTGGTGAACCTAACCTTGCGATAACACTATCAAATTATCTTTCAACGGAATATAATCTTACTTACTTTCCAAGTGAAGTAGTAGATATTGGGTATGAAAATATTCTCTTTGGCGATTTAACTGAAGATGGTACTTTTGAGCCAATGATGGGTACTTACATATTTGAAGTTATTTTCCGTGGAAAAGCAGAAGATAAAATTGGCCAATTAACCTTCGTCTTAGGTGGAGAGGTTTATGGAGCTATGGGCACGGATGTTCTTGGACGTGACCTCTCTAAAGGTCTTCTTTTCGGTTTTCCCATTGCTCTTGTGATTGGTTTCATCACCTCTATTGTAACTACGATTATCGGTTCAAGTCTAGGAATAATTGGAGGCTACATGGGCGGTCTTACAGATTTAATAATTCAGAGTGTGACGGATATAGTGAATAATATCCCTCAGCTTCCACTACTTATCTTCTTAACATTCATTTTTGGGGGTAACATATGGATTGTAGTCGGCATATTGATAATTTTCGGTTGGCCTGCATTGGTCATTGTAATTCGCTCAATGATAATATCTATTAAAGAGACAGCTTTTGTCGAGTCAGCAGTCGCTATTGGAGCTTCAAAATGGAGAATAATGGGTCGTCACATCTTTCCTCATGTTGCACCATACATTCTTTCTCAGATGATATTCTTTACACCCTCAGCCATTCTATCAGAAGCCGCTCTTAGTTTCTTAGGTTTAGGTGATCCAACGCTCCCAACATGGGGACAAATTCTTGAATACGGGTTTAGAAATGGAGCTGTTTATCTTGGTTATTGGTGGTGGATCCTTCCCCCTGGTTTATTGATTGTCTTCTCAGCTATTACTTTCGTCTTAATAGCGTTTGGGTTAGAGTCTGTTGTCAATCCGAGGTTAAGGAGGCGCCAATAAGTGGTATTGTTAGATGTTAATAATTTGAAGCTTCACTATCTGACTCAGAGAGGAGTGGTACGTGCTGTTGACGGTGTCTCTTTTAAACTTGGAAAGGGTGAAACTCTCGGTGTTGTGGGTGAGTCAGGTTGTGGAAAATCAAGCATGGCTAACGCCATCATTAGGATTCTTCCTGAGAACATTGCACTTTATGAGGGTAGTACGCTCCTCAATGGAGAAGACATCATGCACCTTAATGATAAAGAATTTAGGCGAACTATAAACTGGAGGAAAATCTCCATGGTCTTCCAAGGTGCAATGAACTCACTTAACCCTGTACTTAAATGTGGATTTCAAGTAGCTGAACCTTTGATAGTTCATAAAGGAATGCGTAAAAAGGAAGCAATGGAAAAGGCTCGTGATTATTTTAAGAAAGTGGGTTTACCACCTGATTTTGCTGACAGATATCCACATGAAATGAGCGGGGGAATGAAACAGAGAACGGTCATCGCGATGGCTCTTATCTTAGACCCAACCATTGTTATACTTGACGAACCCACTTCAGCTCTTGATGTGAGTATACAAGCACAAATCATGAATCTCCTAAAAGGGATTAAACGAGATACAGGAACATCCATGATCTTTATTACCCACGATATAGCTCTTTCAAGTGACCTTTCCGATAAGATAGCGGTTATGTATGCCGGTGAATTCGCTGAAATTGGCACAAGTGAGGACATACTGGAGAATCCAAAACATCCCTACACTCAAAAATTAATAGCAAGTGTGCCACTTCTCAAAGGAGATAGGATGCCCGATTTCATACCTGGAGCTCCACCTGACTTAGTTAACCCCCCCTTAGGCTGTAGATTTCATCCTAGATGCTCCTACACGCTGGAAAAATGTAGGTCTGAGACACCACCGAATTTTTCTTCAAACGGTACGATAGTGAAATGTTGGCTCTTGGAGTGAGTAAAATTGACGGTTATTCTTGAGCTTAAAGATGTAAAAACATACTATTACGTCCGTAAGGGTCTCTTCAAAACACTTGAAGTGAAAGCTGTAGACGGCGTCTCACTAGTCATCAATCAGTTGGAAATACTTGCAGTGGTCGGTGAATCAGGAAGCGGTAAGACCACGCTTGGTAGAACAGTTCTAAAACTTATCGATCAAGCAGGAGGAAAAATATTCTTCCAAGGAACTGACTTAGCCGATTCTTCTTTAGATATTAAGGAATTCCGAAAAAAAGCACAAATCATCTTTCAAGATCCCTTCACGTCATTAAATCCTTACATGACAATAAGACAGATTGTTGAAGAACCCCTCATTATTCATGAATCGAACACTGAAGAAGAAAATGAACGGAAGGTCATTAAAGCATTAAACGATGTTCGACTCTCTCCTCCTGAGGAATTCCTCCCAAAATATCCACATATGCTATCAGGTGGACAGAGACAACGTATTGGAATCGCTCGAGCTCTCGTTTTAGAACCTATCTTCCTCATGGCAGATGAACCCGTCTCCATGATAGACGCATCCAGCAGGGTAGAGATTCTCTCTCTTTTCAAAATCTTACAGAAGAAATACAATATGGGCATTATGTACATTACTCATGATATTGCTACAGCTAAATATTTTTCAGACAATATAGCTGTTATGTATCTTGGAAAAATAGTTGAATACGGTAACACAAAAGAGGTCTTAAAAAACCCTAAACATCCATACACAAAAGCTCTTATCACAGCCGTACCCGACCCTGACCCTAAGAACCGGTTCACTAATAGAGCGGTTATACCCGGGGAACCCCCAAGTGCAATAAATCCACCTTCAGGCTGTAGATTTCACCCAAGATGTCCTCACAGGTTTCAACCATGCGATGGAGACGAACCGCCACTCAAGAAGACTGAAAAACACTCGGTTGCATGTTACCTTTTCCAACTACAAGAAAGTAACTGACACAAAATCGCTTAAAGATTCTTACATTTTGATCTTCAATTAATTATTTGTTCCAACTTCAGCTTAGAACATACGTTAAATCTAGAATCTTGAGTTCTTATAATATTGAAAATAGAACCATCATAAACTATTAAATATAGATTTACTGATTTATAATTAACATGGAAATTCTGACTGTAATTATACTTTTAAGTGGAGGATTATTTGCCGGCGTCTTAAACACTATTGTTGGTGGTGGGTCATTAATTTCAGTTCCGCTCTTAATCGCTTCAGGATTACCTGTACATCTCGCTGTTGGAACAAACAGGTTTGCGATGGTTTTCAATACAGGAGTTGGAGCAATAGATTACCATAAAAAAATAAAATATGACACTAAATTGGCCTTATTCCTCGCATCATTTGCTTCAGTAGGTTCATACTTAGGTGCAAACATCGTTCTCCAAATTGACGAAAGAATTTTAGAATATATAATTGGCATCTTAATGTTGAGCTTAGGCGGTGTAATCCTTTACAAGAAAAAACTTGGATTAGAAGAAAAAAAGGTTGATTTAACTAAAAGAAATTACCTAGTAATTATTGTACTAAATTTTCTGTTAGGGATTTATGGGGGTTTCTTCGGAGGAGGAATCTCTACAATGTTCACGTTCGTATTTGTTTCTTATTTTGGTAAAAATTTTATTAAAAGTGCTGGAATAACCAGATTCATTGTCTGTATCCTTTCAATGGTTGCAGTAATCAGTTTCACTCTTAACAATAGTATTGACTTCTCTTATGGGATAATTCTTGCGATAACTTTTGTTGCAGGGGCAAAGATCGGTGTTAAATTAGCATTGAAAGCTGGCAACGTCTGGATGAGGAGACTCTTCGTCATTCTCGCGGCGATATCTTCGATAAAATTATTCTTCTTCTAAAAACTGTTAAACGTCCAGATATAATGAAACTTAACAACACACATATTAAGTGATGAAAATAATGTAAAGTCGATGTTAAATTCACTTATATCTCAAATTTAATAGACATTTATTGAAAAACTCAATAAAATTTATTGAGAATTTGTAGACAATCTCATAGATATTTATTGAAAACTTAACAAAACCAGTATAACCTAAACAGAGCTAGATTCTAGTTCCATTAATGAGATAGATAGAATACAGCACTCTTTTTAGGTATCTCATTGAATCTCACCTTCTTTTCGGTACTTAGGAAGGCCTCTTTACAAGCTAGACAGCAAACCTTCACTTTTCCGCCTTCAAGGGTTAAAACCGCGTAGGGGGCGCCTATGACTCCACAGTTCGGACACCCCTCGAAATCCTCACCGTCGTACACCGAACTCCAATGAATTACCTTCATCTCAAAATCTCCTTATTCAAGTATTCAATCAGCGCCTCCCCAACCATCCTCGACAGGTCACCCTTCCTCAAAGCCCTAAACCTAAACCGCCTCTTCAAACCTCGTTCATTGTTTCCAGAAGTGAACGCCACTAATACTCAAATGATTCATCATTTCTTTCAATTAACCTTCTGAGTAAGGCATATAAGCAATATTCAATAAGCAAACACGAAACTTGTTACGAAAATTGATGATTCAGGGCTAGGTTTTGAGAAATATTTGACGCTAGAGAGAGATGACATTTTTTTATACATATGTAATTGTAGCTTGGAGGAGATAATATAGCGCTGTACAAAATACCATTCCTTTATTTTTTTTCAGGTAGTCCGGAGTTACAACTTAATATGCTAAATAAGGGCGCTCACGTATTATTTAAAGAACTCAAGCTGGTGGAAGAATCTTAACAGGGTGGGTGCGTAGCTTTCGATGTAACGGTTCACATCTCGCTATCGGTTAAGGGTTGAAATGATTACTGTAACAGCGGCTGACAGCGAGGTGAACACTAAGTTTTTACTTTGGTCATTCTACATTATTTATTCTAGGTGTGTGTTTGTTCAAAGGTATTTTTTTTGATTTTGGAGATACATTGATTTAAGAAGGTACCGTTGAGACTTTGCCTAATGCCCATGAGGTGTTAGAATTTCTAACAGATCGTTACAAGCTAGCGATTATTTGCAACACCAGTTCCAGTGGCGAAAAAATACGTGAAGTCCTCAGATCTGTCGGTATTAAGAAATATTTTAAGTTGGTTGTTTTATCTTCTGAAGTTGGTTTGTGTAAACTAGATAAGAAAATTTTCAGAATCGCGCTTGAATTTTTACTTCTTCAACCGGATGAGATTGTGATGGTTGGCAATCGCATCTCCGCTGACATTCTAGGAGGGAACAGGATTGGCATGAAGACAGTTCTTATAAAGCGGAATGATAGGTACCCGGAGAAAGTGACATGTGAATTAGAAAGACCAGCCCACACCATAAACTCATTACGAGAACTTCTCTCAATAGTTCAATAAAGCCATCATCTAAGCTTTCTTCGCCGAAGTGATTACCTGCTGCGCTATATAAAAGTACTATTTGCCCTTTCTCCAGCTAAATAGCTACTATTCCTCTTGAGTCACTTTATCATATATTTTGAGGAATTTTTCGCTTAATTTATCCCAAGAATAATTGTTTAATATCATTCTTGATCCTCTTCTGCCCATTTCGATGGCTAGTTTTTCGTCATTTATAAGTTTACTCACAAGTTTAATCCATGTTTTGGGGTTTCTATCGATTACGAAGCCAGCGTCACAGCTATTAATGATCTCTCCAGCTCCAACGCTTTTGGAGTAGATCATGGGGGTACGAGGCCTGATGAGTCATTTCGCTATTGC
>SDBS01004969.1_pt1 | contig 13014 bp, 12 predicted proteins | sample 2277091 | NCBI WGS metagenome assembly SDBS01 (sample SAMN10404972, study PRJNA504765) | marine sediment metagenome | isolation source: marine sediment core GS10_PC15, 163 cmbsf | place: Arctic Ocean: Southern Knipovich Ridge | collected 2010 | reverse complement strand
GACCGGACCCGTTCACGGAATTCCCTCCAACCAGGAGAGACCTCAGACGTTCACTCGATGTGATCGCAATCGAGGAGCTCCACTTGGTCGGAATCACGCTTGATCCCACCGGCGGAGACCAGGCTATGGTCGAAGATATAAACGGCGTTCCATACATACTCTACGAGGGTACGGAACTGTCCAACAACACGCACATTGCTGAGATAACCAGCAACGAGGTTATAGTGGTGCAGGAGGTAGCCGTGGGAACCGGCGTCGACGGAGGCGAGATGACCTCCATCCCGACGATCTATTCCATGCGGCTTCATGAAGAAGGTGGTCTGTGATGCGTCATGTAACTGCATGTCTGTTACTGCTTATGGCCCTGCCTGCGGTTGCTTACAGGGTCACTGACATCTCGGTGGTGCAAAGCGGTGACCAAACACAGGTCACAATCACTGCGGATGGCACTATCGCATACGAGAAATTCCTGCTGACCGATCCCATGAGGGTGGTCCTGGATCTTTCTGATGCGGTCCATTCTCTCCCCGCGACCGACTTCACGGTCCTCCGGGGTGGTGTCGGATCCATCAGGACAAGCCAGTACAAGGCTCCACCCGACGGGATCGTGAGGGTGATCGTAGATGTCAACGGCGAACTGATGAACTACAGCACTGAGGCCACCGGCGGCACGCTGGTCCTCACGATGCAAACCGATCCATCGGGAACGCCATTCACTGCCTGGTCGACCTCTTCACAGCAGGTTGATCCGATTGTCAGCGGAGGGAGTGTTCCTCCACTTTCCGGTCCGTCCACACTACTGGGTGCCACGTCGACCTACACCACTACTCAGGGAATCCAGGTCTCAGAGCCCTGGAGGTCAATCGACGATGGCTTCCCCGTCGAATGGACGGGATCCGGTGGCAGGAGGATAACGATAGATGTCGTCGATGCGGACATAAGGACAGTAATGAGGTCCATCTCCGACGTCAGCGGCATGAATATCATCATTCCGGAGAACTACGAGACAACTGTCACGGCAAGGCTCAGAAACATCGGATGGAAGGACGCTCTTGCGGCAATCCTGGCAACACAGGACCTGATCGCAACACAGGAGGGATACAACACCCTTCGTATAGCCAAGAGGGATGACTTCTACTCCGAGATAAACAACATGGCCTCCAATCAGCGGGATCGCGAGAACCTGCAGGATCTCAACACGGAGGTCTTCATCATCAGGTACGCGACCGCCGGGGATATCAGCGGCGCCATCCGGTCGGTTCTCTCCGACAGGGGCGAGATATCCACGGACAACAGGACGAACTCGCTAATCATCACCGATATCCCGAGGAAACTGAACGAGATAGAGCGTCTACTGCCCATATTGGACAGCCCGACCGCTCAGGTGATGATCGAGGCCAAGCTGGTCGAAATCGATACCTCGGTCAGGAACGAGTTCGGTATCGACTGGACTGCCGGCAATCTGAACCGGTCTGACGTCCTTACCCATGGCGGCATCAGCACGAACCTCGCCGTCGGGGATCCAACAGGGACGATCACGTTCGGCCAGATCCTGAACACGGTCGACCTGAATGCGACGATCAGTTACCTCGAGCAGACTAACCGCGCTCATATCCTCTCGGAGCCCAGGATAGCCATAATCGACAACATGACCGGCTACGTACACTCCGGTAAGATAGTACCGATCACTCTGCAGGATGCTGCCGACAACACCTACGTACAGATGTACAATGTCGGTGTGATGCTCACCGTAACACCTCACATCAATGCTGACAACAACATCACACTCGAACTCCAGCCGACCGTCAGCGACCTCTCGGGTGAGTCAACCGCTGAACAGCAGCCCATCATCCTCACTCAGGAGGCAAACACCACACTGATGATCGATGATGGTGCCACTGCTGTAATCGCCGGGATCATGAGGAGCAAGGTCACTGAAGTCGAGAAGAGAGTTCCGATACTCGGTCACATCCCGCTGATCGGAGACCTTCTCTTCACCTATACGTCCGAGACTATAGAGCAGACGGAACTGGTGATATTCGTTACGCCGCACATCATAAGGCCCTACTAGCAGGCGGCGCTTGATCAGAATAGGGCGGGGAATGTGGAAAGGCCACATTCTCCGCCCTCCTGCATCCGTTCTCAGGAAACGTCCCACCCCCTCGAGGGTCCGTGAGGCTGTTTTCGACATGCTCGGTCCTGGTGATATGGACGGCATGTCCGTGTGGGATCTATGCTGCGGGTCGGGCGCGATGGGCATCGAAGCCCTCAGTCTTGGAGCCCTTCATTGCCTCTTCGTCGACAGTGACTACAAGGCCACCGAATTCGTGAAAGACTTCCTCGGGCAGCGCGGTGCATCGGATCTCGCACAGGTTGTAACAGGGAACGTGACAAGGATAGTACCGGAACGTAACGATCGTCCGGATCTGGTATACCTGGATCCCCCTTACAGGAGCGATAAGCTATATTCCTGGGCCGGCCTGTTCGACTGGCAATCAGTAGTCGCACCGGGCGGCACAGTATTCATTGAAGCGGGATCGGACAGGGAGATCCCAGGCTGGGAAGCCAGGAAGTACGGCGACACCTGTCTTTATCGCTGGACGGAGAAATCCCCATGACAGTCCTCTATCCCGGAACATTCGATCCCGTGACCTGCGGGCACCTGGATATCGTCCGGAGGGCTTCAGAGATATTCAGCGAGCTCGTAGTAGCCGTTTCGGCCAGGAGTTCGAAGGATCTGCTCTTTTCGACAGCGGAGAGGGTGGGGCTTGTGACGCAGTCCCTGAAGGAATCCGGGATAACCGGCGTGAGTGTTACCTCGTTCGACAGCCTGCTCATCGATATCATGAGGACCACGGGAGCAAGGATATTCATCAGGGGGTTACGAGCCAATACGGATTTCGAGTACGAATTCCAGATGCATCTAGCCAACGGAAAAATGGCACCGGAGATAAGCGGCATCTACCTGATGCCTTCGGAGAGCAACATATATCTGTCCTCGACACTGGTGAAGGAGATCGCAAGTTACGGGGGCAGTCTCTCCACGTTCGTCACTCCATGTGTCGAAAAGGCTCTCAGGCGAATGTTCCATGATAATTCACAGACCAAAGGTGATCGATAATGGGATTTAATAGAAGTTACTCCAGGCGTGGTCAGATCCTGCAACCGTCCGCGACACTGCAGATAACCGCGAGGGCAAAGGAGCTGAGAGCGTCTGGCAGAGACGTTGTATCACTGTCAGCAGGTGAACCGGATTTTCCCACACCAGCCGCGGCCATCAGGGCAGCCACCAGGGCAATGGAGGAAGGCTGGACCGGTTACACCGCGAGTGCCGGAATGCCAGAGCTGCGGAGCGCGGTAGCCGAATCATGGTCCCTCAGGCGGGATCTTGAGTACTCCGCGGCACATGTACTCGTGAGCTGCGGCGCAAAACACTCGATAATGAATCTCCTTCTTGCCATCGTCGATCCCGGAGACATGGTTCTCATACCGAAACCCTACTGGGTCAGTTATCCCGAAATGGTTAAAATTGCAGGTGGAGTGCCTGTTCAGCCTGGTTCCGGGGGTATGCTTATCGCAGCCGAGGATATCCTCGAAGCTGCAAGCCAGGGCGCCCGGGGGATGATCATCAACTCTCCCGCCAATCCATCCGGCCTTGTCTACTCACCGGATGAAATCGAGAGGATCGCAGCTGCCGTCTCAGAGACAGGCATATGGGTAATTTCGGACGACATATACGAAGATCTGGTCTACACAGATTCCCCCCCGCCACACATACTCGATTTTCTACCCGACCTTGCAGATAGTGTGGCCGTTGTCTCCGGTGTCAGCAAAACCTACTCGATGACCGGATGGAGAATCGGTTTTGCGCTCGCTGAAAAGGGATGGATCAGGATCGCGGGAATGATCCAGGCACACAGCACTTCCAACCCGTGTACAATCTCCCAGCATGCGGCTCTGGCAATGGTTCTGGGTGAGGCAGAAGACGAACGTAAGCGCATGCATGGTGCATTCAGGGCAAGGAGAGATATCATCTGCGATCTGCTGGAGGAGGAGGAGAGACTGGAAATCATTGTGCCGCAAGGCGCATTCTACGTATTCCCCGGAATCATCTCCGACCGGGAGGTTGACACCGCCCGTTTCTGTCAGATACTTCTTGAACAAGAAGGACTGGCAATAATCCCAGGGAGTGCATTCGGCTCCGAGGGACACATCAGACTTTCATTCGCTGCCTCGGAAGAGGACATAGGCGAAGGTGTACGCAGACTCAGGAGCTTTTTAAGCAGGGGAGACCTTTGATGATCGTCACTTGTCCCAGCTGTGGTAAAAAGTACCAGATACCCGATGAGAAAATCGGGAAGTCAGCCAAGAGACTCCGCTGCCGTGGCTGCTCCGAGGTATTTATCGTACATCCCTCCAGGACGACCGGTGCCGAGAACGCCAGGAAGAAACCCTCCGGTGATGACAACGTTGTACGAGCCGCCCGGCTTGCGCGAGTCCTTGCGAGCGATATGCTCATCTACAACAGGGAAGTGGTCGACAGGGCAAGAACGGAAGGAAACCTGGCTACGGTTCTGGAATCCGAGATCCTGCGTTCCTGGCAGCTCTGGAAGAGCCGATTCCCCGACGAGAGCGATGCGCGTCCGGATCTATTCAGGGAAGCGCTGACAGAGATACTGGCCTCGGGGGACGACTGTTTTATCGACTGGCAGCCTACCGACGACTGAGCCGAATCGTGCTCAGTCTCGTATCTGTTCTCTCACGCATCTGAATATGATATGTGCCAGGATGAGGTGAACGTCCTCAATCTGCTGCATGTCGTCTGAGGGTACGATGATGGACTCATCGGCCACCAGCCTGGCTTTGCCTCCCCCGAAACCGGAGAAAAGAATGGTACTCGCTTTGGCCTCGTTAGCGATATGAAAGGCATTAATCACGTTCGGGCTCATCCCGCTTCCCGAGAGCCCGATCACTACATCACCATCCTGGACGAAATTGCTGAGCTGTTCTCCGAAAGTATTGGTGTAGTCGGTATCGTTCGCCCAGGCCGTGAGCAGCGCGATGTTGTCGGAGAGTGAAATGGCCTTCAGGCGCGGTCTGTTCTCCGTTGCGGTGCCCTTTGCAAGGTCACACACGAAATGGGTAGCGGTTGCAGACCCGCCGCCGTTCCCGAAAACGAAGACCGTTCTGCCGTTACGGTAGGCATCCATGATGATTCCCGTTACACGGTCTATCTCCTCGGGGGGAACCTGCATCACTAGACTGCTGACTTCACCCAGATAGGTTCTGATTCTGTTGAGCATCGAATTTTCCATCATGCCTTTCCCAGGACGCTGAGGTACTTGTCGTCGCAACAGGTTCCGGATTCTATCCTGGAATCCGGAAGAACGATCGAGTTCTTCAGACGGACACCCTCTTCAACTACCGATCCCTCCATTACTACACAGTTTTCGAGGGATGAGCCAGATTCGATGACTGAACCCTCTTTCGACCAGAGAAAACCCTCGATGAGAGCACCCGGGTGAATCGTTCCCTCGATCAGTCGGCCCTCCGCTGTGTGAGGTGGACCGAACCATGGCTTCACGGCTCCGGAGAGCGCTTCCCAGGATGCGAGAAGGAGGTTCTCCGGGGTGGTTATGCACCTGGAGTACCCTCCCGGGGTGTCCGCGACGATCCCCCTGCCGTCGGAGAGCAACCTGGGAATCACGTTTTCCTCGAAGTCAACGATCTCTCCGTCATCGAGGTATTCCAGCACACTCTTGCTGCATATGAGCATCCCGGAAAATGCGAGGTTCGTATTCGCCGCATCCGGGGGGGGCTTCATTCGGAATCCAGTGACTAATCCCTGCGGATCCGTTACGACGACGGCTCCCTGGTGCAGGTTCCCGACGGGTGAGAGGGCGAGGGTGAGTTGAGCCTTTGCAGCAATATGCAATTCACGGAGGGGGTGAAGAGGCTGTCTCGAGAGGACGTTGCCATAGACGAGAACGAACGGATCATCGAGAAGGGGAAGTGCTCTCCTGGCTGCACCGCCGGTTCCCAGTGGCTCCTGCTCGTGTTGGAAAACCATCTCGATATCGAGTTCACGGCACTTCCGGTCCGCGGACATCTCGAGGAGTTCGCTTCTGAAGGACCCGTTGAGAACCACGCTGGAGATTTGACAGGATGCGAGATGACCGAGAACGTCGTGCAGGAGTTCGATACCTGCTATAGCGATCATTGGTCCTGGTGAGGAGTCCGTGAGGGGTCTCAGTCCTGTTCCCCGTCCGGCGGCAAGGACCAGGGCATTCATCTCGAGTTCACAGTGAAGCGGGCATAGCGTATCAGTCCGTTGCCAAGTCCAAGATATCTGGCAATACCGTAGAGGAGCGTTTGCAACCCGAGACGGAAATAGACTACTCTGAAAGCCGATTCGAGAGGTGAGCCACAGATAAGAGGAGGAGGTGCGACCCTTCGCCTGATTTCTCCGTAATTGCCTGACTGCCTGCGTATTACTTTGAATCCCCCCGACTCGATCACAGCATCGAGTGTGCGTGGGCTGAAGAAGTAGAGGTGCGCCGGTATGGAATCAGGCTCGATTCCGCCCGTTCTCTTTCCCCTGAGCAGAGCCTCCCCGACCTCTTCCCAGTGGGAAAGCTCCCATGGGCATTGAACCACCAGGATGCCATCGGGAGTGAGCAGTCTGCCTGCTTCCCTAAGGGTCTCATATGGCCGATGCAGGTGTTCGAGGACATCGAGGAGGAGGATCACATCGAAGGAAGAGCAATCGAATCCTGCTTCGACAATGGTACCGGTTCTTACATCCAGCCCGAGTTCTTCCCTGGCGTAGCGCGAGGAGAGTGGGCTTGTCTCTGCGCCGCAAACCTGCCAGCCGCTGCTCCTGAAGTGATCAAGGAGAAAGCCGTGAGCACAGCCCACATCGAGGAGCCTCCGTTGTCCGGCGAAGGGTTCCAGATCGCGGAGCCTTCGGTCAAATAGCATTCTGTAAACCTCTGCGTAGCGCTGATGATGTTCGACGTATCCGTCGTAGCCAGCGACACCGTCCACCTCGTAGTAATCCCTGCAGTACAGCTCCTCGAGAGAATCCTCCGATGGGCGTTCGGGCAGGTAGACGAGCCCGCAGACGATGCACCGGCCGACCGTCCATCCCTTCCAGCTGCCCAGCAGGCGAGTCTCACTGGAACCGCATATGATGCAGCTGGTTTTCTCCCTGGGTAGATATGTCATGCTCATCAGGGGGAATTACCTGTTGTGCCGATACTGTCAAGTCCCCTTGACAGAATGACTGAAACAGCGGAAACTGAAAGAGGGAAGGAATCGTCTGGAGTGCTGTAAAGCAAAGACAACATGTATGATATAGTGTTACCCCTTGACAATAGCGTGGGACTTGACAAATAGTCGCAATCTGTACGAGGGTATATCCCTTCAGGAACCGGATCGACAACGGAGAATATACGCCGGGGTCGATACAGTGTCCTTATACAGGCAAACTACCTCAAATACCATAATCGACACCGGGTATGAAAGGGGGAAAGCTTGGCTACACGTAGAACCGAGGGAAGATCACTCGAGCTCTACCTCAGGGAAATAGGATCGAAGGAGACTCTCACCTCGAACGAAGAGGCCAGTCTTGCAATGCGTATCAGGTCTGGCGACCAGGAGGCTCTCAACGAGCTGACCGAGGCCAACCTCCGCTTCGTGGTGAGTATCGCCAAGCAGTATGCGAATCAGGGTGTTGCCCTCGAGGATCTGATCAACGAGGGGAATGTCGGGCTCATCAGAGCTGCCAAAGGCTTCGACGAGACCAAGGGATGCAGGTTTATCACATACGCCGTATGGTGGATCAGACAGGCGATACTCCAGGCTCTCGCCGAGCAGTCGAGAATAGTACGGCTGCCGCTCAACAGGGTCGGCGAGCTCTACAAGATGGGACGTGCAACCCGGGAACTCGGGCACAACCTGGGCAGAGACCCGACAACCGAGGAGATCGCCGGGGAGCTCGACGTCTCCCGCGAAGAGGTCGAGGGTATGATGTCGATCCATTCGACTCACCTCTCACTCGACAGCCCCGTGTACGAGGGCAGCGACAAGACCTTTCAGGAGATGATTGCGAGCGAGAACGGAGTAGCTCCGAACGAGGTGGTTGTCCATGAGGCCATGAGGAGCAGCGTGGAGATCATGCTCGATATCCTCGATCACAGAGAGAGAACGATCATTCAGCTATTCTTCGGGATCAACACCGATAGGCGGCACACGCTCGCCGAGATCGGGAGAACGATGGGTATCAGCAGGGAACGAGTCCGTCAGCTCAAGAATCGCGCCATCGCCAAGCTCCACGAGAACGGCGACAGCAGTACGCTGCTCCTCTATCTCGGTTAGGCGGGAAACCGATGCCCCTGGGAACTCTGCAGTGGGTACCCTACGATCCCGGAAAGGGCGGGCGCCCTGTCAGACTCACAAGATTCGGCGTGAGGGTCAGCCTGCTCGCACTGGCACTTGTTCTTTCAGTTCTCATAGGCTGAGCCGTCGCTGTGGGCAGAGCCGTAGGCACCAGCCAGGTGCAAGGCAGCAGCACTGTCGAATCGGAAGTCCTGAGGGGTGAGCTCCTCCAGCTCGAGAGGAGGGTCACCGATCTACAGCAGGCTCTTTTCGAAGTTTTCGAGAGGGAAGAACGGATCGTTATGGCTGCCGCCGACCTGAACCTCGATTTCTCGACTATCATGCCGCAGAGCAATCACTTCACCATCCCTGACAGAGTAGGGATCTTCAGCTATATCGACGACATCGAGCTGAAACTCTTACTTGCCGACAGGCTTGTCTCAGCGGAGCTGGCCGTCTACGACTCCCTGGCCAGTCTTTTCGTCGAGATGACGAGCGAGCTCCGTAACACCCCATCGATCTGGCCTGCGGAAGGCATCTTCGTCAGCGACTTCGGTCCCCGGATAGACCCATTCACAGGTGCCGTCAGGTACCACAAGGGAATAGACATCGCCGCTATTACGGGAACACCGATCTACGCTCCTGCGGATGGTGTCGTCATATTCGCCGGATGGACGGGCGGCTGGGGGCTCAACCTCCGCATCAGACACTCCGAGCAAGTATCTTCGAGGTTTGCTCACTGCTCGTCGATAGACATATCAGTGGGACACCAGGTCCAGAGGGGAGACCTCATCGCAAGAGTCGGCAGCACCGGAAGATCCATTGCTCCGCACCTCCACTACGAGGTGCTCATTGACGGAGTCCAGGTCGACCCCGAGGACTACATCATCCGTGCCGGTCCGTCCGAAGCAGTATTCTGAGCATGTCAGGTGGCAGCTGTAACCGGGAGGCTTCCCAGAATGGTATCCCGGTATGGGAGAGGTACGCTCCCTGGTACATTGCCGAGGAGACCACGATCTTCCCTCCGGACCTGCGGGAACTGGGCTTCTACAGAAGGCTCCGCGAGGAACACAAAGGATCCTGCCTCGAGATCGGAGCCGGTCACGGACGCCTTGCCGGAAGTCTCTTTTCAGGGGAATCGATCAACGTTGCACTGGAGCCTTCCCGGGCCATGCTGGCCGGCTGGGCCGCACCCGATGTCGGGCTTGCATCGAGGGTGAGAGGCCTGGGGCAGTGCCTGCCGTTCAGGGATTCAGCTTTCGGCTTCGTTACGTTCCCCTACAACGGGATGCAGTGCATACTGGATCAAGAGGAAAGACGTAGGATTCTCCGTGAATCTTTTCGCGTGATGGAGCCCGATGGATGCTTCGTCGTCGAGGTGTGCCATGCATTCAGCTTCAGACCCGAGGAATCGGGGGTGGAACGGTACAGGGTCCGGCTGGAGAGCAGGAGGAGCGTTCAGCTGGTCGAAAGCATCAGGAGATGTGTGGAAAGCCGGACCATCACGTATGATATGACCTATACGGACAGTGACGGAACGTCGGAGAACATTCTCCTCGAACTTGCCCTCCTCGAGGAAGATGAACTCACAGAAGACCTCAGGCACGCAGGTTTCCGCTCCCTCCGGTTGCTTGGAGACTACGATGGGTCTTCCTTCGTTGGCATCGATTCACCCCGGCTGCTGGTGATAGCCGGAAAAGGGGAGATGCAATGACTGCACTCATTCTCATAGCGTCGCTGACCTCGGGCCTGGTGACGGATGCCAGGTTTCCCGCACCTTCTACCGATGGCAGCGTGATTGTCTTCTCATGGAGAGGAAACCTCTGGGAAACCGATTCCGGATGCCGGGGGGCGATAAGATGCCTTACCCCGGGAGATGGCTACGATACCTATCCTCTCTGGTCTCCAGACGGTGAGTGGATCGCTTTTTCCAGTGACAGAACCGGTAACGGCGATGTCTACGTGATGAAGTCAACCGGAGGAGTGGCCGAAAGACTGACCTTCAACAGCTCGTACGATCGTGTGGTTGCATGGTCTCCGGGCAGCGACAGCGTCTACTTCGTCTCGTCGAGGGATCTGGCCGACAACTGGGTCTACTCCGTATCCCTGGACGGGGGAACCCCCAGGCTGATCATCCCCGTCATGACCGACAACCTGTGTACGGTACCGGGCGGTTTCGTACTGGAGAGAGGTTACACGCCCTGGTGGGGAAGGCACTACAGGGGATCAGCATCGATGGATCTCTGGAGCGGTTCAGGAGTGATGTGGGAGCTCCTCGTCGGAACAGGACTCGACGAAAGCTGGCCGATGTACTCCGCGAGGGAGCAGGCTGTCTTCTTCGTCAGAGAAGACGAATCGGGAAACGCGGCCCTCTGGATGATGCGGGAGGGTGGCGAACCGCTTCAGATGACATTTCTCGAGGGGGATGTGACATTCCCCGGGATAAGCGAAGACGGCTCCGTCATCGTCTTCGAGCACGGCGGGAATCTCTGCCTGGCTTCCGCACCCGACTGGGCGGTGGAGACTCTCCGGCTGGAGGCTACGGTAGACCTGCCCTTTCCGCTGGATGTCCAGGGCATAGCAGGCAGTGTGACGAGCGATTACGATGTCAGCAGCGATGGGTCCCAGGTTGCCATGATTTCCATGGGAGATGTCTACGTCGGACGTCTAGAGGGTCATAACATCGAGGATGTGAAGAGGGTTACCACCTCCACAGCAGCCGAGGACCATCCCAGGTGGAGCCCCGATGGCTCCATGCTCGTCTACAGCAGGGAGGAGGGGGGAAGCGTTGCCCTTGTCATCGCTCAGCCGTCTACCTGGGACGCTGTCGATTTTATCGATGCATCGGGTTTCGGTGAATGGGTGCTCCCCACCGATGCAGATGTAGCCGAGGATCCCGTATGGTCACCGGCCGGGGGGAGCATCTCCTACCTCGACGGTGACCACACGCTCCACGTGATGAGCATTGTCAGTGGCCAGGACATCACCCTCTGCGGAACAGGAGACATCCTCCACCATTCCTGGTCTCCGGACGAACGGTGGCTCGCTTTCAGCGTCCCGGTCCTTGCTCACCGGGAAGAGATATTCGTCGTCAGCGCGTTCGGCGGTGAGCCTTTGAACGTGAGCAGGCATCCGAACGATGACTTCCAGCCCATCTGGACTCCCGATGGCAGAAGGATGGTATTCGCTAGCAGGACGGATGAGGGCGACTACTTCATCAAGCAGATGTGGTTCACACAGGCTGATTACGATGCGGACACCGAAAGGCGGGAGGAACTCCTGGAGGAGCCTAGAGAGAATGTAGTCATCGAATGGGACGGTCTCCAGCGCAGGACCGAAACCCTTTGTGAAGTCGAGGGGTACTACGACTTCTACGGAGCGGACTCAGCCGGTACAGTTTTCGTCTTTCCCGCACACGACACCGAGGGTAACATGGACCTCTGGTCGGTGGACTGGAAGGGCGAGTCACTCACAAGGCTCACCTGGTCTGACGACAGCCCCTCGAGAATTTCCATACCCTTCGGAGACACGGTATTCTACCTCGCATTCGGGATTACTCTCCGGTCGGTGTCTGCGTCCGGGGGCGGCTCATCCATGTACGGCTGGTCGGCACCCCACAGCTACAACATCACCGAGATGCAACGCTGCAAATTCGATCAGGCCTGGAGGCTCCTGCGCGACAACTTCTACGACGCAGACATGCACGGAACCGACTGGGACGAGGTCCGGGAGGCCTACAGGGACAGGGCCGGGGCGGCAATTGTCAACACTGATTTCAACGATGTCGTGAGAAGGATGCTCGGTGAGTTGTCAGCATCTCACCTGGGTATATACGGGCCCGATTATTACCGGCCCACGGCGTGGACAGGCGAGACAGGTGTGGTTCCCGACCCCGACTGGACGGGTCCCGGTATACGTGTAGACAGCATCGTACCGAGGTCACCTGCAGGTGTTGGCGAATCGAGGCTCTTTCCAGGCGACCTGATCCTCTCGGTCAATGGAATCCCTGTCGGTCCCGAGGACAACTTCTACAGACCCTTTGCCCAGACGTCGGGACGCGATGTCCACCTGCAGGTAAGGCGAGGAGGGGAACTGCTCGAGATGGATATCGAGCCGGTCTCATCCTGGGCGATCTGGCAGTTCGCCTACGACGAGTGGATCGAGAGGAACAGGCGGAGGGTCGCAAGCCTTACCGATGACCGTGTGGGGTACCTTCACATCAGGTCGATGAACCAGAGAGCGGTAGATGCGTTCAACAGGGACCTCTTCGCCGAAGGCCTGGACAGGGACGGGCTCATCATCGACGTGCGGGGGAACGGAGGGGGAAGTACTCACGACCAGATACTGAAGCAGCTTGACAGAACGATATACGCCTGGTCCGGCGACAGATGGGGAAGCCCGTCGCACGAACCGCTCGGAGTCTGGCAGAAACCGCTGGTGCTGCTGATCAACGAGACCTGTTGCTCGGACGCGGAGATATTCCCCTCCGGATGGAAGGAACTGGACCTGGGTCCGATCGTCGGCATGCCGACCTACGGAGCGGTGATCGGAACCGTGGATGTCGAACTCATCGATGGAACCGGATTCAGACTGCCCTTGACCGGATGGTACACTCTCGAGGGTGGCAACCTGGAG
>SDBS01004968.1_pt1 | contig 13014 bp, 5 predicted proteins | sample 2277091 | NCBI WGS metagenome assembly SDBS01 (sample SAMN10404972, study PRJNA504765) | marine sediment metagenome | isolation source: marine sediment core GS10_PC15, 163 cmbsf | place: Arctic Ocean: Southern Knipovich Ridge | collected 2010 | reverse complement strand
AGTAATCAAAACCTTACTTACTTTGATAATATGGAGGATTCAAGCAAATGGGTTTCAACTGATCCTAATATGCAGATAAATGAAACTCTATCAAAATTAATTTGGATTGCAACAAATGATAACACGAATGAGGCAATTGCAATTGATCTTACAAACTCATCAGCACTAGGTCAGAATGTTGGAGAAAACTTTACTTTACGATTTGTAGTAGAATGGGAACAAGTATCACCAAATCTATTTAATAATCACATATTTTTTGGATTAAGCGATGAAGATCAAAACACAAATGTTGGAGTCGGAAGTGAGGACTTTATAGGTTTTCATAGTCGTGTAAAATCAGGAATAGATACATCAACTGGATTATACAAAGATAGTTCTTCATCTAAAACTGAATTGAATTTATTAGATCCACCAATAGAAAATGAGACTAGATATTATGAAATAATCAGAGATGGAACAGAAGTAACATGGAATGCATTTTCAGGTAGTTTCACTGGTACTCTCATATCAAGTGTAAATGCAACGGTTCCTTCAACAGTACAAGATCTCAGATACTTCAAGGTATCAAATTGGGAGTTCAGTGACAGTTTTGCACCTTTCGATGGATTTGTTGATAATTTGAATATTACTACAACTATTCCAGTAACAGGAATAGACTTTGAGTTCTTAGCAAATGTAGATGAATTAGATACAATGTACAATGATACAGGATTAAACGAAACAACAACATACAATTACAGGGCAAAGGCTTTTTCAGCACTTTCAACTGGTGCATTTGATCTAATTGTAAATGCCACAACAGGTGGAGGCGTAGTAACTAATCAAACAGAATCAGACATTGTAACAGTTCTTGATGACGAGACATTTATTATAACAAAATCAGATTCAGACTTGACAACTACATCTGATGTTGTATCATTAAAGTCACCACCATTCCCAATAACAACTTTAGTTGCATCAACTGTAGGAAATACTTGTGAGTTATCATGGTCTGCACCTCCAACTGGTGGTTCACCAATTACCAAATACCAAATATTTAGGGCAGTATCAAGTGGAGCATTCACATTATTGCTTAATCAAACATTTGTAAACCACACTGATACAGGATTGATAAATAACGTACTTTACGAATATAATGTAACATCAATCAATGCATTTGGAGATTCAGAAGCATCAAACATTGAAAATTGTATGCCTATTGTTTCAACAGTACCAAACGCACCATCACTAACTGATGTAAATGAAGAACCAAATGGTGACGTTACAATTGATTGGATAGAACCAACCGAAGGATCACCAACTGGATACAAGATAGAAAGGAGAGTTGGAGGTGGTGGATTCTTGGTTCTAGTAGCAAACACAGGAAATTCACTCGTTACTTTTACTGATACAACAACTACACCTGCAACACAATTTACATATAGAATATCAGGAATCAATGCCTTCGGTACAGGAGCATTTAGCAATGAAGGATCAATTACAACTGCTAGTCCACCTAATGCACCATTACTAACAGGAGAACAGAATGTAAACCAGATAGATATTTCATGGACTCAACCTGCATCTGCAAATCCAATTAATGGATATAAGATTGATAGAAGAATTAACTTAGGAGCATTCACTACAATTGTAGCCAATACTACGACTACAGATCTCAACTTTACTGACATAAATGTTACAAAGCCTGATACATTTGGATATAGGGTAAGAGCACTTTCAAATGCAGGAGAAGGAACTGTTAGTAATATTGTAGATATTATTTTTGGTTCACATGTTGTGATTAATGTAAGAGAACAGGATGGATCTTTCTTCAAAGGTGGTGGAATAGTCAAAGGAGTAAACTCTACATTCATTCAACTTGTAGGTCTTGATGGAAATTCACAGGCAATCTTCAATAATTTGGATGTAGGTAACTTCAATTATACATTCACAGATGCAGATGACTTTATCCTAAACAAGACATTCAATTTCCCTACTCCATCAGGAAATCTAACCAATGAATTCACAATTAATGCATTGGTATTTGACGTTGATTGCCCTGCGAACGGACTTGGAACTGATATTAGAATAAAGGTTAACTACACTGATGCAAAAGACATTACTGAATTCCCAAGCACACCAGTCTGTGACAGTTCAGATCAGGTTAGTTGGTCAACAAGATGGCAAGGAAGTGCAGTAAATGACACATCAACTATGGTTGCTGACTTTATCTCAACTATATTCCAAGCAAATGCTGAACAGTTCCTAGCAAGTGCAAATATTATCAATACTACATTCAATGATCCATTGAACAAGATTACATCAGAAACATACACTGTTAACATGACCGATGTTACTATCAACTTCAACTTATTCTTAGGAAGAGCACCTCAAACCGGAGGTGGAGGTGGTTCACCACCATCATCTACACCATCATCAGGTTCAATACCTGATCCAGAAATTGTATTCTCTGAAAGATTAACCGGACTTTCAATATTATCCAGAACTCACCAGTTCGCACAGGCAGGAGATGTAATTGAAGGTACAATCACAGTAAATTGGGAAGGTGAGGATAATCTTAATGTAAACAGAATCGATATTACCAATTCAGACCTTGATATTAGATTTGACCTACCACCTTTCCCACTAGACCAGAGAATAGAAGGAACCGGAGAATTTGCAAGGTCTAGTGCTGAAATTCCATACATGATAGTCTTGCCTCCAACCGAATGCAATGTAGAAATGGGAATCACTCAAAACTGCTTTGACCCAATCCTACATACATTACCTATAGAATTCGTATTCGGACTTGGAGAACAGGAATATGTGGCATCCACAGAGGTATTCGTAGATGGCAGACCAATTCCACTTGATATTGTCCAATTACAGATAATCCTACTATTCCTAGTATTAGTAACATCAGCAGTGTTTGGAAACATCATCAGGCGTAGATTCAAGAAGGGAAAGAGCAGAGGAAGAACGACTAAGAAGAAATTCAAGAAGAAATTCGATTCATCATAATTGACAAAAAGACACAAAATATTACTCAGTTGTTCATTAATACAGGAAATTATGAGTTCAATCATTGACTAACACAAAGTACGCACTTTTCGCACTTCCATTAATTGCTGTACTTCTAGGATTTTCTGTATTTGGTACATCATTCCAATCAGAACTTTCCGAAGTTCCAAGTGTAGAGGATAGATCAAAGGTTACAGGACATGTAATTCTGCAAGTCTTTGATACCAACACTGGTGAACTAAAGTACAAAATGGAAAACCATAATCTAGTTGTCGATGTCGGACTTGACGAGATGAGTCAAGCAACATTTGGAGCAGGTGGAGCAGGTTCAACATTCTTCGATTTCATTGAAATCGGAACCGGAACAACTGCACCAACAGCAACAGATACAGTAATTGAAACAAGTGCATGTGCAAGAATACAAGATGCATCACCTGATTCTAATTCAGGAACATCTGGTGAAACATCAACAAGTATAATATCATCATTCGATGGTGCTACGTGTGCCGGAGCAATCACTGAAGCAGGAATCTTCAATGGTATCGCTGGTGGGCAATTACTTGCTCGTTCAACATTCGGTAGCGTGACAATTTCTGCCGGAGATACTTTGAACGTAAATTATACAATAACCATAACTTAGGGGAGTTAGATAAGTAGCGATGAACCTACATTTTTTACACAAAAAAAAAGCATAAGTGACAGACAAAAAATATTATTTTCTCTAATTGTACTCCCATTATTATTTTCTCAGGTTATTATATTAATTTCAATTGAAGATGCATTTGGTGTTGACCAATTCTCCCGACCAAATTCAGACACCGGAGTAAACTGGATTGATGAAATAGGTTGTGCGAACTTAGAACATTGGGATTGTTTAGATGAAGTAATTCCAGATAACAGCACAACTTATTTGGAATCATCTTTAATTTCAACATCCAATCAGGATGTTGATCATGCTGGTCTATCATCAATCACTGATCCACTTTCAGATGATGGACATGTTTTAAGAGTACAAGCAAGAGAAAGTGGAGTTGGTGTAAACGCACCATATCTTTTAGTTTATTTATCTCAAAGTGGGACAACTGACATCGCAGTTCTTAATGTAACTCAAGGAGTTCTAACTACGACATTTACAATTTACGAGTATGCCCTAACTCAAACGGAGGCTTCGAATATTGTTGACTATTCCGATTTGGAAATTCGTATGGAGGCAAGTTGTAATTCTGGAACTTGTAATGCAGGTGGAAGTAGAGATACAGTTCAGGTTTCATGGGTAGAGTTTGCAGTATTAGATGACCCGATAATACCACCACCGACTCTAGATACGGTAACAGTAGTAAATTCAACATCACTACAAATTGATTGGTCTGCACCAGTTGACCTTTCAAATGTATTATCTTATGATATTCAAAGGTCTAATGGAACTGCCTTTAACACAATTGGAAATGTACTGAACGGAACCTTATCATTTACTGAGATTGGGTTAATTCCAGATACTTTCTATACTTATCAAATAATTTCAAAAGGATCATCTGCTGAAAGCCTTCCTTCAAATGAAGTTTCTCAAAGAACAACTTTGATATTATTCTCATCAAGTCCAGATTCAAACATAGGAGCACGATGGGTTAACGGTTTGGGTAATCCACCATGTTCAGACTTGGATACATTCGAGTGTATTAATGAAAATGAAAGAGATGATGGTGATTTCATTCAAACAACTGGATTAGGAACATCAAATACAGACACAGATAGTTTCACAATGTCTGACATGGAAGATCCATTAAGATCAGACAGTCATTTTCTAAAATATACATTAAGAAAGGCAGGTGTTGGGGATAATCCAGTTGAGTTTGACATTGTACTTCGACAAGGAGCAACTACAATTGTATCATACAATCATACTGGACTTTCACAAAATTACTTATTCTTCCAACAAGAATTAACTGAAAATCAAGCGAACCAGATAACGGATTATAATGATCTTGAAATCGAAATTATTGGAAGTTGTGATTCTGGATGTACAAACCAAGAGAGAGAAAAAATAAATGTTTCATTTATCATATTTGAAATTGAACAGGTAACAGCACCAACAATAACAACCATTGACACACTATCATCCACTTCATTGAGATTATCATGGGAAAATGAAATAGATGCAGAAATTATTGATATTATAATTCAAAGAGAAAATGGTACAGGGTTCTTAAATATAGGTAATGTCACAACATCAATTTTTACATTTGATGATACTGGTCTCCCAACAAAATCAATAATAAAATATAGACTGAGTGGTATGCTTTCTTCTGGTTTTTCAAAACCTTCAATACAGTTTTCTGGTGCAACACCACCTAGTTCTACAGAATTAAATACAGAAGGAGCAACCGTAGAACCTTCTGCCAATAATTCATTTACAAAAGAACAAAGAGAAATTTTTGTACAGACCACAGAACATTTTAACATTCCACATAGCATTATTGCTCTAATTATTACAGATATTGAGACTAACCAATTAAACGCATTTGAAACAATCGATAAGATGAATAATGGAAGTTATGGAGTTTCACAACAAGTTGAAAATGCTGGTGCATATTACGGAACTAGATACATAGAGATAGGAGACATCTCACAATTTCTTCAAATAATTACTGATGAGATTAGAGTCGCTTTAGGAGGTTCTAACGGAACTGGTGATAATCCAAACTTTGGAGTGATACCACCTGAAACTTAATCAAGAGATTTTTTTATTAGTGGCTTTTTCTCTTATAGCATTAGGAATAGTAGTTTCATTAACTATTGAACCAGTTTATGCAGAAAACAAGATAAGACAGATTGTAAAAATTTCTGAAATATATCCTGCTGATGTGGCTAGTGCAATATTTACAATTGATCCACCATTACTAAATATTGACAAAGCATTTGTTTTCTATACAGTAAGCCATGTTGGAGAGGATGATCATTCAGATACATTCAAGTCAATTGAAATACTTGATGTAAATACAATAAGACTAAAAGGTGAAGATACTGCAACAGGTAATCTCGCTGTAGAATTTATTGCTTATGTGGTAGAGTATGATGCAAATTCAGAAATAGATGTTCAGCATCTACAGGGGACTGTAACATCCACATCAAGTGGTAATGAAGTTTTTACAATGGGATCTGTGAATACAACAAATTCCATGATCGTGTTTAGAGGTCATCACCACAATGCAAGTGAAACAACGGTAGGAACAGAGGAATTTGATAGGATTAGAATTCTAACTTCAACAACGTGGGAATATGATACTCAAGGTGCGATAAATTCAGGAGATCAAGGTGATGCAGTATCAGTAATTGATTGGAATCAGACAGACATCAGTGTTCAAAGAGGTTTGTTTACAATGGTTAATCCAAGTAATACAGGAGAAATAATTGGTGGAACAGACTTTACAGCAATAGATCCATCAAGAACATTACTACTTGTCACTTATTCATCTGATGGAGATGACAGTGAACCTAATGATGACTTGATGATTAGGGTATCACTAACTGATGGTGGGGATATAAAAATTTCAAGAGAGGATGACGATTCACAGTTAGAACTTGCATGGGAGTTAATTGAATTTCCAGCAGATTTCATTAAAGTAACTCATTTTAATTCAACACTGTTAGATAGTGAACTTTCAATCGATGTTACAGTTCCAGAAATAAAAGATTTCAGTAAGACTTTGGCAATTTCGCATGTTGGATCTCCATTCGGATTTAGTGGAGGAACAGGTGATAATGCTGATGAAATTGAAGGTGGGATTGATAGGTCACAATCAACATTACTCGTATTAAACAATACTAGAGTTCAATTAAGTAGAGATGATGCATCAGGATTCACACAGGTAGGATGGCAGTTAGTTGAGTTCCTTGAACCAGATGTAGCAGAAAATCCTCAAGGAACTAACACTGTAAGGCAGGTTGTAAAAATTGAAGGTCAGTACACAGGATCAACAGTTACACAAGACTTTACAATTTCTCCTGCATTAGAAAGTTTGAATCGAACAGTATTATTCATGACAACTTCTAACGATAATGCACCTACAGAAGATGTATCAGAAAGAATGAAAAGATGGGGAATTGTTGACACTTCAACATTAAGAATTCATGGTTCAAACGATCCTTCTGCAACAAATCTAGCAATGGATTTCTCGGCAACAATAATAGAATTTGATTCAACATCACCAATTTTTGTTCAAAGAGATCAAATTCAATACGTACATGATATTTTAAATGATGAAAAAATTCTGCACATGAGTCCTGTTAATGCAAGTGGATCAAATATTATGTATAACGGATGGACTTCAACTTTTGCTGATTCAACTCTAGGACAGGAAGAATTTAACGCACTTAGGATTATTAATGGTTCAACTTGGGGATTTAGAGTTGAAACAGTATCAGATGCACAAGAGTCAGTTGCAGTAGCAAATATTATTGATTGGGGATCAGATAAAATTTCAGTACAACGTGGTCAGGATACACTAACAGGAACTTCATTATCAGTTAGTCCACCAACAGATGTAATAAGAAATCAAACAGTTTTACTTTCAACTTTTAGAACCAGTAACAGTGAATTTAATGATCAACCAGATGATGCAGGATTATTTGCTCACTTGGATGATTCATCACCACCAAATATTATCTTTGAAAGAGAAGATGGAACAGATGCAGGTTTAGTTATTAATTGGGAGTTAATTTCTTTTCCACTAAAAACAGGATTTGTTCAACATGGAATTCATAATCAAACAGCAGGTACATCAAACTCAACATCGACATTACTAAGACCTGTGGCAAATGTAACAACTGCATTTGCAGTTGGAACTGTTGGATCGCCAATGGGATATGCAAACGGAAAGGGAAGTTTCTCAACTGATGATTCATTTGGTGAGATCTCAGGAGTAATGACACTTGATGATACAACAACTATAAGATTTGAACGAGGTTTATCATCAGGATCATGGGATGTTGGATTCCAAGTAATAGAATTCCAAGATAATTTCTGTGAAGTTTGCTTAGAGACAACTTCTATTACATTAGAACCATCACCACCAGTAGATGTAACAGTTTTACATCAGTTATTGGAATGGTTTGAACCAGAAAACTCACCACTCGAACTTGTAATTAATGATCTTGAAATAACAGGATTAAAGTTATTTGAAGTTCTTCTAAAAATGCACAATGCAACTTATGGAGTTGATGCTAATCTTACTTCAAGTGCAGAATTTTATGAAGAACAGTATCTAAATGAAACTTATACAAAAATTGAGGACTTTACAGGAAATATTACTACTGCTGTAAGAACTAACTTTGGAGCACCACCTTGAATAAATCAACAATTTTTTTTGTTGTTTTTATTGTTGGAGCACTAGCATCAATTTCAATATTACAACCAGCAACAGGTAATACTCTGAGACAGGTTCTTGAGATAAATGGAACTTTCCCTGCCGGAGTTTCAGAATTCAACGTAACAATCTCACCAAGTCTTGCAAATTTGGATAAATCTATAGCATTTTTGACATTTGAATACAATCAACAAAACCAGCATAGAGATACTTTCAGGTCATGGAATTTTACTGATCTAAACACATTAACAATTTATGGAAATGATGATACACCATCTTCTAACTTTGCAGTAGGCTTTCATGGAACAATTTATGAATTAACAGCAGATAGTGATGGATTTGTACAGCATTTAGAATTCATTATGGCAGAATTACTTCCAGAAGGAGAATTTGAAAACTCGATTCCAATTGCTGTAAATACAACAACTTCATTTTTAGTACCTGCCGGACATCACAGTGATTCAGATGATTCTTCAGTGGGAGTAGAAGAATTTACAAAATTTAGAATAATAAACTCAACTTTTTACGGATTAGAAGTAGGTGACACGCCAAATACAGGAGATACATTTTATCATGTTTCAGTTATAGATCTAAACCGAACTGGTGTAACTGTTCAAAGAGGTCAAGGTACAATAGATTCAGGTGAAACAGTTGATACCATAACACCATCTGCATATAATAAAACAAATTCTATGCTATTTGTTTCCTATAATACCAATGGAGATTTTGGACAAGATCCTGATGATGTTGCAATGAAGGCTACAATAAATGGAGCAGATGATCTTATTTTTGTAAGAGATGATGCTTCATCAAATACTATTGATTATTCATGGGAGTTAATTGAATACGAAGATGGATTTTTAATTGCTCAACATTTTAACGGAACTCAGGCAGATGGAACAACTGATTCATTTGAAACAATTCCAATTCCAGTAGGTAATTTTAGCAGATCATGGGCAATTGGAACAGTATCAAGTCCCTTTGGTCTTGGTAATGGTTTATCAGATTCAGTTGATGTAGGATCATTTGACAGATCTACAGGAACTATAACATTGGAAAACGCAACACATGTAGAACTTGTTAGAGGCACAGGAACAGATAGTTATGAAGTTGGCTTGCAGGTAGTTGAATTCTTAGAACAGGTACAGGTAGCCCAAAACTTTACTGAGAATATTTTAGATGTAGTAACAGCAGTTGATCTATCACAAAACAAGAACGTTACAAAATTAACTTCTGATACAGTAGCATCATCTGATACTGTAAATACTAATGCAATATTTGTAATTGAATTAAGCGATACTGGTACAACTACGGACATACTATCATTGAATATTACTAAACTAAACTTAGATCTGGTAACTGCATTAGATAACTTGGATCATGAAACAATAATAGGACTAAGTGATACAGCAAGCGTAGTTGATGCAGTGGGTACAGATGTAGTCACTCTATTACTTCTAACTGACTTGGCTACAACAACCGATGAAATACAACTAGCAATCACAAAGATATTTGCTGATAACGTAGTAACATCAGATGAAATCAACTTTGTAATAAGCAAGTTACTTGATGATACAGCAGTTATCTCTGATCAGGCAGATGTGGTTGCAACGTTAAGAGTAGATGAATTAGATCTTGTAACTGCAAATGATTTGGTAATCTTGGATGTAACAAAACAATTCACAGATGTCACTGCTGTAATTGATGATCTAAATCTTAATCCAACCAAAGTATTCATTGATACAACATCTGTTGTAGATACCACTACAACTACCACAGATTCAGGAGTAACACAAACAGATACAACTGTAGTATTTGACAATGTGATAATTGATATGACCAAAATAATTCAGGATGTAGCAACAACTTCTGATAATGTAGTTATTGGAAAATTAATTGATCTTCAACTAAACGATACGGTTATTGCAAATGATCCAGCAGTATTCTTTACAATATCAACAGTAACTACAAATGGATCTGGAACTGGTTCATCAAGTTCAGGTGGTGGAGTCCCATCATTACAAAGACTTGTTGGACTAGCAATAGAGTCTGAATTATTCTTTGTAGGTTCAGAGGATGAAGTATCTGCACCAAGTCCATTCTCATTCTTTAATCCACAAACTGTAGTTGTTGGAAACGAAGTACCAAGTGACTTTATCATTTCAACATTTGGAAGGGATGACACAGGAGTTTCAATTACGGAAATCAAAGCAGACCAATCATTTGAATCATGGTTCTTATTCCCAACATTCCCACAACCATTAAACTTTGAAACAGAAGTTGATACTTCAAGGACTATCAATGATCCAGCACGATTCCAGAATACTGCATTACAGGATTACATTTTAACAGTACCAACAATGGCATGTTCAGATGTTGATCCATTTGAATCAATAATGATTCCATGTATTGACCCAATAGTCTATGAAGTATCAATAACTTTCACAATTACTAAAGGTGGTTCAGTTTTCGATGTTAGACACATTGTAACAGTGGATAATTCAACACCAGTAGTTTGTGACCCGATTTGTCAGTTGGTTGACTTTATTGTAGAAAGTTGGTGGTGGTTGGCAGGTATCCTTGTAATGTTCATGATAATGTACTTTGTAATTGGTAAGAAGAGAGGAATTAGAACAGTAAGAAGAATTAACAAAAGCCAGTTTACATCTTTCAATGCAGACAAACCCAAACGCAAGTTCAAACGTGGTAAAAGATAATTTTATGTATCAACGATGTACGTGTCGGTTGGAAACATAGGCAGTCTTTTATGCAGAATAATAAAAAATAAAAGATGAAAAAATTCAAAAGTGAAGATCAGGAAAAAAAAGCATCGAATAGAAAAACTAGAATTATAATTATAATCGCTTCAATCATAATCGTATCATTGGTTTACAACATTATTTTTCCAACAATGTTAATCGGAATGATTTGGGATTACGATATTAAAAGTCAGTTAGAATTTCAAAATCAAGATGGGATAGAAAAATCTGCTGATATAGTAAAGTTTAGACTAACTTATGATAACAATGACGAAACAGACCTGAGAATAGAAAGAGCAATCAGTGTTTACAACGAAGTTTTTGATGACTCTGAGAATACATTTAAGATAACAAAATTTGAAAATACAACCTTGATTGAATTTACTTGGAAAACTTTCTATGAAAAATCATTGCTGGAAAAACGAGAAATCCAACTAGAAGAATTTTACGATGGAAATTAGCGATCAGCGATCAGGTAATTGCGATCAGCGATCAGGGAAATTCTTTTAAAGATCATTAGAATCACTTTGTCCAATGGGCATAGGCATAGGGTATGGCAAGTCATTTCTAATTCCTATTGTAGCAATTTTTGTACTAACAATTGGAATGATTAGTGTACCACAAAATGCATACGCAGGAATAAACGGTAACGGAAACGGTAACGGAGAAGATCATGGAAAAGTAATTGAAGTCCACTGTGAAGTTGGTTATCTTTGGTTCGGAGAATTTGTAAGAGATGATGAAGGCGAAGGTGTAAACCTTGAAGGAGAAAGGGGAAGATCAGAAGGAGAATGTCTCTATGAACATGAAGATGGATCTTTAGATGAAATTGATGTCTTTGTCTCAGGAATATTTATTCTATCTTCATTAACACTTACTGAAGGTGGAGTAATAGACATTGAAGGAACATTCCATTTAGAAGATAGGGGAAAAGAAAATGCAATATGGATTGAAGAAAAAGGAACAATAACAATTGGATTCTGTGATGAAGATGAAGAAACAGAAGTTGAAGGTATTCCATTTTGCATTGAAACAACTGGATTTGTAACTGATGGAATGGGAATCTTTGAAGGATTTACTGGAAGATTCGAGTCAGAAGGACATGGATATATTACATCCTTTGATGAGAGAGAGATTTCAGGAATTACATTCAGAACTGTTTGGATATTCTTTGAAGAACAACCAACAACACCAATAGTACAGAGTGGTGGTGGCAAGGGATGTTCAGGAGAATGTAATCCACCAACAATGGGATTGAACAAAGCAGGAGACTTTAGATTGGTTGATGGAGGATTCACTTGTAATGGACAAACAACAGATGTCTTACATTTCTACACACCTTTTCCAAAGATAGAAAACAAAGTTGGAGAACCACTACGATGCACATTCAAAATCTATGAAGATTCAGGTGCAGATCAAGTTAGGCACTTTGAGTTTGGAGTAGGAAAGAAACTTGGTAGTGTAATGTCAGAAGAACAGGGAAAAATTACATGGTCTAGGACATTCAAAGGAGAAGAATCTGTATCCTATGATGAACATCTGTTTAGAGATGTTTCTTTTAAGGCAATGGGACTAACAAAATGTAAAGCAGAATCAACAGTTGCAAGATGCTTGATATTATCATTATCTGCAACACCAAAAGAACCATTAGTTGATGATATTATTGTCATGACTAACATGTGGGATCATAGAAGAAATGCCAAACAAAACACACACAACGAAGGAATTGAATTTGTTGGGAATACAGAAAATACATTACCATTCTATACAGTTGTAGATGGAAGGAATGGAATTACATCAATCTATACAACAGATTTCTCACTTCAAGACCTTGATCATGCAATAGATAGACATGGAAAAACATGGACAAAAATAAATAACATTTGGCAGAA
>SDBS01004967.1_pt1 | contig 13014 bp, 8 predicted proteins | sample 2277091 | NCBI WGS metagenome assembly SDBS01 (sample SAMN10404972, study PRJNA504765) | marine sediment metagenome | isolation source: marine sediment core GS10_PC15, 163 cmbsf | place: Arctic Ocean: Southern Knipovich Ridge | collected 2010 | reverse complement strand
TTACCCGGAGAATATCACAGTTGCGGTATTAGGAACGCAGGGAAATAATTATGCGACAACCGCGTGTCGTGGTGCTGGAAATCGTTTGCCGGTTATCCGTGGATGGGAAGGCACGCTCACAATTGAAAAGAACGAAATCGTTTTTAATCCCACCGAGGGTTCCAAGAAAAAGCCCCAGCGTTTTGCCATCGAGCACGGTGAAGACTTTGTCGGATACTGGCAGCAATTCCTCGACTGCTGCCGTTCGCGTCAGCAGCAGACTCTAAGCCCAATGGACTTAGCGTACTATGTACAAACATCATTACAAATGGGTATGCTCGGTTTGCGCCAGGGAAAGGTCGCACGGTTCGACCGGCGTAAAGAAAAAATCCTTTTATAAATTACCTTACAGGATGTATAATATACTTGGTAATAAAATGGAACAACTCGGCCGTTCCGCCCCTTTGCTCTACCGGACACAGTGAAATCTATTGTAAATGGGAAATCTCAGTTATGTGTTTCGGTGTTTATTGAAGATTTTATCATTCACTAAATTAAATGTGGAGGCATACACTATGAAAAAGTTATCAAGAATGTTAATGATAATGATATCGTTCATTTTTGTGTTCACTCCGGCAACGCTTATCGCATATCCAACTGTTTATCCAAGGGGCACGACTATCTATAAGCCTGATAAATGCTGGAATGGATATACCATCATCCCTACGTCATTTGCTACTGAAAAAGGAAGAGAATTAGTGAAAGATGAAGGCGCCTACTTAATCGATATGAATGGCAATGTAGTAAAATTTTGGAAAGGGATCTACGGAGCCTACTCTAATAAAGTCCTGCCTGGAGGCTATATAATGGGAACTACTGGTATTACTCCAGGCTTACGCCAACGGCGTGGAAATATCGATATAGCTCAGTGGGATTGGGACGGGAACATCGTCTGGAAATTCGATAAAGCTGAGAAGGTAAAAATTGGAGACAAATGGATTTGGTCGGCCATCCAACATCATGATTATCAGAGAGAAGGCAATCCGGTAGGTTACTACGTCCCCGGCATGGATCCATTAGTTGATAGAGGAAAAACCTTGTTTAATTCAAGGAAAATTGTGAATAGGCCGGACATTACCGACAAGCCTATTGCTGACACATGGGTAATTGAGGTTACATGGGATGGAAAGATCGTCTGGGAATGGCTAATTACAGATCATTGGGACGAACTGGGCCTAAGCGAAGCAGCGAAGAATGCCTACTACCGAAATCCAGGAAGCCGTTTAGTTTTTAACGATATCAATTATCTCGGCCCTAATAAATGGTACGATGCGGGTGATGAGCGTTTTCATCCTGATAATATTATCACGGATATTCGCGGCTTGAATATTTCATTAATTATTTCTAAAAAGACTGGCGCAATCGTATGGAGGTTAGGACCCTATTTTACGGACACTCCAGCCCTTAGGAAGATTGGTCAGATAATAGGTCAACATCATGTTCACATGATTCCAAAGGGTCTGCCTGGTGCTGGCAACATCCTTATTTTTGATAATGGCGGAGAAGCTGGATACGGCTCCCCAAATCCAATGGCTCCAAAAGGTGTTTACAACGCTCGAAGGCATTATTCCCGCATCTTAGAAATTGATCCTGTGACATTGGAGATTGTTTGGCAGTATAGAAATTCCAAGTTTTTCAGCCCCTATGCTAGCGGTATGCAACGACTTCCTAACGGAAATACTTTGATTACTGAATCTGGGACAGGGCGCGTTTTTGAGGTAACTCCTGGAAAAGAGATAGTATGGGAATACATCCGACCAAATGAGGGGGACGGTGCCGTCCCGGTATTTCGTGCTTATCGGATTCCTTACGACTGGATTCCACAACTGAAAAAAAGCCTATCGAACAAGCTGTCATCCCCCCTGAACCCTCAAAATTCATAATTGAGCCTTCTTATCAGCCAAGCATCAAAATCACCGGCCCAGTTAAAGATTACTTTGATATGGGTGAGTCAGTTCTCTTAGAGGCCCAGGCGACGGCCTACGGCGGTAGCAAGGTGCGGAGGGTAGAGTTCATTGTCGATGGTAAAACCATAGCCAGCGATACTGATGCTCCTTATGTGTTCAACTGGACTGGAGCGGTAAAGGGACGTCATAGCATCAAGGCTAAGGTCTATGACAGCAAGGGTAGGACCAAAGAATCTTCTCCAGTAACGGTCTATGTAGGCGTGCGGTCACTGGAAAGATCTGTCACCCGCTCCAGAGATGATGCAGAAGAACTCACTGATGGTTTGATGTACATCAACAGCTCTGATCTCGAGCTGATCAGGGATGATAACCAGCGAGGAGACCAGGTTGTCGGTATTCGATTTGCGGACATTCAGATTCCCAAAGGGACTCGGATCAAGAAGGCATACTTGCAGCTCACCGTAGCTGAGGTCAGTACGGAGGAAACGGACCTGACCATTCATGCTGAGCTTGCAGCCGACGCTGAAACATTCAGGGAGATCAAACGGAATATCTCCTCCCGAAAGAAGACCTCAACCGCCGTGAAATGGTCGCCGGAGCCCTGGAATGTGATCGGCGAGCGGTCGGAGAAACAGCGAACGCCAGATCTGTCTGCCCTTATACAAGAAGTGATTGCTCAGTCGGACTGGCAGGAGGGCAGCGCACTCGTATTCATCATCACTGGATCGGGCGAAAGATGCGCCGTATCCTATGATGGTGATCAGCAAAACGCTCCGGTGCTTTATATAGAATATTGAACTAAACTAAAACAGGCAGGCAAAATAATGGACAACAAAACAACTCGGCGAATATTTGTAACGATGGCAGTTGGAATCACAGTGTTGTACATTTCGATAGTTTTTGTTGTTCACAGATGAAACCCCAGTCTGGCGGCTCGGCAAACCCAAAGCAAACGCTGAGCAAGGACCAACGGATGAAGTGGTGGCGCGAAGTCAGATTCGGCATGTTTATCCACTGGGATCTTTATGCGGTGCCGGCCGGTGAGTGGAAAGGCAAAAGAATTCCGGGTATTGGCGAGTGGATTATGGAGAGAGCCGATATTCCGGTTTGATTTCTTTCGCAGGCATGTCCCCAACCTTGATGCCTATGTAACCGAAGAGTTTCTTAAATTATATATTGCATACAAAACGACGACTAACTTTGTTGATATTGTGCCACAGAAAAGCCGTCTAAGATTATCACTCAATATGGAATTTGACGAATAGAATGTCTATAACAGATTTCAAGCATATGAAGGAAAGGACATAAGATATATAAGAAACTTATGCAATACAATGGTTTTTCGGGAGTGTTTATAGTATGATTTGGTATTAAGACCCGGCGATGTAGACGGGTGCCAGGCTATTGAGGAGATTTCGAGGGACAACAGAATCAGAGGAGCTAATTATGAAAGAAAGAAAAAGAGCGATTAAGATGGTTATTTGCCTGCTTTTGGCGGCAATGGTATCGGGTGTAAGCGGCTACGCTGCTATGGAAATTAGAAAGTACGGTGTACATGATAAGGAGCGTCCACATCCGCCGGTTATCACTCCAGCCGAACGGTTTGGCCAGCCGCCGTCTGATGCAATTGTCCTCTTCGACGGAGAAGACACTTCGGAATGGGAGAGTGAAAAGGGTGGCGGCAAAGTGAAATGGAAGGTTGAAAACGGCTACATGGAAGTCGTCAAGAAAACAGGTGGAATTCGTACGATAAAATCATTTGGCAATTGCCAACTGCACATCGAGTGGCGTACGCCCCCAGGCGTTGATCCTAAGATAACCGACCAGAAGCGCAGCAACAGCGGTGTGTTCCTTATGGACAGGTACGAAGTTCAGATTCTCGATTCATATACAGATGACAACTATGACACCAACAGAACTTACGCAGATGGCCAGGCCGCGGCGCTTTACGGCCAGCATCCTCCGATGGTCAACGCATGCCGAAAAGCAGGCGAATGGCAAAGCTACGATATCAGCTACCTTCGCCCGATATTCGATGAAAACGGCAGGTGTATTCGTAAAGCCCGCGTCACCATAATCCATAACGGCGTTGTCGTGCACAATAACATCGAAATTGAGGGCACTACGTCACATAAGAAAAAAGCCAGGTACAGTCCTCATAAAGAGGGACGGATTAGGCTCCAGGAACACGGCAATCCTATGCGCTTTCGCAATATCTGGATCCGCGAGCTGCCGGAACAGCCGTATCTGATTAAAGATTGATAATTATGAACAAGTGAAAATATTAACATAAACAGGAAAGGGATAGAAATGAACTCAATGAAATCAAAAATACTTACAACGGTTCTGGCAACCATCATACTGTTGTGCACAGCCAATGCTCAAATGCTGACGATCCCCGAAGTGTCCAGAGACAAAGTAATTTGCTTTGCCCTGTACACTGTCGGCAACAACATCCTGAAGATGACCGCCCAGTTGTATCCATTGAAGGGTGATGAGGACAGAAAGGTCCGGCTCGAAACCAAACAAGCTGGAAGATGGAAACAAATAGCCCAAACGCAGGTAGTCGAGAGAGGCTGGACGGCAGTCTTCCGGATTGAGAACTGGGATTCTACAAAAGATATTGAATACCGCATCGCCCATGGAAAGAGGGCATATTACACAGGTATTATCCGTAAAGACCCGGTCGATAAAAATACCATCGTCGTGGCTGCGTTCACTGGTAACTCAATAAATCCCAGGCACGGCGGAGACATACCTAAAGTCGATATCGTTGAGAACATTAAAAAGCTGAAACCTGACCTACTATTTTTTTCCGGAGACCAGGTCTATGACCATAACAGGCATTATACCGCCTGGCTTAAATTCGGCAGGGACTTTGGAGATATCATTCGCAATACCCCAACAGTTACAATACCTGATGACCATGATGTTGGTCAGGCTAATTTGTGGGGTGCGGGAGGAAAGGTATCACATACCCGTGCCGGTCCTGATGGAGGATACGCTGCGCCCCTTGAGTACGTCAAAGAAGTTGAACGAGCACAGACCAGCCATCTGCCCGATCCTTACGACCCTACTCCGATAGAACGGGGCATAGGTGTGTATTACACTTCTCTGACAATAGGCGGAATAAATTTCGCCATCATTGAGGACAGGAAGTTCAAGTCAGGTCCGCAGGGGCTTGTTCCCCAGCGTGGGCCTCGGCCGGACCATATTCTGGACCCCAATTATGATCCTAAGAGCGTCGATGTCTCCGGTGCAATACTACTGGGCGAGAGGCAGTTGAAGTTTCTGCAGGAATGGGGAACCGACTGGCGTGGCGCAGATATGAAGGCGGTACTGTCACAGACAATTTTTTGCGGCGGTGCACATATTCACGGCAAGACAGGGAATCGGCTGCACGCAGACATGGACTCGAACGGCTGGCCGCAGACAGGACGCAACAAGGCCATTGCCGAGATACGAAAAGCCTTTGCCATCCATATTGCCGGCGATCAACACCTGGCGACAATCTTTCACCATGGGATAGACGATTGGAACGACGCATGCTATTCGTTCTGCGTGCCGTCGATTGCGAACCTCTATCTGCGGTGGTGGAGGCCATATGAGCCTGGCAAGAACCGCGAACCTGGTGCGCCGGAACATACGGGGGAATTCCTCGATGGTTTTGGAAATAAAGTAACGTGTTTAGCTGTCGCCAATCCGAGTCCGGAGGCGAACGGTGGGCAAAAGCTGACGACGCGGGCGGCCGGCTTCGGAATTGTCAAATTCAATAAGAAGACCAGGGAAATAACAATCGAATGCTGGCCCAGAAACGTAGATATTACAAGCCCAACCGCCAAACAATATCCCGGCTGGCCCAGGACCATAAAACAGGAGGACAACTATGGGCGCAAGGCCGTGGCCTATCTGCCAACGATTGAAGTTAGAGGTATGAGAAATCCCATCGTGCAGGTGATTGACGAGTCAAATCAGAAAATCGTCTATACCCTTCGCATCAACGGAACATCATACAGGCCCAAGGTCTTTAAGAAAGGGAAGTACACGGTTAAAGTAGGCGAACTGGGTACCGACAAGATGAAAACACTCAAGGGAATCCGAAGCCTTGCGCCTGACAAAACCAAAAAGGTAAGAGTAAGACTGTAAAGACGTTGACAATTTACTGAAGACAAATAGCCAGATTTCCACGATTAAGTGACGCTGTAATACTAAAGAATCAATTACCGCTCCTTTACAGTCGCAGCTCTGTTACGGTCGCGGTTCTGTTTTGGGGAAGCGCCCAATGGAAATAAGGTGAGAATAGGTCCGAAGATACATCCTCCCGTTTGCAACGGCAGGGGTGGCGTGGCTCTTTTCGCCTAAAGGATTGACCGCTAATAACTCATAAGTTGAGGCGGCCTTGATTATGACGACTTCGCCTTTGGTTGTAATACAGTAGAGTTTGCCGTTTACCCACACAGGTGAACCGTAGAATTTATTAGCCGGTTTCTCTCGCCAGAGCAGCTCGCCCGTAGCACTGCGCAGGCAGGAGACATTGCCCCGGTCATGAAACGTAAACAGCAAGCCATCCTTAGCCAGGGAGGTAGGAACGTATGGAATAGCACTATCGTCGATCTTGTATATCTCGGCAGGTTGAGTAGATTGATCTGTTGTGTCAGGTTGGACCGCAATCAGGCGTTTGCCGCTGGAGAAGTCTCCACAAGCACCAATTAAAAGTTCGCCTGCGACGACAGGTGAGCTGACTACACGACTAACGAATGCCGAATTCAGCTCCCATACGACCGTCCCTGTTCCGGGATCGACACCGGTCATGCCGTGAGCGAGACTCGTGAAGATTAACTGTGGGGCGCATAATGGCGGTGAGTAAACACAGGGTGTCGAGTATGATGTTTTTGGGCTGGTTTGCCGGTCCAGTTTCCAGCGTGTTTGGCCTGTCTTACAGTCAACCGCAATCCAGGCACTGCGGGCATCCCCCCTGTTAGAAGGGGTCTTCGACTTGCTGCTATCCTCGTGCTCATGGGTAAAGACCACAATGTCATCGAAAACGATGGGGGAACCGCCCGCCCCATGCTGACAATGCACACCGCCGAAGGTGCGCTGCCATATTTCTCGACCGTCGTGGTCCAGTGCAACCAAAATTGTCTCTTTAGGCGCAGGCCAGAGTGCATAGACGTGGTCGGCATCCACTACCGGGGTCGCAGTGGCGTAGCTGTTGAGCGGTGTCGGACGATATGGAGTCAGCGTGTATTGCTTTTGCCATAATATTTTTCCGTCAGATACTCGTAGAGCCAGAAGAAAACCGTGGCCTGTTTTTTGGTCCCCGCTGGTAACGAAGACCTTGTCACCCCAGAGCACCGGAGAGGAATGGCCGACCCCCGGCAGGTTCACTTTCCAGTTGTAGTCCTTTTCCGTCCATTTAATGGGAATGGTTTTGGCGTAGCTGATGCCTTGACCATTGGAGCCGCGGAAGCGTGTCCATTCCTGCCCCTGTGAGATGGACGCTAACGAAACGGTAAATGCCGCCAAAAGAATTCTCAGAAATTGTGGATCATTGATGACCATCCACTTTCTTTTTTTCATCGGACACCTCCGATTTAATACATTTAGCGACTCGTCAAGACTTTTTATTAGATTGAATTATCGAATTTTATTTGAAATCTAATCTTCTCAATAAGATTACACTAAAACAAACTGTTTGTCCATAATATGGAAAATGAACAGAAAAAAACCCCCGCGAAGACATAAGCAAGTGTATCCCTTATTTTCATTTAAGTATGTAATTTTTGAGATACTCGCCTTCTGCTTCGCAGGGGCAATATTAAATTATGGCTCTTTCCTTTTTTTTCTTAGCCATCCCTGACATTGCCCATATTACGATCTGACTTGCTTGCAAAACTCTACAGTGGACAGCATCATTTCAAACTAAATATGGCCGGATTGGTCATTTTCCAGAGCCATTATTTTTTCATAATAAAGCATCGGCAGATTCAATTGTTATTCTTGAACCTTTCTTGATGTCCCCAAGTCCCGGTAATCCACCACGGTTTAACACAGGTAAGTATGGCAACAAACTAAAGACTTCCTATTTTTTTCCCACTTCCCAAGACTCCAGGTTGAGACGTTTAATCTTTTCTCCCATACCTGATGATTTACCCGGCTTAACCCCGATAACAAGAAATAACCTTGCTAAAAATATTTTAGAGAAATTGAAAAAATATGAATATTTTCCGTTTTTTTCGGCCAAGAATAATCCGCTAAGCCAGCTTCAAATACAAATCCCCCCTGCCGGCTCGATAACATCCCTTTCTGGTGTTGCCATTGTTATTTGTCAGAATATTTAAGAGGGGCGAATGGAATATGTGATTTGCAGGAAGTGGTTTGAAAAGCAGAGCTTAGGGGCGACTCTAAATAATTCTCGACGTGTCATAGTTTCCTTCCCAGGCAAATAACGGAGCCATCGACCATACTGATGAAAAGTTTTTCGTCCGCAGCAATCATGCCGTCGAACACCGGAGCTGAATCCAATTCGCATAGAAACAGGACTTTTCCATCGGCCTTGTCGATTACGGACAACATTGCGCCTTTTCTACCCTCGTATGAGTCGAGAGCGTCCTTCACAAAATCAGGTAAATCAGCGTCGTCGGTTCGGTTTGTGTAAAAGTAATCCGCCGTTTTTTTCTCGTCGAATACTTCAGGGCCGGCGATGAAAAGAAACTCATCGGTCAACACCATGGCGCGCGGCATAAGCGGCACCTCGCCCCGCCAATTATAGGAATACCTTCGCACGCTTCTATATGCGGTCCTTCGCTTGTTCTTAGGGACCGACTCATTGACTTGCTTATCGCTCAAGAGTTTCGGCGCCAGAGCAACTGAGAATGCCACACCCTTTTCCGGCTTTGCTTCGGTTAACTTCGCCTTCATCTTGGTGTGCGGTTCTTTGTATCCGTAAACATTGCGATCGTCGAACGTCAGCATTCTGCCGCCCGGCGAGACAAGATCGGCATACGGCCAGACAAAACAGCCTGAATAGAAATGCTTGCCATAAACCCAGTAAGTTCGTTCCCACCACGTGTCGTCGAGGAAGCCCATGGAACTGAAGAGATGCGTTTCATATCCGTCCTTTATCTCAAAATCCCGGTCCATCACGGCATGGCGCATATAGATGTTCTTTTCATCACTCGACAGGATGTCGGGCAACAGTCCCGGAAGCTCTCTATCGGCCCCGATGTTCGTGCCCGTATCGGCCTTATAGATTTCTACCGTCTCGCCCGTCCGGGGATTGCGGCTGAAGTAATTCTTCTCCAGAAGTTTAACGCCGGTCTTGAGATCGAGTTTAACAAAATACATCCCACCGTCCAGATAGGAGGTCCTTCCCGCGGCGCAATAGACCTTTTGGTCCTCGACGAGAACGCTGCCGTGCACGGGCCAGACTGATTCTATCCGGCCGTACGCCATCATCCGTTTGTCGTCTGGCGCCGCGCGATAGCGCCAAACGAGCGCTCCATCCGATGCGCGCAACGCATAGACATGGCCGTCGGTCGATCCGAACACGACCAGGCCGTCGGAAACGGTCGGCGGCGAGTCGACGCGGCCGCCCACTGTGCGACTCCAGAGAGTTTCGCCCGACTTCGCGTCGAGGGCGTAAACGCCGTGATCGTCACCCGAGGCGACAAACAGTTTATCTTCGGCGGCCACCGGCTGAGTTAGACCTTTGGCCAGTTTGGTTCGCCATACTGTCTTTAGGCTTGCGGGAACCGCTGTTCCTGAATAACCGCTCCTCTTCGCATCATGCCTGTACGTCGGCCAACTATCCGATGGCGGATTCTTAGCTTGGGATTCTGGATTTGTATTATAGGCCGGCCCCTTCTGAAGGCGGGATGCTTCGGTCATCCGGCGGTTACGGCCTGTTGTCCGCGCCGGCGCCAGCGCCCACATCCCGTTTAGTTTGCCTTCGGTATAGCAGGCGCACTGATGCGGCGGCACGTAAAGAAGCCCATTACACGGCAAGATGCCATGTTTGCAGTTGCCGCGTATCCAGTGGTGCTGTACCAGCTTTCCGGTGGCCAGGTCGATAAACTCCACACCCGTCCGACCGGCAAGAATGTACTTCGAGGTCGCCTTGTCCCTATAGCAACGATGGTGGTGCATGGCAGGCCAGTTCGCAGTGAGATCGTGCGTCTTTTCCACCAAGCCCGTACGGACATTGCGCCCGTGTGCGTAGTCGGCCGGTTTTCGGCGCAACTCCTCTCCGATCCACACCAAACCGTTGACGTGAAAGACATCCGTTGGCGAGGCGTCGCCCTCGGCGCACTTGCCCGACCACAGCCTCTCACCCGTTTCGACCGACAAGGCCACGACTTCTCCGTCCGCTCCCTGCGGCGACCCGGTCCCCGCATCCGCTCTCCGATCCGCCACCAATACCACGCCCGGAAGCGCCACCAAAGTCGAACCGCTCCATCCGGGCCGCAAGTACGTACTTTGTCCTGGATAGTTCCACTCAATTTCTCCAGATTGGGCATCCAAACAGAAAACGGCCTTCTCATTTTGAAAGAAGACACGATTACCCCTGGCCGCCAAGCTGAACGCCAGGACCCCCAATGTATCCTCGTCATCTTTTGTCCACAGGATTTCGCCTGTTTCGGCACGGACCGCCATCAACCGTTTCTTTTCCACGAAGAGACGCTGGTCGGCCAATTGCCGCCGATTCACGTTTTCGGGCGCCGTCACCCCCAACACAAGAAAAAGAACGCCTTGGCTATGAATGATCTCTTGTGTCAGTTCCGTCCCTTTGTAAGTCATGGCGGTCTCGCCAGTCGCCGCGTCGAGCGCCACCGTCGGGCCGAAAAGACCGAGCGTCGCGTACACGCGATCTTTGCCGGCGACCAGCCGGCGATGCAAATCGGCGGGAACCATTCTCCGCTGGGGATTGTTATACGGCTGCCATTCGCCGATTGAGCGCCTCCAGAGAACGATTCCGTTGAAAGCGTCTCTGGCGACAAGCATCCATTTTGACGGAAGCATTCCCACCAATGCCATGGGCCCTTCATCCACAATCGAGAACATCCGTCCACCCGCGGAAACCATTACGTTGACCGCGGTCACAGCCGAGTGGGATTTTGTAAACCTGGGACCGCAAACCCACTGAGCGTGGAACGGGGAAGCGACAACGGAATCATTCGCGACCGCGTTGCCGTCGGCGTCATGCAGGAAATGGGTCCAGTCGTCTATGTCCTTTGGCCGAGGCTTAACGGTCTTCATCCATCGGCCTGCTCGTTTGACCAATGCCGCCCCGCCCGGACACAAAACCCGCATCACCTCATCTATGGACACTTTCCCAAGATTCTCGGCTACTACAAGGTTTACGATATTGTCGATATACGGCAGATGGACGCCGTCAAATGTATCGGCGCTCACTTTGCCGTAGATTCCAAGCGACTGAATATTTTCTCGGGCCTTATCTGTCTGTGCTGCATCAGTGTCCAGACCATGGACGATGTAACTTTCATTAATCCGCAATTCAGCAGTCAGTTTCCCATCCCCGCAGGCGAGGTGAACAACCAACCCTCCTTTAATCCCGGAGGCATCAACTATTTCTCTACCGGTTTCAGCAATAGCCAAAGCCGCAGTCATCATAGTAAGAGCCAATACAAGAGCCAATCGTTTCATTGAGTACCTTTCATCAAAACACATTGCATTGAGAATAAGAGTAACATTGCTCACATCGCTCCTCGCAAATGCCACAGCAAAATACAGCCGAAGCATATGGCTCAGTCAACTGCTCATCACTGTCAGTCTAATGGGTCCATGATAACATATAGTTCATTGGGGGGACAGAGAAAAGGGACTGCAGAGATGTGCCTCAAAGCACTGGTCGAATTGGTCATTGAATTAATTGGGCACAGTATGTTGAAACTGCCGGGATATTGTTGAAATTGAGGTGAAATCATGGTATCATAAGACTTGTAGCTTGAAGGAGTGTTTCAGTGAAAGGTATATTGGAAATCCCGGTGGAGAGATATTTTGCTCAACGGAGTTTCCGTTCAAAAGTAGGTTGCCCCTGGAGGAGTTCCGTAGAGAGGGTGAATAAGTGGAGCGCGAAAAAGTGAATCGGCGCAAATTCTTGCAGAAAATAGGCCTTGGAACAGTGGCTTTTTCCAGTTTCCAGTTTGCTGTTTCCAGTTTCGGCGCGCCTTTGGAGCGCCCCAACATCCTCTTCATTGCCATTGACGATCTGCGGCCGGAGCTGGGGTGTTACGGAGAGAAACTTGTTAAAACTCCGAACATTGATAGGCTCGCGCAAGAAGGATTGAGGTTTACCCGTGCATACTGCCAGGAGGCGATTTGCGGACCATCCAGAGCGAGCCTTATGACGGGATTACGCCCGAATTCCTGTGGCGTGGTTGAGAACGTTACATACTTTCGCGACACGAATCCCGACGTGATCACGTTGCCCCAACACTTCATTCGAAACGGCTATGAAAGCATATATATAGGAAAGATTTATCACGGAAATATGCGCGATGAGGAAAAATCCTGGAACAGGAAACCGGTTAATCTAAGGGTTTACCAACCGCGTCCTATCGGCGGCTACCAGTTACCGGAAAACAGAAAGATTGTTGAGCAGCGCAGGAAAGAGGTAAAAGAGCAGTATGGTGCCGGACAGTTTGGCGGACTTGCCTGTGGACCGGCATATGAATGCGCTGATGTTCCTGACGACGCGTACAATGATGGGCGTAGCGCAGCCGTGGCAATCGCAACTTTGCGCGAGCTAAAGGACTCTTCGAGTTCCAGGTGCACGAAAAAACCTTTCTTTATGGGGCTCGGATTTTACAAACCGCATTTGCCGTTCGTGGCACCGAAAAAATACTGGGACATGTATGATCCCGAGGAGATACAGCTTGCGAATAATCCTTTTGCTCCAAAGAATGCTCCTTCCATGGGACTGCACAGCTCGTTTGAGCTGAGGGTTCGTCACGGCATACCCAACGCTGGAGATATACCTGATGATATGGCCCGGACGCTGATTCACGCGTATCTTGCGTGCGCGAGCTATGTGGATGCGCAAATC
>SDBS01004966.1_pt1 | contig 13014 bp, 6 predicted proteins | sample 2277091 | NCBI WGS metagenome assembly SDBS01 (sample SAMN10404972, study PRJNA504765) | marine sediment metagenome | isolation source: marine sediment core GS10_PC15, 163 cmbsf | place: Arctic Ocean: Southern Knipovich Ridge | collected 2010 | reverse complement strand
AAAAGAAAGCTTCAAAATGGGTTATGGATCAGGAGAGGTAAGGTTTAAACATAAAAATGGGCATTGGGTATGGATTGAAGCAAAAGGAAAGATTTATTCAGATATTGATGGTGACCTGAAAATCTTAATTGTTTCAAGAGACATTTCTAAACGGAAATTCGTTGAAAATAGTTTAAAAGACTCCGAAAAAAAATATCGAAAAGCTTACAAACGTGCGAATTATTATAAAGATCTTTTTGCGCATGATATCAACAATATACTTCACACCATAAATTCTTCTGCAGAACTGATCAGTTATCATCTCTACAATTCTGAAAAATACAAAGATATAAATGCTATTTCTAATATCATACAAAAGCAGGTTATAAGAGGTGCTAAATTAATATCTAATGTACACCTAATCTCCGAACTTGAAGAACGAGATATACCACTTGAGCAAATTGAAATAAATAATACATTAAAAAAATCTATAGAATACATAAAAGATGCTAATTCTGATAGAGATATTAGATTTCAAATTGACACATTTAGTGAGAATGCTACCGTTAAAGCTAATTTTCTTTTACAAGAAGTTTTTGATAATATTTTAACCAACGCGGTGAAATACAACATTAGTGATACTATTGATATTTCAATAAAAATTTCCAAAGTTAAGTTAGGAATAAAAAATTGTATAAAATTGGAGTTTATAGATAACGGGATAGGGGTAGCAGACCATAGAAAAGAATTAATCTTTAAAAGATATGAAAAAGAACAAAAAAGCGGAAAAGGGATGGGTGTTGGATTATCTCTTGTAAAAAAAATAATAAAAAATTATAATGGTAAAATTTGGGTTGAAGATAGAGTTGAAGGAGATTATACTAAAGGTAGTAATTTTATAATATTATTGAAAAATAATTAAATTTCTTTAATAGTGAATTGATAATATCCAGACCCTGTATTGAAAACAACAAAATTTCCATTTACCTCTTTAAATTCAACACCATTAACTTCTTCAATAATATTCCCATTTTTCCATAATATTGTGTTTCCTTCTTTAATTTCACTTTCTAAACTTTCAATTGGAATCCAAATTTCTGACATACAACCAATAGGTATTTTTATTGAAATTTTTAAAAATCCATCATGCCTTTCCCAAGAACTATATATAATTCCCTTTATTGTTTTTAAAGATCCACTAGCATATTTTAAATCTGAGGGAATAAAAGGTTTTATTCTAATCTTTTTCCAGGCTTGTTCTATTGATGAAATCCCTGCTAAAGATTTGAAAAACCACGTGTCAACACTGCCTAACATTATATGATTGTGAGAATTCATTCCACTCCCTTCAAGTTTCTCCCACCTCTCCCATAAGGTTGTTGCTCCCTCCTTAATCATATACCCATACCCAGGATAACTTTCTTGAGTAACAATTTTATACGCTACATCAGGATAATTATATTTATCCAATACATCCCATAAATATCGCGTTCCTACTATTCCTGTATCTAAATGATAATCATGGTCTTCAATTATACAGTGTAATAAGGTTGAAACCACTTTCTTTTTTTTACTTTCTGGCACCATATCTAAATATAAAGGAAGGATATTTGATGTTTGACTAATTGTTCTATCAGTTATTGAAAGTTTAGGAATTACATAGGCGTCTCTTAAAAATTTTTCATTATAAGATTCTTTGATTTTTTCAGATCTTTCAAAAAGTTCGTTATAATCTTTATCTTTTCCTAGGATTTGAGCGATTTTTGAGAGAAAAAGAGTGTCATGATAATAATACCAAGTACATACTTGTTCAATCGGTGTTTTTCTCGAAACAATGCTTCCTGGAGGGCACCAATCTCCATATTTACCAAATTTGTATAATATATTGCCATCTGTATTTCTCTGAAGGTGATTAACGTATTTTAACATCGATTCATAATTATCTTCAAATACTCTTGTGTCGTTATAGTACCAATACAAATACCATGCAATAGTGATATATGCAGTACCCCAAGCAGGATCAGCAGGATAGAATCCCCAATAAGGTGGAACGACATCAGAAAGAGCTCCATTATCTTTTTGGCATAATTTAATATCTCTTAAATATTTTATATAAAATCTAATTGTATCAAAATTAAAGATGGCTTCTTCAATTGTTAATTGAGCATCTCCCATCCACCCATGTCTTTCATCCCTTTGTGGACAATCTGTAGGTATGCTCATAAAATTACTTAACTGACCCCATATTATATTCTTATGAATATTATTAATTAAATCATTAGAGCAATAAAAATCACCAGTTTTGGGTACATCAGTATGAATAAAGAGACCTTCTATGTTTTCCTTTGTAGGCACACCCGGAAAACCTGTTATTTCTGTGTATCGAAAACCATGATATGTAAAATGTGGTTCAAAGATTTCTTCTCCATCACCTTTTAAAATATAGATATCAGTAGCCAATGCCCCCCGATTAGTGGCTAAATTTAAATTTCCATATTTATCAATAATTTCAGAATGCCTAACCTTGATTTTCGAGTCTCTAGGACCATGAACCCTCAATCTTATATAGCCAGTAAAATTCTGACCAAAGTCACATATATAAACACCGGGAGAAGTGCTATATAATTTCTGGGGTTTGAGAATTTCTGTGGCTCTTATTGGTTGGATCATCTGCGAAGCTAATTTAGCGCCCTTGACAATTACGGAATTTCCCCATTTTGAATCATTAAAATTAGGACAATCCCACCCTGGCATCTCTAATCTAGCATCATATTTCTCACCATAATATATCCCATTCTCTAAGATTGGTCCTTGAGAGACCTTCCAAGTATCATCCGAGCATATTAACTCATTAGTTCCATCTTGATATTGAATATATAATTGTAGAATAAGTTTAGGATAGTCAAAACCGTATTTATCAAGAACTCGACCATTTCCTAAAATAACACTTATTACATTCTTATCTTTTAGTAAATTAATATCATAAGTTGAGTACAACACTAATTTATTATAATCTGTCCAAGAAGGATCAAGAATTCTATTACCAATTTTTTTTCCATTTATCCTAAGCTCATAGTGACCTAATCCACAGATGTATAAACGCCCAAGTTGTACTTTTTTGTTTAGAGAAAATTCTTTTCTTAAATATATACCATAATATTCTTTTATGACACCAATAAAAGGGCTCCTTCCAGATTTATACTGGAAATCCTTTCTTGATCTTTTATCAACAAATTCTCTTCGAGTTATCCAATTTGCCTTCCAATCAGATTCTTCTAACAATGCTGTTCCAAAAAAAGAAATTTTGCTATATTCGCTAATTTTGCCGTTAATATCCCACCATTTTACACGCCAAGAGTAAGTATTATTACTTACTAGAGGTTTACCTTCATAGGATATGTTAAAGCTTTTATCTGAGATAATTTTCCCACTATCCCATATATCTCCACTTTCTGATTTTGAAAAATCTTTTTTTGAAGATACAATTAATTGAAATGCTAATTGACTCTGACTCCTCTCATTATGCTCTAGAATCCATGAAAAACGTGGATAATTAATATCGATTCCGATAGGGTCATAGAGATATTCACACTTCAAATCAAAAGGAGGTTTGATCATAATTAGATTATTGTTTTAGAGCATAAATATTTTTAAGTTTCAATTGTTTCAATTGAAAGATTTTTCTTTGGATTATAAGTAACATATTTTATAATGAAGATTTTACTAAATTAAAACTTAATTTTAATTTTAATAACTTTAAACTTCTTATACTAACTCTGAATTATTATTAAATTAAAGTGATCGATAATTGGCTTTATAAAACTAAATTAAAAAAAGCTATTACAATATTTGTAAAAAAATTCCTATTTGGGAAGGTTTCTGCTAACTCGCTAACTATATTGGGCTTGATATTAGGACTTTTAAGTGCATTATTTATATTTTTAAGTGGAATTTTGAGGTGGACTTTAGAATTGGTGATAATTTCAGCGATTTTAATGTCTATTTCTTATTTTACTGATGTGCTTGATGGTACACTTGCAAGATTAGAAGAGCCTACTACTTTTGGGGGAATCTTAGATATGTTTTGTGATAGGACTGTTGAAGTGTTTATTATAATAGCAATAGTATCAACTGATCCTTTCCGGCTATTATGGCCAGGTTTATTTACATTAGGTGCGATTATTTTATGTATTACGATATTCTTAGTTGTTGGAGGTGCTGTAAAATCAGAAGACTTAGAAGAAACTCAAAAATTATTATATTATTCGCATGGAATTATGGAAAGGTCGGAAACTTTTATTTTTCTCTTATTAATTACTCTCTTTAGTACCTTTTTTTTAGTATGGCGGTTAATTCTTTTTTGGATTTTTTCCATTTTAATATTTATTACAGTTTTGCAAAGATTAAGACAAGCATATATTATGTTTAAAATAGATGAAAATGAAGAAAAATAGCGAAATTTAGTGCTTAATATTTTTTTGATAACCTTTCTATTTTTCTTTTCTTTTTAATGGCTCGTTTTGTATAAGTTTTAACTGCTTCTCTCTCAGCAAATTTATATGATGATATTTTATTTTCTAAATCTTATTCCTTTTAGATATATTACTGTTTCATTATCTTCTAATTTTACGGTTATATAATCATTAATTACAAATTCCTTTGGCATATTAATTATTAAAATGTTTTTTTATACCTAAATGATTAATAGGCGGTTTTCATTTTTAAAATTTAATTCCATATTAATTCATACCTTATAGAAATTATTATATATATATTTGTAAAAACTTTTTTTTGTTAATGTATTTTTTTTAATAATTAGTAATTAAAACTATAAGACTTTTAAAATGAACACTGATTATACCTTAATTATATATTTTTTACAAGGAAATCTTAATAATATCCTTTTCGCAAATTTTATTTAATTTGCATAATAATTCATAACTCATAGATGGGTGAATCAATATTGAATACAAATACTAACTCGCCGTATGATATAAGTACGTTACTTAATGAAAAATTTAATGACTTGATTTTCATCCTAAATAACAAGTATGAATTCAATTATATTAATGAACCAGTTTTTCTTAAAAATCTCGCACTTTCAAATAAAGATTTAATTGATAGAATTATATTTAGTTTTATACATCCAGATGATTATAAGCAAGTTGAAAATTTATGCAAAATTATTTTCAAAAAGGGCGCTGGAATTGAAGAATTAAGATTTCGAGGTACAAATGGGTATATATGGTACGAGATTAAGGGACAAAGATTAATTGATAACTCTGGAAAAAAGATTATATTTATAGCGAGGGATGTTTCCAAATATAAAAAAACTGAAGAAATACTTACATTAAAAAATGTTTTTCTTGAAAAAACTCTAAGAGAAATTACAACTACCAGTCCAGAATTGCGTTTCTGGAAGCTATTGTACCCTCAAAAAGTTGTTAGCTCAGTTCAAAAAACAAGAGAGATGTTAGAATCTATTATTGACAATATTCCCGAGCTAATATACTGGAAAGATTTAGATTTAGTTTATATTGGCTGCAATGAAAATTATTCTCTAATAAATGGGTTTCAAAATCCAGCGAGTGTGATGGGGAAGCTAGATGAAAATTTGCCCTGGGCGAAAAATAAATTAGATTCTATATTAGAATCTGAGCAAAGAGTAATACAAAATGGAATACCGGAATATCATGTCAATGAATTTTGGATTTTACCCAACGGCAAAGAAGTACTATATGAAATTAATAGAATTCCTCTCTATGATCCAGATGGAAATATTATCGGGCTACTAGCTACGTTTGCTGATATCACAGAACGCAAATTAGCAGAGCAAAAAATCAAAGAATCTGAGAAAAAATATCGGGAGCTTCTAGAAAACCTTAATGCTGGGTATTTTGAGGTTGATTTGAAGGGAAAATTTACATTTTCAAATGACTCATTTTGTGAAATTTCTGGTTACTTAAGAGATGAGTTAATTGGAAATAGCTATAAAAATTTCATGGATGAGCAAACTTATAATGAAACTTATAAAAATTTTAATAATGTATACAAATCTGGTATCGGTCTTAATGATCAATTATTTGAATTTATAAAAAATGATGGAGAAAAAATTATTATAGAGACATCCGTTTACTTAAGGTTTAATTCTGAGGGGAAAAAGGTTGGGTTCAATGGTTTAATTAGGGATATAAATGAAAAATTTATTTTAGAACAAAAATTAAAAGTTTCTGAAGAAAAATTACAAAAACTTAATAAAGAACTGGAGTTAAAAGTATCTGAAAGGACAAAGGAATTAGCGGAATCTGAAGAAAAATTCCGAACCATAGCTGAACAATCAATTTTAGGTATTGGAATTTTTCAAAAGGGATTAATAAAATATGCTAATGCAGCCTTATCTCATATTGTTGGATACACAATTAAAGAAATGAAAGAGTGGCCTGAATATAAATATTCAAAAGTTTTTCATCCAGATGACTTAGACGTATTAGAAAACATATTAGAAAAAAGAAGAGAAGGTAAGCCAGTTGACATTAATAACTCATCGCTTCAATTTATTACAAAGTTTGGAGATACTAAATGGATCGAAATGTTTGCTAAGATTATAATTTATCAAGGAAAAGAAGCACTTTTAGCTGTTATATTTGATAATACCGAGAAAAAAACGGCAGAGGATAAGTTAAAAGAATCAGAAAGCAAATTAAGGGAACAAAATATCGAATTAATGAAATTAGACGAATTAAAAAACAATTTTATTACTATGGCTGCTCACGAGTTAAAGACTCCCCTCATTTCAATAGGAGGCTATACAGACTATATCCTAACTAAGTATGATAATTTAGATTTTGAAATAAGAGATGACTTATCGAGGGTTAAAAGCAATGTTAAAAGGTTGGAAACCTATATCGAACAATTAGTGGATGTTATAACAATCGATGCCGAGAGGATGGATATCAACCCCGAGAAAAGAAATATTTCTGAAATAATAAAAGAAAGCATTTCTGAATTAAGTTTTCAAATAAATAAAAAAAATTTAATTATTCTCCCTATAAACAATGATTTATATTTAAATGTAGACTATAAACGCATTTTTCAAGTATTTTACAATTTGATTTCTAATGCTATTAAATTTACTCCGGAAGGAGGCACAATTGAGATTTCTACAGAACAGAAAAAAGAATTTGTGCTATTTAAAGTTAAAGATTCAGGTATTGGTTTAACTAAAGACCAAATAGATCATTTATTTGGAAAATTTGTCATGTTCGGAAAAGATCCATCCGCTTTTAACGCGGGGAGTGGACTTGGTCTTTATATTGCTAAAGGAATTATTGAAGCTCATGGGGGAGAGATATGGGTAAAATCTTATGGAAAAAATGAAGGCTCTGAATTTTACTTTTCTTTGCCAATAATTAACAATTGAGATTTGAAATTAATAATAATGATATAATCTTTAATTAAAATTTAATAAATTAATTTTCAAAATAAATCCTAAATTTTTATATTATCAAATATGGTAAATTATACTTAATGGTTAATTTTATGATATTTTTAATAACAAATTTAATTGAAAAGATAAATTTCTTAATTAAATACTAAGAATTAAAAAAATGGGGTATAACTATGGAGCTTGAGATAGAAGATGTTTTAAACTATGAATCCGAAAAAATATTTAAAATTATTCTAGAAAATACATCAGATTTAATCGCTATTGTGAATAATAAAGGAAAATTAGAATATATTAATGAATTAGTTCATAAGAAATTAACAGGTTATACAAAAAATGATTTAATCGGAAAATCGATTACAGAAACAATATACCCTAAAGACATTAAGAAAGCAAAGAAAGAGCTAAAAAAACTATATGATTCTGGCTATATGGAAGGAGAAATCCGTTTATTACATAAGGATGGAAATTATTTTTGGATCCAAATTAAAGCATATAAATTTAATGATAATTATGGTAAAATAAAGTATATATTTATCTGTAAAAGGATTTACAAACCTAGTGAAATTGAAAGTACTCAATTTAAAAAAGGAGATAAATTCCGAGAAATGATCGATAACTTGATAGAAATTCGTTTTTGGAAATTTCTTCAGCCAAAAGATGCTTTTGCGGCTTATCAAGAATCTCAAGAAATGTTAAAGGTAATCATTGATAATATACCTCAATATATTGCTTGGAAGGATAAAAACTTACTTTATTTTGGGTGCAATAATAATTTTCTAAACCTGACTGGCATTAAAGACGAAAAAAATATAATAGGTAAAACTGATTTTGATTTAAATTGGGGAGAAGAGCATTCAATATCTTTACATGCAAAAGATACTCAAGTCCTAGAATCTAACGAACCTAGTTATCATATAATTGAATCTTGGCGAAACTATAGAGGTGAAAAGATATGGTTTGATACAAATCGTATTCCCCTTCATGATTTAGATGGAAATACTATGGGGATAATTATCACTTTTGAGGATATCACAAAAAGGAAGATTTCAGAAGAAATTTTAAAAGAATCCGAGGAAAAATTTAGGAAAATTACTGAACAATCTTTGATTGGTATCTGTATTATACAAGATAACTTAATTAAATACGCAAATCCAGGGATGGTAGAGATTTTTGGTTATACTGCTGAAGAAATGAAGAAATGGCAACCAGAGGAGTTTATAAAAGTTGTTCACCCTGAATATAAAGAATTGGTTATGGAACAAGTAATTAAAAAACAAAAAGGATCCTCTGATGTTATAACCTCATATCAATGGCAAGGTTTTAAAAAAACAAATGAATCAATTTGGATTGAAGTTAATTCTAAGACAATTACTTATGAGGGACGACCTGCAGATCTTGTTACTCTCTTTGATATAACAGAAAAAAAAGAAGCAGAAGAAAAATTAAAGGAATCAGAAGAAAAATTACAACATGATATTGATGAAAGAAATTTAGCAGAGCAAAAATTGAAAAGTTCCGAAGCAAAATATAGACATTTATTTAATAGTACTCCATATGGAATTTGGCTTGTAAATCTAAAAGGTGTTATTATTGATTGCAATATAACTATGAATAAATTCATGTCAATATTTACTAAGGAAGATTTAGTTGGTAAAAGTTACAGAGAAATTTTAAAACTATTCATTATGAAAGGAGATCCTAAATGGAAGGAAATGGAACAAACTTTTAAGGAAAGATTTAAGTTATTACTTAAACAAGGATATTTAGACCCAATAGAATTTGAAATAGCAAGAGGGGATGGAAGAGAATTCTGGATAACTTTAGGAACTTCTTTCGTAAATCTGGGTAAAGAGAATTTAATTCAGCTATTTATTGAAGATATAACAGAGAGGAAAAAAGTTGAATTAAAAATAAAACAATCTGAAGTAGAATTAAAAATTTTAAATAAAGAATTAGAAAATAAAGTTAGAGAAAGAACTAAAGAACTTGCCGCCTCTGAGGAGATTTTAAGAAAAAATAATCTTGAATTGAGAAATCTTGATAAAGTAAAGAATGATTTCATTACAATGGCCGCTCACGAATTAAAAACTCCGCTCATTTCAATATCAGGATATACAGATTATATTTTAACTAAACATAAAGATTTAAGTGCTGAAATAAAAGATGATCTTTTGATAGTACAGAGAAATATTGAACGATTACATAATTTAATGAATCAACTCTTAGATGTTATGAAAATCGAGTCCAAAATAATGGATTTGGATAAAAATCTTACAAACGTATCTCTTATTATCCATAATTGCTTAGACGAATTAAGTTATCTTCTGAAAGAAAAAAATCATAAAATATTCCTTAATTTTGATGAAGAATTATATCTAAATATAGATTCAGAAAGAATTTTTCAAGTTTTTTCCAACTTATTATCGAATGCAATTAAGTTTACAAACCATAATGGTATTATAGAAATTTCTGCTAAGAAAAATAATAATAATTATATTTTTGAAATTAAGGATAATGGTATTGGGTTAGATCCTAGTGAACTCGAGAGATTATTTAGAAAATTTGAGATGGTTAAAAAAATTGACAGTGATAATTACATAAAAGGCACTGGTCTTGGTCTCTACATATCTAAAGGTTTTATTCAAGCCCATGGAGGAAATATTCATGCGACATCTGAGGGACATAATACAGGAACCACATTTCAATTTACAATCCCGATTTGAATTAAGTTTTTGATTCATGTTAATTAACTATAAAAAACAATCGTAAGAAGTTAGTAACTTCATATTAATCGATAAAAAATTATGTGCCTCTCACCTCTTAATTTATTTTTTATTTAAATAATAAGTAAATGTTCATTAAAGTAAAAAAGCAAAGTTAATACTACTTAAAATTAGCAAATGTCAACTTTAATTATTGCTGAAAAAAATCAAGCCGCTAAAGCAATAGCAGAAGCATTAGGTCAGACTAAATTAATCAAGAATTTAAAAGTAAATGTTTATTATGTCCCATCTAAAGACATATTTGTCATTCCACTGAGAGGACATTTGCTTGGGTATAAGAATGTTGATGCATTTAAAAGCTGGACTAAAACTAATCCAAGAGATATAATCATTGATGCTGGTGCGATAAAGAAAGTTCCTCTAAATTATGCTTATCCATATATAAAAGCTTTAAAGGAGTATGCGAAAATTTGCGATCAATGCATAATTGCTACGGATGCAGATATTGAAGGTGTAAATATTGGATTGTTTGATGCATTGCCATTTGTGAAAAAAGCGAATTCGGTAATATTAGTATCTCAGATGTGGTTAAGTTCTTTACAAAAAAACGAGATTTTAAATAAATATAACAATAGAATCACTCCAAAGTGGAGTTGGGGTCAATCCGCAGAAGCTAGAGCTATTATAGATGCCATAATTGGTTTCTCTGCAACGAGGGAGGTGACTAATACATTTAAGCCTCTTCTGACTAAGATTAATCAAAAATTTGTATCAATTGGTCGGGTGCAAACATCTCTCTTATATTTAATATACTTAAGAGAGAAGAGAATAAAAGACTTTATCCCCGAACCTTATATCACTATTAATGCTAATCTAAACTATAATAATTACAAATTTAAGGCGACTCATCAATTAAATCCTTTTAGAAAAGAAAAAGAAGAAAATGCGAAAAAGATATATCAAAAAATAAAAAATGAGAAAATTGCATTAATTCTCAACAATTCTCAGAATAAGGTTGAAAGAAGACCCCCTACACCATTGAATACTTCAAAAGCATTAGTCCTTCTGACAAAGACTCTAAAGATTAGCGCAATTATCGCTTTTAATACGATGAATACTTTATATCTAAATAAAATAATCTCTTATCCAAGAACTGATAGTGATGTTTATAAATCAAATTTTGATCATAAACAATATTTAAAGAAGTTTACTATGCATTCTCAATATGGAAATTATGGAACTCGTCTAATTAATGTAAATAAAGTGATTCCTACAAAAGGAAAAAAAGATGCAGGAGATCATCCTCCAATCACGCCTTTAGAAAGTTTAGAATTAAATAGTACTAGATTTGAAAATGATTTGCAGAGAAAAGTCTATAATATACTAGCTCGACATTATCTTGCCCTCTTTGGAGGGAATGCCTCAGAATTAAAAACGGTACTAAAATTATCTATAGAAGAAGAGCCTTTTATATCGAGATTAATCTCATTGGTCTCTGATGGGTTTCTTGAAATTGCACCATTTCTTAAGCCTAGATATGATACAGAAATACAGATTACTGGAGATCAAATTCCAATAGAAAGAATAGATCTAAATAACCAAGAAACTAAACCACCTCCCAAATATACTGATACTACGTTATTGCAATTAATGGAAAGAAATAACTTGGGAACAAAGGCGACAAGACCCACAATTATTCAAGTTTTACAGGATCGAAATTTAATATATCAAAATAACCGTCAATATGGTATAACCGAATTAGGAATCTTTATTATAGAGAATCTAATAGATATTTGGCTTCCATTCTTAGAACCAAGCTTTACAAGAGAGATTGAAGAACAATTAGAAGACATTCGGGAAGGGAAAAAAAAAATGGATGCTGTTGTTCAAAATATGAAATTAAAATTTTTAGATTTGTTTGATAAATTTCTTAACAATAAACAAAAGTTTATCTCTAATATGAATAGCATTGATATAAAAGATAAAAATTTAACACAGCTTAAACAAAAAAAGGATTTTCCTCAAACTAAATCAGTATGTCCTCATTGTAAAACTCATCCTATGAAGCTAATTACAACTTATAAGAAAAAACGTTTTCTTGCTTGTTCTAACGAAGAATGCATGAAGAAATATTTATCTCTACCACATAAAGGTCGGATTAGTATTTTAAAGTCATCAATCTGCTCTATTTGTAGTTTTAATGTATTTAAAATAACAAAAAGAACAAATAATAAATCTTTCAGCTATTATATATGTCCTAAATGTTGGAATGAGGGATTGGGTGATAAATCAGGAAAAGGATTTTGTTCTAATTGTCAAACCCATACTATAAAAGATAATAAATGCTTGATAAAATGAAGATTATTTGTATAAACAACTCGTATAAGCAAAACGAGTTAGCCCAACATAATTTTTAGACAATTTGTAAAAGATCCTGCCATTAATATTTTTTTTCTCTAGGTAGCTTGAATTATTATTCAACGAATTTAATCCATCAACCATAGTTCTTAGAGTTAAGGAACCTACATAATTGTGTTTTTTTCTAGTATTTCTTATTATTTCACTTTCCGCATGCCATCTTCCATCAAGGAGATACATCAATATTTCATTTTTTACCGGTGTCTTAATGCCTTTAATTTTATTGAATAAATTAGAATACTCTGGTTTATATAATATTTTCATAAGTGTCGAAATGTTCAAATCTTTCTCTTTTTCCAATTTTATACACCGTTCTTATTCTATACTAAATTTATGTTTATTATATGCCGCCCTTGTTAATCCAACATAATTATCAGCGATTTTATAATTCATTTCACCATTAATAAATTGTTTTTCAACGTAATTGCTTTTAAGCAAATTGTTGAA
>SDBS01004965.1_pt1 | contig 13015 bp, 12 predicted proteins | sample 2277091 | NCBI WGS metagenome assembly SDBS01 (sample SAMN10404972, study PRJNA504765) | marine sediment metagenome | isolation source: marine sediment core GS10_PC15, 163 cmbsf | place: Arctic Ocean: Southern Knipovich Ridge | collected 2010 | reverse complement strand
TAGGATCAACCGCAATCGGAGATAAATACCAATGACGAAAAGGTGCGATTTGTGCATGACTCATGTTCATAAAATCAAAAATGGAGGCCATTTTTCTTAAGTAATCCATTCCAAGTTTATTTATAACTTTTCTTCTTCCACAAAGAAATTGCATTTCTTTTGTCATTTTAATGTTTTCAGGAGGAATCCATACAGCCAGTCCTTCAAGATTAGAAGAAATTGCATAAACTTCTCCGTATATAAGACCATAACGAATTCTGTACTCGAAAATATATTTCATTTTTAATCTCCTTTCAATAGCATCTGGAAAAAAAAGTATACTTAAAGGATCATCGAAAAAAGCCTTATCAAACATCAGACTAGCAGGTATAATATATTTCTCCGTTAAACGGAAAAGTTTACTTAAGTCTAAAGTCATTATTCAAATATTTTTTTCAAATCTAAAAATCTATTATTTTAAAAGGTAATATAGCATTAATGGTTGATTATTATTGAAAGAAATTTGTCATAAAGGATTTGCACGATTAGTTGGAACATATGGATCTTCTCCAGTCGCACAAGAAGCTCTTAAAATTATAATTAATGCTGCTGTTGTTCTGGAGTAGGTTTGGTTATTTCTCTGATGGTTTTCATTTCTATTCATTTATTTCTAAAATATGCTTAAAAAATAAGCAACTATTTATGAATTAATTATTCATGGATTGCATCGACAATAGCTCGCATCGCAGTATAAGGTTCATGGTCTTCAACTTCATAATCACCTAGTCCTTGCCCAGCAAATTGAGCCACTGCAATCCCGCGTTCAATGTCTATCCATAACACTTGACCAAATGCACCGAGTGCCATAAATTCACCTTTTGAGCCCGGTGGGATCCAGAATTGATACCCATAGCCCAGAACGCCAGGTTTTGGCTCTTGAAAAGGGGCTCGTGAAGTACCACTATCATGTACCCAGCCTTCCGGAAGTAGACGCTTACCTTTCCATACCCCATCATTGAGGTAAAACGCTCCAAGATGAATAAATTCAGAAAGTCGTGGACAAAGACAGGCATGTCCAAAGGCATGTCCATCAGGGGCATTTTTACTCCAAAATGCACTTCCCGCCATACCTAGTCGTTCCCAAAGTTTCTCAATCACTATTTTATGATAAGGTTTATTATACACGCCACGTAATACAGCTGATATTACATGCGTGTCTGTAGCTAAGTAGTTAAAGTCAGTACCTGGAGGTATTCGATAACCGAGTTCTGCAGCGAAATCATCGAGATCGTGACCATCCCGCCATACTTGCTTATACATCTCAACTCTATCTGGAGATCCTTTGTGGTGGAAAAAGTTAATCCCTGAGGACATCATTAATAAGTGGCGAATCGATACTTCCCCATATGCAGTGCCCTCAAATCTAGATCGTTTTAAAGAACATCTAATAGTTATTAATTAAAATAGTTATATTTTTATATCTAAAGTGTCATTATATTATTGTAAAGATAAGATTGACAAACAAAAAAAGGTGTAAAAATACATCCCAGAAGAGTTTGATGATAATTTTGAGGAAATTTTTGAGGAGATTAAGAAAATTTTTGGTTTAGATTCCACTTCGAATTTAGATTTAGAGTTTTTTGTTTTCCCCGAATCGAATTTTAAAAAAGGAAATTTCCCTGAGTCGGATTCTAAAGATCTAAGTAAAGATAAATTCAGTCAAAACGGTATTAAAATTTCCTATCACTTCGAAAAAGGAATGTCTCAGCCAGACATAAAGATTGAAGGTGATGTTGACGAAAAAAAGCTTCAGGAATATCTAAAAAGTTACAATCTCGATCAAGATCCCAGAATCAGGGGTTTCATGGAATCTAAGGGATTTTCCAAGAGAGAAATAGATGCAAATGAACTAACGCTAGAGTTGTGTGACCATAATGATCCATCATGTGACCGAGAACCTTTTACGGAAATAAATGACCATGAAAATTTCACTGAGATTGTTTTTGATGTGCCTGGAATAGATAAGGAAGATATAATTATAGAGTTCACTGAGGGAGGTAAAAAATTAACATTTACTGCACAGAATGAAAACAGAAACTATCATAAGCATATTCATTTACCTTTTAATTCAACAATAAATAACTATACAATAGAAGTTAATAATGGAATGGCAACTATAAGAGTCAAAAGGTTGGATTGATAAGAATTGAAACAATCTTCAAATCTTTTTAATATTTTGAATAATAATTATTAAATAATCAATTTAATATACTATAAAAAAAAAGTAATGGTAAGAAATTTAAAGTGAGGATAAAAATATGAGTGAGATAACAAGGGGCTCAGGATATGAAGGGAGTAGTAAAAAATTAAGAGTAAAAGATGCCTTTAAGGAGGACGCCGGTAGGGGCATTATCCGAGTTGATCCTGATATATATGTTGAAATGAATCTAAGAACTGGCGATGTATTAGAAATCATTCATCCTTCATCAAATAAGAAAACAGCGGCACTATTATACCCCGGGAAAAGAGAAGATAAGGGTACAAATATAATTCGAATGGATTCCTTCTTAAGACGAAATTTAGGTGCGTTTTTAGATGACCTCGTAGAAGTTCGTAAAATAGAAGCAACTTTAGCTGATAAAGTTATATTTGCGGGATTAAAAGAGGCAGTAATACTGCGAAATTCTCAACAATTAGCGAGAAAATTAGAAAATCGAGTGATTACGAAAGATGACATTCTTAGCTTCTATGCGTACGGAAGGCGTATTGATCTAGTTGTTATCGATTATTATCCTAAATCAGAAGCAGTTAGAATTCATTTGGACACGAAGGTTATCTTGAGTGAGAAAAGCCATAAAGAGATTATAGAAATAGAGCGTGCTAGGGTTTATTATGAAGATATAGGAGGTTTAGGAGAGGAGATTCAAAAGATACGTGAAATGATCGAATTGCCATTAAGACATCCCGAATTATTCAAAAGAATTGGAATAGATCCTCCAAAAGGAGTTCTACTCCATGGACCACCAGGAACAGGAAAAACTCTATTAGCAAGAGCTGTAGCTTTTGAAACAGAAGCTCATTTTCTAACTATAAGCGGACCAGAAATAATGAGCAAATTTTATGGACAGAGTGAAGAAAATTTACGTAAAGTATTTGAGGATGCTAAAGAAAATTCGCCTTCTATAATTTTTATTGATGAATTAGATTCAATCGCGCCAAAAAGAGGAGAAGTAACTGGCGAAGTCGAGAGGAGAGTAGTAGCGCAATTGCTTTCATTAATGGATGGATTAGAAGGAAGAGGTGAAATTATAGTTATAGGAGCAACAAACCGCGTCAACGATATTGATCCTGCATTACGAAGGCCTGGACGATTTGATCGTGAAATTGAGATTGGAGTTCCTGATACTGATGGAAGATATGAAATATTATTAATTCACACACGAGGAATGCCATTATTTGAGGATGTAGATCTTCAAACAATGGCCGAGCGGACTCATGGTTTTGTTGGAGCTGATGTCGAAGCATTAGTTAAAGAAGCTGCAATGTTAGCGATAAGAGAGATATTACCAAAAATTGATTTAGACAAACCTATCCCACCTGAAGTGCTAAATAATCTTCAGCTTACAATGCTAAATTTTGAAACGGCATTAAACAGCATAGAACCCTCAGCCTTAAGGGAAGTTTTAATTATACAACCTACTGAGACATGGGAGGATGTTGGTGGCTTAGAAGATGCAAAATTACAATTAAGGGAAGTAATAGAGTGGCCACTAAAATATCCAGAGTTATATAGTCACTTAAATGCAAAGCCCCCCAATGGAATTTTATTATTTGGGCCACCTGGAACAGGTAAAACTTTATTAGCAAAAGCATTAGCTCACGAGAGTGAGATTAATTTTATTTCAGTAAAAGGTCCTGAATTCTTATCAAAATGGGTAGGTGAAAGTGAAAAGGCTGTAAGAGAGACATTTCGAAAAGCAAGATCAGCAGCACCTTGTATTATATTTTTTGATGAAATCGATGCGATTGCCGGATTAAGAGGAAGGAATACAGGTTCTCAAGTTACTGAGCAGGTGGTTTCCCAATTGCTTACTGAAATGGATGGTTTAGAAGGATTAAAAGGTGTAATTTTACTAGCAGCAACCAATAGACCAGACATGTTAGATCCAGCTATGCTACGTTCTGGGAGATTTGGAAGACATATTGAAATTCCTATGCCAGATAAAGAAACTCGTGTAGAAATTTTCAAAATTCATTTAAAAAACAAACCTTTAGATAATGATGTTGATATTGGAAAAATGGCAGGTGACTTAGAGAATTACACTGGAGCTGATATACAGGGGATATGCGAAGAGGCTACTCTCTTAACCATTCGGAAGGCCCTTACTGATAGTAGTATTAATACTCAAAATGCTGAATCAGTTAAAAGCGTAAAAATTTCAAAATCCGAATTTGAAGATGCTATAAATAAAATATTGAAGTCCGCCAATCGTGCAAGAGAAGTACATGAGAAATATGCTAAAGAACCAGAAGGAATGTATAAGTAAATTATTAATTTTAAATTATAAATTAAAATTTTAGAAAAAAGAGGCGTTTAAAATAGAAATCGAGGGATACGATACAAATAAAAAATTCATTAGCATAGACAATCTGTTGGAAATATTGGGAAGCCCGACAAGAAGAATAATCTTAGCAAAATTAGCAAAAGTCCCTTTAGGAGCTTCAGAATTAGCAGCTTCATTTGGTAATAAAATCTCGAGACAGGCAATTCATAGCCAACTGCAAAAACTTATAGAATTGGGAATAATTGAAAGCGGAGGAGAAGATCCTAGAAATATTAAATACTATGTTAAGAGAAATTTTTCTCTTAGAATAGATATAACGCCTGATTATTATAGTGTAAATTATAAAACTTCTAAAGTGGAGGAAAGATCTTCTTCTTTAGAGCTTAAAGAAACAGGATGTCATATTGATTATAGGAAAATCAAAAATCCTGAAAAGAAACTACGATTTTTAGGTGAAAAAATTAAGGAAATTGAAACAAGCATAAGGGAGTTAGAAAAAAAGAGAAGCTTACTATTGCATAGTAAAGAATGTTTTATTATAGAGCTAAAAAATATAATGGCTAAACAATTTGAAACACTACTTAGACAAGAACAGCCTAATTTTGAGAAAGAGATATTTTATACGATGTTTTTTGATCCTCTTAAATATTTCAAAAGAATTAATTTGGATAATTTGTTAGACGACATGTTTTTCTCAAAAATGAATATTATTCAACGAGATCAGCATCTAATCAGCATCAAACATCTATTAAGAGACCTGTCTAAATTTATGGATTTTATTCGTGAAGATGAGGATATTTTTTTTTTAGATATATAGATCAAAAAATTAAAAAAAAAAAATGAAGATTGGTGATATGTAATAGATCTTGAAGAATTAAAAAGAAATATACCGGAAATTTTTGATAGGGTTAAAAATGATGTAAAATATACAACAGGACGCCATAGAGCGGGATTAAGTTTGGGTTTAGCAGAAATGGGCATGTTTCAAGGAGGGTTCATAGGAGGGATGCATTTTCCTCCAGGAACGGATATTGTAATGAATCAGACACCATTAAGAATTATAATTGAAGAGCAACCCTATGAGGTCATATGGGCTTATACGTATCATATACTACTACACGAATATTTACATTCTTTAGGTGTCTGGGATGAGCGACAATGCCGTGAAATAACTCTTAGAATTAGCGAAGAAATTTTTAAAGAAGATGACCACCCTGCTATTATTTTAGCTAAAAAGGGCATAGGAGCCTATTTTCCTAACTTGCAAATTATATACAAACTTCCTGAAAGACGACCAGACGGAATCCATGTTGAGTATATAATTGGATTTGATAAAGAAAGCTTATCCTATTATTCATAATAAATAAAAAAAAAATTAAATAAAAAAATATTTATTTTCGTCATTTTCTAAGACATTAAGATAAATTATAATGTATGGTTTAGATTTTACTACAGTAATGAATTAAATAAAACATTAAAAACAATTCAACCTTCTTAAATATTATCTAAAACTAAACACATAACATTTTAATTGTGATTTAAATGGAAGGTCAAGTTCATTTTGAAGATTTAAATTTGGAATATGGGTATTCATGTATGCCCGAAAGATTACATTATTTTACTAAAGAAGAAAATAGTTTCCGGATGGAGGTGCGTAAATGGTGTAAGGAAAATGTGGAACCTGTATCCGAGAAAATCGATCGGGAGAGAAATAAAGAGTTGGCTGTCGAAACTTTGCGTAAAATGAAGCCATTCTTGAATATACTTATTCCGAAAGAGGCCGGTGGTCTCGGTAAAGGGGTTTTATACCGAACTATTTTTGGTGAAGAGTTAACAGCTTTTAATTATGCGTTAGCAGGCATATTCGGTGCATCTTCATGTTTATTTCCTGGACCAATTATAGAATTCGGAACTTCAGAACAAAAAAAGAAATATCTTTCAGGAATTGCCGATGGTACAAAAATAGGTGCTATAGGTATTACTGAACCGACAGGTGGATCCGATGCTATTGGTGGTATGAGATTAAAAGCTGAAAAAAAAGGCGACCATTACGTTCTCAATGGAGAAAAATGCTTCATTACAAATGGGAGTGTAGCGGATTATATCTGCTTATATACAAAGACGAATGATCAGGTAAAGCCGCATAAGGGTATTACAGCTTTTATTTTTGAAACTGATACTCCCGGTTTTGAGGTTGTTAAAGATTATAAACACATGGGGCGTAGGGGAATGCCAAACTCGAATCTGCGGTTTAATAACTGTAAAGTCCCGGTTGAAAATATGCTTTATAAAGAAAATGAAGGGGTGGAGGTATTGCTCTTTGGTCTTGATGGGGAACGAACCTTTACGTCTTCTCAATATCTCGGTCTGGCAAGAAGTGCATTTGAAGTAGCCTACAAATATGCTCAAAAACGAGAGCAATTTAGAAAACCGCTCTACTCATTTGAGGGAATTTCATTCAAATTAAGTGAAATGTTTATGGATACAGAACTCAATAGGATGGCGATAGTACAAATTGCTAGAATGCTTGATCAAGGTCATTATTGCAGAGCATCTGTAGCTGCGATCAAAACTCGACTTGCTGATGCTACAGTAAGAATTACGCAGGATGCTATTCAAATTGTAGGGGGGCTTGGATATTCTGAAGAATATCCATTGGAACGATTCTATCGTGATGCAAAAATAGGACAAATATCGGCAGGAACCTCCGAAATTATGAGATTTCTTATTACAAGAGAAATGGTAAGAATGTGGGGCAAATAAATTTAAATAAAAGGATGAAGCCCGATAATTTGATCCTTAACTCATTTGTGAAATAGTTAAAGTTCAAAAATTTTTAGATATTCTATAAATTAAATGTACGTAATTAGATATGAAATAAATAATATTTGAGAAATTAAAATGGAAAAAAAAATTGAATTAGAAATTAAAAATAATATCGCTATAATAAAATTTAATGATCCTAAAAATCTTAATCCATTAAATAAAGATACTGGAAGACAATTATTAGAAACTCTTGAATCTCTTCGTAGCAACAATGAAATAAGATGTATAATAATCACGGGTTCTGGCAATGCCTTTTCAGCCGGTGGAGATATAAAAAAGTTTAAAGAGAGCATTGTGAGTGGTACAGCAGGTCAATTAATGGATGATTTAACTTTAGATCTTTATAAAATTGCGAAAATCTTGCGTCTTTATCCAAAGCCGGTTATAGCAGCGGTGAATGGTTGGGCTGTTGGAGCAGGAATGAATTTAGCTCTTTCATGTGATTTTATAGTAGCATCAGAAAGAGCAAGATTCAGACAATCTTTTAGTAAGCTTGCTTTGATACCTGGATTTGCTGGGACGATTTTACTAAGCAGGCAGCTCACATGGCAACAAGCAATTCAAATGTCATTTTTTGGAGAAACTTATCCAGTAGAAGAGATGAAAAAATTAGGTTTTATTAATGAAATAGTAGCCCCCGAAAAATTGGAGGAGATATCTTTACAATACGCTCAAAAATTTGCCAAGGGACCGACTTTAGCATTCGCAAGAACAAAAAAGTTATTCTTTGAATCTCTCAGTACGCCGTTAGAAGAACACCTCGAAAATGAAAGACAAGCCCAAATTAAATCCGCCGAAACTGAAGATTATAAAATTGGTGTATTTGCTTTAATTGAAAAAAAGGAACCAAATTTTATTGGAAAGTAAAATTTGCCTTATAACTCTTTTAAAATACATTAACTCTCTTAAGATCAATTCTTTTTTAAATTTAAAGTATTTTTAAAGTATTTTTAATATTATTTCAGTCTTATTTTTTCTAAGGCATTAAAATTAATATAAAGTACAATTTAGATTATTTAGCAGAAATTAAAATTTTTAGTTGGTCGATTAAAGATTTCTCAAGCGTCACAGGATGATAATGTTCAAGAGGAAACGGAAGAGAAAATTGAAAAAGGGTTAGATATTAGTCCAGATCAGCTCATTCTTAATTGGAAATACAAAGATGTCAAGAAAAAACTTACATATGATATCAAAAAATGTATTGGATGCAGCCTTTGCGAGATAGTATGTCCTGTTGATGCGATTGAACTTGGACCAATTCCAGAAATTGCTCAAAATATTTTGGATGATTCTAATCCTAAACTTTTAATAGACCACGAAAAATGCTGTTATTGTATGTTATGCGCCGTTGTTTGTCCAAATGATGCTTTTCACGAAAATTTTGAACCAGAAGGACAAATTGACCTCGACGAATTTCCTGCACTTGGAAAATTTTACAAAATCGATAAAGCTAAGTGTATCAAAGATTTAAATGACAAAATTTGCCAATTATGTTTAAAGGTACGAGATCGAAACAATATAAAAGATTATTTTAAAATCCAAAAAGAATGCCCAACACAGTGTTTTCACATAAAATCTCCAATAGAAGGAGAAGTAATCCTTAAAAAGAACATGCTCCATAAATGTGATCCACAAGGATGCAAGGCTTGTGTGAATATTTGCCCTACTGAATCGTTTTTTATCCCAGAAAGCGCGGAAGATGTAGTGAAATATGGTAAAATTGCGTGTAATGAAGATATATGTTTTTATTGTGGTGCTTGTGAGAATTCCTGCCCGGATGATTTAATTATCGTAAAAAGAAAAGAAATTGAAATATTAGATCCTAAACTACAAGGGAATTATCCCTGGATTAAAGGCTGGATTAAAGGTATAAAAGCAATCTTAAGATTAAGGCTTATCGAGGGAAAAGAGCAGATAAATATTCCTCTCATTGAACAAGAAGTTGAAAAAGTCAAAGAAAAAATTATTGAGGAAATCCCACAATTATCTGACGGCGATAGAAAGAAACTGAACGAATTAAATGATAAAATTCAGACCATGCTAAAGTCCAAAAAGATTCGGTATTGGATAAAGGATAGAAAGGTTGATAAAATTTCCAAAGAATTAAGAAAACATTTAAATTAAAAATTGCATTAATCGAACTGGAAAAAAAAAATTTTAGAGGATAAGTTTTGATATATTTGGATGAAAGATTTAAATTAGAAAATCTTCAATTAAACAAAATATTATGATGGAGTTGAATTAAATGTTTTTAGAAAAACTTTCTGATAAACCTTCCACTAGGACGACTAAAATATTGCTAATATTTAGTATTATTCTATACATTATCATTTATCCTATTATGGGGTATTTTTTTTTATTATCAAAATATCCTGTCGGATTTATAGAAAGTCAAATGTCGTTCAGTGGTTCCGTACTGAAAGAAAACTATAAAGTCACTAACATAACCTATTATAGAATTATGCAAATGTTAGATTACATTTTTATGGTTAGTTATGGAACATTAGCATTCAGTCTGACTCTTATAATTGCCCGAAATTTTGATGACAATTCTGAATGGAGAAAATCAGGTTATTATGTTACCGTTATGGGAGTATTGGCTGCAATTTGTGATGGAATTGAAAACGCTTTTATTTTAGCAATGCTAACTGACCCTTCGGGTTTTCCCGATATATGGGCCATAATCCATAGCAGCTTTGCTTTAGTAAAGTATATACTGCTTTTCTCATCCATCATATGGGCAATTTCAGCTGCAATTGCTCTTTTAATTAAAAAGATTTCGTCTTAAGTCTATTTGAGTTACTTTCTAAACTTTGAAATAGTAAATTTATTTAATTATTATGAAGTGGGAGGGGAGGGATTTGAACTTCCGGAAGACAAACGCAATGTTTAGTCTTTCCCCGGCCCCTTGGTCCCAAACCAAGAATCATACCAAGCTAGACTACCCTCCCAGTGCTCTCTTCTGCCATTTCGTCAGGCCTGCAGAAAAGAATGGTTATGTGGAAATTAAATTTTAAAGTGACTTTAAATTTAAAAAGTCCTAATTCTATAAAAATTAAAAATATCTTTTCAATTTTTCTTTTTTAATAATAATTTAGATATATTAATTCCTTTTTAATATTTAACTACATGTAAATTAACTGGGAAATTAAGTAATTAAATTGAGAATTGAGATATATCTGCAGAAAATCGGAAACATTAACGATACAATTTTAAAAGAATTAAAAAAAAAATTAGAAAAGAGTCTAAAAAATTTTATATTAACCATTAAAATTTTACCTAATATAATCGATTTAAGTGAAACGAATTATGTTGATAAACGGAGCCAATATAATGGTTCTCTGATCTTAGAACAACTTAAAAGGAGAAATAAAAAGAATAATTTTTCAAGTACTTTAGGAATACTTGATGTTGATATTTTTAAAAATAATTTGAATTTTTTATTTGGATGCGCTAGAAAACCAAAATTTCCTTTTAGGGATTCTCCTGGAACTGCATTGCTATCTATAACACGGCTTCGTGAAACATATTATGGCAGGCGGAGAAAAAAGGCAAGATTGATTAAAAGAATATTAAAAGAGGCCTTACATGAGCTTGGACATACATTTGGGTTAGAACATTGTAAATATAAATGCGTTATGCAATTTTCAGAGAGTTTAAGGTATGTTGAAGAAAAACCTCCGAATTTTTGTGAACATTGCTTGAAAAAATTGAACTTACTTTTTAATGTAAACGAAACTTAGAAATTATAGAAGAATAAAAATCATCTAATAACGCACTTTAAAATTATTGTAAAGATTTTCGCCAGTTTTTACAATTTCTTTATAATTTTTCACTGTTTTTATCAGATTGATTGGAATATTATTAAATCCAAAATAAGCTCCAGCAAGGCTTCCGCCTATTGCTCCAATAGTGTCGCTATCACCTCCAGCTGTGGCTAACTCAAATATACAATCTTTAAAAGATTTCAGTTTTTTTAAAAATACGAAAATTGAGCATGCAACAGTGCTCAATGCATAAGGATGCACAAAAGCTTGCCCTAAATATTGTTCAATGAAGTATGGAGATTTTACACCAATTTGAGAAAATTTTATTAATCCCGCTTCAACTGAAATATGTAAATTCGATTTTACCTTATTGAGGATATCAATAAAATCTTCCCATATATTATTTTGGGAATGTGAAATCGAAGATATTATCTCGTCAAAAAATTTATCTATTGAAAATCCAAATTTAGGTATTTTATCAATTAAGAAAGCTATTGATCTTGCTATCACTAAAGCAGCAGCAGAAGCGGCTGGATGTGAATGGGTTAGGTTACTTGATTTTATTGCCGCATTTCTTAATCCCTCTAAATCTTTACAGTAAAACAATCCTATTGGTGCTATTCTCATTGCTGTACCATTTCCACCCGAATTGGATGAGGCTTCTTCCCAAGGAATTCCATATTTTAATTTTTGAATTGATGACAAGCATCCCAATCCTGGACCAATAGGAGGATCCTCTAACCATTTTATATATTCACGAATAAAATTACTCAGAACAAATCCATTTCCTTTAATTAGAGCATTTGCGGTATGTAAAGTTAATTGTGTGTCGTCAGTGTAAGTTTTAAATAATTTCTTATTTCCATCAAAAAAATCTTCAAAATTTTTAAATTTTGAAAATATATTTTTACGCAACATTCCCTCAAATGGTTGTCCTAATGTATCTCCTATAGCTACACCAATTAAGGACCCTTTAAATTTGTCTAAATAGTCTATATCCATTGTAGGTTTCAGAATAAAATTGAATGATTTAATTAATCAACTTAGATTTTTTTTCATTTTAAAATTTAAAGATTATGAAGAATTAGAACTTTTCAAAACTCTTTCAATTTCTTTTATTAAATCCCCAAAACTAAAAGGTTTTTCTAAAAAGCTTATTGCTCCTATCAATAAAGCTGATTTTTTTATACTTTTATCAGCACTAGTGAAAATAATTCTTGTGTTAATGTTCAATTTTAAGATTTCTTTTGAGGCTTCAATCCCGTTTTTGATAGGCATTCTATGATCCATTAGAATTATATCCAGCCTATCAGAATATTCCTGATACATATTAATTGCTTCTTCCCCATTATTTGCTTTACCTAAAACTGTATGTCCAGAAGTTTTCAAAATCATTTCATACAATCTTTGTAAAGACAAATCATCCTCAACAATTAATATTGCAGCTATTTTATACCACCACTTCCGGAATTAAAATCATAAAATTACTCCCTTTGGAATAATCTCCTTGAATTCTATCCTCTATATTTATTTTTCCGTTATAAGAATCCATTATTTGTTTTATTAGTAATAATCCCAACCCAATACCATTCGCTTTTTCTTTTTTTTTATATTCTCTATGAAAAATTTCTTCTTTTATAGAAGAAGGTATTCCTACACCATTATCAATAAATTCAATTTTAATAAAATTTATTCCATCTATAATATTTTTACTTATTTTAATAACTATTTCTATATTTGTATTTTTATTATGTTTTACTGCATTATTTATTAGATTTTCTAAAACATCACTTAATAGTAGATTCGCTTTTACATGATAAAGGTTTTGAGAAGATTCAATATTTATATTTATTTTTTTATGGGAAAAATTATTTCTAA
>SDBS01004963.1_pt1 | contig 13016 bp, 11 predicted proteins | sample 2277091 | NCBI WGS metagenome assembly SDBS01 (sample SAMN10404972, study PRJNA504765) | marine sediment metagenome | isolation source: marine sediment core GS10_PC15, 163 cmbsf | place: Arctic Ocean: Southern Knipovich Ridge | collected 2010 | reverse complement strand
CTCCCATGGCATATAGAAGTATGAAGTCATTTTCGGGAATAATATGTCTACCAGATCACGGCTCTCGCCTTTCACAGTGATATCTGGCCAGGCGTCTCGCAGCTCGTTCAGATTACGGTAGCCAAAGACCAGCCGGACGAAGGCATCGGGCGGGATGCACAGGTCACCGCCATCTGCCACACCTACGGAGGCATCCACAAACCCAAGCGGAGCTACCTTCTGCAGCTTTCCCTGTTCGAATTGGAGCATGAACGCCTCGCGGAACAGATTGATACATAGGTCTGCAGTGAGGCCTGCCCAGGTGGAAGCCGCAACCCGACGTTCCAGAACTGGCCTGATCTTTGACAGCAGCCCGGCGAGATCAGGGATGCGCAGCAAATACTGACGACCTGGTGACGGAGGAGTGCTGCCCCAACTGCGGCCTATCTGTACCAGCGTGCTGGTCTGCGGCCAGCCCAACCGGATCTCGCCGCCGCAGTTGGCCTTCAGCTGGCGCAGGACGAACACTCCCGCATCTTGGCTAACAATCGCGCTCTCCCGAACCGTGGTGGCTTTGCTGTTTGCTTGCTCATCAGGGTCAGGCCGAGCCACGCAGACGTAGCCAACACTGCGACCTGTGCGCTGGTCCTCCACGACTTGTACCGGGTACTGCATCCACCGCAGCAGGAACTGCCAGTAGGCCAAGTCACGGGCATCATGCAACTGGACTGCTGCCATTGATTCCTGATAGAGCTGCACCAGCACGGGGGCATCGTCCACAGTGGCCTGACGCAGCTTATAAGGAGACTCTTCGCGCTCGTGCGCATTGGGTACTGCCGAAGCAGGGAGTGAATCTGCGCTGTAGCGGCCGTCGATGGTGTAGGCATATCCGTACTGTCGGTAGTAGTAAGGGATGCCCCAGACAATGCTCAGGTCGAAGTGGCGCTCGCTGACCATTTCATGAAAGTGATTCATCTGGGCCCGAATGTAGCCGCGTCGCCGATACTGTGGATGGGTGGCCACCATCTCCAGCATGGCCACCTCCAGGAGTACGTCTTCGTAGCGGCAGTGCCAGGGGATAAGACACGTCGTGGAGATCACTTCGCCGGTGCTTTCATCCTCCACAAACAGGAAATCATCGTAAGATATCTCGGGATGGTGATGCAGCAGGTAATCGCAGATGATGCCGGTGTGCTCTCCAAAGTGAGTAGCGTGGAAGGCAGCGTACCGGTCGACATCCCGCTCATCACGTACCGTCCGCAAAGTTACGTTCTGCCCTATGCTCTGTTGGTAGGGCGACATCCTCTACTCCTTGCACCTTGTCCGGCACGGGACATCCCGCTTGGCTTAGCCGCCCAGTTGCACCCGGCAGCGTTAGATCTCACAGTATTCGACTCCCAGCAGTTTCGCAAGCGCCTGGAGGTCCTGGGTCTGATTCCCATAGGCCATGGCAAAGTGGTGAGCGGCGGCAAGTTCGCCGAGGTCCTCAAGGAACTCAGTGATGGGTTTGCCCAGCTTGATGAAGAAATTGGGAGCGCCGAGGGGCACGGGGTCCCTGTCCACTATCTGCGCGGTGGTCACTATCATGCGCCAGCCAGCGTCGGGCACCTCGGTGAGGCTGAGCAGTGTAACCTCGCCGGGATGCATCTTCACCTGGAGGCAAGCGCCGCGCCCACAGCAGCCATCCCACCACGGATGACGGTTGATCTGCACCCGCTCCTCGCTGCCTTCAAACAGCCCCAGGTTTATGGTGCCGCTGTGGCCCATCATGAACTGGTCGTTTGCGAAGTCGTTGCACCAGATCTCAGTGAACACCGCCGTGCCGGCGAACTGTTCCAAGATCAGACCGGACAGCGCCGTGGGCACATCACCCTCACAGGAGCAAAAGGTGCCTTGCTGCATCAGCAGTGACAGTCCCAGGCAGGGCACGACTCCTATCTCCGGGCGCTGCCACATTGACTGGCAGTAAACGGTGACGGCGGCGAGGTTGTTCTCGTCCACCAGGCGGCGAACAGCGTGGGCGAGGCGCATTGAATTAGTGAGCTCCTTCCCCTGGAACTCGTCGGCGATAGTGTATCGTTCAGACATCTCCGCGGCCAATGACTCAACTTCCGTCTCATCCACTGCTTCAAAGGCGGCCAGGACCACGGAGTCGAGAACGGGAACGGTCGCGACTCCGAACGTCGTGAACATGGTAGTGGGATCGTAGCCGAAGTCAATGTCCCTCGCCTGAAAGAGCTGGCGGGCCTCCCGGGAGCGGTCCGGGCAGTCAATCAGCTTCCCCGTTTCATGAATCGTACCAAACTGGGCGAGGTAGTCGCGGTAGGTCTGCGCCAACTCTATGGTGTGGGCCTCGAATTGCGGAAAGAACTCCCAGTAGACGTCATGAGCCAGCGGCATGTATCCGATCTTCAGTTCGCTGTCCGTCAATGACATTTTATCACCATCATCTTTCTACCGTTGGCTAAGGTCACGATCAATGGTCAGAGTATAAACTTGTGTGCCCAATTGTGAAACATAATCGGTCTCCATGTCAATTCCTTTTTTAGGTGGCCTGCACCTCCGGCCAGACGTCATGGGCCTCTCGGTACTCCTCGGTGAGGTCCTGCTTGACCCGCAAAACAAAGCAGGCGCTATTCATGATCTGTCACTCCTCAACGTCCGCATGAGTGGAAGCACTCTCCGCACACTGCTCGCGGTGGCGGTGGGCAAGCAGCGCCAGATACGATTTGTATCGTTCGGGAACGGCGGCACCGCCATCTGCCTTCACTTGGCACTTGATACCCGCGGCAACTTGGGGTACAAAACGCTTGTATATTTGTCTATACAAGTTCTCTGCTACAACCGCATTGCGGCGTCTCTTGACATGGTGCCAGCGATTGGTGAATAATATGAGAGTACACAGGACCGCTATTTCTCAACGCCCAGGAGGCAATATCATGGTTGCGAACCATTCTTTTGGCGCGTGCCTGCCGACCTTCGGAAGTTGTGCCGATCGTTTCTGTCTGAACGGATACGGTGGGGCCACCACTATGCAGGAGATGCTTGATCTCGCCGTGCAGGTTGAGGGTCTTGATGGCCTGGAGCTGGTAGGCAATTGGCACGTAAACGACGACAACGTTCATGAGGTGGCCGAGATGTTCAGCGATCGGGGGCTGAAGATCTGTATGGTCACCCCCGATCTGTGGACCCAGGCCAAGTGGGGTCGGGGGAGCCTGGCGGCTCCGGATGCGCCCACCAGGCAGGCCGCAATTGACGAGGTTTGCAAGACTATGGACTGGGCGGCGGAGCTGGACTGTCCCTACATAGATGTCTGGCCCGGCCAGGATGGCTTCGACTACTGTTTCCAGGCCGACTACATTGAGGCGTGGCAGTGGTTACGGGAAGGCCTGACAGCCTGTGCAGGCCATAACGACGAGGTGCGCATCCTGGTCGAATACAAGTTCAAGGAACCGCGTACCCACTGCTTCGTCAACACCGCAGCCAAGACTATTTTGCTGCTCGAGGGTCTAGACAAAGTCGGTGCAATGATAGACCTGGGTCATGCCCTGGCGGCCGGCGAGAATATGGCGGAGGCGGCTGCCTTGCTCAGCAGCTATGGCAAGCTTGACTACGTGCACCTCAATGATAACTACCGGAGTTGGGACGACGACATGATGGTGGGCGCCGTGCACCTGGTTGAGTATTTGGAGCTTGTCTACTGGCTGCGGCGCCTTGACTACCAGGGCTGGCTTACACTGGACATCTTTCCGTATCGCGAGGACGGAGTCGCGGCGGCAACGCAGAGCCGCGAGTGGATAGAAGCGTTCTTCCGGGCGGTTGATCGCGTGGGCATGGACGAGTTCGCCCAGGTCATTCGGCGGGCCGATGCTTGTGAGGCCGTGGATCTGGTGCGCCGGGCTGTGAACATCTAACGCTCAGGCCAGATGGAAGTACTCTTCGAGCCACTCTGGGCCACCTTCTTGCAGGTCCCCTGAGCCGGCGCTGAAGAAGCGGGCCATGTTCTCCTGCCAGCGAGCATTGACTTCGGTTTTGCCGAGCGTTTCCAGAGCGGCCTGCGGATCATCGGCTTCGAAATAGCCCGCTATTAGCCCATCCGGTCGCATGAACAGGGAATAGTTGCGAAAGCCAGCCTCGCTGAGCGCTGCCCGCATCTCTGGCCAGACGTCGTGAGTCTCTCGGTACTCCTCGACGAGGTCCTGCTTGACCCGCAAAACAAAGCACACACGTTTCATGATCTGTCACTCCTCAATGGCCACATGGTTGGGAGTGCTTGCAGGATGCCGCTGGCCTTGCGAATCGGAGCAAGCAGCCCCAACTACGGCCTGTATTATTCGCGAGCAGCGCCATTTCAACCTTCCTGTCCTTCCCACTTGACACATGTGGCAGTCTGTGTTATATGTAACCCGTATATCTACCTCTACAAGTTCTCTGCGACGACAGGACTGCTTCCACGACATGATTACCGCTCGGTATGATAGGTAGGCAAAAAGTGACGTGTAGTGGTGAAAGGTCGGTCTGCCTATCAGCGTGCTGCCGGAGATAGTCTCGACGGCGACGGTACTGGGGCCACTGCTGCCGACGGTGGCCGAGAAGGTCGGCCTCAGGGAGGTGCCGGTTATCGCCACGGCATGCCATGATACGGCTGCCGTGCCTAGTAGCGCGGAGCAATATACCTACGAGCCCCATCCCTCTGAACCCTGGGACGAAGCTTATGACACCTTCCTGGGGTTGGGCGAGGGAAAGTAACGACGCTGGCAACCTGGTCAGCCAGGCTAACTCAACTCAATTCTGAAAGGGATGAACTCCCCATGAAGCAACTGTACGATCCGAACATGTTCAACTATACCTGGGAAAGCATTGACCATGATCAGTATGTCGTTGGCACCTATTATCTTGAGGATATAATTGACGACGATGACGACTTCGCCGATCACTTCGATCAGGTGCAGCGACTGGCGTTGGAAGGCTCCACATCAACCTGGCAGGAGGTCAGCGAAGACACGCCCGAGGTTCGCGAGCGACTCACCAGTAAGGTGCTGGGGTATTTTGAAGTCCCCGCTCCCAAAGGCAAGAAACAAGCTGTGGTCCAGCTAGGGTTCGCGGTCGGTGCTTGGGATGTCAATGTCAACATTCCCATGCTGTTGCTGTCGATCTCCGGGAACTTCTCTGTTTTCGCGACCAACTCGCGGCTATTGGACCTATATATCCCGGAGAAGGTCGCCAAGGAGTTTGGCGGGCCGAAGTTTGGCATTTCAGGAATGCGTGAGATATTGGGAGTGCCCGAGCGGCCGCTGATCCTTCAGATCATCAAGCCGAAGATGGGAATGACACCCGAAGAGACGGCCAACCAGATTTATCAATCCTCCCTGGGCGGCGCTGATCTGGTAAAGGACGATGAAATGTGTAGCGAGCTGGCCAACTGTTCCTTTGATGCTCGCCTGGAGGCCGGACTCAAGGCGTTGGAGAAGTCCGAAAAGGAAACGGGCGAGAAGACACTGTACATGGTCAGCATTACCGACGAATCGTGCAAAGTCCATGAGAAGGCACTCCGGGCCGTACGCGCCGGGGCTACCGGCTTGCTTTTAGCGTACTCTGCCGGTCTTCCGACACTCCGAGAGATCGCCGAAGACCCAGAGATTACTGTACCCGTTATGCTTCATCCCTCGCACATGTTGGCTCTGCTACCCCGGATTAGTTTCCCGGTGTTGTCGAAGCTTTGCCGGCTTTGCGGTGCAGACATGACGCTCTCGCCATCAATCTGGTCCAGCATTCCGGCCTGCTCAACGGAGGAATGTAATCGCAATGTGCAGGTGCTGACGGCGCCTTTCTACCACATTAAGCGAACCTGGCCGATGCCGGCTGCGGGTATGTACCCAGGTGTAGTACCCCCTGTGCTGCAGGAGTGTGGACTGGACATAATCATACCAGCCGGGGGCGGGGTACTCGGACACCCGATGGGGTACACCGCAGGCGCCAAAGCATGGCGACAAGCCTTTGACGCGGCCATGGCCGATATTCCGCTGAATGAGGCAGCCCAGGACAAGCCGGAGCTACATGCCGCCCTGGAGAAGTGGGGCCTGCGGATTCGACCCCGGGCACGGTGGGGCTATCTTGGAAAACAATTTCACCCCGATTTTGCACCGAAGAATATATAGAGCCAGAGGAAGATCCAATGAGCTCCAACGATACGAAGCTGTCTGATACCAGCAGCGGGGAACTGCTCAGTGCGACGCAGTTGACGCGGATGTACCAGACGATGTTCCTTATCCGCAGGTTCGAGGAACGAGTTAACGAGCTATATCTGCAAGGGCGAATCCCCTCCACGCTTCACCTGTACATTGGTCAGGAGGCCGTGGCTACTGGAGTCTGCGCCAACCTCAGCGAGGATGATTACGTCTTCAGCACCCATCGGCCCCATGGTCACGCGCTGGCCAAGGGCGTAGCGCCGCGCCAGATAATGGCCGAGCTGTTCGCTAAGCAAACCGGCTGTTGCCGAGGTAGGGGGGGCTCGATGCATGTGGGTGATGTAAGCGTGGGGATGTTCCCGGCAATTGCCATTGTAGGTGGGAATGCGCCTATCGCCGCCGGAGCGGCACTGGCTGCAAAAATGCAGGGCACTCAACAAGTGTCGGCCTGCTTCTTCGGCGATGGCGCCACCAACGAAGGAGCCTGGCACGAAGGCCTTAACATTGCTGCCCTCTGGGACTTACCGGTCGTTTATGTCTGCGAGAATAACCTGTACGCTGCCTCCACGCCTTTCGCTACTGCCTTCAAGATCAAGGGCATCGCCGAGCGCGCGGCAGCCTACGGCATGCCGGGAGTTGTGGTTGACGGCAATGATGTCCTGGCTGTGTATGAGGCCAGTCGGACGGCAATTCAGCAGGCCAGGGACGGCCAGGGGCCGACGCTGATTGAGTGTATGACCTATCGCCAGTGTGGTCACTCGCGTTCCGACCCCCGCACCTATCGTAGCCGCGAGGAGGAAGAAGAATGGCAGAAGCGAGACCCAATCCCCTACTTCCGTGAGTGGCTACTGGCCGAGGAGAAGTGCACGGAGGATCAACTGGGCGCGGTTGATCAGGCGGTCGAACGAACCATTGATGAGGCTATTGAATTCGCTGAGTCCAGCCCGGAGCCCGACCCCGAAGACTTGCTGGACTATCTCTTCAAGGAGTAAGCCATGCCTGAGATGAGCATTGCTGAGAGTCTGCGTCAGGCCATTCGCGAGGAGATGGCCCGCGACGAGCGCGTTTTCTGCATTGGTGAGGACATCGGAATTGAGGGTGGCTTTGGCGGTGCTTTCACTGTGACGCTGGGCCTGTCGGAGGAATTCGGTCACGACCGCATTCTTGATACACCCATCTCCGAGATAGCTATCGCCGGTGTGGCTGTAGGTGCGGCGCTGGCGGGGATGCGTCCTATCGCCGATGTGCAATACGGTGACTTCCTGTTCTGTATGATGGATCAACTGGCTAATCAGGCGGCGAAGATGCGCTATATGTCAGGGGGCCAGGTAAGCGTGCCCATGGTCATGCGTGCCCCAGTTGGGGCGACCGCACGGGGCGCGCAACATGGCCAGAGCCTCGAGGCATTTTTTACCCACATTCCCGGCTTGAAGGTGGTTGCACCGGCCACCGCCTATGATGCCAAGGGCCTGCTCAAGAGCGCAGTGCGCGACGACAACCCGGTCCTGGTCTTCGAGCATAAACTGTTGTACGGGTCAAAGGGGCCGCGATCCGAGCGCGGAGCGCTCAGCCCCATTGGTGAGGTCCCCGAAGAGGAGTATCTGGTGCCCATTGGCGAAGGAATCGTCCGCCGGGAAGGCCAGGATGTGACCATTGTCGGCAAGCTGTTGACCGTGTACCGGGCACTGGCAGCCGCCGAGATGCTGGCCGAACAGGGGATCGAGGCCGAGGTTATTGACCCGCGTACGCTGGTGCCCCTGGACAAGGAATTGATCCTGGCCTCGGTGCGTAAGACTGGCCGGCTGGTCGTCGCGGAAGAGGATAACCTCACTGGGGGTTGGGCCGCGGAGGTGGCAGCGATCGTAGCAGAGGAGGCCTTCATGTGGCTTGACGCGCCCATCAAGCGAGTCTCTGCGCCGGATGTGCCGCCGCCGTTCGCGCCGGTGTTGGAGCGAGAGTACGTGCCCAGTGCAGACAAGATCGTGGCTGCTGTACAGTCCTTGTTTTAGTCTATGATAGGGTGGTTGGATAAGTAATGCCGGTTGACATCGTGGTGCCGCCACTGAGCCAAACTATGGACACTGTGGTCCTGGTTGAATGGATGAAGGAAGCTGGTGACCAGGTGGAGAGGGGCGAGAATCTTTTTGCCATCGAGACGGAGAAGGCTATCCTGGAGATTGAATCCCCGGCGAGCGGCGTCCTACGGCAAGTACTGGTTGAACCGGGAACCGAGGTAGAAGTTGGCGAGAAGATCGGGACGATCACTGGTGCAGGAGAGAGTCTGTCTGACCAGGAAGAGACCGAGCCAGCAGTTGCGCAAGACGCTGCACCACCGCCAGCAATAAGCACAGCGCCTGGCACTGCCGCTGGGGCGGCCGTGGAGCGGCGCGAGCGGCCAGCGGAGCAGGAGCAGCGCATTCTATCCAGCCCCCGTGCCCGCCGCTTGGCCAAGCAGGAAGCCGTGGACCTGGCCGTGCTTGCCGGAAGTGGCTCCGAGGGGATGATCGTTGAACGGGATGTGGAGGAGTACCTGAGTAAGCAAGGGAGGGCTGGAGCGGCAGGGCAGCCGGTGACCATGTCACCGCTGCGGCAGATAATCGCTCGGCGCATGTTGGAAAGTCACCAGACCACTGCTCCGGTCACTCTTACGCGAGAAGTGGATGCCACTGAGCTGGTCCACCTGCGCGAGCAGCTCCTGGAAGACCTAACTGATGAAGATGTGCGGCCGACCTATACAGATTTGCTCATTAGCCTGGTTGCCCGATGCCTGCGCCGACATCCCGCCCTCAACGCTCGGCGGGACGGCGCGAACATCATCGTCGGTGAGCAGGTACATATCGCGATGGCAGTTGACACTGAGCGAGGACTGCTGGTACCAGTAATCCGCGATGCTGACTGCAAAGAACTATCGGAGTTGACCCGCGAGCGGGCCGAGCTGGTCCGCCGCGCCACCGACGGCAACGCCACCCCCGAGCAGCTCATTGGGGGCACCTTTACGATCACCAATCTGGGGGCGCTCGGAATTGATGCTTTCACGCCGATCATCAACTTGCCCCAGGTCGCTGTTCTGGGAGTCGGGCGCATTCGGCCGGCGCCAGCCGTCTACGAAGGAGAGTTGTGCATCCGGCACTTGATGCACTTGTCACTGACCTTCGATCATCGTGTCGTTGACGGTGCACCTGCGGCTCACTTTTTGCAGGATCTCGCCGAGTTGATTGAAGAGCCCAGTCTGATTTGATCACTTCGCTGCGTTAAGCCAACCATTGCGCAGCTCAATAAGGAGGAGTGGCTGCATGGATCCTGTGCTCGAGACTATCTACCAGATGGACAAGGCAAAGATGGCGCAGTGTGCCGAACATGTGATGTTAGGTGATGGGAGCAGAGGTGGGCCGACCTTGTTTCGCGGTACAGGGTGTACGGGTTTGGGATGTTGATGACAAGGAATACATTGATTGCACCTCGCAAAGCTGGACACTGCTGCTGGGATACAGCAACGAAGAGATAAATCAGGTTATTCGCGAACACATCGAGAATCTGACACACGTTCATCAGGGGTTTGATACCCTCCCTCGCTTCTACCTGGCCGACAAGCTGGCAAGTATCGCGCCGGGGGACCTCAACCGCGTTTCCTTCACCGTCGGCGGCGGACCGGCCGTCGAGGCGACGATGAAAATCTGTATCAAGAATGTCGGGCTATCTCGCGATTTCGTCTGTCTCTATGACGGTTACCACGGCACCACCCTCGGGACGATGGGCGCATCATGGATTTCCACCAAATCCAACGGCCAATACATCGGCGGAAGTCGCTTCCTGGGACTGACGCGGCCGTTCGTACGCATCCCCAACCCTGATACGTACCGGAACCCCTTAGGTGTTGAGGCCGAGACTTACGTTGATCTGTGCCTTGGTATGGCCCGAGAGACCGTCCAGCGGGGTATTGCGGGAAGGCCAGCGGGGGTGATCGTGGAGCCAATTCAGGCCAGCGCTGGACAGATTATCCTGCCCCAACGCTACTTGCAGGGATTGCGGGAGTTGTGCGATGACTATGAAACGTTGCTGATCTTTGATGAAATTCAGACCTATGCGCGCATCGGTGAGATGTTCGCCGCGGATTACTTCGGCGTCACGCCGGACATCATTGTGCTCGGCAAGAGCTTAGGCGCCGGACTGCCGCTGGCCGCAATTATCATCAGTGATGAGCTGGAGGGGTTTTCGCCTGATTCCGAAGAGCTTCACACCTTTGCGAATCCCTCCCTGTCCATGGTCACTGCCGCCAAGCAGATTGCCCTGCTGGAAGAGTGGGTCTTGGAGAATTGCCGGAGAATGGGCACCTATCTGGCTGACGGACTCACTGCAATGATGGCCGAGTATCCGGAGATCGGCGACGTGCGGCAGGTGGGGTTGCATATCGGCGTAGAGTTCGTTCGAGACCCGGAGACCAAGGAGCCTTTGGAAGAAGAGACCGTGGCTATTCGTAAGGCCGGTTTCGACAACGGTATTATCTTCGGCCTGGGCGGGGTACGGCGCAACGTTCTTAAGATAAAGCCCCCGCTGATTGTCAACCAGGCCGAAGCTGACGAGATACTGGATAGGTTTGAGCGGAGCATGAAAGCCGTACTGCGGGCGTAGTCAAGTCCGGACCCGGGTGGCGTTGGCACAGTGCATCCGCAACACGCGGCGATTCGCTGACCTGGCCGCTCGACTGGCTGAACGGTCACTGGACCAGATGCAGGAGGCGGGCGATCCTGTCACCATAAGTGAGCTGTTGTGGCAGGAGATTATCAAGCTTTAGACTGTGGGGAGCAAACTATGCTAACAATTGATCTAACCGGTCGCCGGGCACTTGTTACCGGCGGGGCCCGCGGCATCGGCGCCGCCATTGTGCGGGTACTGGCCGGATGCGGGGCCAGCGTCGCTTTTACTCACCAAGGTTCCGAAAAGGGCAACTACGCCGCCACCCAGATGGTGGACGAGCTCACCGCAGCCGGTCGCAAGGTTCTTCACTTCGTGGCTGCAGCCGAGGATGCACAGGCCATGCACCGCATAGTATCCGAGGCGGCTGAGGCAATGGGGGGCTTGGATATCGTGGTTCCGAACGTTGGGGTCACTGAGCCTATCGGTATCCAGGACTTGCAGTTGAGTGACTGGCAGCACGCTCTAAATATCAACCTCACCGCCTCGTACATTGCCATCAAAACCACCCTGCCCTGGTTGCTGGAAGCCGACCGGGGGGACATCGTCTTGATCAGCTCATCTGCGGTTGTTGATGGCGGCGGCGGGTCTGCCGCTTACAGCGCAGCCAAGGCCGGGCTGGAGGGGATGATGTACGCACTAATGCGGGAGCTGCCGGCCAAGGGTATTCATATCAATGCGGTGCGGCCGTGTGTGGTGGATACTGATTTACTGCGAGAGCGGTACGACGACGACAACAAGCGCGCCCAAGTCGCTGCCCAGGTCCCTCTCGGCCGCCTGGCCAAGCCCGAAGATATTGCCCACCTGGTCGCGTACCTCTGTTCTGAGCTGGGCGGGTTCATCTGCGGCCAGTGCATCCTCGTGGACGGTGGGCGGACGCTGTGGCGTAATAGGTAACCCCTGTAGAGGGGGGGAGGGGATTATCTGAAGTCCCCCGACAAGCTGATATAAGCATTCTTAGTGTTTGAGCAACGTGATGCTCGGTCCGCTCCTCGGACGAGCCACGACACACTCCCCTACGCCCGGCCTTTATAGGCCCTCCGGCACTCTCCAGGCTGTATTCGCCGACTCCTCGAGGCCCACATAACTCCCGTACCAGCTCTGGCGGAGTATGCCGATGCAGGACAGACCTGCATCCCGGGCGCGCTTGCACGCCACCGACCAGCGGCGCGCGTTGGTGATAGTGGGCCACGGCCCACCGGTGGTCGGGTACCCCTTCGTGCCGAAGAACTCCAGGCTCTTGTAACCGGCAGTGGGCGGGTCGCTGGGCCCGTGGAACCAGACGTTCAGGATGATGTCCTTGGGCAGGAGATCCGCCGCGGGCGCTGTGGGATCCTCGAGCATGAAACCGTGTGTGTAGGGGTTGATCATGTCGTCCCATATCATCAGGCAGATGTTCGGGTCCTCGGCCTTGGCCATTTCATATACCCGCCAGACCTCCATGGCGAAGTTCTCGGCGTTGGACCGGCCCGACTTGCGGCAGCGGGAGTCAGTCCCCATATGCGTTATCTCATCGTGGCCGATGTGCAGGTACTTGGGCTTCAATATGCGGATCGTGTCCTGGATGGTCTGGCGCAGGATGGGATACATCCGCGGCTCGTTGGGGCAGTACGGACTATTGCCCGCCCCGCTCGCGGCGTAGTCGTAGCTGGCGAGCACCGTCGCACCGTCCGGGATGCGACTCCCCGGCTTACGCCGCACCTGAAACGGCGCCGCATCCGAGTCGAACCTGTTACCAATGCACTTCATCTCGCCCGCCAGGACCTCATAGTCGCGGCCCTCCTCGAAGGTCTGGGAGCCGGTATCATCGGTGATCTGGATGTCTGTGCTCTCGGTCCGAAGCACGTTGGGGTGGGCCAAAGCTACCGGCTCAGTCCCCGCCAGCACCAGTTTCTCATCGACGACCCAGATGCCCTCGGCGACGTTGGGGTCTATCGCCAGTGATATGCCTCCCCACCCGAAGGCACACAGATCCGGGATCGGCTCGATTCCCAGCTCGCGACAGTAGGCGAAGAGGTCCTCTTCCCGGCGGCACTTCTCGGGGTCACGGTCGAAGGCGGAGTCGAACGAAAGGGCGGCGGCGTTGTACCTCAGACGCGCCAAGCGGTCAATGAGCTCCCGGCTGCCCACGGGGAAGACCCCGCGGAAGGGGAGGTC
>SDBS01004961.1_pt1 | contig 13019 bp, 17 predicted proteins | sample 2277091 | NCBI WGS metagenome assembly SDBS01 (sample SAMN10404972, study PRJNA504765) | marine sediment metagenome | isolation source: marine sediment core GS10_PC15, 163 cmbsf | place: Arctic Ocean: Southern Knipovich Ridge | collected 2010 | reverse complement strand
ACCTTATTTTTTTTGTTTTTTTTCTAAACTTGTAGTTTGGTCAATCCTCAGTCAAGCCCGGTCAAGTGAATGAGTCCCTAAATCCTACGGCTGGATAATGTTTAAAGGAATAATAGATATTGAGAAAGAGCAAAGATAATTTAATAGTTAGTCTTCTAACTCTTTCTCTAACTCCCTTATCTCCTCTTTATTAGATTCTATCTGTTTGTTTATCTCCTCGACACGTTTCTCTTCTTTTTATCACCTTCTCAAACCCTACAACATTTTTATCTTTAGATGTTCTTCCTGCATCTCTTTCTGTTTCTCACTCCACCCTCCAAGCCACTTGACATCGAACTTTTTAGTCGCCCTCGCAGCATTCTTGCTATACACCGAAATTTGAATTTCATAATTACAGGGCTTCAAAAAAGTATCCTGGCTAATAAATGTCCGTGCCAATTCAAAAGTGCACTCTACTTTCTTTCCTTTTTCCTCTTTTGTTTCTTCTTCCTCTGACTGGGTAACACGGACAATATCACCAAAATACCTTCTTTTACCAGGATAAATAGTCTTAAAACATGCTTTCTCAGAATCTTGTTTTTCGCAAGACCATTTCAAATTCACAGGGATAAAATCCTGACGTTGTTGTTTTTTCCAAATTTTTTCTAAAACAGCTTCACAATCATCAGCTTGGCTTAGACCACTGTTTACAACCATAAAATGACAATAATAACATGGATCCTTTTCTTTCTTTTCAAGGTGGAGATATTTCTCCTTATCAAATTCAATATCGAGTTTTGGAGCATTGCGTTTCCTCAAACGTTGCGCATTATAGTAAGGGGCAAGAAGAGCAACGATAGCCAAAATACCAGTGCAAATAAAGCCGGGGATAGACCAGTCGCGTAAAAACTTCACTACATCTACACACATTTAATTTCCTCCTTCCTCATACTTCTCGGCATGCCCTCTCTCTATTAACTCAACATTGACATTCACCCCGTCCACGTAGGCAATCCCAAGCCAGCGACCGTATTTTCCTTTACCATCCTGGCCCCACTCTGGACGTATCTTAATTTCTATCTTCCCCTTACTTAACCTCTCCTCAAGATATTCCTTTACTTCTAGTCCCTTCTCCCTCTCCTCTCCCCTGGTCTCCCAGGCGTCAATGCCATAAAACCTAATATATTGACCATCCAGGACAACGCCGAGTCCGAGATATAAGTCAACGACTATCGTATCTCCGTCAATTATCCGTTCCACCTTGGCCGGATATAGATAATCCAGAGCAAATCCATGAGCCGAGAATAACAAAAGAAAGGTTAAGGCAATAATTAGTATCTTTCTGTTTCTCATTTACTTCTCCTTTCAAATCTTAAAAAAGTCAATATGAGATTGTATAATAAGTATTTGTTTTTTCTTCTCCTCATTCCCTAAAATCTTTCCATTCTACAACTGGCTTGATAAAATTAGTCTGATATAGCCTTTTTGATTTTTAAGATGACCCATAACCCTTATAACTCCGTCAAACTGCCTGTATCGACCTCTATGAGCGTCTTTTTTTTGAACAAACTAACATAAAATCTTGATAACCCTTTATTTCCCCTTAATTGCTCCTGATATTTCCGTCGGGTCTATAAAACTTAACTCAGACATGTTCACCGTTGTCTCAAAAACCTCAAAATAATCAACCTCCCAAACCTCTCCATCAAGAAACCTCACAGCACTAATAAATGTCATAACTGTTTTAATAATCTCGGATATCCCGGCTGTCCATAAACTAAGAGATATCGAGCTTTCCTTCCCTGCTTTAAGGGATGTAGGAAAAGCATTAACATCTCTACTAAAACCCTGTTCATTATTAAACACATCATAGCAGACCGCTATGATTGCCAGTGCTTCAATATCTCTATCTGTCCTATTCTTATATTCCACTCCATAGCGGGGAGACTTCCAATACACAGGGTTTTCAAACGATAGAATCTCAACAGGGGCATCGTCTGTATTCACTAAAACAAAAATCCGAGTGATTTCCAGCGCCCTCTGAACACCTTCAAATTCAAATTGACTCCCCACCCCAAAAGGGTCAGTTCTAGAGAAGCTCTCCACAAGTCCAGAGGGAAGGTCTGAAGTAAAGCCTCCCGCTGAAAGAGCCAGAAATAAAACCGTCCCTACCAAAACCACTGTTACTTTCTTCATTTTCTCCCCCTTCAAAAAGTCTTGATTAAATTCTCTTAACCAGGCTTCTTTTTATTCACTCCCAATCCACTCTTCATACGAACCTGGTGGAGGACCACCCCAAAATATAATGCCAATTATAAGAATAGCGATAAAGCCGCAGAATATTATTAAAAAAGCTATATAAATTCTTTTGGTAGTTATTTTTGCATTTATAATTTTAGCAACTAAATAAACAACTCCTTTTGCAATTGATATTCCAATTTCTTTTAATGTTGTTTCCATTCTACCCCACAACTGGCTTGATAAAATTCTCTTGATATAGGCTTCTTAATCTTCAATATGACCTGTAACCTTCATTTCCTGGTTGAATGCTCTAGAATAGCCCGCAAGAGCGCCTTTTTTCTCTTAGCTAAAAATCATCCAATCCCTCTTCCGCTACCTTCTGCCTTTCCCGCTCTTTATCTGTTTCTATTTGGTTAAATATTTGTATAGACCGTATCTCAAGAATACCTTCATTTAGATCCTCTCCGAGTGGTGGCCATAGCACATAAAGGACTATTTTTGTTATATCTCCAGACCATTGTAGGTCTGATTTCCTTACTAATGTCGAAGAAGCTGACTCTTCTTCCTTTCCAAACTTGAGCTCAAGAACATCCAGTAAAGAAGAATAGTCTTCTCCATTTTTAGTGAGTGCTATAGCAACACCCATGAATTTGTCTTTGTAGAATCGATAAAGAATGTCTTTGAGGTTTGCTCTTCCTATCTGTAATTTATCATTCTTTCTCTCATACCAAAGAATGTTATTGTCCCCTATATTCCATATCTTCCCCTGGTGTGTCCCCCCACTTCAACCCTCTGAACCCATCAGGTTCATTTTTTCTCTCCTTCTGGCTTCATTTAAGGCACGTTCTAGCCATTCTATTTTACTACTAACTATAAGCAGAGAGCCAATTCTACCTCGTTTACTTCGTCATCTGTGATTCCTATATATCTCCTTGTAACCGCTATACTGGAATGACCTAATTTTTCAGAGATAATCGAGAGGTCAACCCCTGCCTTTCTAGCATGATACGCCCAGCTTTTTCTCAAACTGTGAAGAGCAAAATCCTCTAATTCGAATCGTTTTGCTATACGTTGTAACCTTCTCCACGCTTGCACCCTGGTAATAGGTTCAAGTGGATTCTTTCCGGCAAACAAAGGATGATAGTCTTTCATATTTGGATTCGCATTTAGGAATGTCTTAATTGCCTGTTTAGCATTTCTATTCAAGGCAACCCTCTGCTCCTTGCCTGTTTTGTTTATTCTAACCTTCAGAATGTCCCTTATCTTGCCACCCTTCAATATATCTCCTTTTGTGAGCTTCAAGATGTCTCCTGCTCGCAGTGCCGTATTCACCCCCAGGACAAACAGTAGATAATCCCTCAAATTTTTCTCTAAGAGATATGCCTTGATGTCCTGGATCGTTTGCTTGCTTCTGACTGGCTGAACCGTCCTCATTTCTCTCCTACCTCCCTATTTTTACTTTGTAACACAATAGTTAGTATGTACTATTTATGTTACTATGTCAAGAGGTAGGTATTTTCCAGTATATATAAAACCGCTTTAATTCTACTTCTAGCTTTTTGTTAATAGGTAACACAATATCCATTGTGTTAAGTTATTCTTAAGAACATGGGAAATTCCGGAAATAAGCCAAGAGAAAATCTTGAGACTTAGGGTTGACAAAAAATGCAACCTTACTATAATATACATAGCCAAGACAATAAATAAGAGTACTGTGGGAGCTAATAGTGCTGTTTGGCAATCTTCTAAGGCATTTGAGGAGAAAAGAAGGCATCGGGATTAAGAAATTAGCACCAAGGTTAAATGTTAACTATACCTATCTCAGTAAGTTAGAAAACAATAAAGTAATCCCGTCTAAAGATGTTATTGAAAGAATTGCTCATTATTTTAGATATGACCTGGATGAATTGCTAATTTCTGCTGATAAGATCCCTGAAGATATAAGGCGAATCCTAAGAGAGAATCCACAAGAGACTGCTGAATTCTTGAGGAGAAGATTTGGTGACTCCAGCAAGGGATGAAGCCCGCGAAACTTACATCAAATTGATCGAGAGTCAATCCCTAATTGAGAAAAGATATTCAAATATTGAAAGACTTACAGAAAATGCCGGAGAAGGGCATTTTTCGCTTATGTTTACTGCTTTTGATAATACTACAAACCAAAAAGTTGCCTTGAAGTTCTTTGATCCACTGCAAACAAATCAGTACCGTCTTGATTGTTTTGGAAGAGAAGCGAAAATGCTTCAAATGTTTAAAGGGCAGCTCAATATTCTCCAAATCATGGACGGGAAGAGCAACTTAATAGTCAAGGCAACAACATCTGAAGGTCTGCCTTTACAACTTCCTTTTTCATTTTTCGCTATTGAATTAGCACAAAGCGATCTAGCGGACTATATCAATTCGCCAACAACCAATGCTGGCCAAAGTCTTTTGTTCTTTGGGGAAATGTGCAAAGCTGTCCAGAGAATTCACGGGAAAAAAGTATGTCATAGGGATTTGAAACCGAGTAATTTTCTCATATTTCCACAAAAAGATATACGGAACAAATTGAGGTTAAGCGATTTTGGGACAGCTAGGTCATTTGATAGAAATGCAGAATCACTTCTGCAGAGATATGAAGGACCGGCCGGAGATATGACATATACATCTCCCGAGCTTTTGTGTGGACTTCATTCTGAAAAACAATGTTCATTCTCCAATGATTTATACTCTCTAGGGGCGATACTATTTGAAATGTTTGCAAAGATGAATCTAAATCTCATTCTCTTTAATGACACCAGGGAAATTCGGATCCTAATTAACCTTTCTCATAGCATGCGAGAACGTGATAGAAGAACAACGTTCTATGATAACATAAAAGGAATAGCAAGGAGCAAACCACTACCGGATATTTTTGCATTCAATAGAGAAGTTCCGAATTGCATTAAGAATCGACTCAATGCCTTTTATAAGTCCTTAGCAAATTTGGACTATAGAAGAAGACCCGGAAATTTCACAACGATATTCAGACAACTCAATATTTGTTCAATCATTCTACGCGAAGAAAAAAAATATAGAAGATGGAAACAACTAAAGAAGAGATTTAAAAAGCAAAACCAATAAAACGTTGGAGCAAAATAATGATAGACAAAATTGTAGAAAAAAAAGAATTTGAGATGCTTATGTTAGAATCGGAGAATGAGAGAGCTTTGAATTTTGAAGCCGGGAATCCATTTATTTCCGATACAAGGGTAAAACTCAAATTGAAGGAAAGGAAGCAAATAGAATTTCCACACCGTGTGCAGCCATTGTTCAGCCCTAAAGACCTGGATCAGCAATTTCCTGATGTGGTGGCGACACTTTCAAATCAACTCTCAAAACTTCCTAATAATCCACATGTGCTTAACAATTTAGGTTTGGCATTCTTAACGCAGAGAAAATGGGAAGAAGCTAGAAAGCGGTTCAGAGAAGCTATTGAGATAAAGAGGGACTTTTATTCAGCAAAAATGAACCTTGCTCGATCTCTTATCAATCTCAAGAGATATGAGGATGCTCTAAACATATACAAAGGACTGAAAGAAAAACACATTAACGATACGAAAATTCTCATGAATATAGCCCACATCTATTTTGTACAACAAAAACTGGATAAATCAGAAGATTTGCTTAACAAAATCATAAGTATGGATAAGGAGAATGCAGTTGCTTATAATAATAGAGCAGTGATTCATATAATAAAAGGAAAGTTTAACAAAGCCATTGGGGACCTCCGAAAAGCAATATACATTAATACCTACTTTGCAATTGCAGAGAATAATTTGGGAATTTGTTATGTTGCTAAAGGGGTACAAAAGAATGCTGTTAGGCATTTCCTAGCAGCACTTTCGCTTGACCCTAATTTGGCAGATGCTACTCAGAATTTAGGGTTGTCTTATAGTAAGGCAGGGGAATATCAAAAGGTTATCACTCTACTTGGAAGTTATTTAGAGAGAAACGAGCTAGATATTTCTGCAAGAGAATTATTAGCCAAATCATACCTGATGATAGGAGATTATCGCAGTTGCTACAGACAATTGAGTTTCGCTTTTAAGTTTGCAAAAGAAAAATATACAAATGAGCCAGATTACGATTTTTCCCGCTTTTACAACAACTTTGGAGTCATATATCACAAGAAAGGAGATTCTGTCAAGGCAAGAGAATTCTATTTGAGAGCTAAAAAGGAATCTACTTTGCCTTCGGAGACTTTATACCGAAATATCGTCCACCTGTATTTTGATATAGGTAGGAAGGAGCTTATTGAAACAGAAATCAAGGAAGCTCTTGAGCTTTTTCCAGATAATATTAATCTCCTCTTGCTTTTCGCGCAGTACTGTTTCAATTCAGGCAAAAGAGAGGACGCAATAAGTACTTTAAATAGAATCATTGACAAGGATCCTAGGTTTCCCAGTGCTTATGCTTTCTTAAGCTTTATATACTCCGAAGTGCTTTTGAATTATGAGTTAGCAGTTGAAACCCTTAATAAAGGACTAGAATACAATAAAGGGAATCGGATTCTGTTAAATAATTTGGCCTATAACTATCTCATGAAAGATAATACCGCGAAAGCGAGAATTATCTTGGACGGAGTTGGGGATACTGAGAGGAACGTATTTTTTATTGCAACAAGGGGATTACTCCTCCTGAAAGAGGGTGACGTTAAAGAAGCAACTACTCTATACAACAGAGCAGCTGTTCTTGCGCGAGATAATTCCGCATTGCATGATCAGGTTGAACAAAAGAAAAATTTAGAGCTGGCTCGATTTTACTATAGTAAAAATAAAAGAGAAAATGCTAATAAGCATCTCAACAGAGTTCTAAACCCTAAATTGAGGCCGTCAGTATATTATGAGCAAGGAGAAAAGTTAGGGCGCTACGAAGATTCGTGCGTAAATATACGCTAAACTCTATCTGATGCCAGGCACCATCTATAAACGGTGGGAACGGAAACCCCCAAGATTCTGAACAATCTCCTTTGGTGGCATACCTTCGGCCAAAAGCTTTTTTGCTGTCACTGGATATTTTCTTTTTTGAGGTCGGCAAACTTTGAGAGTCTTAATCCGGTATCCAAAAGCGTCCAAACTATAAACTTTTCCCGGAAGGTATCACAGGCGTTGGTTAGCCTATCTACCTCATCACCATCTAATGCTTCTCTTTTGTGTTGGTAGGGCATAGTTGAATTACTTTTGGACTTAACTAGGTAAACTTATAAAAGGTTTCTTCCTTCAGGGGCTTTGGTCCTCTTTTATTTACACATTTAATATATCGTGAAAGAGCTGATCCACACCACGAAGAGCCGGTTCGAATATGCCCTTTTCATAAGAAATCTCTCCCCGAATAAACCGATGAATAATCAGTCTCCTAGTATCATTAAACTCCTTGACCCTTCTATAAATATCGCCATTTATATATCCCTCATCTCTCGCAAAGTTAGCCGCTTGAATTAGATATTTTTGTTTATCAATTTCCTCGTCTGGAACTCCTTTTTTCTCCAATAGAACCCAGAACGCAACTTCAAACATCATATAAGAAAGAGATATAGACTCTATCCAATATCCATCTCTCTGTGCCTCTCTATTACGCTGCTCTATAAAACTCCAATTCCTTCTTAGTTTCTCTTCATCCAACAAATTCCTCACCCCCTTTGACAACCCATAGTTCCCGCTGTAAGAATAAGACACTGTTTAATGACGAGAGAGGGGACTACTTATTTTGAGGTTATTCTTTCCATACGGACTTGTCAATATTTATAAAAAAAGAGGACAAAATGTCTTCAGTTTGTAAATTAGGACGCTGATAAAATGCGGGTTTTAGGTCAAAGGAAAGTGGTAAATGTCTTACTTTTACACAGAAGAAGACACTTTAAAGTTCAAACTAGAACTTTTTACCTTTTGGTGGACAAGGGTCCTTCTCTAAGTAGCTTCTCCCACTCCACTTTTTTCAGGTACTTGATTTCCCTTTTATTTCGCCTTTGGTGTTTTTGCACAAATTAACCTTTTTGGCCTGCCTATTTATCAGGGTCTCAAGAACCTATCTCATAAAAAAGTTCATTTTTGTCTATAAAAAGTGCAATTGTCAGTTTCAGAAATTGCCATAACCCTTATCCAGCCAGCACTACAAAAAGCCTACCAATCCCCCTCCGCCTTCTCTGCTTCCTCTTTCTGTCCAGCTTGGCTGCTCTCTTTTGCAATTAAGGTGCTATTGAGGGATAGGTGGCCTTCTTCCTCTATATAATCATATTTCAGTGTAATAAATGATTTTTGCCCATTCCAATCCATTTTATAGAATCCCTCATCAACTTCCTCTTCACCATAGCGTTCTTTGCATATCGTCTTGAGCAAATCGTAGTTTTTCTCTCCTTTGAAATACATCGCGGCCCCCATGAAACGATTTTCATAGAACATATAGCCAACCATGTAGAGTGGCACATTGCCCAAGAACATTTTTTCATCGGGAAGAACGTACCCTATTGTTCTGTCCCCCCAGTCCATAAGAAGCTCCATATCCTCTCCTGCCGGGTCTCCCCACTTTAAACCCCTAAACCCCTCCGGCTCGTTCTGAAAAGCAAAACTTCCTATTGACAGAGCCAGAACCAAAACCGCCGCTACTAAAACTTTTCTCATTGCTTCGTACCTCCTCAATTTTACCCGACTCAATAGCCTAAGTGTAAGGTGGGCCCTTTTTGCCAATTTGTGTCTCAGGACAATTTCTTCCATCGCTGGATCTGGTATCTCGAATCTCGTATTGCGTATATCGTATTGCGCAATACGCATCACGCACGACAGAGCTGGTGAATCGTATGTCGTGAATCGTGGAATTGCCTCTATCTCATTATCAATTTTACCGAAATCGGTATTATTGATAAAAGGTGCTCCCTTTTGGCAAAATCGCCATTATTTACGCTTTTTGCTAGGTCTATCTTCCTCCGTAGATCGGGAATATAAATAAAGTGATTTTTCACATTGCTTATATTTTCTATTTGGCTTTTCCTCTCCCTGGGGGCTGATCATATAACCAGCCCCTCTTACTTTTTGTCTAAAATTCTACCAGTCCCCCTCTGCCTTTTCTGCTTCCCTTTTCTTTTCATCCTCAGATTGCTCTGATGAAATTACTGTGCTGTGCTGTACAGTATGAGAAAACCCCCTTCTTCTACAATATCATGATATAGTGAGATGGATGTATTTTGTCCCCACCAGGAAAGCTGATAGAACCCCGAATCAATTTCTTCTCCGTAGCGTTCTTTACAGATTGTCTCAAGTAGGTCGTAGTTATCCTCACCATCAAAATACAGTGACACCAGAAAGAATCGACCTTCGTAGAATTGATAAGTAATCATCCAGAATTCAGCGCTTCCAATGGACATTTTGTCTTCGGGCAGTGTATAGTTCTTTGACCCACCTAAGTCATTGAGATACTTCATTGCCTCTGACGGCGGGTCCCCCCACTTCAAGTCCCTGAATCCTTCCGGCTCATTCTGGAAGGCAAAACCCCCCAGTGAGAGAGCCAGAACCAAAACCAGCACTAATAATAAACCTTTTTTCATTGCCTTGTAACCTCCTCCTTGACCTTACTCAATAGGTTATTTGTCAGGTTATCTTTTGCCTACCCGCCCTAGCAGGGAGATACCTCTGCAAATGCGTTGTGTATGAGTGGAACGGAGCCAGCCCCAGCCAGCCCCTTTTGCATCACAACCCATCAGGCTATCACGCCATAGAGCGGATTGGTTATTCTATTGATCCCAGGACTGTAACAGTAACTCAATTCCCTGGCTAGCTCGGCTAATGTTTTCAACCTCTTCGATAATCGTCTTCAATATCAGCGCATCTCTTGACTCTTCACAGCATGCTCTAGCCTGGCCAACTTCTTTGATAATCATCGCCAGGGCCGGGCTGACCCTGTTATTTTCACCTTTGATAGCCGAGATAAAACCATTTGTTTTCAAGTGCTCTTGTCTTAATTTGTCTATACTGATATGCTCTTTTTCGGTTATACTTTTGCTTCTTTTGCCTCCCTCTTCCTATCCTGTTTTTCCTTGTATTTAATCAGCCCGAACAGAGAAAAATCATCAGTATCACATTGGCAAATGCCGGAACTTGGAACCCAATGGCCTGTTTTCTTGTCTCTATGAATTCTCTGGTAGGGAGCGACTGTCATTGCAAAGAATCCACCACATTTTTGACATTTCATTTGGATAACTCCTTTTTATTGCCAGCCGTATTGTGTTCTCAATTCCTCTGACTTTGCATTAAATCCTATTTTGTACTTATATAATCCCAGGGCTCTCACTGTATCACATTGCTTATCAAAACTTCCTGTTCCCTTCTTCGAGAAAACCCGGAAAATTACTTTATCGCCTTTGATATAAAGCCCTCTTACAAATTCAGCAAAGGGTGTCTTAAAGGCAGCCACTAGCTCCAAATGTCTTTCCCCTAGCCCTAGGTTGAACTCTCCAGTTGTAGGGCAATAGATAAAGCTAATGATTCCTTCCGTGTCTTTGTACTTGTGTTTACTTTCTATCAGACACTCTTGATTAACCTCCCAGTTCCTTTGAAAACTCTCTGCTAATTTGACTTCCATCGTTGTCTCCTTTTTTTTTACCGGGATCTTCTTTTTAATAGCCTTAACGCCTTTCGGGGCTTCCTTTGCCCTCTCCCTGGCGTCATAAGCCTCCTTTTTCTTTATCAGCCCAAAAACCCCTATATCCTCCGGGTCGCAAACGCAAATGTCTGAATTCGGGATCCAATGGCCTGTCTCTTTGTCTTTGTGAATTCGTTGATAATGAATCACACTGATGCTTAATCTTTTGCCACACTTCGCACATCTCATTCGTTTGTGCTCCTTTTACCTATACAGTCAAGATGATAATAAAAATCCTTTCCAGAAATATAATAGGGATATCTCAGGGACTTTCTGCAGGATCGGCACTTTGGCACTCTGTGTCCAGTATCGAACTCTACCTTTTTGCCATAAAAATCAATTTTATTAGTCACTTCTAGCTCCTAGAATAGCCCTTGCGGGCATATTCCAGCCAGCAGGGGCTTTATTCTTAAAACTTAGGTATTAACCCGTATTTTCTACCTTCTTGTCTCAATCCCTCGATGTTCACTAACTTGAACCATCCCAGACACTCTCTAGCTAGTTTGTCCACTGGTCGCCAATCGCCAGCATAGCCAGCAATTACCCGGCAACCGCTAGTGATATTGTCAGCCCACTTACGATAGTAATCTACCACGTCCCTCGGGGTGATCCTCAAGTCCTGATCACCTCGCCAATCAGACACCCTTACCTTGATAAATGTCTTGCCAGCTTCCAGGATATACTCGGGAGTATCTTGTTGATAAAATTTGGCCAGCTTGTCAGGATAGTTTATTCTGCTATACTTCTGTTGGAGTGTGTTCATGCAACTGCTCCTTTCTGCCCTGGCTCTCTTTGCCGACTGCCAGGGCACTTATTATTTTCTTTGCCACATTATCAACCTTACGAAAATCCTTTAGTATGTTTTCAGATAGCCCCCAGGACTTCAGATAAAAGACTGACTTGCGGTCAATCCCCAGAACCTTGCATACCAGGTATGTGGCAGTTTCCGCCTGTTGCTCGGCTACCCTTGCCGGAGTTCCGTTGTTTGGGTGCTTTAGTTCCTTGTGAACCCATTCGTGAACGAGTGTTCCAGTATTCTCAGTCTCATCTAGGTTGCTATTAAGGGTGATCTCTCCATTCTCACTGGTAACATACCCCCCTTTTGCTATCTCTAGGGGCTTGAAAACTACAGTCCAGCCGGCCTTTTCTGTTGCTTCCCTCAGTTCCTTAAAGTCTATATCGGAGCCTGTGGTTAAGCCTCGCTTGACTGGCTCTCCCTCAGTCTGACCTATATCGAACACTGGTACCGAGAAGAAGCCATGCAACACCTTCACATCCTTTTTTTCCTCTCCTTCCTCCTTCTCCCCTACTTTCTTGAGCCAGGGAGCCAGGATCCAGACGGCCTTGCCTCCCTTCTTGACTGTCCTGCCTAGCTCCTTCCACTTCTTATAACCCGCTACCTGGGAGCAGCCTGCAAAGCAAAGGATAATCTGATTGTAGAAGCTATAGTTGTGAAACTTTGCCAGGCTGTCCAGGATAGTTTGAAACTTCTCCGGGGTCAGCTCTTTCACCTCTTCAAGCAAGTTTTTGACCCTCCTTACGTTCCTTCTGGTGATCTCCTTGTTTGTCATTAGTTTTCACCACCTTTCTTTTTCGCTTTCCTCTGATAAAAGGTATGTCCCAATATGGAGTATGGCATTTCGGACATACTCTTACGTCTTTGACTCTGGGATTCCAAGAATGACCGCACCTCTTGCACATTAATTGCTTTTTCATACTGACTTTTACCATTACTTACTTCTCCTTTCAAAAATTTGATAATATCATTCAACTATAATTATACAACAAAAAAATAAATTGTCAAGCCCCTCCGGCTTATCAGGATTAAATAACTATTTAATTTTAGGGTAGTACCCTAAGAGAGAAAAATAGGGATATAGCCTATTTCTTGAATTCTTTCAATTTTTCAATACAGAATTGATTTTATTGGCATTAAATTAGGTTATTTTAGGCTGGTTAATTTTTTTGATAGGTATGATGGGGTCACTTTAAGTTCAAAAATCCCTTAAAATGGCTCTATGAAGGCCAAATCCAGGGCCGGAAACATCAAATTCTGGTTTTTGTGGCGCTCCTGATAATGGATTTTTGATTAGCGAAAGGTCAATCGTACTAATTATTATTTCCCAAGGATTTGGGTATATTTAAAC
>SDBS01004960.1_pt1 | contig 13020 bp, 8 predicted proteins | sample 2277091 | NCBI WGS metagenome assembly SDBS01 (sample SAMN10404972, study PRJNA504765) | marine sediment metagenome | isolation source: marine sediment core GS10_PC15, 163 cmbsf | place: Arctic Ocean: Southern Knipovich Ridge | collected 2010 | reverse complement strand
CCGTTTGGACCAAGTAATTGTTGGATAGTCATACTTATAGTATATAGTATTTTGGAGAAGATGTCAAGTATAGTGGGACTTTTTTATATACTTATTTACTAACCAACCGAGTTCTGAAGTTAGCGGTTACCGAGAAGGATGCAGCTCCTCAAGATATTATGAAGTACGCTAAGATTTGCCGCGTCGGTAAAATTGTTAAACCAATACTCGAAACAATGATTTGAAGAAGGATATTAAAAACATAGAAGCTTCCTTTAAGGCCCAGCTTCAGAATAAAGCAAAAGAAATGAATCATACATTTGCCGAAGTTCTCAAATATTACGGTATGGAGAGATTTCTTTATCGTGTTAGTCAGTCGAAATATGCGGATAAGCTCATTCTTAAAGGTGCTATTTGAGAATCGTAGGACACCATTATCAGAAAAAATTCCTTTGTTTGCGGAGGAAATTTGTGATGAAAAATCTGACCTGCAGATATTGCAATCGCATCAGCTTTTCCCAGACAATTTATAACATATGCCGAGTCCTGTTCGAGAGAGTATTTTTTTACAAGTGCACTCGAATCAGTATAGATAATCATCTCTTCACCACTTTCTACCTTCCCAATATATCTGCTTAAATGAATTTTCAATTCACGAATACCGATTGTAATCATATCATAACCCCTTTATGTGACTACATAAATGATAATATAGTTACATAGACACGCTGTAGTATTATAATATAAATTTTTCTATTACCTCTGAAACACCGTTTTCATTGTTGCTTTTCTCTGTGATATAATCTGCCTCGATCAAAACATCTGCAAGGCCGTTTTTCATTACAGCCCCCAGGCCCGCCCAGCGGATCATGTCCAGATCGTTGTTGTTATCCCCGACCGTGATCACCTCGGAACTGTCAATGCCGTACATGCTGCAAATAAAGTCCAGGGCGATCGATTTTGAGCAGCTTTTATCCAGGATTTCGAATAAGTAGAAATTCCAACACGAAAAGTACGTGTCCACGGTTTTAATCGCACGGCCGTATTTTTTCCGCAAGGTAGAATGCAGGATCGGGATATCAGCTTCGCCGGCGGCAACGCTGATCCTGATAACTTCATCCCAGCTTCTATCATACAAATTGTTTATTTTTTTAAGGTTGCTTTCTGTTCCTGCCGAAAACTTTAAAAACCCGTCCTTAAAATCCCCCAGGTTCTCAAAATACTTGTTATCATCTGTTAAATAAATTATTGGGTAATAACCCATGTCTTTAAAGGTTTTTAAAAGTGCGCCTGTTAATTCATTATCGATCGTTATTCTCCGGATTATCTTTTCATGGTTTTGAATAACAGCACCCGTGTATGTGATGGCCGGGTCAGGGGAGTTTACCTGATATATGAATTTTTTTGCTGAAGTGTAGCTTCTGCCTGTTGAAATGATGACCTTTGTCCCGGCTTTGCTGGCCTTTTCAATACTGGAAAGGTTTTCGGGGCTAATTTCTCCATTATCGCTCAGAAGCGTTCCATCAAGATCAAGCGCTAAAAGTTTATATTTCATTTGTTCACCGCGATTAATTTGTTATTGGAGCAACCTCTCAAACTTTGTTTGAGCTAAAGTCGGGCAAGCCCGAAGGTAGTACAAAAACTAATTGTGGATTGACTTGGATGTAGCAGTTAAATTACAATAAAAAGGGGTACTGTGTCACTTTTTTTTGCCCTGCTCATGATCGAAAATATAGATAAAGTTTAAGAATATTCTGTGCAAAGGGCAGGGTTTCAGGCTGGATATTTTAAAATAAAACTGCGACATGTCGATAAAGATAACAGTAAAAACTAATAGGTTGAGACCGTGAATATTAAAAGGAATTCCCCGAAAAATGATAAAGTATAACCGGATGGTATTCTTTTTAACGGCATTTTTTGTAATGCTGTGTTTTTTACCCCTTCGTGCCCAGGACAAGGAGTTCATAAAAGAAACAGCCAAATATGTGGAAGACGGGAAAGAGTTTTATGAAAACAAGAATTATTATGAGGCTGTCGAGGTGCTGACAGAGGTCCTGAAACGGGACCCCTGGAACGATGAAGCAAAAATTTTGCTTGAAAAAACGCTGGAAAAGATCGAGGACCTCACAGGCAGGTTGAAAGACGGCTTTGAGTTTCTGGATAAAGGGGACATTGACGGTGCCTATGAAAATTTTTTATATGTGAAAGATAACAGCAGCCCCAAAGAGGAGGACCTGTACGGGCTTCTCGCTGGGGGGTTCAACTCGATAGAGAAGATGAAAAAGAGGAAGGTATACGAAAAAATAATTAATAAAGGTGATGGTTTCCTGGACCAAAAAGAGTTCGATGCTGCCCTTGATTTATTCTCATTTGCCGAAAAATTTTATCCGGAAGGAGAGCTGGCGTCAATAAAATACGAAAACGCTGATTTAGAGAAAACAGTCAACGGGATAAGAATAGATGCCATCCATTTTTTCAGTGAAAATGATCTTGGAGGATCCAGGATAGAATGGAATAACCTGCTGGAATATAAGCCGGACGATGAGGAAGCTCGGATATATTTATCAAAAATATTTTTTAAGGAAAGTGAAAAGGACAGACTCACGGCTCTGGCAAAGAGCTATTTCGACAATGGTGTTATACTCTTCAACAGCAAGCAGTATGAAGAATCGATAGATCAGTTCGAAAATGCGATCGCGATGAATTACAAAATAGAAGTATCCAGGGATTATATCGAGCGTGCCAGAGAGGCATTGAAGAAAAAGACAAGGGAAGAATCGAGTAAGATGTCGGTTGATGTAGCGCGTTTTCTCCGGGAAGGTATCAAACAGTACAATCTTGAGCAGTACAAGAAGGCCCTTTCGGTCCTCAATGAGGGCCTGCTTATAGACCCTGAAAACACCCAGATCCAGGAATATATCATAAGGGCCACAATCGCCCTGAAAAGAGAGGAAGAAAAATCTGTTTCACTATTTTCTCCTTTTTACAAGCTCATTAATGACCTCAGGAGACTGGGTGACAGGGCGTATGCTACCGGGAATTACACAGGTTCGATCAAGTTCTGGGAGGAGATACTGCTTATCTTCCCGTTTAATGAAAAAGCACGCCTGGGTATGACGAGGGCGCTTCGTAAAACCGACCCTTCGCTTGCAAGGGAAATACTTGCGGGTATGTTCGAGGATGCAAAGTCGTATTCACGCAGGGAAAAAAAGAGAGAAGCAATCGCCAAATTGAAACTTATACTTGATGTTGACTCAAGGCACAGGGACGCCAGGGCCCTTTTAAAAGAACTGGAGGATGAAAACAAAAAAAAGGAAGAACAGAAAGTCGTTTCAAAGAAAGACAGAAGACAGGCAAAGGACCTTTATGATAAAGGGGTAAAACTGTACGGAAAAGAGAACCTGCCAGAAGCACTGCGGGCCTGGAAGAAAGCGCTGGAGCTCGACCCCGAGTTTGATGAGGCCAGAGTTTATCTGGCAAGAGCAGAAACCCAGCTGAGAACCCTTGAAAAGATCGGGGCCGGCCAGGCCGAAGAAACAAGTGCCCTGTCGGAGGATGTAAGAATAAAACTGAAAAAACACTATCTTGAAGGGATCAATTATTATATGAGCGGTTTATACAAAGAGGCAATTACTGAATGGGAAGAGATAATAAAGATCGATCCTGCTTATGAAAGTGTTGCACAAAATATTGAAAGAGCAAAAAAACGGCTCAATGTTTAAGACAACGGATCTTATGAAAAGAATATTACTGATTTTTTTATTTCTGATATGCTTTTCTTCCACGCTGCAGGCGGCATTTTACTGGGATTTCCCGAAGGTTATCGCCGGTACCTCTGCAAATGAAGTAAAATCAGAAATAAAAGCCGTTGATGCAGACGGGAAGATCCTGGTATTCTATCTGGTCGAGAGGGGAAGAAACGCCTCTATAGAGCTCCTGCCGACAGAAGATCTCGTGACCTTCGGGGATCCGATTGTAGCGGTGAAAGCTATAGAATTGAAAAAAGGTTTTTCCCCCAATTTTGATGTCATATACGTAAATGATACTCTTTATTTAGTGTGGAATTCGATCGATGGAATAATAATGGTTTCCGCAAGCAGCGATATAGGTTTAACATGGGGGGAGCCGGAAATACTTGTTGAGCATGATAATTTCTGTTTTGACCCAAGGTTGTTTTACGAAAATGGTACCCTGTACCTGTTCTACCATATAGAAAGTGAGGGCACCAGGATCGATTTTTTTTATGTGGAGAGCAAAGACCTGGCTAAAACCTGGTCCGTACCTTCCCAGATAGCAAGGGGATTTTCCGGATCCTTTTTCCCGTCTCTCAGCATGCACCGCGATAAGTTATACGTTGTCTGGCAGTCGAGACCCCTTGTGGAAACCCAGCTTCCTATTTTTAATGTGTACATGTCGACCAGTGAAAATTCGGGCCTTACATGGTCACAGCCGATACTGATGACTGACAATGAGTTCGGGGAAAGCACATTGCCGATAACCACCTTTGAGGGAGGCTCGCTCTACCTGATATTTGAGGGGGAAAGAAACGGGATCACCGGCATATATTACAGGGAGTATGACCTCGCCGGCAACCCGCTGTCAGAAGAAATAAAAGTCAACGGCCAGATATCAAACGCCAGAGCACCGGAAAGGCTCATCCCGGAGGATGAGCTGATTATTTTTTATCTGGACAGCAGAGATGGAATTGAAAGGTTATATTATTCGATCAGAAAGGATGGGGGGTTCGAAGAGTTCGGCCCTCTTGGTATGAAGGGTAAAGATATTTTTGGATTTTTTCCGCACCTGGAAGATGAAGGTGTGTATCTGCTGCTCCAGCAAAGAGACAGTATCGCTCTGATCGGGCCCGACAAAAGTGTGCCCGATGTAAAAGTTATTGCACCGAAAAACAATTATATAGGTACGAGAGGGATAGTGATGAAATGGCAGGGGCTCGAGGATTCATCCGGGCTCGAGGGTTTTATTTATTCTTTTAATAAAGAAGAATCGGATGAGCCGGAACTGATCAACCTTTCTCCTTTTTCAAAGAGCGTAAACCTGACAGAGGGTGAAGAGGGCAGCTACTTTTTTCATCTCAGGGCAAGAGACCTTGCCGGTAATTATTCCAAAACGATTACGATTCCCTTTACAGTAGACCTCACCCCTCCCCCGGCTCCGGTAATCACCCCTCTCGAGCTCGATGAAGAGGGTTACTATGCTGACAATGCACCCACCTTCAACTGGACGGCCCAAGCCCCTGATATTGCCGGCTTTAACTATGCGCTTTCAATAAGACAAAAACCTTTAGAAGACCCCCGGCTGCGGACAGGGAAAAACAGAGCGGCTTACAAGGAAGTAAAAGGGGGCGATTATTATTTCAGGGTGGCCGCGGTTGACAGGGCCGGAAACATTGGGGAAACGGCAAGCGTCGTTATCAAGCTGAAACCGCTGCCTCCGCCGGTAAGAATAAAACTTGCTCCGCCATGGATTTTAAGCAGAGAAGCATTTAAGATAAGCCCTATTCTCAATATATCCCTTTACCTTGTATTGGGGGGGCTCATATTCGTCACTTTTTACATAGCAACAGATGTGATGTTCAAATTAATATCCAAAGGGGAAGGTGTTCAAATGGCTGGAAAACCAGAAGAAACAGGTATCAGGAAAAAGCGGTTCGGGCTGAGGCTCAAATTCAGCATCATGATCGTAGCCCTGATATTGCTTGTTACTGTCGGTATAAGCAGTATTCTGAGCTATGTGAGTATCGGGACTCAAAGGAGAGCTCTCGCAAACCAGATGATGGACAAGGCAATGCTTTCGGCTGAAAACATGACAAACGTCGCCCGGGAAGGTATTTTGAATAATGATGAGCTCCTTCTTCTTTCCCTGATTGCGAAAACTATGGAGAATGAAGATATCAAATACAGCATCATACTCGATGTAGACAACAGGGTCATCGCGCATTCGGATATAAATGAAAGGGGGAATGTTATCTCCGATGATATCACAACCATGTCTTTAGAGTCAGATGAAATCATTGTGTCTCCGGATTTTGTGCCCGATCAGCTCCAAAAGCTCTATGTACTGGCCTCCCCGGTGATATTTGCTGAAAAGAGAATCGGGACCGTGCAGCTCGGGTATTCCTCGGACAGTATTTTTGAAACAATAAATGAAGCCAGAAGGACAAACATATTCAGTGCCCTGTACGTTTCCGCGGTAATGATCATAGTGGGTATTATAGGGGCATTTATAATGGCCACCATCACAATCAAACCTATTAAGATCCTTGCACAAGGTGCAAAAGTGATTGGAGAAGGGAAGCTCGATTACAAGATCCACATCAAAACAAGGGATGAGATAGGTATTCTTTCGGATGAGTTCAATCGAATGACCGGGCGTCTGCTCGAATACCAGCAAAAGATGCAGGAAAAAGCGAAACTCGACGAGCAGATGGAGATCGCCCAGAAAATTCAGCAGGATCTGATCCCGCAGGCCGGGATTGATAATGATGATATAAGTCTCGACGGATTTTATAAGGCTGCGGCAGGGGTCGGGGGTGACTATTATGATTTTGTACAGATAGGAGACGGGAGATACGGCGTAATCATGAGCGATGTCGCGGGAAAGGGAGTGCCGGCATCTCTTATGATGATAATGATAAGAACAGTGTTCAAGTCTCTTATCCAGTCCGGATTGACAGAACCGGCAAAGATTGTAACACTTATGAACGACACTCTCGCTTCGGATATTTCCAGCGACCGTTTTGCCACCACTCTCTTCGGGGTATTCAATAAGAAAAACAAACTTTTTAGATACACAAATGCCGGTTACGGGCCGATCCTCGTGTACAAAAACGATAAGAAAAAGTGTTTTCTGGTAAATCCCCCGCAAGGTTCTGTGCCTGTCGGGGTAATGCCCGGTGTTGATTACGAGGAGGAAAAACCGATCACTCTCCTGGAAGGAGATTCACTTTTCCTTTTTACTGACGGTATTCATGAAGCTCGAAACGAAAAGGAGGAGGAGTATGGTATGAAGAGACTGTCTGACATAATACCCGGGATCGCTGCAAGAGAGTCCCGGGAAATGGCTAATTTTATAGTTGATGATGTACTGAAATTCGCAGGAACTGCGGAACAGTATGATGATATGACCCTGACCGTGATGAAAGTAAAATGAAGTTATATATTAGCAATTTGTAAACCGAAAAAAAAGGTGTATTTTATTTAATAATGTAATATACTTGTTTTATATTGGAAATTATTCAAGAGGTGAGCGCATGGAAGAGATTACCATTAAGGATTCGCTGAAAATTACGCCTATGGTGGTAGATGGTGCTGAAAATACGGTCCAGCTCGTATTAAACGGGTATCTCGACACGTACAATTCTCCTGATTTTCAATCGCATATTAACAACTTAATAAATACCGGTATTCAATGTATAATATTTAATTGCAACGGGCTGAATTACATAAGCAGTACAGGAATTGGAGCATTCACCGCGTTTCTCAAGATGATGAAATCGAAAAATGGCGATATGGCCCTGTTTGGTCTCCAAAAAAAGGTGATGGAAGTATTTCAGCTGCTCGGTTTTACAAAATTTTTCAAGATCGCCACGGATCTGGACAACTCACTGCAACTTTTACAGGGAGGTATAAGCGAGGAAAAACCTTCAAGTGAAGATGAGTCGATCTTCCCGCTTATTTTTGAATGCCCTCATTGCGGTAAAAAACTAAAAACTTCGAAACCTGGTAAGTTCAGATGCAATGGATGCAAAGAGGTGATTGTAGTAGATGAAAACGGTAAAGCTCAGCAGGCATAGCCCTTTTAGATGGAGTTAATTTCATGGAAGATGAGAGGATTTTTCTAAAGTCCGATCTGGCTAATTTAGTAAAAGCCCGCGTCTTTATTTCAAAAAAGGCCAAAGAGTTAGGCGTTGATGAAACCGATATTACAAAGATTGAAATATCCTGCGATGAATGGAGCGCAAATGTAATCGAGCACGGGCTCGGTGACAAAATGAACAAAGGTTTTTCAATCGAATGCAGGAGCAACGGCAATAAATTCATAATCATCTATGAACATGAAGGGGAAAAATTTAATCCGATAGAGAAGCAGGTCGTGAATGTGGACAATCATTTTTCCGAGATGAAGGAAAGGGGCCTCGGGATCTATATTATGCGGGAAATGATGGACGAAATTCATTACGAATACTGTGATGATAAGATCAACAGGCTCACAATGGTAAAACACCTGAATAATGCTAAATGAGTCGGGCTTCACTGCCAAAAGGAAGCCACCACCTATGGAGGTGGTCTATAATTTTCGAAAAATGTTAACTTCAACATTTAATCCACAACCCACTATCCTCTATGTGCAGCGTTCAACAATTAAGATCCCCCGCCAGTTTATTTGCCCAGTATTTTCTAATAAATTTGATATTAGAACAAAAAATTAGTAAGATTGTTATAGAATTAATTATGTTTATAATAAAAAAGTAATTTCTCCGCGCAGTATTAAAAACTAAATGATTGTTAAACATTTATGAGAGAGGATAACCTATGGAACGAGAAATGGTACCGATGGATGGGAACAGCGCCGCAGCACGGGTTGCTCACGCCACAAACGAAGTTATTGCTATTTATCCGATAACACCTTCGTCAGCTATGGGAGAGCTGTCGGATGCATGGAGCGCGAAAGGCAAAAAAAACATATGGGGAACAGTTCCAACAGTAATTGAAATGCAGTCCGAGGCCGGAGCAGCGGCGGCAGTTCACGGAGCGTTGACAACAGGTTCGCTGACAACAACATTCACGGCTTCTCAGGGGCTTTTGCTGATGATCCCGAATATGTACAAAATAGCCGGCGAGCTAAGCCCCGCGGTTTTTCACGTCACCGCAAGGGCGGTCGCATGCCAGGCGCTTTCAATATTTGGCGATCATTCGGATGTAATGGCAGTGAGAGCTACCGGTTTCGGGCTCCTGGCTTCCTGTTCGATACAGGAAATTATGGATCTGGCGCTTATCGCGCAGGCGTCAAGTCTAAAAAGCCGGGTCCCGTTTGTGCACTTTTTTGACGGCTTCAGATCGTCACATGAAATACAAAAAATAGAGCAGCTGACCTATGATGACATGCGCGACATGATCGATGATGAGTATGTCATTGCGCACAGAAAAAGGGGGCTGAATCCGGAAAACCCGAGCATCCGCGGGACATCGCAGAACCCGGATGTTTTTTTTGCATCCCGCGAGACTGTGAACAGCTATTATCAGAAAACGCCGGGGATCGTAAAAGAGTACATGGATCGTTTTGCAAAACTCATGGGAAGACAGTACGGTCTTTTTGATTATGTCGGTGCCCCGGACGCTGAGAGGATCGCGGTGCTCATGGGAACAGGAGCCGAAGTTATGGAGGAGGTCGTGCGATTTCTGTCCGATAAGGGCGAGAAGGTAGGGGCAATAAAAGTAAGGCTTTTCAGACCCTTCAGCACAAAGGATTTTATCGCGGCCATTCCGGCAACTGTAAAAGCGATTGCAGTCCTTGACAGGACAAAGGAGCCCGGTTCTATTGGGGAGCCTCTGTATGAGGATATCCGGACGGCAGTTGGTGAGGCTATGGGGGAGGGTTACGCGCATTTTAAAAACTATCCCGCAATCGTTGGCGGCAGGTACGGTCTTGGCTCGGCGGAGTTTAACGCTGGAATGGCAAAAGCGGTGCTGGACAACTTAAAAGAAAAAAAGCCGAAAAACCATTTTACGGTTGGTATAAATGATGATGTAACGCACTCAAGCCTTGCCTGGGACGATCATTTCTCATCTGAACCTTCAGGTGTGCACAGGGGATTGTTCTTCGGGCTTGGGGCCGACGGCACGGTTGGGGCGAATAAAAATTCGATAAAAATAATCGCAGATGCCACGGATAATTACACCCAGGCGTATTTCGTTTACGATTCAAAGAAAGCGGGCGCTGTTACAGTTTCCCACCTCAGGTTTGGAAAGGAAAAGATCAGAAGCACGTACCTGATATCCCGGTCGGATTTTTTAGCCTGTCACAAATTTTCATTTGTCGAAAAATACGACATGTTATCACAGCTGAAAGAGGGGGGTATTTTTCTTCTCAACTCGCCCTTCGGTAAGGATAAGGTGTGGGACAATATTCCGATCGAGATGCAGGACCATATCATCAGTAAAAAAGTCAGTTTTTATATTATTAACGCTGCGGAAATTGCCGGTGAGCTTGGTCTGGGCGCGCACATCAATATTATTATGCAGACAGCGTTTTTCCTGATCTCAGGTGTTGTACCCTCAGAAGAGGCCATGAAGCTGATAAAGTACTCTATAGTGAAAACCTACGGTAAAAAAGGTCAGAATGTAGTGGATATGAACATGAAGGCTGTGGACACTGCTGTCGAAAGGATCGAGCAGGTGAAATATCCTGACAAAGCAACCAGTAAACTGCGTATAAAACCGCCGGTGCCGGATGAAGCCCCGGAGTTTGTAAAAAAGGTAACAGGGGAAATAATCGCAGGTAGAGGCAGTCTGATCCCGGTTTCGAAACTTCCGGATGACGGGACCTACCCGACGGGGACAACCGTTTATGAAAAAAGGAACATAGCCGACGAGATACCGGTCTGGGACCCGGAGCTTTGTATCCAGTGCGCCCAGTGCTCGTTAGTCTGTCCTCACGCCACAATAAGGGTCAAGTTCTACGACCCTTCGGCTTTAAAAAATGCTCCAGTCGCGTTTAAATCAATAGACGCCCGGCCGAAGAAGATGAAAGGGTTGAAGTACACTGTTCAGGTGGCGCCGGAGGACTGCACCGGGTGCATGCTTTGCGCGAGGACATGCTCCGGTGTTAAAAGAGTAAACGGTGAAAAAACAGATGATAAGGCGCTTATGATGAAGCCGCAATTTCCGCTGAGAGAAAAGGAAAGCGAAAACTGGGATTTTTTTCTCGGCCTGCCTGAAACCGACACGTCTCTCATGTCCAGAACCTCTGTTCTTGGCTCCCAGCTTCTGCCTCCTTTGTTTGAATTTTCAGGGGCCTGCGCAGGGTGCGGCGAGACACCCTATGTTAAGCTGGTATCCCAGCTCTTTGGGGACAGGGCTATCATAGGCAACGCCACGGGGTGTTCGTCTATTTACGGTGGAAATCTACCTACGACACCTTACACTCGCAGGAAAGATGGAAGGGGCCCGGTGTGGTCTAACTCGCTGTTCGAAGACGCGGCAGAGTTCAGCCTTGGAATGAGGCTGACCGCGGACAAGCTGATGGAGCATGCGGTCGAGCTTATTGACACGATACTGCAGAAAGGGGGCCATGGCTTGGATGAGGCCCTTTTAAAGGCGGTGAAGGGCGCTGATCAGGGAGACGCTGATTCTATCGAGGCACAGAGAAAGAGGGTTGAAAAGCTGAAGAAAAGCCTCGAGGGGAGAGAGGAAAAAGAGTTGAAGCTTCTCGAGAGCCTCTGCGACCACCTGATCAGGAAGTCTGTCTGGGCGTTCGGGGGAGATGGTTGGGCGTATGACATAGGGTACGGCGGTCTGGACCATGTTATAGCATCGGGAAAAGATATAAATATTCTGGTCCTTGACACTGAAGTATACTCAAATACAGGCGGCCAGATGTCAAAATCCACGCCTATCGGGGCGATTGCCAGGTTTGCCGAGGCGGGCAAACCAGTTGGTAAAAAAGATCTCGGCATGATGGCAATGGCCTACGGGAGCGTTTATGTAGCCCGAATAGCCATGGGCGCCACCATGAGCCAGACGGTGAGGGCATTCAACGAGGCGGATGCTCATCGCGGCCCGTCGCTTATTATCGCGTATTCTCACTGTATCGCTCACGGGATAGACATGTCACGCGGCCTGGAAGAACAAAAAAAAGCAGTAGGATCGGGGGCCTGGATCCTTTTCCGGTACAACCCGATGCTCGAGGCAGAGGGAAAGAATCCGCTTATACTGGATTCAAAAGAGCCGAGAGAGGATATTGCGGATTACATGTACAACCAGTTACGGTTCAAATCACTAAAACGGACCGACCCCGAAAAGGCCCAAAAGTATCTTCAACTGGCGAGGAAGGGTGTAGAGAAAAGTTATAAAATGTACAAAACCCTGGCCGATATGTGATCCCGGTTTTTCCGTCCCAAAAGTACGGTTTTCAGAATGTCGGGGGGATCGGATTGGATCAGTTTTTATGTTTCCGGTCCAGGCTGTAAATAGTTCCGGATCGTGTTGCGGCAATAATAGAGTTTTCATAAACTGCACTATTCACATCAAGAGGTTTCCATTTATCTTTTGCGTTTTCGAATACTTCTCCCCTCAGAAAAGTAACGATCCCCTGTGTAATTATACCTTTGTTTTCAGCCGGGTAATCATTGAATTCTATGTTTTTTTCATTCCTTCCGGGATGAACGCCCTTGTCCGATATTTCAAAATGTGTTGTAATTTTACATGATAAAAAACTAGACAGTAAACTAAACAAAAAAAGATAAAATCACTAAATATTATGATAGTTATCCGATATGTTATAATGAAACATATATTTTGTCAAGGTATAAACTTTTTACATTCATTATTAAATTTGTCACAAAGTGCAGCCTTATATAAAAAAATTATCCTTTGAAATAATTTGACATTTATGCTTTCCAATAATAGAGTAAGATTGAACTAATTCTATAGTAGCAAGTTAATACCGATTTCGTTGTTTTTTCCGGCTATAAAGTAATATGGCCAATAATGCGGCTTGTCCGCATAAAAAACCTTAAAATCAATTTTACTGCTTTTCAGGCAGCGAAATTATATAAATCAAAAATGTGGTTTGACCACAAATGGGAAGGGGAACATGAATTTTTGGCCATTTATTTCTATCTTTGTATCCCTCGTCTTAATTCTGCTTTTCAGGAGAATCGATAAAAGAATAATCAACTTCAATAAATTTAAAAAATACGCTGAGAAACTTTCGTCGGATTTCAATATTTTTTTTAACCAGAAAAAAGAGGATATTTTTGAAAGCATACACGACCTTGACAGCGCTCTAAAAAAGGCCGCC
>SDBS01004959.1_pt1 | contig 13022 bp, 8 predicted proteins | sample 2277091 | NCBI WGS metagenome assembly SDBS01 (sample SAMN10404972, study PRJNA504765) | marine sediment metagenome | isolation source: marine sediment core GS10_PC15, 163 cmbsf | place: Arctic Ocean: Southern Knipovich Ridge | collected 2010 | reverse complement strand
TATGACTTCAACTCCATTCCCATCCATATTCTCGGCAGCATATACGAGCGCTTCCTCGGCAAGGTTATCGTGGTTACAGACAAGCGTGCCCGAGTTGAGGAGAAGCCAGAAGTCCGCAAGGCTGGCGGCGTCTACTACACGCCTGACTACATTGTGCGCCACATTGTTGATAATACCGTTGGTAAACTGATAGACGGCAAGACTCCAGCACAAATAGCTAGAATGCGTTTTGCCGACATCGCCTGCGGTAGCGGCTCGTTCCTGCTTGGCATTTATGACCTATTGCTCCATCACCATCGCGATTGGTATAACATGAATCCCGAAAAGGCGGAGAAAGCTGGCTGCGTGAAGCGTGATGACGGCTACTGGCACCTCTCGTTGAAACAGAAGCGTGAAATCCTCCTCTCCAACATCTATGGTGTGGATATTGACCACCAGGCCGTAGAAGTTGCCCAGCTCTCACTCTACCTAAAGCTGCTGGAGGAAGAAACCACCGCCTCCGCTCACCAGTATCAACTCGAATTACGAGAAACTCTGCTCCCGTCACTCGACAAAAATATCGTATGTGGTAACAGTCTCATAGGACGAGACATTTTGGAAGGCCAGTTATTCCCTGAAGATGAAGAGCGAAAACTCAATCCTATGAATTTTGAAGACCACTTCCCCGAGATTATGAAAGACGGCGGTTTTAACGCCATCGTTGGTAATCCTCCGTATGATGTCATGGAGAAGCAACGAGGGGCGAGTTCTTGGCCGCATTCTGCTTTAAGTAATTACGTACGGGTAAGAAAAGACTACGAAGCGGCCCTTGGAGGAAAACTGAATCTCTTCCGCTTTTTCATTGTCCAGTTTCTGAGCCTTATCAAGCAAGATGGCCGATTTGGACTCATAGTACCACTTGCTTTACTCGCAGACATAAGCTGCGTCAACACCCGTCGGCACCTCTTGCTATCGACAAAAAATCTGGAGGCTGAGTGTTTCCCTCAGAAAGACAATCCAAATCGGCGAGTCTTCCAAAAGGCGAAATTGTCCACAGTTGTCATCACTGCATCCAGAGCTTCGTCGAGCATTAAACGTGCAGCGATTCGCGTACGCGTGTATCCTTGGAACAGCTTCGAAGACACATTCAAGGAATGTAGAATTCGCCTATTGGATACCGAACTTCTCGATCCTGACAACATTCCAATCCCTTTGGTGAGCGAGGAGCATTGGGAAATCTGTCGTAAAATTCATTCAACACCAGGAGTTGTTAGGCTAGGTCAGGCCCAAGAATTCTCAGTGACTCGCGGAGAGATTAACCAGACGGTATTTCGAGAATTCATCACGACTGACAGTAAAATATCTCGTCTACTCAAAGGCGTTGAGGTTGGTCAGTATGTAATCCACCATACCCTAACGCAAGGGATTAGAGAGTGGTTCGACGAGGAGCGGTTTCTCCGCACTAAACCACCAAAACCTATTGTTCATCAACGTCGAATTGCAACGCAGAGAATTACTGGCGTCGATGAACAGCTGCGGATTGTGGCTACAATAATTGAACCACCTGCCTACTTTGCCGATTCAACAAACTCCATAACTATCACAGAAGGTGCGAGGCATTGTTTGGAATACCTCCTCGCTTTGCTCAACTCGAAGCTCTTCCAATGGCGATTCAAACTCACGAGCACGAACAACAACGTTGCGACTAACGAAATCAACTCAATGCCATTTCGATTCATCGACTTTTCTAACAAGGCGGACAAGACTCGATACGATAGGTTAGTCGCGTTGGTCGGTCAGATGTTCACTGGTATGCAAAGGCTAGCGAAAGCCAAAACCGACAAAGACAAAGACTACTACGAATCGAAATGCGAGGTACTCGGCCGCCAGATAGACCAGATTGTCTATGAGCTTTACAGTTTGAATGACTACGAAATCAAAATTGTCGAAGGTATTGCGCTACCAGAAGATAAATCTTGAGGCGCGTGGAAGCCGTTGGCCTTGAAACTTTGGATTTCGGGAATGAGATGACAGTTGAGATGAGAAAAAGGAGTTGAAATATGATAAAAATATTCTCGCCTAAAATTAAAAGGATTTCCTTTTGGATTCTCGCTGCTATAGTAGGATTTTTCGTCACGAAAATATTAGAATGGCTCATTCCAAAACTCGAAATATGGAAATCGCTGATAGAATTTTTTTCTACTATGACGGCTCCCGATATTGTTTTATTAATTCTAATTTTGATGAATTTAATCTTTTTGTTTCTGATTTATAATCGAGTTAAGAGAAAAGAACTTCTAAATACTATCGAGAAAATTCAAGAAAAGCTAAAGGAAATTCAGCATAAAATGAAAAATGTAACTGATTTCCGTCATGGCTCAATAGAGCCTGAAAAGATAGATTTGAAAGAAGAACATTTCACCATTCTGGATGCTCTCGCAGATTCTAAGAATGGATGTGAAGAAAAAGATATTCTGTTCTATAATCATTTCGGAAAAAGATACAGAAAGGCAAGGAGAGCTGATTTCAATTTAATCATAAGCGAGCTAAAAAGAGGGAAATTAATAAGAAGGAAAGAAGACGACATATTGGATATATTTCCTGATGATGAGACAATTGTATGCATATCCGATATAGGTTATACAAGTTTAAGAAATCGAAAAAAGATATAGTTGATTGAGGCGAGTGGAAGCCAAAGACCCTAAAGCCTCGGCTTCCCGATGGTGTAAATGACGCCGTGCGAAGGTCGCCTCAAAAAGATAGACGAGAGAGAGGAAGGGAAATTCTCAAGAAAGGAGGGATAAAATGAGTCCAGAATTTATTTGTGCATTATGTAATCAAACAGTAATAAACCGTCATACAATAGAAGGTGATTTGTATTCTATCGAGTGTAAGATATGCGGGAAATATGAATCAACTGATTTGGATGATTTAGGTTTTAGAGAATTTTCTGAGAGAAAAAAAGCGATGATATCTGCATATACAAGAGAACTTTATGAATATGATTCACCTAAACCAAAGCTGCATACTTTAAGTGAGAATCAAATAAAAAGCATAATAGAAAGATACAAAAAGAAAACAGTTATAGAAAAACTAAATAATCTAATTTTATACGGTGGAAGAAAATCACATTATTTTGGACAACCAATTCGTTTTGACGGAGAAAACGACTACCCAATTACCTATTCTGTTAATAAGGAAGAGTTTGACAATATTCGGAATCAAGCATTTGATGCTGGATATTTTATATTGCCTACAAGTGGAGGAAATGCAAAATTAACTTGGGAGGGATGGAAAAAATTGGAACAATTGAAGGAACTCGGAATAATTTCTAAGAAGTGTTTTGTAGCTATGTCATGCAGCGAAGACTTGAGTGAGATATATGAGCAAGGCATAAAAGAGGCGATTATTGAGGTAGGATATGAGCCAATTTTCATTGAGAAAGAAGAACATAATGAGAAGATTTGCGATTTAATTATTGCTGAGATTCGTGCATGTAAATTTTTAATAGTTGATGTCACTGGACAAAGGCAGAATGTTTATTACGAAGCAGGTTTTGCACATGGTTTAGGTCGTGATGTAATTTGGACATGCAAACAAGAAGAGATTGAAGAAGCTCATTTTGATACAAGGCAATATAATCACATAACTTGGGAAGATGCACAAGATTTGAGAAAGAAGTTAGTTAGTCGCATAAAGGCAACAATTTTGTAATTTTGTTATTTTAAACTGACTATTTTCAAAAAAAATATACCTATTTGAATTAAAGTATTAATTTGAGACGAACAAAAGCCAAAGACCCTAAGGCCTTGGCTTCCCGATACTGAAAAGGACAGCAGAGCGTAATTAGCGCCTCGTTAGATAGACGATTGGTAGCAGGTCATCCTCCTTATGTTCGCTTTTTCCTTATTTAAGCTATCGTATCTATTAGCGCAGTGGGATGTGATGTCAATTGGATGAAAACCATAAGCACGAGCTATCTGTCCAATGGTTTTTGAACCCTTCAGAAGTTCCAGGATCAATTGAAATTTGAACTTTGCTGTGCACCGCGTGCCATGTTTATTATACATCATCATAAACCTCCTTACGAAGGGCTCTTATTCTTGCTGATGATGCCTAATATATCACGAAAAATTTAGCATTATGCGTGGTCTTAATTTTGGGGAGCAGTTTGGGGGCGATAGCTTCGTTATTGTAACCTTCAACACCATGAAAAATCTCATCCTTCTGGATAATTATCATTGTCCCTCTGAGCTCGAAGCACGGATCACAGAGTAGATCGATTACTCCAAGGACTATCGTTACCACGAAGCCATCGACAATGTCACTCCTAGTTACCGCTTCTTTGGAAAAGACAAGGAGATCCTGGAACAAAGACAACGGATGAAAACAGAGACCATGTATCAGAGGAGGAGAATATATCGTTTTTTTTAATAAATGACTTGATGGGACGTCTTAATTAGGAGTAATATGAAAAAATAAAATCGTCGCTTAAGGGTGTATCCGAATCATTTGACGACATACAAGGAGTTATTGAATATGCCATTTAATCCAAAATCAGCGTACACGATAGTTTCCACTGAAATCAGCATAAAAGATTTTTTCGAATATAAAGAAGATTTTGTAACTCGCCCCCCTTACCAACGAAAAGCCGTCTGGTCGAAAAAAAAGAAGCAATCCTTAATGGATAGTTTATTTCGAAGATACTATATTCCCAAATTGGTAATTCGAGAAGTCCGTTTGTCAATTGATCAAACAGTTAATGAAATAATTGATGGTCAACAACGAATAACTACAGTTCAAGAGTTTTTTGATAATAAATACCCTTTGCCTAATAGCCTTTCCGATATTGATAAAGCTCTTGATGGAGTATATTACAGTGATTTAGACACAGATATTCGCAAGTTTATTGACAAATCATTGAAATATCAGGCAGATGTAATTAAGGATATCGAGGAACCACATAACGCGAAGCACCAAATTATTGCTACTGAAATATTTTGGCGACTTCAACAAGGAGAGTCGCTTAATTACATGGAGGTAGCCCATGCTCAATTATCAAGCACGACCAGAAACTTTATTGTTAAATACTCAGATGACCAAACATTTGATTACGATAATTACAAACCCATAGACTTAAATCCTGATAAGAACCCTTTTTTCTCGTTACTCGATGTAGATAATACTCGGATGAAACATCTTCAATTCATGGCACGGTTTATTATGATTGAGCAGGGAGGATATGCTGATTTAAGTGATCGTAAAATTGAGGAATTTATTGATCAATACAAAAAAGATGATGGTATAGACGACAATTCTTTTGAAAATGAAACAGAAGCAATTGCTGTTTTGAAGAATTTAAATATTTTTTACGATATTTTTGAAGATGATCCTATGTTTGATAAAAATTCTGGAATTAAAGAATTAACAATAGAATATTTTATTATCTCAATTTATATGCTTATTCGTCACCTAAGAGAATATTATGTTCTTGATGATGAGATGAAAAAGAATGTACGAGAGTTTGTGTATCATTTTCATAAGCGATGGAAAACTTACGATGAAACAACTGATAATGACATGCTAACATTCAGCAACAGGAGGCAACAAGGCGAAAGCGACTTAGAGGTTAGGGATCGTATTTTAAGACAAATCTTTTTTGAGTATCTAAAAGAGAATGATATCGAACTTATTGAGAAAGACGAAAAAAGAGCATTCTCAGAACTTGAAAGAATAATAATTTATCGAAAGGACAAAGGACTTTGCCAAGCATGTATAAGAGAAGGGAAAACCGAAAAAGAAGCAAAAGTCAGTTGGTCAGACTATCAGGCAGACCATGTGTTACCACATAGCAAAGGTGGACAAACGATTTTGGAAAACGCAGAATTACTTTGTAGATATCACAACCAATCAAAGGGTGCTAAAGCTTGATGTATTTCACTTAACACAATATAGAGGAACAAAATACGTAACAAATAGTTATCACCTTAAAAAGAAGGTTGATTAATTAGTTTAAGATTTGCATATAGATAGTTGATACACCCCCTCCTGCCTTTGCATCCGCAGTAAGATAAGCCTCTCTTCTAAATAAAAAATAAATTCGCTGCACATACAGGAATAGTTTGACTTTTTCTTTGACTGTAAATAGGCTACGTGCCGCATTGAACTAAAATTTTAAAGGAGAAGATATATGAAGGAGAAGTTAGATCAATTTTTAGCCTACCTTAAGCATGAAAGGTATTCACTACCGGTCATCATTATTTCTTACAAAAAAGACATAAGTATGATGCTTGATTATTTCAAAGAAAGAAATATTGAGCTTGAAAACGTTGGTCATAATGACATTCGGGATTTTTTACTAACACAGCATAAAAGGAAACTCAAAAAAATTACTATTTACAAGAAAATATCATGCATTAAATCTTTCTTTAAATTTTGCAAAGAAAGGTCCTGGATTAGAAAAGACCCAGCCAAAATAATCGAATTCCCGAAATTAGATATGCCGCTCCCTTCTTTTCTTACTGAGCAGGAAGTTGAGAAATTCCTGCCTCTGCCTATACTGGAATTAAGAGATTACGCAATTCTGGAGCTTTTATACGCTACAGGAATAAGGGGGAGTGAGTTAGTGGGGATTGACATCGACGATATAAGTCTTAAAGACAAAGCAATATTAATAAGAGGAAGAAAAAAGAGGTATGTATTTTTTGGACGGAAAGCAGATAGGTGCTTAAAATATTATCTTAAAGCCAGACACTTGCTTATTGAAGAAGTGGGTGAAGAAAAAGCCCTATTCTTGAATCATGGCGGAAAACGGATTTATTTACGCGGTATTCAAAGAATTGTTGAAAGATATTGGCAGCTTTCAGGATTGGCTAAGAAGGTCACTCCTCGAACATTCAGGCACTCTTTTGCCTCTCATCTCTTGGGACGAGGGGCGAAATCGTGTTTGGTTCAAGGGCTTTTAGGACATAAAAGATTAGCATCAACTAAAAGATATACCCGTATCAACATAAAACATTTAAAAGCGGTTCACAGGAAATATCATCCTAGAGCTCTCGCACAGCCAGCAAATGAAATACAAGCATATGAAGCTATTACTTATCCGTATTGTTATAGCGACTTAGTAAGATATTGAAAAACGGGGATAAACAGGCACTGCTAACCCCAGTAGATCATACGTTCCGATCCGTATCTTCTTTGATTATCTAAGGCAAATGAAAGAATTCAAGCCGAAACGAGCTAGAATGCTAGAAATCATCCTCTACAGATGTATGCTCAGTGTGGAATTTCCCTAAATGAGCAATGTCGTTCAAGAGCACAAGTCGCCAACCATGTTTTGTGTACTGGATTATGTTAACGGCAGCAGATTCCTGGGCGATGCGTCTCCTAAATTCCGCAGAGTTGAGCTCCAGTGCGTAAGAGATAATTAGACGGCACATTGTTCTATGGCTGACTAATATCGCGTTACCATTTCTATGCTTATCTCTGACAAAATCCAAGAATTCCGCACCTCGTGCCATTGCCTCACGTCCGCTTTCTCCCCCAGGTGGCCGAAAGTTGCCTGGGTCCTTATCCCACTGGGAGAACAGTAAAGAGTCTCCCTTAATTATTTCTGAGTAGGCCTTTCCCTCCCAAGAACCGAAGGCCATTTCAATGAGCCGATGATCCTCTATTGGTTTTATGTTGAGTTCATTCCCGATAATAGTTGCGGTCTCCAAGGCCCTCCTCAACGGGCTACTGTAAATAGCTGCCGCAGGAAACGATCTCAGCCGCGATGCTACCAATCTTGCCTGAATCTGCCCCGTCTCCGAAAGGCAAACATCGCTCCTGCCGGCTAAACGCCTCTCAGCGTTCCACTCGGTCTCTCCGTGCCGAATTAGATAAAAGAACGCCATTGACCTATTATACTCGTATTTTTTCGACTCATCATGTTAAAATAACTATGGCGAATTAGCTTTCAGAGAAGGTTATGTTCATAGTTATGCATACAAATCCACTGTGTGCCGGTTTTCGTGCCTTGTTATTTATTCGTTCCAAAATTTTCTAATGAGATCTTTAATTCGTCGTGTGATTGTGCATATTCCACAACAGGAACACCCCTCTTTATCGCGTCCCAGGCTTGCACAAAACTTCTTGCACCCGCTTCAGCGCCCATGGGATGCCCATAAGCTGCCGATCCAGATACAATCATGAAATCGTGTGATTGCAATAATTTGTAATGGATTTCAAGAGACGCAGGGGATTGAGCTCCTGAGAAAGCAGGGAATGCCGCTTTGAAATTACTTAACTCACCGAGGCAGGCTCGAACATTCTGGCGATGTTCGTCTAAATTCATGATATGAAATGATCCGAATGGGGCCGGATTGAGGACTGCATCTGCTCCACACATTCTCTGAAGTTTCGCCCACACGCTAAATTGTACTCCAAAGAGCGGGTGTCTGGATGAAGCATAAAATAGTGTATTGTGTGCGAGAATAGGGAGGTGACCACGAAGCGTCATAGAAATGTCCAAACCATTTATTGCTGGTGAGATCATTACGCCGTCTGCTTTCTCCTCCATCGCAATGTTATAAAGGTCTCTAATTCTGTCTGAATCCCCTCCTATATGTGGGAAATACATTTTCTTTCGGCCAGTTTCGCTTTCAGCTTTCTTTACAGCCTGCACAGTTTTACGAACTCTGTCTCTAAATGGCGAGTATTGCGTTTCCACTAGCAATTCATCGTCCTTTACGATATGGAATCCGCCTTTTAACACGGCATATGCCGCTTCCGCGAATTGCGAGGGTGTGAGGCCAACACACGGTTTTACGGGGCCAACGAATATCGGAGAATCGTACTCCTCAAGAATCTCTCTAATTCCGCAAACTCCAAAGGCAGGACCCTGAAAATTCGTTAAAAATTTCTGAGGGAAGTCAATTTCTAAGATTTTGACTGCTGTTAATACCCCAATGTTATGAATCTCACCGATAATAGTGTTATACATCGGTGCAAGCATTCCGCCGAAGTTAACGATAGGATACGCTATCTTTGCAATGAACTGATGATAAGTTCCATGTGGTATGTGAACATAAGTAGCAAGCGAGGGACGATCTACAGAATTGATCTCTTTCACTGAACCTATTACGCCCTTCGCTGCATATTTCTTTATTAGGTTATTTTCAACAAGCGAATCCCCACTCCAATGCGATAGGCTCTGTTCTTTAGCAATGCACACCACTGCAGCTTTAGGTGTGATTGAAGTCTCAATAAGATATGTTGCGATAGCATATGTATCTTTACAGAGCGTGGGGGCTATCCAAAAGTTCTCTTCCACGATGTTATACCCAGTTTACTTGAAAACCGATGGCCAAAGAAGTGTAAATATCCAAAAGACAATCATCGTAATGTAGAGCAAATATGTTGCTTTTGTTTGGCCTAACCATTTTCTTTTCGGGCGAGACAGCCAGGCATCAAATCCAAGCTCTTCTTCCAATTTCTTAAGACGCTGCCAAAAGTGACGCCAATGATCCACCATCCTCATATCCATTATCCAAAAGGCGCTCGATGCGATGATGCCAATGAGCTTCAGTCCGAGCGCTGCCCAACATGAACGTATAGGTGTTCCAGCATACAATACAGAGATTAGCCCTGCTGTAATCGCCAGCCAGAGAGTTAGTTGAGCAAATCGCTGATTGTGGTAATGTCGTATGTTGTCGTTGAGCTGTATGTATTCTTGGATGCTGCTTCCAGACTCATTCACTTTCTGTTTCGCTCCTTGTTAGCGTGAGAGAGTGAGTGCAATTGTTTCGACATTTGCATATGGCTTTTGCTGTTAGTAGTAAGATTGATGCCTTACAAAAGAATTATAACGCAAATTCGGTAAAGAAAAAAGGAAATTTAAAAAAATTTCGGTGCTTGCTCAGGCAACTGTTGTTACTGAACCGGAGACCACGAAAACTTCTCTCCACGGATCCGAATTCTCAAAAACATGGAAAACCACCAAAAAATGATTGCCACTGCCGTGAAAATTTCCCGAAAGCTGAGCTGTTTCTTAACCAACCCGGCCTGCATCGCAGGTGTCCGTATTTCATCCCCGAATTTTAAGGCTGAATGCGGCCGAACAAAATTATAATGACACATTTGGAGAGCAAGGTTGTCATCAAGTAGATCCTTATGCCTGGAATGACAGGCCGTCCGGCGCCCCAAATAGGCACAACCCTGTCGGATAGTAAAATTAAGTCGCTCTATGAATGAGGTGTTGATTGTCGAGGAATCCTCTGATTCAAATAAGAGTTGTTCCATCTTTTGTTTGGTCCCAATGATCAATCGCCGCTCTACTTTAATGACACGATTCTTCCGGCGTTTCTTGATGACTTGTGCATACAAACAAATAGAATTCAAAAGGTTCTTAGCGGCCCACGGATATGGTTCGAAACCATCGGTTGTGAAAATTAATGGATTTACAATTCGGCAAACATCGATCACCTGATTCAGGAGTGTTTTGACGTTTCGGTAATTGCGGTTGCCCACAACCTTGGAAATCCACAACCGGGACCAGACTTCGATTGCGGCGAAAATCCACATAGGCTTCTTCTTTGTGCCAACGAAGGTTCGGATTTCATCCGCCTGAAGTTCAATTAATTCAACCCCTTTTAGTTTCTGATTGTTAAACTCACCAGCAGTTTGACACGCAAGGTATTGCCAGCGGGCAATCGTATTCCAGGAAAAGCACTTGACCCGCGAAATTGATGAAATCCCGACTCCTTCAACAGTCATTTGAACAACCTCATCGAAGACTGAGCGAGGTTTGTGGAGTCGATAGTATGGTGTTCCCTTTGTTGAACAGAAAGTCTTTTTACAGGTCTTGCAGAGATAGCGCCGCCGTCTTCCTTGTCTCGTTTTATACTTCGAATGACGGATGATATTACCTTCACCAAACTTGCTATGATCCTGACATTTTTCGTTCTGGCAGCAGCGATCTCTTACGGGCTTATACTTCATTGGGCATATTCCTAGCCATACGATTGTGCTAAACTTGTTTGGAAATGATAACTTGCTGAGCGTATTTGATCAAGTAACAACAGTTCCCTGAGGAAGCACCCAATGAATAGCAAAGTCAATAACCTGCTTGACTTCCCTTATTTTATTTAATAGTATTCCTTGCCGTAAGATCAGTTTCACTTTTCCTCTTTAAAGTAATCTTTGTGGGCCTTGTATGCTGGAAAAAACATTTGATGAGCTTGAATTAGAAACTCAGCCAAAAAGCTATTTATTCAACCTTCCTTATATAAAAGAAAGGGCAGACTTTGTTCTTATTACGTTCATCATCTTAACCAGCTCTTTCATTATAGTTGTTGCCATTAAATTCCGTATCTTTCACATGTGGGCTGAATTTCTGGGCAGCAATTTATTCCTTAGAATATCAACATACCCGTTATTGATTTCAGCTGTAATCATAGTGAGCGGTATAATTTTCCGGACAATTATTTGGCTTCGCTACAAGCCTCAGACAATAGAGTCGGAAGAGAGTATTAATTGGCCATTTGTTTCTGTGATCATGCCTGCTTTAAACGAGGAGGAGCTCATAGAGAAATCAATTGCTTCCATCTTTAACAGCAACTATCCCCAGGATAAGTTTGAAGTCATCTGTATAAATGACGGCTCTGCTGATTTAACTTTTTACTATATGATGAAAGCTAAGCAAATATATGGAGATAGACTAGAGGTCGTCAATTTCAAGGAAAATTTAGGGAAGAGAAAAGCCCTATGTGTAGGTTTGAAGAAATCAAAAGGAGAGATTATTGTTACTGTTGACACTGATAGTAAAATCGGGCGGAGTGCCATCAGAAATCTTGTTATTCCTTTGATTAAGGATGAGAGGACGGGTGCTGTTGCGGGGAGAGTTGCAGTTTTGAATGAAAAGGAGAATTTTCTTACAAGGATGCTTTCGGTCCGCTATTCAATCTCTTTTAATTTTGGCCGTGCTTATCAGAGTGTCTATGGAGCTGTTTTTTGCTGTCCGGGCGCCCTGACTGCATACAGAAGGAATGTTTTGATGAAATTCATTGATGAGTGGGTTAATCAGAAATTTCTCAAAAAACCCTGCACTTACGGCGAAGATAGGGCTCTCACAACTCAAATCCTGAAAGCAGGATATATGACAAGATTCCAGTCCAACGCCTGTGTTTATACGAAAGTGCCTACAAGACTAGCTCAGATGATCCTAATGTATCTTCGCTGGACGCGAAGTTATATTCGAGAATCCATTCTTTTTGCCAAATTCATGTTTTCAAAATACCGGACAAAAAACAGAGTTATGCCTATATTTGACTTCTTATTTTTGAATATCCTCCATCCTTTCCATATTTTTTCTTTAGGCATTATAATTTATTCTTTTTGCGTCCATCCTCTTTTTATTCTCCGGCACATTGCTTTCCTGGTTATTATTTCCTTTTTTCTCTCACTTTATTATCTCCGCACCAATAAAAACCTTTCTTTCCTGTATGGGATACCTTATGCCCTCATGACTGCTTTTTGTTTGTGGTGGATTGTCCCCTTTGCAGCTCTTTCTATGAAGAGTCAGTCATGGCTGACTCGTTAGGGAAAGAGAGGCGGAAGACTTTCAGGAGGATATCTTCAGTTTTTTTCTACGGTTTTTCATGGCGGCTGAAATTATCCCTGCCACAAATAAGAAGGAGATTCCGAAGAAAAGCCATTTTTTTATAGGGTGCGGGAAAATTACTTCATCTGCTTTTCCTGATACTATGAACCCTGCCCAGTAATAAGGATGGGATAAGGCATTAGAGTCTATCAATTCGAGCTTGGCTTTGCGTAAGGCACTCATTATTGATTCAGAGGAGCGAAGGTGAAAGTAAAATCTTTCCATAAGCTGGTAACTTGCTTGGTCATTTACAGCCCACAAGCTCATGAGGACTGAGGAGGTGCCTGCGTAGAAAAAGGCTCTATTTATACCTTCAATCCCTTCTCCTTTGATGAATTCGCCAAGGCCTGTCTGGCACGAAGAGAGAGTGACTAAGTCTGAATTAAGCTTTAAGTTATAAATT
>SDBS01004957.1_pt1 | contig 13024 bp, 11 predicted proteins | sample 2277091 | NCBI WGS metagenome assembly SDBS01 (sample SAMN10404972, study PRJNA504765) | marine sediment metagenome | isolation source: marine sediment core GS10_PC15, 163 cmbsf | place: Arctic Ocean: Southern Knipovich Ridge | collected 2010 | reverse complement strand
TAAATCAAAATTGATAATTGATAATTCTAAACTTGATGGTTTCATTGAATTTTTCAAGAAACAAGATTGTATTTCAATGTGTGATGAATGTAATTATTGTGAAAACTGGGCAGAAAAAGCAATATTTTTTGATAAGGAACAAGCTCCGAAATATGTAGAATCAATTAAAGATTACATGGATGATTTAATAACTAGTCGTGAATTCGGTATTGATTCAGCCAAACCCAAAGAGAAAAAAGAAGGTGGATTTAAATGGGATAATAGTACTGCACAAATATTTGCTGAATTGATAAAATTATCACCCCCTCAATTTCAATCAATTGCCAAAATTGTAATATCATCTCTTGCTGAAGAAAAAGCAAAAAAAAGAGATTCATCAATAGTTGAAAACAAAGATATGATTGATGCTTTTTTAGAAGGAACTCCAGAACCTTTTCAACTGGAGATGAGAGATGGGCTTAAAAAATATGGGCTCTTGAAAGAGGAATAGAATTATTGAAGTAAGAAAATTATGAATAAAAATTAGGAAGACAAGTGATTTTTTAAAAAGATTTTAAAAAAAAAAAGATGAAAAATAAAATGTTAACAAAAGAAGAATGGGAGGCGTATTTAACACGCTTCATGAAAGCCTATAATGAGCTACCTGATTTAGCACCTATGTTAGAACCAGTTGCACCTCTGGTTTTACAATATCTTATAACAGATAAACCAGAGATGAACTACTGGCAATTTATAGATAAAGACAAGATGCGATGGGGAATGGGTAAATATTCTGGATCTGATGCCCCAAAAATCCTCCATAAAACGGATTTTGCGACAATCAAGAAAGTAAATTCAGGAGAATCCGATCCTATACAAGAAACAATGGCTGGAACGTATATTGTTGAAGGTGACGTTTCAAAACTTATGTCATGTGCTCCATTACTACCACTTAACGCTAAGGCTCATGAGAAAGCTATACAATAATAAACACATTTTTTTTTTTTTTAATAAAAATTATGAAAATAATAGGATAAAAAATTGAAGCAGATAATAGAAATTTATCAAACGATAGAAGAGATTATAGTACTAAAAAATATTTCATTAGATCCCTCAATGTTAGGGACTTTTTCACAAAATTTAAATATTTCGAAAACTAAAGTTTAAATTACTTATTCAAAATCAATTCTTAAAACAAACAACATAATATATATAGATGGACAACATGGCAGGTATAATATTTGGAATAATATTTCCATTAGTATTACTGGGGCTTCTTGTAATTATTTTTATAAGCGCCTTATTAAATAGGCGCCCAGAACAAGACCTCATGAGTTTAGATGAATTTATGAAAGATTGGCTTAAAGATCACGGACAAGCTGATAAGGTAGAGGAGCAATTTGCCAAAATGAAGAAAGATCCAGCTGGAGCTCTTTATATGCCTATAACTTATAAAGGTGCGAAAATCTTTATGAGATGGGGTTTTACTCCTAATAAGGTGTCTTTTATGGGTTTAATTTTATCATTTTTCATATTTTATGGGGTGATAATGGCTGGAGAAGGTCATACACTCGACTTATTTTCTAAACAACCTTTCTATGGCTTTTGGTTTATTCCTCTTGCTTTATTAGTATTATGGACAGGAGTAGTCGATGGAATTGATGGTTCGATAGCTCGGTTATTAGATATAAAATCGAAAAGTGGTGCTTGGTTAGATAATATTATTGACAGAGTCAGTGACATATTAATGTTGGTATGTTTTATTCCGGGAAACATTGCTATCGTTCGTGGATTCGATTTTAGATGGATGGTTTGGACAAATATTTTATTAATTTTAATTTATGAATATATGAGAGCCAGACATGAAGGTTTAGGTTTGGTTGAAACAAAGCCTTTTGTTGGTGAAAGAGTAACGCGAGTAGTAATGCAGGGTACATTTTTTCTAATTTATGGTATTGCAAGTTTCGCGGTATTAATAACATATATTATTAATCCCTCTGCCACGACAATCTGGTCCACCTTGCACACGGCGGTTATAACTTGGACTATGTTCATTTATCAGATCAGTTTATTAGGTATTATGACCTTATCAGTGATTCTATTTGGACAGTTTATTTGGAAAAAACTGAAGCAAATGGATACAATTAACGGAGAATAAAATGTAAAGAGAGGTATCTTTTGAGATGAAAGTGTCAAGAGTTTTGTTATATGGTTTTGTTATATTAGTATATTTTATTCTATTACATATGTTTTTTCCTCCTTTTTTGTCATCTGGATTGAAACGAGCAATTGATAGATACTTTAACAACCCGTTAACTTACTGGTGGTTTATCTTTCCATTAATCGGCCTAATTATATTGTTGGGATTTATTATTTATTATGGAATTCATTTCCTAGCGTCATTTGGTAGTGGTTATCAAAGCAAAACACCTCACTATGCAAAAATAAGCATACTAGTTGCTTCTAAAAATGAAAAAATACTACTGGAAAGAACAATAAATTCCGTCATTAATTCAAATTATCCTAAAGAAAACATTCAGTTAATTATCATAACAAGTGGATCAACAGATGGTACAACGGAATTTTGTCAAAATTTCGCAAAAGAACATGATACGATAGATATTGAAGTTTTATCAGAGAATCTTTCTAAAAAAGGAAAACCTCCGGCTCTGAATTATGGTCTAAAATATGTTAAAAATGATATTGTTGTTCTTTATGATTCGGGTTGTATTTTAGAAATAGATACGTTAGAAAATTTAATATCACCGTTTCAAGATAAGAAAAAAAAAATTAATGCAGTTATTGGTCCTGTTTTAGTTAAGAATTGGAAGACCAATAAATTGACTAAAGGAATTTTTCTTGATTACGCTACTGTTTCTGGTGGAGGCATGTTATTTGAAACTAAAAATAGATTAGGGTCATCAGCTTATTCATATGGTAGAAATTTTGCTGTTAGTACGAAATACCTTCAGAAATATGGTTTTAACGAAGATTCTTTGACAGAAGATCTTTATCTTTGTGTGCTTTTAAATTTGGACGGAATAAAAATTCATTTTTCACCTAAAGCAAAAGTTTATGAATATGTACCAGAAACATGGGATATTTTGGTAAAACAACGCTCACGATGGCTTGCTGGATATATTTATGATATGCCACAGTTAATGGCAATGAAAAGCGAGGATAAGAATGGAAAATCAATAATCATTTCAAGAAACATGACAATGACGTTTATGGGAAATATGGATACGTGGATTCCTATTATAATTGGATTGGCAATATATTCTTTAATAATTGGAGAATATTATTCACTAAGTTGGTGTTTCTCCTGTTTATTCTTTCAATTTGGTTTTTTGTTCAATGCTGTACGAAAATATGGTGATAAACATTATAGCATTTTATTCTATTTCCTAATAAGTGGCTATATCCATCTTTATATGCTTTTACGTCAGTTTCGTCTTCCTAAAGAAATGAGTTGGGAAAAAACCCCTATGTTATTAGAAAAGGAAGAAGCTGAAATAAAAGCATTATCTGCTACATAACTTTAATATAAAAAGAAGTAAAATTTTAATGAAAATTTCTCTTATCAATCCCACACATTCAAAATGCATTATAATATCTAAAAATCACGTTTGTTATTTTGTAATGGAGTGTACCAGAATTAAAAAGATGAATTAAACTAATAGAATTTAATAGTTAAGATTATTCGTGAAGAAAATTGAAACTAATAGTCGTAGCCCCAAAAGTTGGAACCAATATTTCCGATATTTCCGATAAATTGAATGGCACCTGATATAAAACTAATTACTATTCCTATTGTGTTGGTGATAATCCCAAAGATCGCAAGCACGCTTCCAATTTTCTCAACAGTATTTTCTGGTTCTGATTCTCCTGCTCTCTTGCTACTTACTCTTGATAAAATTCCAAAAATTAATCCGGTTATGCCTAATGCTGTGCCTATTATCAATCTTGGTACAAAACCTAAACCAAACCCTGATATCCTTGAAAACATCATACCACCAGTATTAATAGCCATACCGATTAGTGCTAAAACATTAGATAATACTGCGAAGACTAAACACTTTATTGAATAAGGCCCTGGGCTTCCTTTTTCTTTTTTCACTGACTTTGGCTGGTAAATTGGAACAGAGGTGGATTCTGGAGGAAATTGTGATGTACCTGTTGATTCCTGAATAGATCTTTCAGTTCTTAATTGAGGAGGTTCTAAAGGAGCTCCAAGCTCACTTCCGCATTTACTGCAAAACGATTGATTTGATTCTGCTAATTTTTCACCACAACTTGGACAAAACATGATTTATTTTCCAAACAAATTTCTTTAAATAATTTATAATGGATTATTTAATATTATTAAAACCCTAATATTAAAATATTATTATTTTTAAAAAATAGCGCCAAAAAAAGAGAAATAACAATCCTTGTTTCTTTTTTGCTTTCCCAGATTCCCATTTTATCATTTCTTGGATCTCTTTTCCTTTATTTCTCAAATTACTTAAACTTTCTATTTTAATCATTTAATAAAGAAATTTTTATCTTTTTTCTTCTAAAATAAAAAATTATTTAGTTTTTTATCATCAATTAGCTTTTCATGAATTTTCTTATACTCTTGTTATTTTTTTGTAAAGCATAATATATATAACAAACTGGACCCATCTACACTTTTTTACTTCTAGAATTTAATTAATTCTGTTTTGATCATAATTTAAACTGACAGTTTACTATTATGTAATTATATATACCAGAATTAAAAAAAAATGAATATAGCTAAATAGATTTTAATCATTTGGATAATTAGAAAAAAAAATAAAATTAATAGTAGGAGTTCCAGGGGTTGAAGGAATCATTTAGGAAAAATCTGATGGGGGCAATTATAAGAGCAACTGCTATTAATATTGCGTTACTGATAATCCCAAAGATCGCAAACACGCTTCCAATTTTCTCAAGAGTATTTACAGATTCCAATTCTCTTGCTTTACTACTATTTACTCTTGATAGAATTCCAAAAATTAATCCAGTTATATTTAATGCTATGGCTACTATCAATCCTGGTACAAAACCGAAACCATTTAGTACATTACCAATCCCGGGCATCATTGAAAGCATCATACTACCACTACCAACACTCAAACCAGCTATTGCTAACCCAATAGATACTAGTGCGAAGCCAAAGCATTTTTTTGAATATGGACCTGGTCGTCCTTCTTTTCTCGCAGACTTTTGCTGGCTTATTGGAAGATAGATAGATTCCAATGTTGAATTTGATGTATTAATTGATATTTTCTCGGGTATTTTTGTTCTTATTTCAGGAATTTCTAAAGTTGCTTCAATTTTACTTCCGCATTTCATACAAAACAATTGATTTGACTCTATAAATTCTGAACCACAATTTGGGCAAAACATGATTTATTTTCCAAACACTATAAGTTATTTTAATATTCAAATTATATTATTTAATTTAGTATTAGAAAATGGAAATTAATAAAGATCTGTAGTCCAATTTTTAAAAAAAAATTTAATATTTTAATCTTATATTTCATTTATTAATTTTAAGATTGATTTTCCTTAGTGTATAAAATTAGATTATCTTTTATTAATAATTAATAACGATATTGATATAGGATTAATTGGATATTAAGGTTAAATTAAAAAAAATGTAGAAGTTAGAAAAAGAATTGAATATTGGTTCAAAATGTATTGACAATGAAAAAAATAAAGGCGAAAAACCCAGATTCATATGATGTTCCATTGTTGGGATATGTTGGATATTTTACAACAAAATTTTTTAACTCGTTTAAACCGCTATCATTATTACTTGATAGATTGGAAACAAGTGTGTTAAGCAATGATATAGATAAACTAATTATCGACAGACCAATTTACATTATAGGTGTTGCTCGTGCAGGAACAACAATCATCTTAGAGATGTTAAGTAAACATCCAGATTTAGCATCACACAAATATAAGCACATACCGATGCCATATCTCCCTAATTGGTTTAGCCGTATTGCAAAAAAAACTAAAATTTACACAAAACCTATTGAAAGACTCCATAAAGATGGAATAATCGTTACGCGTGAGAGCCCTGAAGTAATTGAAGAGGCATTTTGGCAACAATTCTTTGATAATTTACATAACGAAAACACTTCAAATATTATTAATGGGAGCGTTTCCAATCCCAAATTTGAGAAATTTTATCGAAACCACATACGAAAGCTTATGATAAATCAAAATTGTTCTAGGTATTTAGCTAAAAATAATTATAACATTACAAGATCAGAATATCTACTTCGACTTTTTCCAAGTTCTAAAATATTGCTTATCATTCGCAATCCAGTTAATCATATTGCTTCGCTGATTAAACAAACAAAACTTTATATAAAGATGGAACAAAAAAATCCCATTTTAAGTGATTGGTTAAGAATTATTGGGCATCATGAATTCGGGCATCGTCAAGTTTGCATAAATGTGGGTAACTCAGGACTCATTCGTAAAATTCGCAAATTATGGAGAAACAAAAAAACATATGTAAAAGGTTGGGCATATTATTGGTCTTCGATATACGATTTCTTCGCTGATCATCTTGATAAAAACAAGAAGCTTAAAAAAGCAACCCTCATTGTCAGATATAACGATTTATGTGATAAGCCAGCAATTATAATAGATAAAATACTCGAACATACAGAACTGTCTACACATAAATTTGAGAAACTTAAAAAATATTACATTAACAATTTACATAAACCTTCTTACTACACTCCGAATTTCTCAAATCAAGACCTTAAATACATTTCAGATATCACAAAATCGACGGTTGCTCGATTTGGACTGAAAGATACAAATCCTTAATAAACGAGTTTATATTAACACAATCAATTAACAATTAGGATTAAGTTATTGTAGACAAAGAAGAAATAATTTTTAGTGTCAATTATATATTAGACTAGTTATTATTAGGGATTATTTTTTATTTTATGCAAATTTATTAAATTTTAATACCATGAAAATATGTTTTATCAATCCCGCACCTCGTTCATATATCGTTGAAAGAGGAAATGAGACTACTGGAGCTTATCCACCCTTAGGAATTCTTTATATCATTGGATATTTAAAAAGAGAAGGATATGATTGTGTTCTTATCGATCAACATGCAACAAAAATTCCAACAATCCAAGTTCTTGAAAAAGTAAAAAAAATAGATCCTGATATTATAGGATTTAACACATTGACGAATATAAATATGGGCTTACGGGCTACTTTTATAGCTAAAATCATAAAGAAATGGAACCCAAATGTAAAAATTGTTTTTGGTAATTGTCATGCAACCTTTAACCATGATAGAATATTAAAGAAGTATCCATTTGTAGACATCTGTGTTAGAGGGGAGGGAGAAATAACATTTCATGAATTAGTAAGCGCATTAGAAAAGAATAGAGATTTAAAAAATGTCTTAGGCATTACTTATCGTGAAAATGGAAGAATCTGTATTAATCTGGATCGTCCATTAATTAAAAATCTTGACGAATTGCCATTTCCTGATAGAGATGTTATTAAAGATATCGAATATCGGCAAAATTACGGAGGATTTAATGCTGATTACGGCAAATTTACTACTATTCAATCAAGCAGGGGCTGTACATTTAATTGTACTTTTTGTTGCCAAGGTAAATTATCTAAACGTACATGGAGAGCAAGGTCAATTTCTCACGTTTTGGATGAGCTAGAGCTGCTTAATAGTAAAGGTTACACAAATCTATATTGGGTTGATGGTAATTTTACCAACAATCCCAATAGAGCACTCAAATTATTTCGAGAAATTCAAAAAAATAATTTTGATTTTATATGGGTTTGCGATCAGCGAGTAGATCTTGTAAATAATTTATTACTTTATGAAATGCGAAAAACTGGATGCCGGACAATTTCTTTCGGCATAGAAAGCGCAAACCAAAGAATACTCAATTACTTTAATAAAGGATTTACCCCACAAATTGCGATTAATGCAGTCAGAAAGGCTAAAAAAATTGGAATTGATTTTATTTTAGGAACGTTTCTTATAGGAGCAACAACTGAAACTTTAGAAGAAAATAAAAAAACATTATTGCTAGCCCAAAAAATGGACATTGATTTTCCACAATTTCATATTTTTGGTACCTTTCCCGGAACAGAAATCTGGGATATTTTAGTTCGTGAAAAAAAAATTGATCCTGATAAATATTGGGAAAATGGCGTTAAAGTATTAGTCCCCCCTCTTGAAATTGTAGAAGAAGAAATGAGAAAAGCGTATATAGAATTTATTAAGAGACCAAAATACATTCTTAACCAAACTTTCCGCACTCTAAAAAGTATTCATAGATGGAGGATTATGCTATCAAATCTGAAAACATTTTCTAATTACAAAAACATCAAAAAATTCTATGAATTTAGCACTAAAACATGGACTCATGGAATTAATCAATAACTACAAATCCCTATTTTACTTAACTCTGATTTATTCTTCATTATTTTTTTTTATAGGTAAATAAAGTACAACTAACTAATATCATAAAAAACACATTCCTGATAATAGTATTACCATTATTCTCAATTTTTCTTCTCCTGAACAATTAAAACAGTTCTTAAATAATGAAGAATATCAGAAAATTTATGGCAAACTTGATACATTCGCGATGCAAAAAGGAGCAAAAGTAGAACATTTCACCAATCCTTAATCTGTATTTAAAGGAAAAAAATGTATCTCTGAGATTTTTTGAGCAAAGATATATAAGGGAGTACCATCTATATTTTTACTAAAAATGAACGTAAGCGATATTGAACATGCGAAAAAGAAAAAAAAAAATAAAAACAAAAACCGAAGACAACAAGAATAAAGAGAAAAAAAAACAGGATTATTTAGATATAATATGGTGTCTTTACGCACTTGGATTTAACAAAAGATTTCCATAATTATTCTATACCAATTTTTTTAATTGACCAATATTCCAATTCTCAAGATAGAATAATTTATGACAAGCATGTGCCTTATTCAATTTCAAATTTAATTATTTCTCAGAATTTTTACGACAAAGATATCAACATAATAGAGTCAATTCTCAATGATTTGAACCCCACTTCGGCTCAGCTTTCATACTTATCAAACTCAGAACAAAAACTTTTTTACAGCACAATTAACGAAATTTTGAAGGGATATACAGGCACTAATGCGGAGATCAATGAGTATAAAAATCTTTTAGAAGAAATCTTGGAAGATCCTAATCCTGATAAAGATAATAAATTCCAAGATATTAGTTCAAACAAATATACTATAGAAGAGTTTAAAGCTTCAAAATTGATAGACAGATTTCTATTAGATTTCTTCGGTTATAGATTTGCCGCAATGCTTAAAATGGGAGTATTTTTCTTTTCAAAGGATAGTGAGAGTGAAGTAGTCAGCTTTCAACCATTACTTTTTCCACGCAGACTTTTTATAGAAAATTTAAACAAAAGGAGGATAAGATCAATATCTACTGCAGATAAATCCGCGATTTACAGACTCAAAAACCCAACGGGGGAACTTCAAAGAATTGTTGCTTCATTTATTGTTTTTGGTCATCTAACTAGATTTGATATAATAGGTGAAGAATCTCAGAGCATATATATGTACGGAGTAGATTCATTTCTGTCAGATTTAACTACTAATGTATTTAATAAACCAAGTAATCTCAAATGGTATTATGTGGATTATGGTAAATTAACTGGAACATTTATAGCTCGATATGAAAGCTTCCTTTTGCCAGATGCTACGATTAGAAAAAATATAGATGGTAAGACTGCAATGATGAATGGATTTGCTAAATTATATAAAACTCGTTTTACCCCAACAGTAGTTCAAAATATTGGATTGCAAAGCGGAGTAACGATTTTTCAGAATAACCCAGATATTATTAGTAAAAGTAGTTTTAATTATGCCATACTTGACACCTTTCAACAAGTAGTCAATCCTGCATCTGAAGTAATGGACCCTACAAACGCTTTCCGTAGAGTTTATAGAGGAGATTTAGATTATAGTTCTTTTCGAATCGGTCCTATAAGTATGGAAACGGCAGGATGGTTCCCACTTTGGAGACAAGATAGGTCGCTTTCGCCAAATCTAAGAATATACAGACCTCAAGATCTGGGACTAGTAAATCTAGACAGCACGACTATGACTCAATTTTTCGAAAACGACTTCTACACAATTCAGCCATCATTATATTACACATATCTGAATATTAAAGCTTTCAATCAGAGAGATTTAAGCGTTCAGGAATTATTGAATAATGAGTTTATTGAAAAGATTGATCATTTACGTCATAACCTTTATGAAAGCATCGAAACCAAATACGATAATGGTCAACAGCTCACCGTAACGTTCCATCAAGACACATCGAACGGAATTTACGATAACGGAGTTGATGCAAGCGGAGTTGAACACAGCTCCTTGTTAAGTAATGTTATTCCATTAAATATAAGAGCCAAATTCCCTGAATTATTTGATGGAGATGGAGAATTTAATTCTCTCTCCATTACAATTCAAAAAGAAGCGGGCATAATATCAAATATTGAAGAATTTCAAATATTTATCACTAGTTTGACCTTTTATTTAGTTATGTTCAATTCAATAGCTCTAATTCAAGATGGGAGCGGAAGTATCGGTATGATTGCTTCACAAAGGGAGTTATTTAGCTCAGACTACATTTTCCAACTCGATGATGTTGAATTAAGTCCGATTGGTCAGCAAATTTTGTCTACATATCAAGCAGGATGGAATGTAAATAATGAGGGTAATATTGTATGGAATTATGGAGATTGTTGGCCAATAAATCTTTTTAGTGACGCAAGAAGGTTGATGGATTGGTTTAGTACGCATTTCTTAAGAGGCGCTAGAATTAAAGAATTATCCTAATTTTTTTTTAATTTATTCTAATTTCTTTTACATTTTCCATTTTTTTTAATATTTCAGAGTATTCACTAAATGGATTTTTTCTTAAATTTAGAAATTTAAGTGAAGTAAGTTCCGTAAGGCAATTAGGAAGTTCTTCTAGTAAATTATTACTCAATGATAAATATTCAAGATTTTTTAACTTACAAATCGAATTGGGAAGTTTTTTTAAAGAATTTCCTGAGAGCATAAGCTGTTTTAATTTTATTAAATTCCCAATATTGTTTGGGAGTTTTTTAATTTTATTTCCATCAATCCAAGCTATTTCAAGATTTTTTAAATTACAAAAGGAGTCAGGAAGTTCTTCTATTTGATTATTAGTTAACCAAAGTTCTTTAAGATTGCTTAGCTTATCAATGTCTTGCGGAAGTTCTTTTAATCCATTTTTACTAAGACTTAGAACTTCTAGTGATTTTAATTTTACAATTGATTTGTGAAATTCTTGCATTCCCAAATTTCGAAAATTAAACTCAATAATCTGCCTATTTTTAATTTTTAGATATCCATGATCAATCATATCTAATAATAAATTATAAGGGCCACCAGTTATCAAGGGCTTTTTAAGACAGATTTTCTCAGATATTTCTAATGATGCTGTAAAATAATCATCATTGAGCATTAGCTGTAATTGCTCGTCAATCGTAAAATAGTCAAGAAATTGCTCTACAAGAAGGAATCCTCTTGTCGCATCTGTCCCGTTTTCATATCTTTTTATTATTTCTCGTTTGAACACTTTCTTAGCTAATGGATCTCCCACTTCAGTTAATTTTCTCAGAAGAGGAAATGCTAAATTGCTATGGATTAGACGTGTGTCATAATCATGCTCATACCAAACTTGTAAGTTAGAGCAGTGCCCCCAAAATTCCACTTCAATAGGAATTTCGAACTCGTATGCTTTATCAGGATATTCTAGTGATGTATTTAACTTTTCTGCGGCCTCATCAATAGAATCAATTTCATCGAAAGTACTCATTTCATCAACGTCGATATTTAGCAGAAGAAATACACATTGTTTAAATATTTGACCTTTTACATAAATTATGATCTGCTCATCTTCGAGGTGTAGTGATAAAAACTCATTAACTTTAAATTCCCGCATGTTTACAATATTAAGATTTTTCACTATGAAACAATTTGTCTATATATAAATAAAATTCAATTACATATATAAATAGAACGACTCAATCAGTTTAATTATAAATCTAAAAAAGGATAACCAAATCCAGTATTATTCAATATTCCATTCAATAAACGATTATTCCTTTTTTCAGTATGATAAATTTTTTTATTATGAACGATTCAAAATTAACAAGACAGGAGAAAAAATATATGAAAATCCCAAATAAAAAAAATCAAACATTTAATGTTAGCTTTTAATTAAAAAAAAAAAATTTATTTAAATCCATGTTATTAGTGATGAACAACCAATACCTTCACTTTGTTTAATCCTTCCTAAAATCTTAAATGTGGCTCCTTCATCACTGCATTCGGGGCACTGATTTTTAGATACCAATTCTACATGATCATCTACAATTACTCCATGCTTTACAGACGCGCTACTTCCAAATGGCGTTAAAATTTCTAAAAAGCCTCTATCTCCTTCTTTTTTCAATGGTTCTAGGTTCTCAATATCCCGTATTATTATTCTAGAATAATTGGGGCAATGAAACACAAAATCTTTATGTTTATCGGACCAATGGCTACCAAAAACGATTGGACATTCTGTGAATCCATATATATCAATTACTCTTTTCCTCTCAGTTCCAAATAATTCAGCTATATTTGACACAAATTCTAATTTATCAATAGGATCATATTTTAGCTGACTTTTGTGACCATCCCAACCACCACCACCCACCACAACATCAAAGTCTGTTCCTAAATTGTATGCTATATTATTATCTCTCATGAAATCCATGAATTTATTTATTAAGTGATTACTCCCACCTATCGCGATATAATTTCTTTTATTTTCTGGCTTTTTTAAATTTTTATTTATATATTTCATAAGATAACTTTGATCAACAGAGAAGTCCCCTATCACACTTTTTTTAGCTATAGTCCCTTTTATTGCTT
>SDBS01004956.1_pt1 | contig 13025 bp, 11 predicted proteins | sample 2277091 | NCBI WGS metagenome assembly SDBS01 (sample SAMN10404972, study PRJNA504765) | marine sediment metagenome | isolation source: marine sediment core GS10_PC15, 163 cmbsf | place: Arctic Ocean: Southern Knipovich Ridge | collected 2010 | reverse complement strand
TGGAAACCGGCTATCTGACCATGGCCTGGCCCAAGGAATATGGCGGCCAGGACGCGCCCATAACCGAGCAGCTTCTTTTTAACGAGTCTTATTCCTATTACGGCGGTTCGGGGATCGACGGCTTGGGTGTGAAAATGTTCGCGCCCTCGGTCATGCTGCACGCCACGGAAGAGCAGAAGCAGCGGCTGCTGCCGCCGATCGCCAAGGGTGAAGTGCAGTACTGCCAGGGCTGGAGCGAACCGAACGCCGGGTCGGACCTGGCCTCGCTAGTTACTACAGCTATCAGGGAGGGTGACCATTATGTGATCAACGGCCAGAAGACATGGACCACGGCGGCGCATCGGGCCGACCGCATATTTCTCCTGGTCCGAACCGACCCCACCCAGAGGCGCAGCGGAGGTCTTTCGGTCTTCAGCGTGGACATGAATCTGCCCGGTATCGAGGTCAGGCCGATTAAATACATGAGCGGCAATCATCACTATAACGAGGTTTTCTTCACCGACGTAAAAGTTCCGGTCGAGGAAAGGGTCGGCGCTGAAAACGAGGGCTGGAAGCAGAGCCGGGACACCATGAACTTTGAGCGATCCGGGGCCGGGGTTTACGCCGCATACCGGCGCATGCTTGAAGGGCTTATGGAGTACGTTAAAACGACCAAACGTGACGGCCGGTACCTTTCGGAAGATCCTCTGGTCCGGCAGAAACTGGGCCGAATTTATACGGACATAGAGGCCGGACGGTCCATGTCTTACAAGATCGCCTGGCTCCAGGAGAAGGGCAAGATGGTGTTCAGCCCAGCCGTGGCTTCGGAATCCAAGGTCCATACCTCAGAACTAAGGCAGAAAATTGCGAACCTGTCTATTGAAATTTTCGGCCTGTACGGACAGTTGGGGCAATCGAAATGGGCCCCGATGAACGGTTCCATGCTTAGTTCGTATTATATGAGTATCGGGGAAAACATTGCCTCTGGGTCGAACGAGATTCAGCGGAACATTATAGCCTGGGTTGGCGCCGAACTGCCAAGGTTTAAATAAGGGAGGATTAAGGATGGATCTGGATTTTAATTCTGAACAGAAGATGCTAAGAGACTCGGCGGCCAGATTCCTGGCCAATGAATGTCCATACGATCACGTGAAAGAGATTGAGGAGTCCGAGGAGGGATACGACCCTGACCTTTGGCGGCAGGTGGCCGAACTGGGCTGGACCGGCTTATTGTTCCCCGAAAAATACGGAGGGTACGAAGGCCAGTTCCTTGACCTGGTAATCATCGAGGAAGAGATCGGCAAGGCGGTCTTCCCCAGCCCGTTTTTTACCACAGTGATTCAATGCGGTTTGGCCATACTTGAAGGCGGGACCGAAGAACAAAAAGAAGACCTCCTGGCCCAAATATCGGAAGGAAGTCTTATAATGGCTCTGGCGCAGTATGAGGAGGACGCGAGTTTCAACCCGGCCGCGCTCACTATGAAGGCTGAGCCTCAGGGCGACGATTATACGCTGAACGGAACCAAGATGTTCGTGGTGGACGCCAATATTGCCGATAAGCTTCTGGTCGCGGCCCAGGCCGGAGATAAGGGCTTGAGCCTTTTCGTGGTTGATGCGAAGGAACCGGGCCTGACCATTACCAAAATGCCCACCATTGGCATGGACAATACCTGCGAGGTGAATTTTAAAGATGTGAAGGCGTCACTCCTGGGCGAGCCAGGCACTGGTGTGGCGGTGCTCGAAAAGACGGCCGCCAAGGCCATGGTGGCCAAGGCCGCGGAAATGGTCGGCGGGGCCAGAGTCTGTATAGACATGACCGCCGCCTACGCCAAGGAGCGGGAGCAGTACGGAAAGCCCATCGGCGGATACCAGGCTATCCAGCATTACATGGCCAATATGCTCATAGCTTACGATACGTGTTCTAATTATCTCTACCGTGTGGCCTGCATGATGGACGAAGGCCAGGATTTCGAGACCGACGCTTTCGCTCTCAAGGCCTGCGCCAACGAGGCTTTTGATTTTATTGCCGAGAGATCGGTTCAGATACACGGCGGCATAGGCACCACCCGGGAGGCTAACATCGGCCTGTTCTACCGCCGGGCCAAGACCTATGAATCGCTGCTGGGCACGTCTGAGTACCAGTATGAAAAAATCGCGGATAAAATTCTGACCGAGGGGTTTTCTAACTAGAGACTGAATTCTTTAAAAGGAACCGAACACGACGCAGGGGCAGGGTTGAAACCTGCCCCTGCGATTTAGCTGCACGGCTAATAATGGATTTCCTGAAACAGTTTGAATCGGTCCCATTCGAGCCAATATTTCACCGAAATCTTGTCCAATTCCTCGAAGTATCTAGCAGATTGAAATCCGTACGCTTTGGAGAGATCCTTGATCACCTTTCCTATCTGTGCTTTCACTTCCGACTTCACCCGCAAAAGTATTTTCGCGTTCTTGTACACAAACATGGCCTCCGGCTGGCCCAGGTCATTCGCCTCCCAGGCGGAAGAATTCCGAAAGACCGGCGATCGCAGCCTGATCTGGGAGGGACATTTCGCTGATATTGAGGGAGAGTATTACCAGATGGAAAAGCTGACCAACCTGGATAAGCTGCCGCCCTATGGCTTCATGTCCTATTGCTTTCCCATCAAGATTTTAAAGGCGGGCGCAGCCTGGGTTAGGCCCGTGGCTATTATCGAGGAATAGGGATCACCCCTGAACGGATAGGCTACAAATATCTCAGGTAGTTATAATCGGGGTTTGAAAGGAAAATACTACCTTTCCATGCACGTATCATTCGTCCCACTGATCTATAGCTGGAGTGAAATTTACTCCCATAAAGCGCTATAGCCGTCGAGTTGGCTTATGCTCTTTTTAATCACTGTTAGTTTACCGATTTTTATCTTATTAATTTTAGTCAAATTTAGGTCAGTATTTACCCCCATGATCTTTCTTAACCTTATCCCGGTCGATTTCTCCATCTTGATTTTTTGGCAGAGCATCAACGAAAACTACATCTTTCGGTTTTTTATATCGTGCGATTTTTGAAGCGACAAAATCAATGATTTCAAGAGGATCTAACGATTTACCTGATTCCAGAACACACACGGCTTTGATCGCTTCTCCCCACTTATCATCCGGCACACCAATCACGCAAACTTCTGATACTGCTTCATGTTCCAGGATCACTTTCTCCACCTCGGCTGGATATACATTTTCCCCACCAGGTTTGATGAGTTCCTTTTCCGCTTTTCTTTTAACGTACCAAAGGTATCCATCTTCATCAAAGCGCCCGATGTCTCCAGTATGATGCCAGCCATTTCTGAAGGTGTAAGCGGTGTCTTCCTCTAAACCCCAGTATCCTAGAAAAACGGTTTCAGAGCGGACACAGATCTCACCCGGGCTCCCTACTTGGACTTCATTGTCGAAATCATCAAAAAGCGTTACCCTGGCCATGGGAGACGGTTTCCCCGCGCTTCCTGGTCTTTCAGCCATGAGGCCACCAGTAACTCCAAGAGCTTCTGTCTGAGCGAAACCTGTCCAGAATTTGGTTTTGGGCGCTATCTCGATGAAGGTCTGGATGGTATCCGGATGATCGAGTCCCCCGACGGCGCGAAGGCTTGAAATGTCATAAGTACCAGCCTGGTATTCCTCAACAATCATTTTTAACATAGGCGGAAATTGAATAAAATGGGTGACTTTTTCCTGATCTATTGACTTAAGCGCGAGCGCCGGATCAAAACGGGAAAGAATAACATTCTTTCCACCGGCGTGCATGGTGGCCATAGATAGAGAAAGCCCTGCGATATGAAAAAGGGGCAATGCGCAAAGATGGCTGCCATCAGTATCCAAACTAAATTGAAACATGTAGTTCAGATTGCCGGCAATGATATTCTTTTGACTCAACAGCGCGCCACGTGGGCGCCCGGCCACAGCCGCTGTATGAATAATCACATAACCGACGTCAGAGGAAAAATCCCAATGGTCATGATCATCAATTCTGGCATATAATTCTTTAAAATGAAGGAAGTCTTCTAGTTTGGCGCCGCCGCCAATCATATAGCATTTTTCAATAGATTTTACATTTCGAATCGCTTGAGCAGCAGTTTCCTGGGAGGCAGAACCGGCGAAAATAATTTTCGGAGCACCGTCATTCAATACGTATTCTACCTCTTCCTGTTGGAAGCGCCAGTTTACAGGGAGTATGATAGCGCCTATTTTGGCAGCAGCGCCAAAAAGAATCATGTATTCATCATTGTTGTCAGCCAAAACACCTAGCCGATCTCCAAGGCCGATTCCCGCTTTTATCAGTCCAGCCGCTAATAAGTCACACTTTTCCTTATATTCACTGTGGCTTAGTCGGATATCATTAAATACAATAGATTCCGAGTCTGGAAAGAGTTGGGCATTGCGGCAGATAAAATCGTAAATCGTGAAATCAGATACTCCCATGTGAATAAATCTCCTACTACTTAGTTAGATATTATTCTGAGATATATGGTAGGGGCCATATCTTGAAATAACTCCGAATCCTGATCCATATCCCGACCAGACCTGCTGGTTCAAAGATTATAAATAAAACAATAAGACCTCCAAATACCAACTCTTTCATCGGTCCAAGGAGTATAGTGATATTGGGATCATAGACCTGTGCTAAAAAGCTCACGATATGGTCCAGTATTACAGGTATAAGCGTGATAAAAATAACACCAAAGACAGTGCCGATAAGTAAACCTACCCCTCCAATTAAAACCATGGCCAGCAAGATGATTGAGTTATAAAAAACGTAATCTTCCGGAATTGCTGTTCTAAGAAATGAAGCGTAAAGAGAACCAGCCACACCGGCATAAAAAGCGCTAATGGCAAACGATAGTAGTTTATATCGGAAAATCGGAATACCTATTATTTCCGCCGAGACATCATTGTCACGAATCGCAACAAAGGCACGGCCTATCTTTGAGCGAGTTATATTCTTTGCTCCCCACATCAAGAAAATAGTTAAGGTAAAAAGAAAAATAAAAAAGGCGCTATTGTTTTCCAGAGAGATGGAAAAAACGTGAGGTGTCGGCAGCTCAATTCCTCTGATACCACGAGTCAAGCTATCCCAATGCACTATCATATATTCGATTACAATCTGGAAGGCCAGAGTGGCAACCATCAGATAAAACCCTTTTATACGTAGCGAGGGAATACCCACTATGACTCCAAACAGAGCCGCAACCAGTCCGGCAAAGAGGATAGAGAGGATAAAGGGACAGCCGAATTCAGTTATAAGGAGCGCGGAGGTATAGGCCCCTACGCCCATAAAAGCAGCCTGACCCAAGGAAAGGAGACCGGTAAAACCAACTAACAGATTCAGCCCAATAGCCGCCACAAGATTGACCAGGATTAAATTCAGGATGAAATAATGATATTCATTAGCGCCAATACCAAATGCTGAACCTAGTACAGTTAGACAAGATAGGAATAGAAAGACTCCGAACCAGACCCTTTTAAACAGAGTGCGAAAGATCCGTTCGTCTTCCCGATAATTAATTACGGCGGTTGATGAAAAAAAGGAATTATAAAATTCCGAAAACGATTGCACTAAAACACCCCCTCAATAGCAACAGTCCCGCTAAGTCTTGAGACCCGGCCGTCTTCATATTGGATTTCGATATCCAGTTGATGCTCAGTCTGAGATTCATATAGATCAGCGATGAGTGCTTTGTATCTTTCATTAACGAAGGCGCGCCTGATTTTTCTCGTCCTTGTCAATTCTCCATCATCAGGATGAAGCTCCTTAAGCAGTATAACAAAACATTTTACCCTTATATTTTCTGGAAATCGTTCGCACAGCTTTTTTAGTTCACTCTTTATAAGTTCATACACTTCCGCCCTTTGAGACAAATCCTGAAAAGTAGTATATGAGATTCCTCTCTTTTTAGCCCAGTTTCCCACATTCTCCAGATCAATACTCACGATAGCTGTGACAAATGGTCTATCCGCTCCACAGATCAAAGCTTCATAGATATAAGGGCTGAATTTAAGCCTGGTCTCAATATCCTGAGGGGCGAATCTTGTGCCGTCCTCGAGATTCATTATGTCCTTAAAGCGGTCGAATACATACAGGTGTCCATCCTGGTCGAAATAACCGGCGTCGCCAGTCCGCAGAAAACCATCTTCGGTAAAACCTTCTTTAGTGGCATCTTCTTTTTTATAATATCCTTGGTGAATATTGTCTCCCCGCACAAGGATCTCGCCGTCATCGGAAAGCTTAACCTCTACATTTGGAATCGGCACTCCCACTGTTTCGGGTCTTACGTCGTCCGCCCAGTGAGTAGTGGCGATCCCCGCGCATTCTGTTTGACCGTAAACCTGACGAAGATCGATTCCCAGGGATTTGAAATATTTAAATACCTCGGGTGAAATTGCCCCTCCGCCGGTAACAGCTATTTTCACTCGCCCAAGACCAGTTTGATTTTTCAAGGATCGTAGCACAAGAAAATTTAACAGATGATATTGGACCCGATGCCATAATCCAACTTTTTCGTTGCTGAAACCTGCTTCCGTATATTTTAAAGCACTCTCGATTGCTCGGCTGTAAAAGTACCGCTTGAAAAAATCTGCGTTATCCATGGCGGCTTGAATAGTAGAGATGAGAAACTCCCAGGTTGCCGGCGTCCCACCGAAATAGAATGGCTGAAGTTCGATTAAATCCCTGCGGAGTGTTTCGGTCTCCTCCGGGAAATTGTAACGGGCGCCGACCATCAGAAATCGCGTGACGGTATATAGTTGTTCGCCAATCCAGGCCAAAGGAGCGATAGAAAGTAGATCATCACCCTTTTCCATGCTTACCATCTGCCCGTAGTCTGTGGCAGCCCGGATAAGGTTTTTATGGCTCAGCATGGATAGTTTTGGCTGTGCGGTTGTTCCGGAAGTAGTCAATAACATTGCAGGTTGAGAAGGATCTGTTTTATCGGCCATTTTGACAAGAGTGTCTCCTGTAGCAGCTTCTTCATCCGTCCCGATTTTGATCACTGTTTCAAATTTTACCAGAAAGGGATATTCTTCATAGTAATGACTCATACCCCGCGAGTCCCAGACAATAACCTTATCCACTTGATCTTTGATCTCCTCCCAAACGGACAGTATCTTGTCCACCTGCTCCTGATCACGGAGCACCAAGAATTTGGCGTCGGATGCGGAGATCAGATATAACACCTCCGCGGGTAGACTGTCCGGGTAAGCTCCAAGAGGCAGGCCCCCAGCTGCTATACATCCGAACTCGGCGATTATCCATTCGGGTTTGTTGTCCCCTATTATGGCCAGCTTGTCACCAGCTTGAAAGCCAAAAGCCCTTATGCCTAAAGCAAACCGTTGTACATTCTCTTGAAATTCACGCCAGGTCATGGGGCTCCAAATACCAAAACGCTTCTCGCGCATTGCGATTTCGTCCGGCATTTTATTAGCGTTTTCAGCGATGAGGCCAATTAAGGTATCTTCAAGCAAATTCACACCTCCTTAATATACACACGACTGAGAGCTGCGCGACTAAGGTAAAAACTGAAATAAGAATGCATATTATTTTATTAAGTATTTTAATTGGATTCTTACTGCCTTCCTAGATATGCCTCAATAACGTCTGGGTTTTTTTGAACATCCATCGGGGACCCTTCGGCAATCTTAACACCGAAATTCAAAACACAGATATGATCCGAGAGGTCCATTACCGGGGCGAGATCATGTTCAATCCACACGATAGTCACTCCCAGATCCCTCTGAACGTCTAGAATATAACTGGCCAGATCCTCTTTTTCCTCTATAGCCATACCGGCCATGATTTCGTCTAAAATAAGAAGCTTCGGTCTCATGGCTAAAGCTCTGGCCATATCCACTCGCTTTCGCACGCCAAACGGTAATGTTCCGACTGGCGAGTAACGAAAGCTTGAAAGACCCATAAAGTCAATGATCTCCTCTTCAATTTCCTGCCGATGTTTTCCTTCATCATTAACAATATTCGGTAGCCGGAAAAAGCTGCCCAATAGCGAGAATTTCATGAGGAAGTGACGACCAAGCTTGATATTGTCCAAGACCGTCATGCCGCCAAAAAGTTGCACTTTCTGAAAGGTTCTGGCTATACCGAGCGTAGCCACAACATGGGGTTTAAAACCGTTTAATTCCTTATCATTAAAAATGATACGACCTTGATCAAGACGGTAGTGCATGTTGATGCAGTTTATAAGGCTTGTTTTTCCAGCGCCATTCGGTCCGATAATCGAAAAAATATCTCCCGTGCGCACGGCTAGATTTATATCATCCAGCACCTTTAATCCACCGAAAGAAAGATGTAGGGCTTCGATTTTTAAAAGAATATCCTTTGTTCCAGAGCTCATAGCCACCGTTTCCGCCTCTTATATCGTTTGGCGTCCCTATAACTTTTTCGTTCTTTTTCACCAGAACCTAGATAAAACTCCCGAACGTCTTCGTTTTTCATGAGTTCGTCCGCTTCACCTTCAAGAACAATCCGTCCCATTTCCACGACATAGCCCCGCGAGCCAATGTTGAGAGCGGCGAAGGCATTTTGTTCCACGAGTAGGATAGTAATGCCCGCTTCATTGAGTTGCTTGATGATAGAAAAAAGATTTTCAGTAATCTGGGGCGCCAAGCCTAGGGATGGTTCATCTAAAAGTAAAATTTTAGGTTTGGTCATCAGAGCCATTCCAATAGCTAGCATCTGTTGCTCACCTCCCGATGCATAGCCGGCTTTCTTGTTTCTCAGGGGTTTAAGAACGGGAAAAAACCCGAACACCTCCTCCATATCGGCTGTTACTCTCTTGTCCCAGCGGGAATAAGCGGCAGCTCTAAGGTTTTCCTCAATCGTCATGTACCAAAAAACCGGTCGATCTTCCATGACATAGGTCAGGTCATATCGCTTCATGATATTGGTAGCGTCGATTCCTTTGATCGAGGTCCCGTTCATTTTAATATCGCCGTCGATAATGTCTCCGTTATAAAAATCGATCATCCCAGCTACGGAACGCAGTAGAGTGGTTTTACCCGCTCCATTGGCCCCGAGAATGACCAGGATTTCTCCTTCCTTGACTTCCAGCGATATTCCATTCAGCACGGAAATTACGTCGTGATAAACAACTCGCAGATTTTCAATCGCAAGCATTCTCAGACCCTTTCTATCCGAACAGTTCCGAATAGACCATAAGGTCTTATAAAAAGTACTATCAGCATCACAAAGTATGGCGCGACCCCTTTAAAACCTATCAAACCCAAGGGTTCTAAATACGCACCAGCGAGAGACTCACAAATTCCGATAATCAATCCACCTACCAGGGCGCCTATGATACTGTCCATTCCGCCTATGAGAACGACGGGTATGGCACGAAGTCCCACAATGTCGGAATTATAAGATAATGCCCCAAAGTTAGAGATCATGATCCCGGCCATGCCTATGCAAACTGAGCTGACGCCCCAGACGATGAGCAATATGAAACGAGCATCGATGCCAAAAGCCATGGCCTTGGCCTGGTCTTCAGAAACTGCTCTAATGGCCAAACCCCAACGTGTTCGAAAGAGAAGAACGATGACCAGTCCAAAAGTTATTAAAGACATCATACCCGCCCAGATTGGGTCGGACAGGAAGAGAAATCCTCCCATATCAACCGTGATATCAGGAAGATCTAAAAAAAATGGGTAAGTCTGTGATCCGAAAATGAGTTGAATGCTCGCTCTCAGAAAAAACATCAGTCCAAGAGTGACTATGGTCATCGAGAGAGGCGGCCGTCCGAGAAGAGGTTTAATTGTCAACCATTCAATAAGGGCCCCCGCAAGTCCCGCGGCGAGCAAACCAAGGGGAAGGGCCAGGATTAAAGGAATATCCAGATCAAAAAAAAGTACATAAAATAGAAAAGCGCCAAGTATTAAAAACTCGCCGATAGCAAAGTTAAAGGCTTCTGAGGCTTTAAAAATAATTACAATACAAAGACCGAGAAGGGCATAGACCAAACCGATCAATATACCGCCACCTATAGTTTGAATAAAATCGAGCATAGCAACCTCAAAATAGACTATTTTTTTGTCAAGAAAATATCTTGCACTTATCTTGTTTCTTCAATAGATTGTCGATTAAAACCGATGATAACTCATCCCTGCCCGGCTCGAATCTTTAGGCTAGGGCTAAGATTTATTATACTGTTGCAGGCCGTAGTCATGTAAAGGGTCCTGCACGGTTGAAGCGCGCAGGACCCGAAAAAAGAGGCAACGTGATTACCACTCTACTTCGTCGGTATTTACCCAATCGGCTATGGGAACCACCGCGCCCGTGGGAACGGTTTTCCCGCCAACGGTAACCATTTTTACATGAGCCCTGAACATTCTCAACATGGGTATGGTATGCGACTTATATGAAAATGTCTTTCCATCAAACATACCCATGAAATCCCAGACCATTTTATCAAGGGCTTTTTTAACCCCGAGTCGCGTTAGTTCGCCGGCGTTATCAGCTTCAGTCAAGGCCTTCTGGATAATGAGAGCGTAGGTTAGCCCTTCCATATAGAGAAACATGTCATTGATGCGGCCGGGGCCGAAGCCAGGTTTGTTATAGGCCTCTGACCGGTACTTTTTGGCAAAATCATGGGCCATTTTTACCATAGGATTGTCCATGGGGGTTTTGGATCTTGGTATTGCATCCAAAAATGGTCTGCAAGCGACTCCTACGTATCCATCAAAGGCCTCCTGGGAATATAAGATGGATGTCCTTCCGGTGGTGTAGTGAGTCCCCATAAGCTGAACATCTTTAAGTATTTTTTTGGCTGTCTTGAAAAATATAGCCGTATAGCTTCCGGCGCCAGAATAACCATGTATGATTACATACTGCACCTTGGCCTTTCGTAGAGTCATGCATTCGTTAGTGGCGGTTGTCGCCGAATAAGGATATTCTATTTCGGAAACAATATCCAAGCCTAACTTTGCGGCATAAGCCTTGCCCTCAGGAATCCCGTCCCGTCCCCAGCTAGTGGGACTGTAAACCAAACCTACTTTAGGTTTTCCGGATCCTTTGTAATCCTCCTTGATCCATTTCATGAGCATTTTTATCTGATCGCCATAAGTTGCTCCCAAGGAGTAATAGTATGGATACTTTGACGGCCCACCATCCGGACCAAAAATCTCCGTTGAATAAGAACCGTCAAGCCAAGGTATCTTTTCCTCGACGTTAATCTTATTGATTAAAGGTTTTAAACCGCCTGTTATGTAGCCCGTAGCCATCAGAAACTCGTCCCGGCTGTGCTTAGCAGCGTGTTTGTTAAAATTGGCGACTTCGACTGTGGGATTATATCGAAAGTCCTCTAAATACCATTTAATTTTCTTGCCGTTTACACCTCCACCCTCGCCATTGATCCAGTTCATACCATCGATGAATCCCCAACCAAATTCTGGCAGAGATCCAACAGGCCCACTCATAGGAAATTGGGCTAGGACCTTGATTTCCTTGGCCAAACCGGGGCTATGCATAGATAGAATTAGACCAATTACCATTAACAAAACCAAAAACACTCTTTTCTTCATAACTTCTCCTCCTTTTGGTTCATGAAAAATTGTGCCATTGTGTCTATGTCCCGATCTTACGTGTTAGTTCGTTTTTTCCTGCCTGAAAATTGAGGCTACCAATGCCAAGTAATTGCCGCTAACCTCTCCCCCCGAGATTTATTCGGGTCAAAAAAACTCACTATTAATCATTTTGGTGGTAATATCATCTGATCTAAGGAGATAATAACAGCCTTTCCCTGATCGCTAAAAAAAATCTAATAGGCCAATAAGGTCCCTTTAAACAAACTCTATCCCCTAAAGGGAAAGAATATTTGGGTGGTGCGAGGAAAATAATGAATCTGAACAATTAAATTAATTTAGTAAATTGAATGAATCTGAACAATTAAATTAAATTAGTAAATAGAAAGATCTTTGTCAAGTAATTAATTATTTGAGCCATTTGCGTTGTAGCGCTATTTTCATAATCGCCCTTCTATTTGTGCGTTTGTGAAACGAAAACAATGGCTCGATTCTGTTCCTGGTAGAACAAAATTGAGGTTTTTAGGTCAAAAAGCCGATTAAGCACAAACCAGTCCTTCCAGACTCAACAGGTATGGTTGCCGGCTGATTTAACGGCAGCCGTCAGGTGGCTGCCGACCATACAAGGCTACGTATTTTCTCCGACTGATTTTCTTTAGCGCGGCCCAGGGCCATAGCCATCATGACGCACAACGCTAAACCTACCCTGAGCTTCATCTTCTTCAAACCACGAATAAAATGACGTTCAAAACCAAATGAAACATCTAAACGGCTATTGACTCGTTCCACTGAATTCCGTTTCTTATACTCACGCGTCCAGGCATAACTGGAATGGGCCAAAGGCGTAAACACACGACGATCCTCGGATAAAGGAATACGAACCGCCGGGCCTATCAGAACTGGTTTGCGGACTCTTTTTCGGAAAAAGTTCGGTGAACAAAGTAGAAATCATGCCTCCAAAAGACCAGCCAATCAAATCGATCGGCCAGGATAAACACAGGGCGTCCAATTGGAAATGTTGATTAAACGCGAGATTCGTTACCAGGCCTGGTGGTAGAGTTGTACGATCTCGTCAGCCGTGGGAATCACAGGCTTGTTGTCCGGGCTGCCCGAAGCCAGGCCGTCGCTGGCCATCTTTTCCACCTTCTGGTCAAAGGTTTCCAGATCGACCTTAACCACGTCTCCCAACCGGGGAACTTTCAGGTCTTCATTGAGCTTTTTCAAGCCCTCGACCAGAGCCTCGCAGGCCGTCTCGTCGGGATCTTGATCCGCGGCTAGGCCCATTACCCTGGCGATATCGGCGTACCGCGAGGGATTGCCGGAGATGGAAAACTCCGTGACCGCCGGAAATAAAACGGCATTGGAGAGGCCGTGAGGTACGTGGTAGAGCGCCCCGATAGGCCGGCTCATACCGTGCACCAGGCAGACACTGCTGTTGGCAAAGGCCATGCCCGCCTGAAGAGAGGCCGTCATCATGCCCTCCCGAGCCT
>SDBS01004954.1_pt1 | contig 13030 bp, 11 predicted proteins | sample 2277091 | NCBI WGS metagenome assembly SDBS01 (sample SAMN10404972, study PRJNA504765) | marine sediment metagenome | isolation source: marine sediment core GS10_PC15, 163 cmbsf | place: Arctic Ocean: Southern Knipovich Ridge | collected 2010 | reverse complement strand
CCAGTAGGAATGAGAATGCCAAGATATGATTCGAGGTGGAATGGCTCTTCTTGAATCCATTCATAACCAACTTTGAATTCAACGTCGGCTACGCCAGTTTTAGACATGCCGTGCATTTTTATTTTACCAAAATCCCATGCATCTTGTTGGAAGGCTTCTGTCATATTGGCTACGGCTGTCTCATTATTTCGTGTGGTGTTAACGCCCCCTCCGTCACGGATAATGACTTCATCGAAGTTCAGATCATTTTTTACTCGCTCAATAGGGAAGGATAAGCTTGTGTAGAATCCACGCCCTTTTTCTTCATTCATTGCGAAAGCTTTACGCACTTGGAAGCCCGCACCAACTACAGTTTGTTGTGGTCTAATGGAAATTTCACTTTTAAAACTTTCATTGAGTGTACTGCGATTCAAAGTGATGATATTAAAATGGTTTGCGAGAATCTCAATTGGTCGCGAGCTGGTGGGTAAGGCAGCGGCATTGCTACCACCATTAGCTTCATTATCAAATTCTTCTACAATGAGCGAAGTCTTGCAGAATGGAAAAAAGTAGCGCGCTAAATCTATATCGTTAGTTGATTTACTGCCATAAATAGCAAGTTGAGCTGCTCCATGCCAGCCATCTTCCTTTGCATGAAGGCGATCGCTGCGAAAACCAGAAATTAATTCAGGAGAAGCTGATTGAAAATGGGGGCGAACTGCAAGATATGATCTACTGGTTATTTCGCAATCACAACTACTATCAGGAGTACATTCAGTGCGGCAGCAATCAGTTGCCGATAAGCTGCTACCAAAAAGTAGCAGCAAAAATAGTGGTAATAAAGTACAATTTGATTTTTTCATCTAAATATCTCTAACGCATTTAGAATGAAAAGCCGATTTTGCCCCAGATTGTCCAGCGTTCTACGCCCGCATTGTTACTCTTATTAAATTCATAAGAACCGCCGGCATTGAGGAACATTGGGTAATCATAGTCATCAAAGCGGTAGGCTCCAGCTACATAAATAGTGTGTGTGATAACTGTCGGGCTGCTTGCTGATACGAGATCAAGATCTTTTTCTTTGATGAGGTTGTATTTATAATCGCCGAGATTTATTCGATTACCGGTTCCGGGGGTGGAGTTGAAGCTGATATTTTCAAGGCGCGCATTTCCGGTTATATCTCTCACCGGGTTAGTTCGGCCCCCACCCTCTAGGTGTTTGATTGCTGGGCCTTCTTGCCATGGGCACGCAAGTTTAATACATTCTGATTGGCGGCAATAGAGATTATAGCCCCCTTCAAGCTGCCATCCTCCTGAATTAAAGACAGCTGCGGTAGTCATATTATGAGAAAACCCAGGACGTACCTTTAATGGAATGGTAAGTATATTAATACCCTGGCTTTGAACAGCATTTTCCAAATTACCTACCGATCCCTCATAGGTTCTTGCTGTAGTTGCTTGTTCTTCATTTATATACAAGGATAAATAACGGCTCCAAGGCTTGCATACAAGATCAACTGAGCGGCATTGGGTATTTCTAAAGAGGTATTGTGTGTGGCTTGCATATTCCATGCGTAATGAACGCTCTTTTGCCTCATTACTCCATATTTCAATGCCGAGGCTATTGCCGAGCATGATGCCCCAGTGATGTCCATGACCAATAATTGGTTCAAAAAGAAACTGAGCGTTTGGCTTGTTACCAGTAGGAATGAGAATGCCAAGATATGATTCGAGGTGGAATGGCTCTTCTTGAATCCATTCATAGCCAACTTTGAATTCAACGTCGGCTACGCCGGTTTTAGACATGCCATTCATTTTGATTTTACCAAAAGCCCATGCATCTTGTTGGAATGCTTCTGTCATATTGGCTACAGCTGTTCCAAAGTTTCGATTAGCGTCAACGCCCCCTCCGTCACGGATAATGAATTCATCAAAATTCAGATCGTTTTTTACCCGTTCAATAGGGAAGGATATACTTGTATAAAATCCACGCCCTTTTTCTTCATTCATTGCAAAAGCTTTGCGTACTTGAAAACCAGCACCAACTACTGTTTGTTGAGGGCGAATGGAGATTTCACTTTTGAAACTGTTAGTACCATCACTCTCATTCTCGGTAACAATGTTGAAGTTATTTCCGAGAATATCCCTTGGCTGAGAGCTGGTTGGTAGTTGAAGACTGTTATCAGGGTCAGCTATTTCTACAATGAGTGACGTTTTGCAGAATGGGAAAAAGTAGCGAGCCAGGTCTAGATCATTGGTTGTTTTACTGCCATAAATAACAAGTTGAGCTGCTCCGTGCCAACCATCTTCCTTTGCATGAAGACGATCGCTGCGAAAACCTGAGATTAATTCAGGGGAAGCAGATTGAAAATGAGGACGTACGGCAAGATATGATCTACTGGTTATTTCGCAATCACAACTACTATCAGGGGTACATTCAGTGCGGCAGCAATCAGTTGCAAGTAGACTTCCGCTTACTACAGCAAATAGTAGTAGCAAGATAGATTTATTAAGCCTTTTCATCCAAACTCTCCTTTTGGTGGGTTGAACATTACTAAATCTTTTTCTTCTCAATTCTTACCATGATTTAATCAGGGGAGTCAATTTTTTTGTCCTAATAGCTGCTTTCGGCGCCCTCTTTGGAGAGAGATCTCTTTACTCTAGGCATTTTTTCCGTTAGGATCGTATCTGTGAATAAGGAAAATAAGGATTAAGAAAACTAAGTAAATATTCATTTGATTCTGAAACGGAAAAAGGCATGCAAATAATACCCCGCGTGAAGGGCACCCAGGATTTTATCGATAATAGGCTATTTCGGTTTATTATTAATCAATTTCAAGAACATATATCTCTGTATCATTTCACTGAGGTGTCTACGCCGATTATTGAACAAGTAGAGCTTTTTAAGCGCACTCTTGGCACTTTTACTGATGTAGTAAGCAAAGAGATGTTTCTCATAAAGGCGGCAGATAAAGAGGATGCGCTGTGCCTACGTCCTGAGGCAACAGCTCCCACTATGCGAGCTTTTTTAGAAGTCCAACCACTAACGCCTTGGAAAGTATATTCGTATGGCCCCATGTTTCGGTATGAGCGGCCTCAAAAAGGACGTTTTCGCCAATTCCATCAGATTAATGTAGAGGTCATTGGCTCTTCATCAATCTCGCAAGATGCTCTTTTAATTACTATGCTGGATCGTTTTTTTCAAGAAAAACTGAATATACAAAGTGCGGCATTGCAGATTAACTTCTTAGGATCTTATGAAGATCGAGCGCGCTATGCTGAGAAGCTCAAAGAGTTTGTTTCTGCATTGGATGGGATATGCGATACCTGCATAGTGCGCAAAGAGAAGAATATTTTGCGCGTTTTTGATTGCAAAAACCCTACGTGCCAGAAGCTTTATGAAAATGCTCCGATAATGATTGATCACTTGAGCTCTGCATCGCAAAAAGAATGGGAGCAATTGCAGAAAGAGCTCACGTTGCTCTCGGTTACCTTTTCCATTAATCCTCGGCTTGTTCGCGGCCTTGATTATTATAATAAAACAGTATTTGAGTTTGTGAGTGCGCAACTCGGTTCACAAAATGCTTTTTGTGGCGGTGGGCGCTATGATCGGCTTGCAAATGAGCTTGGTTCAAAACAAGAGTACCCTTCTTTAGGTGCCGCAATTGGCATTGAGCGATTGATGCTTATACTTGAGCCGATTATTGATTCTCTTTCGCTACCGCAGCCCAAGCCTCTCTATGTGGTGATGCCACTTTCATCAGAACAAAATCCGTTAGCACTTTTACTTGTAGATACATTGCATGCTGCCGATCTTACGGTAGATACTTTTTTGGATGGTGACTCTCTCAAGAGTATGATGCGTCGTGCCAATAAAATGGGAGCGGCTTATGCGCTGATTCTGGGCGATGAAGAACAGCAAAACAAAACGGTTCTCGTTAAAAATATGATGACAGGTGATCAGGAACAAATAAAGCAGATTGAGGTTGCTCAGTATTTGAAAAAATAAGCTCAAACAACCTATCCTAGTATCTGAACCAGATAATTCCTAAACAAGAAAAAGAAGATTGCTGCAAACATAATGCCATCAAATCTATCAAGAAAACCTCCATGCCCAGGCAGCGAATCGCCAGAATGCTTTATGCGTGCACGCCGTTTGAGCCATGATTCAAATAAATCTCCGAGTAGTGAAAGTATGCAGACAAAGAGCGTGAATCCAAGAATAAACCACCACGACAGCATTTTGCCCATCTCATACCATTCAAGAAGTGCAAGGCCAATAACAGCAAAAATATAGCCACCAAAAGCTCCTTCAATAGTTTTGCCCGGACTAATATGCGGAGCTATTTTGTGTATGCCAATGATGCTTCCCACAATATAGGAACCAGTATCAAAGCTGGCAACGAGTAAAAAAAGCTCTAGAAGAAGATTATGATACAACGGATGCTGATTCATATAGATGAGTAATCCAAAGGGTAATATGGGATAGAGAGGGAGCATGAGCCAAAAAAAAGGGCTTTTTAAATCAAAAAAACGGCGCCATTCGTAAAAAATAATAATGAGGAGAATGCCCACGAGCACAAAAGAAAATACTATTGGTGGAAAATAAATAAACGAAAGCCAAAAACAACTGCCAAGGATAAGCGATGTGGCAAGGCGTCTTCTAAATTCATTCATAACTACTCTTGAGTGAATGCGTTTTCAATATACGTAATTTCGCACGATCGAGTTATCAGGGCTACATCAAAGCGGCAGGTAACGTTTGTTGTATGATAGTGAGCTAAAAATTCTTTGGCAACCGCTATCAGTTTTCGTTGTTTGGATCGGGGTATTAATTCTGCCATATCAAAAAGCGGATTAAAGCGGTTTTTAACCTCAATAAACGCAAGGAGATCTTTTTTTGAAGCAATAATATCTATTTCCCCATATCGTTTGGCGTAGTTACGTGCCTGAATGGTAAAACCTTCTTTTTCAAGCTTTTGCACAATCAGTTGCTCTCCATAAGTACCAACATTTTTTTTATTTCTTTTGTTATTCATGGAGTTTAAAATCGGGTTGCCATATCAATTTTTTGGGTAGGTTTTTTAGCACCTGTTGCGTGGGCTAGTTTTGTTGATTCCTCAGGTACTTTAAAATCTTTCCACTCAGTGCCAAGCTGTACTTCCAAGTGTGCAAGTGTGGTAGCTATTTCAGGGATCTTTTCAAGCCATGCGGTACGAATATGCTTTATACGGCGACTGGCTGATGTATAATTGCCCTGCTTAATATAAAATTCGGTGATTCCACAATCTGCTTGAGCAAGTATGCTTTCACATTCTTTTTGTATCGCTGCTACTTCTTTTCTATAGGGTGTAAACGAATCCCGTTCCAAATATTCCTTTGCCAACCGCAATGTTTCTTCCGTGGGGGCTTGATCACGGTCTGAGCTCAGTATAGCTTGCTTTGAGCAGAGTATAATCTGCTTTTTTGCTTGCGCAATGAGCTGATTTCCCGGGTAAAGTCGCTCAAATTCTTGATACCATTTTTTAGCGCTATCGTATTCTTTTTGAGAGAAATGAATATTGGCAAGTTCTATAATCAACTGTGCTTTTTCGTTCACATTTTCACAAAGAGTTATCATGCGCTCAAGATATTTGGCTGCAATATCGAAATGCTTGCCCTGCACAGCTTTATTTTTTGCCCCCTTAAGCTCATCATAAGGCATAGTGCTAAAGGTGTGCTGTTCTTTTCGATGCGTAAGCCCTTTTCGTTTCTTTTTGGTACGGGTTGCCAATTTTTGATCGCGTGGTTTTTTTAGTTTTGAAATAGGCGTTGGTGTTTTGTTAGCGCTTAGGCCTTCCGGCAGGCGTGGTTGACGGATGGAAGGAGTTGCTTGAAGAAAAGTGGTACAAAAAGAAAAAAGGATCCAAAGAGTGAGAACAAAGTACATAGTTCCCTTTCAAAATCAGCATTCGTTGCACTATTTTTTATCATTTTTTAGTATAATACATAGAAAGATATACACAATCTTTTTCCCGGTATGCTATGCTGCTATAGTTCGGTGAACAGTGTTTGGAGGCATAATGGTTAAGAAGGCATTAGAAGACATTTTGGTATCCTCAGGAGTGGTCAATACTCAGCAGGTGGAAGAGTGTCAAAAAGAGATGGAATCTACTGGCATATCACTGGACCGTTGTCTTATCGAAAAGAAATTTGCAACTGCAGAGCAACTTGCAAAGGCATATGCAGAATATGCTTCCTACGAATATATTGATTCAATTACTGAAAAAATGGCCGATCTTGAACTTTTAGGAAAAATTCCCCTTCAATTTTTGCGGGATAATGTGGTCATCCCCATCAAGAAGGATGGGGCGGTGACGATTGTAACGAGTAATCCTCTTAATTTTCAGCCGCTCGATGAGCTCACCATGCTTTTGGGCGGTGAGGTAAAATACGCAGTAGCTCCTGAATCGGTGATCGTTGAAGGGATTAATCGGTATTATCCGCTTGAAGGTGGCAAACAAATGATGGAGGAGCTTGAGGAAGAAGATAAGGAGCTCGACGAGGTTGCTTTAGAGGGGATAGAAGAAAAAGATATTCTTACCATGGCTACAGAGGCCCCTATTATCAAGCTCGTCAATCAAATTCTTTTTCAAGCAGTCAAGCGTGGTGCTTCTGATATTCATATTGAGCCATTTGAAAAAGAGTTACGTGTGCGGTTTCGTATAGATGGAGTGATGCAGAATGTCATGACAATTCCCAAACGAGTGCAGGGTGCCCTAGTTTCACGTATTAAAATTATGGCCAATCTTGATATTGCAGAAAAACGTGTTTCGCAAGATGGCCGTATTAATATCAAGGTTGCAGACAAGGCAATTGATATACGTGTTTCGATTTTACCGGTGGCTTTTGGCGAACGAGTGGTAATGCGTATACTTGATAAGTCGCGCTCCTTTAAACCTCTTGCAGAAATGGGTATGAGTGAACATGACTATAAATGGGTAAGCGAAGCGATTGAAGAACCGAATGGTATTGTTTTTGTTACCGGTCCAACAGGATCGGGTAAAACAACGACACTCTATTCTATTCTTTCTGACCTCAACAAACCGGAAACAAATATTATAACGGTAGAAGATCCCGTTGAATATCAGTTTACCGGTATTGGCCAAGTACAAGTGAAAGAAAAAGTAGGTATGACGTTTGCTTCTGCATTGCGTTCTATTCTACGTCAGGATCCTGATGTGGTGATGATTGGTGAAATTCGTGATCAGGAAACTGCGCAGATTGCTATCCAAGCAGCACTTACTGGCCATCTCGTGTTGAGTACTTTGCATACCAATGATGCGCCGGCTTCTGTTACGCGGCTTATTGATATGGGAGTGGAGCCGTTTTTAATTGCATCATCAGTTATCATTATTATTGCACAACGATTAGTGCGTAAATTGTGTGATAAGTGTAAGCAAAAATATAATCCTCCCGAAGAGCTTCTGCGTCGATTAGGCATAACGCCAGAAGAAGCAAAAAAAATTACCTTTTATGAACCGAAAAAATGTGAAGATTGTACCCAAACAGGCTATAAGGGACGTATTCCTATTTTTGAAGTAATGAAAATGACAGATGACATTGCAAAGCTTATCATGGAACGGGCTGATGCTTCTCAATTAAAAAAGCAAGCAATTGCAGATGGCATGACTCTTTTAGTGCAAGATGGAGTGCGCAAAATTAAAGAAGGACTTACCACCATTGAAGAAGTTCTTTCTGTTGCGACCGCAGGCGAATAATGGTTCCGGTTTTACGCTTATAGAGCTCTTGATTGTCATTGCTTTGATTTCTATTCTGGTGCTTCTTGCTGGGGCACATACTACATTTTTAACGCGTATGGTGGTTCGGGCAGAATTAGAACATTTGTACAGCGTTTCTTATTATTTGCAACGAAGAGCGTTGATGCTGCATAAACCACAAACAGTTACTTTTGATAGGAAAACCAATAGCTATCAGGCAAACGGGAAAAAGTATTGCCTGCCCTCTCACGTACGTTTTGGGACAGCGGACGGCATAAAAGGGCCTCCCAGTTCTCCTAATACCCTGATAAATCAACCGATTACATTTGTAAATAATAGTATTACTTTTCATCCAGATGGAGTGATTCAAGCTGGTGCGGTCTATCTTACCGATAGTAGTAGACACTGCACCTATGCCTTAAGTTGCTCAGTTTCTTCAGTATCTTATCTACGTAAATATCAGTACACTGATGCGTGGCATTTAATTTCATGAAATGAAGTAAACATGTTCCTACGAATTATACTCGGCATACTTATTGGTTTAGGTGGAACGCTTTTTATTGCTCAGAAAGACCCATGGGTAAAACAAAAGGTGGGGGATGCCTTCACTCACATACTTGCCACTACGTTTGACTGTGAAGTATCTGGTAATGTTGTTTTTTTTGATGTGGTTAATCCCCGTCTTTTTATTACCGATTTATCAATGAAAGCCTCCGATAACTCTTGGCACTGGTCTACAAAAATATATCGATCGGGATTCTCTTGGATTGATTTTATAAAAAATAGATTCATTGCTTTGTGGGTGCATATGAAAGATCTTCAGGCGGACTCAAAAGTAAGAGCAGGGGTGCCCACGATTTTTCCTCACATTCAAGATCTTTTGAAAGGACCGGATCTGCCGGTTCCACTTGTTCTTTCAGAGGCCAAAGTGCGATCTGCAGTTTTATCAATCTCTGATAATGATATAAAAACCGTTTGTGGCTGGGATTGCGATGGCCGCAAGGAAGGGCTATTGTTTCGTTCTCATTTTCGATTACGAAGTGGAGATATTTGTTATAAAAATAGTACCTACCTTTCTGATCTGAGCGGTGATATGAATGTTACGACGCAGGAGAAAGGGAAGGAGATGGACTATGCAATCCAGCTGGATATACGCTGCTCGATGTCGCAGTTAGGCGCCTATCCTACTTGTTTTATTACGGGTAATTGGCACCATAATAGCGGACGCTTTCAGGTGCAAAGTATGGATCGTTCATTACGTATTAATCCTCTCATAATCGGTGAAAAAAATGATGATATATATGTTGAAGCCACTGCATCGTTTCCTCTTCATTTCATGTATAAATTACTTTTTAATACCACTGAATCACCTGTACAGGGGACCTGTGGGTTGAAATTTAAAGGTTCGCTTAATGATGTTGGTTCTTCCGATGGCTTAATTATATGTGAAGATTTGCAACTTCCTTGGCTTACGCAGCCCTGCCTGTTTAACGCTACGTTTGCAAAAAAAGAATGCAATTGGAATGGTATCTGGGATATAAAAGGTGAGCGTAATCAGGCGCTTCATGGATCATTTGGATGGGATGCACATGCGCAATTGGGTGAAGCTTTTATTGCCAATGAAACCCCCTTTTCGTTTGCTCAGGATGCTCACTATGTGGTGCAGCCACAAGATGCGCAGATACAACTCTATTACCACAAAATAACTGATAGAGTTGAAGGGAGTTATAAGATATCTGTATCTAATTCTTTGCATAATACGAATATGCAATCAACGGGGAGTTGTATTATTGATGGGGAACGAACGCTCCGCTCAGATGGTTTTGTGGGTTCTCATCGGTACCAATGTAAGGGAGCACTTCAACCCCTCCATGTTTCTCAATTGAAAATATGGAACAGTAAAGAGCAGCAGATAGTAGATTATATCTACGACACTATGCGCCAACAGTATCACTCAACTGTTGATTTCTCAATTGTACAAGAATTATGTGAAACGTTTTGGCAACATGAGATACACGGGGAAGGAAAAATTCGGTGTATCGGAAATAAAGAAAATGACTTGTTTCGTTTCAAGCTTATGCTCGATAACGCGACCATACGATTACCGCAGACCTATAATTTTGTGAATGGTGCGAGGGTGAACATAATGGCTGATCTCAAACGAAAACGCCTGAGGTTTAATGATCTCCATTGTACATTGCATAACGGAATGATTACTAGTTCAGAAGGAGTTGTTTGGTTCAATGATGCGGGCGCGCTTCAGTTTGTTCATATGCCCTTTTTAATTGATCGATGCCTGGTTACCGCAAAACAGGATCTTTTTGCAGTGGTATCCGGTAATCTTTTGCTTTCAAAAAAACAAAAAGAGCAGGCACTCGTTTCAGGCAACATCATGATTAATCGTGCACAACTCAAAGAAAACCTTTTTTCCGAACAGGTACAGAAGAAACTTTTTTCTGCAGCAGGATCAATGCGCGGCAATAAAAAGATACCCCTTTCGTGCGATATCAGTGTAGAAACCAAAGAGCCTATTAGAGTGGATACGCCTTTCTTGCAAGCAAATGCACAAGTTGGCTTGCACATTGAAGGCTCTCTGAATGATCCGATTATTGAAGGATCAATACAAGTGCCCTCTGGATCTATTGGATTTCCCTATAAACCGTTGCATATCACTAAAGGGGAGATTCTATTTGTTAAAGAACAACCGCTTAATCCATTTGTTGAATTGATTGCAAAAAATAACATAAAAAACCATATGATTACGCTTAATGTTACCGGTTCGTTGCAGGATACTACGGTGTTGTTGGAATCTACACCGCCATTATCTGAGGAGCAAGTCATCGGCCTTTTAATAGCCGGTGCCCATGAAAATTCTCTTGATGCAGTGATTCCGGCGTTGCTCATGCAAAATGTTACGAACTATATTTTTAGTTCTCATAAATCAAACTTTTTCGATCAATACATTAAACCGTGGATGAAGCAGATACATGTGCATCTTAAGCCCAATTTTAGTGATCAGTCAGGAAGAGGTGGATTACGTGGTACTCTTGAGATTGTGGTTAATGACCGCTGGCGCGCTATGATTGAAAAAAACTTTTCACTTACGGAAGATACGCATTTTGAACTTGAATATATATTATCTGATGATATAACCTTTCGAGTAATTCGAGATGAGCGTCGCGATGTTGGCGGTGAAGTAGAAATGAGATGGAAATTTTAAACGCGAATAATCTTAAGTTTGATGAAATGTTTCCCCCCCGTTCGCCCTGAGCGTGTCGAAGGGTATCGAACGGCCAAATATAAAAAAACTTGGGGAAAGTAAATTTATTTACGAGATATTTTTCTTCAAAAGATATTTACTTGCGATTTTTTTAAACCCTTCGACAAGCTCAGGGCGAACGGTAGTGAGGGGCAGATATAATTTTTTATATCGTGATGTTTGATGCTAACTTAACGTTAAGATAGTTTACTAAAAATTAAAAAAGGAGTTTGGTAATGATCTGGATTATACTGCTACTGCTCGTATCGAGCAGTTGTATCGAACCTTCGTACTGCTCATTTGCGCAATCGTTGCAAGAACCAAATCTGACCGTAGCATTTGGAGCTCCTCAAAGTTTTGGCAAAACACATTTTATTGTCGGCCAGCCAGATTTTTTTGATCTTTCCGAGGCGCCTATTTCAGATCATGGAACGCCCGCTCGTACGCAATCAACTTCAGTTCGTTCGCTCTTTTCGCCCGACGATGACGTGAAAAAAGAGCTTATTCATTTGATAGATCACGAGCAGAAGGAGATACGCGCGGCAGTGTTTCTCATAACAGAGCCTGAGATTGCGCGAGCGCTTTCTCGTGCCAAAAAGCGCGGGGTGCCTGTTGAGCTAGTGACTGACGTAGGATGCTTAAAAGAACGGTCAAATAAAATAAGCATGTTGTGTGATCAGGGGTGCCGATTATATGTGTATAATCCTCCCGCAATGAGCAGAGGGTCTAGTCTGATGCATCACAAATTTGCACTTTTTTCTTCATCAAAAACGGTTTGGACCGGCTCATATAATTTTACCAAAGCAGCAAGTAAAACGAATCAGGAAAATGCGGTTATCATTTCAGATAAAAAGACATTCAAACAATTTGCATTTCAGTTTAAGCGATTGAAGGATAGATCGTATCGGTATGGTAAACAAGCGCGGGCATAAAAAAAGAGAAGCTTAAAGGAAAAGGTGCTTCATTACTACAATTCCTCCTTAGCTCGAAACCATGCTAGCTCTATTTATTTAAAATTGCAAGAAAAAAGATTGAGCGAGATAGGCGCATATTTTTTATTTTATAAACCTACCAAAGAAGAAACCAGCAGTATCAAAACCAGCTTCAAGACCGACGTTAAAGCCCAAAGCTCCCCCACCGATACTTCCTACCAAACCTCCTGCAAAAAAAACACTTGCTAATTTTAGTTTGGAACATTTTTTTTGTGGCCCTACATTAGTTGCAGCATTATCTAAAGAAAATCTACGTTTCTGCAAAGTAAACGCTTTCTGTTTCATAATTTGCTTTGAAGCGGGTAATCCCAATCGAGCGAATTGTCTTAACATGCCGAAAGCTTGTGTTGAAAAAAGTAAAAGAATGCTGAAAGTAATGAGACGCATAGTGACTCCTTAATCAAGCTCTTATTCTACACTTTTTTGTTCCAATTCTTTAATTCTATTTCTTAATCCACGCTGGTACTCATCTTGTGAATTTAAGAGGTCCTCACAATTTGAGCCAACTACTATACACGCACTTCCATAGCCACCCAAAGCTCCGAACAAACTTCCTGTAATAAAAACACCAGCTAAAGTTTGTGGGGAATATTTTTTATCTGAAGAAAATTTACGTTTTTGCAATACAAATTTCGGTATGTTTTTTTTCGTCACATTTTTTGAAAGGAGTGCTCCGAATTGAGTGATTTGTCTGAGCATCCCAAAAGCTTGCGTTGAAAAAAGTAAAAGAATGCTGAAAGCAATACTGCGCATAGATGCCCCTTTGATTGTGAAAAATAAAAATGTTTGGTTAGAGTATAGATAGAAATGTTTATTTTCTCAATTTTTCAAGAAGCTCAGCCATGTCGTCAGGAAGACTTTTTTCAAACGAATATTGTTTCCCTTTAACCTCGAATGAAAGATTGTGTGCATGGAGTGCGTGCCGTTTGATCAGTTTTGATTTTTTGCCATAAACCACATCGCCAATAAGCGGATGGCCGAGTGAAGCAAAATGGACGCGAATTTGATGGGTCCTTCCCGTAATTGGTTTTACCTCAATG
>SDBS01004953.1_pt1 | contig 13033 bp, 8 predicted proteins | sample 2277091 | NCBI WGS metagenome assembly SDBS01 (sample SAMN10404972, study PRJNA504765) | marine sediment metagenome | isolation source: marine sediment core GS10_PC15, 163 cmbsf | place: Arctic Ocean: Southern Knipovich Ridge | collected 2010 | reverse complement strand
TATCATCGATGGGTTCTGATATAGATGTAACTTCAATTCCTCTTTTCTTGAGCATAGACTTATAGAGAATGCTATCCTGTCTATTTCTAGCAAATCTTGATAGCTTCCATACCAATATTGCCTGAAAAGGTGGGAACTTTTTCTTTGTCTCACCAATCATCTCCAGAAATGCTGGTCTATTGATGGATAAGGCACTTTCTCCTTCGTCCACATATTCTTTGACCACTTCCATATTATGCTTAAGTGCATATTCGTGGAGTAATCTCAATTGAGAAGGAATACTGTTATTCTTTTCTGCTTGTTGATCAGAGGAAACTCGAGCATAAAATGCAACTTTCATTTGGACAATACCTCCTCTGGAATTTCAAGAGGCAGGTTCTGTATCTCTTCTTCTAATTCCCATCTCCGAATCTGAATGTTTTGAGATTCTAACTTGCCTATTAAAAGCACAGCTATTTCCTTTACCTTAACATCATACCATTGCTTCAATTCATTATTTACTCTACCATTTACCATCTCAATAATCTCATTTTCATACATTGTTTCCTCCAGAGTTATTTTGACTCCGGAGGCCCCATTTGCTATACTGAAAATGTATGGGACCTCCGGGTCTTGTGCACGGGCAGTTGCTGTGTTCCTTTCGCAAGACTTGGCAGCTGCCCTCTATCTCAATATCAACCGACTATCTAACCGGATCCGTTGAGTCATCGAGGATATGAGTCTATTTGACTCGATAAGCATCGGAACTATCACTTCAATAACCTTAGCCAATTTCCTTTTATCTAACTCACTCATACGTTTCCTTTCAGAAGACAAAATAATCAAGACTTTTTCACCTCCTTCTCCCGTATTATTAAAGAGATATTATATATCACTATACTAATACATTATACTACATAATTGATACTTTGTCAAGGGCTTTTATCCTATTTTATCAATATTTCTTACTACCCTACTTGACAAATATCCTATTTAAATGATATACTTCTTCCAAAAAGGAAGAGAAACCATGCCTATAAAAGTTCATCTAGGAAGATTATTAGGGGAGCGGAAACTCCGTGCCTCGGAAGTCGCCAGAAAAACCGGAATAAACAAGAACACTCTTTCATCCCTGTATAATGAGAAGGTTTCAGGAATAAGGTTTGATACCTTGGAAAGACTCTGCAGATTTCTGAATTGCTCTATTGGTGATTTACTCGAATACATTTCTGAAGAGAAATAGACCGTAAAGGTCCAGAAAAGATAAGGGACATAGAAGATTGAAGAAAAAGCCAGGCCAAAACAAAGTCTACAAAAAAGCAACAAGAAATTGGCCTGAAAAGGAGACGACAGCTGTGGCTGATGGCAACAATATACATAGGAAAAAGAATTCTGCCAGATTACACTGGGATACTAAACCCAGGAGAGCTCCTAATCCAAAAGACATAGAATTCCAAACAGCAGAGGTGGTGATTCCAAATCCACAATACGCAGGACAACTTCCTCTGTCTTTTCAGGATGGCTTGTTTGGCGAAGAGGAGATTGAGAAGCAGAAAATGAATCGTCTTATCTGGGGCGATAATCTTTTAGCAATGCAGGCACTTCTTACCCAAGGATATGAAGGGAAGATAAATCTTATCTATATCGATCCTCCGTTTGATAGTAAAGCAGATTACTCTCACAAAATGACAATTGAAGGAAATGAATTTACCAAAGAGCCGTCAGTGATCGAACGACTTGCCTATAAGGATACATGGGTGGGCGGTACTGATTCTTATCTTGACATGCTTTATCCAAGGTTGCAGCTAATGAAGCGGTTGCTGGCGGATAATGGGTCTATTTATGTCCACATCGATTGGCACGTAGGATATTATGTTAAGGTGATAATGGATGAGGTATTTGGAAGAGAAAATTTTAGGAACGAAATAGTATGGCAACGGGATGCCGTTGGAAAAGGAGCCAAGAAAACTTCCGAGCAATGGTCAAGAGAATTAGATTCGATATTGTTTTATTCAAAAAGTAGTAAATGTGTCTTCCGTCAACAATACGTAAATAAAGAAAACCTTACATATACCCAGTTAAAAGAATTCAGGTATACCGATCCAGATGGAAGAAGATTCAAGATTGTAACATTAGGGGATTATTCTGAAAATTCAATCATGAAAATGGTAAAAGAAAAACTTATTTATACATCTTCAACAGGTAAAAAGTATAAAAAATATTATTTAGACGAATTTCAATTGGCAATTGGCTCATTATGGAATGATATTCCAAATATTTCGCATGGATTAAATCCAGAGAGGGTGGGTTTCGATACCCAAAAACCAGAAGCTCTCCTTGAGCGCATAATAAAGGCTTCCTCTAATAAAGGTGATCTCGTTGCAGATTATTTCGGAGGCTCAGGAACTACGGGAGCAGTAGCAGGAAAGCTGGGACGTCGATGGATAATGTGCGAACTTGGCAAAGTAGGAATTCAAGTTGCTCGGTCCCGTCTTGTCGAACAGATGGCAAAGCCATTTCTTATAGAAAACATCGGTAACTATCAACGAGAGATGATTTATCTTACCGGTGGCCGTATATGGGAGATGCAACATCTGATTTTGAAACTTTATGGCGCCACTCCAAGAGATAAAACCAGCGGGCTTGGGATCCGTAAAGTTGATTATATTGAAGAGCTTGTCTATGTCGGTTATCCAGATAGGCCTATTACAGCAAAGAAAGCAGAAGAACTTGCAGTGCAGGCACAGAAATTAGACGGCAGAGGTTATAAACGTGTAGTTATTCTTGGATGGGATTATGAATATAATTACCATCAGGCGTTAGAGACAAGAAAGAGTGCCTTAAAGGATAAACTGAAGGTTCAGATTGAAAGTCGTGATATTCCACCAGATATATACGATTACTTGAAAAAGGCAAAAACTGAAGAAGATATTGAATCTCTTTCTGATAAGGTGCGATTTTATGAGAGACCTTATTTGCGTGTTGGCAAACCAGAAGTAAAGGAAGTAAGTAAAGACAAAGTTCGAATAAATGTCGCCATAAAGCGCTATGTACTAATGGACATACCAGTTAGTCATACCTCAAAGAAAGAACAAGAGACTTACAATGCATTGATGAGACTTGCTAAGGATAATTTTGCTGTCTTAATAGATTACTGGGCTGTTGACTGGGATTATGATGGGTTTACTTTCAAAAGTCAATGGCAGGCATTTAGAGGAAATGGCAAAAAGGCAAAGACAGTACCGATTACAGCAACTGAAACATTGGAGATGAAAAAGAAACAAACTATTGCTGTGCGTGTAGTGGATATATTCGGGAATGACGCAGGTGTTGTTGTGGAGGTATATGGTGAGAATCTTAAAAGATAGTGAAATTGAAACATTACTTAAGGAACGAAAGATTTTACCGGAGAGCTGGCAAAGTCAATTTCAAGTAAAAGATAAAAGTAATTTTCAACACCAGGAGCGTTCGGTTAAAATAAAAGGAGCACATGGTAATAGCTTCAGAGTTATTCTACGTAGAAACAAGATAAACATTTTTGATTTTTCTATTATTCTTATGTTCTTGGATAAAGATGGTAAAGACTATAGACTAATTCGTTACAATGGTAAACATCCTTCGGAGCATACAAATAAATGGGAAGAAGAACAAGGACAGAATAATTCTAAATTTCCCCCATCTTTCCATATTCATAAAGCGACGGAGCGATATCAAGAAGCAGGTTATCCTATGGACGGTTATGCAGAAGTGTCAACAGGATATCATGATTTTCATTCTGCTCTTAATCATTTTCTTAAGGAAAATAACTTTATAAAACCGAAAAGTTCACAACTTGAACTTTTTGATGGAGGTGATTTTGTATGACTCCAGAAACCATAATACAAGAATTTCGTGGAAAAGTTTGTGAAGAGATTAATCTTAGCAGTGAAGGAATAAATAGATTTATTGTTTTTACCCCTTTCATGTTTGACGATGGAGACCACTTATCAATTCTGCTAAAACAAGAAAATGGACGATGGTATTTAAGTGATGAAGGACATACTTTTATGCATGTCAGTTATGATGAGATTGATATTGAAAAAGGAACACGTGCCAAAATTATCGATACCGTTCTAGCATCTTATCGAATTAAGAATACAGAAGGAGAATTGAGGGCGTATATTGAAGGTGATAATTATGGTGATACCCTATATAGCTTTATTCAGGGGTTAATTAAGATAACGGATATTTCCTATTTGACACGCGAACGGGTACGTTCAACATTTCTTGAAGATTTTAGAAGTCTTTTAGAAAAAAAGATACCGGAAGAGAGAAGAATTTTTGACTATAGTGACCCCAAACATGATCCAGCAAAGAAATACATAGTTGATTGCCGTATCAATGGAGCAAGGCGTCCACTCTTTGTTTTTGCTATTCCTAATGACAATAAATGCAGGGATTCTACAATAATCTGTCTCCAATATGAAAAGTTTGGAGTTCCTTTTGTGGCAACAGCCATTTTCGAAAGTCAGGAAGAAATTAACCGTCGTGTATTAGCAAGATTCAGTGATGTTTGTGAAAAACAATTTCCGTTATTACAGTCAGCTAAAGAAAGATTTGAACCTTACTGGAGAGAAATATTACACAGGTAGGATATTAAAAATGAAAAAGAGAAATAATGAAGAGGCTTTTTCACAGATGTATTTGGCAAAGACTCTGGAAGGAGAGGTGCAGGCATGGGTTGACCAAGGTTGGCCGGGTGTCACTCAAACTACACTTGAACTTTTCAATTACTGGTTTCAGCGAGGAGAAGATGTTGAAGAGCGCTTCTATGATTGCCAGAGGCGTGCTATTGAGACAGTTGTTTATTGCTGCGAAATATTGAAGACCACCACCTTGCAAGAACTTTTTGAGCGAGTAACGCCAGAGAGCCTCTATCAACATCTTCCGTTAAAGCAAGAAGTTGAAACTATATCGTTTCCAAAATATGCTGTAAAAATGGCAACAGGTTCAGGTAAAACATGGGTGTTGGCAGCCCTGCTTGTCTGGCAGTACTTCAATAGGATAAATAATGAAGAAGGCGATTATTCTTATCGTTTCTTGGTAGTAACTCCTGGTCATGAAGTATTGAATCGCCTGCTCGATTCATTCAAGGGCAAACGAGATATTAAGACCGGAAACCGAAATCCAGAAACCTCTGATTATAAAAGGCCCCTATTTATGCCTGAAGGAGGACACTGGAGAGACTTCTTTCATTTAGAAATACTTGAGCCAGGAGATGTTCAGCCAAATACAACTCCTCCAGACGGTCCTTTTGTTTTTATAACCAACTGGCAACAGTTCCGACTTAAAAGCACCGCTCAGAATCTCTGGGCTCAATACACAGGCGAAGATGTCGAAGAGATGCCCCGCGGAGAAATTATTCTCGATTTTCTTTCTCAATATCCTGATCTGGTTGTAATGAATGATGAAGCACACCATGTTCATGGTAAACAGAGTGCAAAAGGGGAAGAATTAGTCTGGCGTCAGTTTATGAACATCCTTTATGACCGATTAAAAAAAAGTCATGGGAATAAATTCGGCCCTTTCCTTCAAATTGACTACTCAGCCACTCCTTTTTACGGAAGCGGCGAAAAACTAGAATACTTCCCTCATATTATTTACGATTATGATCTGGTTAGTGCTATGCAAGATATGTTGGTAAAACAACTTTTCCTGGAAGAACGTCAATCTATTGGTGGAGAGTCTTTGGATGACCTTGACTTTAGAGCAGAAAGATACGAACCAGAAGGCACACATCGGCGAGGTGAAATAAAATCTCTTTCTGCTGGTCAAAAACTCCTTTTAGAGATAGGTCATTTAAAATTAGAACAGTTGGCTTCAGAGTTTAAACAGAAAGGACTTGATAAGAAACCCGTAATGATGGCGCTTTGTGAAGATACCAAAGTTGCAGATCTCACAAGGGACCATTTTGCCACCTTAACCGATGAAAATGGTAATCATTACAATGATGATCAAGTAATGGTAATCCATTCCGACCTTACCGAAGTAAAACATGGAACTACCCTTGAGAATGCCAGAAAAAGACTTGATAAAATTGATGTAGATGACGACCCTTTAAGAGTTGTTATCTCTGTTCTAATGTTAAGAGAGGGATTTGATAAGAATAACATCTGTGTAGTGGTGGTCTTAAGAGCCACCGAAGCGGACCTTCTTTTAGAACAAATTGTAGGCAGAGGATTAAGACTTATGTTTCCTGCATATTCTTATCCTGCATTGCAAGATGCTAAAAGAGATGCGTATTCTGAAATTAGGAGAAATAAGACTCCTTCTAATTCACTTGATTTTCTATTCATAGTTGAACATCCGAGATTCCGTGCCTTCTACGAGAGTCTGAAAAATGAAGGATATATCATAGGTGGTGGTGATACGAGCGGGACAACTGCTACCGGGGACATAATATCAGTAGATGCAATAACAGATAGAATCAAAGAATACGATATTACCTGGCCGATTCAGGTTTTTGATGAAGGGCGTATGCCAGAACTTTCACAGATAGAGATTGATAGACTTCCTAGATATAGTGGTGATTTTCAACAACTGAAGAATTGGCTTTCCAAGTTAATCGTTCAAGAAACTCATGTAGAAACTGGAAAAAAGACAAAAACATGGAAGTTGGATAATGAGTATTTCGATTATTCATACTTCTTAAGGCAAGCATCCAGAGCAGTAGCAACGAGAGGCAGAGAATCAATTCTTACAGCGAAGCAAGCAGAAATCGCTCAGTTGATAGATGATTTTGTTTCAGAATACTGTTTTGGAGAATTTATCGATTTTACGAAGCAAGAGAATTATTCGGTCTTGAATTATATCCTTGTTTTTGACCGCATAGTTCAGACTATCCATAAGGCAATTGTAGAACTAATTGAAGGATATAAATACGAAATAAAAGGAATCTGGGGAAAGTTGTCAGAAGTTCCAAGACTAATGATGAGAGAAAGTAAATCTATCGAGACAGATAGAAGTATCTATCCTCGAATTGGGTATCAAATTAGAGGCGGCGGGTTTGAACGTGATTTTATGCTTAAGGTACTTAATCCGTCCTCAGAGGTGCTTTCTTATTCCAAGCTGGATAGACGACATAGACTAAAAATAACCTATCGTGATCATACTGGTATTTTGAGAAACTATGAAGTGGACTTTGTTGTAAAAACAAAAGATAAAATGTATTTGGTAGAAACGAAAGCCGACAAAGATATAGGTAGCCCCAATGTGGCAGTAAAAGTAAGAGCAGCAATGGCTTGGTGCGAACAAGCATCTACGGTCACTCCTCCACCTGGCTCCAAGCAACCCCATGCATGGGAATATTTGTTATTGTCGGAAGGATTGTTTAAGAGCAACCACGGTTTAGGTTTTGAGGCTCTCGTTCCTCTATGCCAGGGACTGTGTGATCAAATCATCGCCCAAGCTCAGGGTACATTATTTGTATAAAAGGTACTTTCAATACGGCTATGGATAATAAAAACGAAGAAATAAAAGAAAACCTTAAAGAGGTGATAAAGATAAAAGAGTCTCTTGCATTCATTGGTGCCGGTTGTTCTAAGCACTGTGGTTATCCATCTTGGTCAGAACTTTTACAATTAATGCGGAACGAAGTAATAAAGTTATATCCGAATCGTGAGTCAGAGGTAGACGTATTAATGCAAGAAAGAGATAGGTTATGGATTGCACAGGAATTGCGCAAATCCATAGGAGAGGAGAACTTCGGTCCATTTATAAGGAGACTTTTTGAACCTCAAATAAAATCCCAAAATAGCGATTTTTATAGGAATTTAGTTAATATTAATTTCAGACATTTTCTGACCACAAACTATGACACTTCAATCGAACAATATATTAGATTTTTGCCTACAAGTTTTGACCCTTTTTGTTGGCACGAAGAAAAAAAGGTTCAAAATTTTGTAAGGAACTTAACTCGAAATAGTAGCTCCGATGATAATAGAAGATTTGTTTTCTATTTACATGGGAAGTATGACTCTCCTAGTGGCAATATTATTTTATCAGAAAGTGATTATGCAAAACGATATAAAGAAGGGAATCTTGCTTCGAGGGCACTTTGGATGACTGCGGCAATAAGGCATGTGATATTTATTGGTTTTGGGTTTGAAGATTTCGATTTGTTAAATACCTTTAGAGAAGTAAGGTGGGAACTAGGAAATGAAAAAGAACCACGGCATTTCGCAATAATTGGCTTGAGACCGAATGAAAGTAGGGTACATAGGACAAACTACCTAAAAGAAAAATATGGAATCCTGCCAGTTTTTTACGAAGTTGAGGTTAAACAAAGTGGATTGTGCGATAGTTGTAAAAGACCATTCTCTACGGGCGAAGAAAACCATAATAATTTGAAAGATCTAATTTCGGAAATAGCAAATACTACTGGCTGCAATGTTAGGGACTACACTTCAGGAAGTCAGACTGCGGCATTAGATGAGTCGTATAGGTTACTTGAATATACCGAGAGACATATTGAAGAGCGAAAAAGGCAACAAAAATGTTTAGGATAGAGAGAAAGAAATTACTTGATATTTTGGAGAAGACAGTCAATGCAGGCCATTTAATTGTGATAGGTGATCCGGGTTCAGGGAAAACCTGGTTGTTAAATGAATTAGAAGCAATACTGTATAAAAAACAAATACCTGTATTACTATTAAGCGTAGATGAAATAGTCGCAAATTCAATTAAAGATATCGGGAAACACATAGGCGTAGAAGGGGATTTGTTTGTAACACTCAATCAAGCAAGTAAGGGTAAGCGCAGCATATTGATTATTGATGCTTTGGATGCTGCTCGGAGTGAGGCAACGCAGAATATTTACAAACAGTTTATTAACCTGATTCATAATAAATGTAAAGATTGGTCTATCGTAGCCAGTATTCGGACATACGATGCTAAACATTCTCTTGACCTTCTTAATCTTTTTCCCCGTAGCACAAGAGATGTGCCCGTAGAGTTTAGAACACCAGAACTGCAATATCGTCATTTTCATATCCCTCTTCTGTCTGAAGCTGAAATCTATGGGGGACTCAAACAAATTTCCTTGCTTAAGACAGTGTACAAAAATGTCTCTATTAAGCAAAAAGAATTGTTTAAAGTTCCTTTCAATCTATGGTTACTGGATCAACTAGCTCGGGAAGAGGTGCTAATAGATGAATTATCAAACATCCAAACTACAGTTCAATTATTTGGACTATATTGGGAATACAAGATCACGAAAAAAAATGATTCTGAAGATCGAGAAAATATACTGCGAAAAGCTGCGGTTGCGATGGTTCAAAATAACACGCTCTCTACAGACAAAGGGCAGATATACGTAGAAAGATTAAGTGAGACTTACAAAGGCCTGATGAGCGACCAATTATTAATTCCTGTATCCAAGTCCGAACAGAGAATCGCCTTTGGACATAACATATTATTTGATTACGCAGTATCAAGATTACTAATAAAAGAGACCCCCCAAGAAGCTCTCCAGTTTCTTGTTGAAGATCCAAGTAGACCAGTTTTTCTTAGGCCAAGTATTGATTATTACTTCACCAGATTATGGATCGATGATCGTAATCTATTTTGGAAAATATATTGGTATTTCCTTTATGAGGGGAAAGAAGAATATTTACGAATGTTGCCTATCCTTGCTCTTGTGAAAGAAGTCAGGATTTTAGAAGATTTCCAACCCGTCTTAGAAAAAATAGGAGACAAGAGCGATACTAAATACGAAATCCACTTGAGGATATTGAAAAGAATCTTTCAAACATTAAGATCAATCAAGGAAGACATAGTTCCTAAGAGAGATGAAGTATGGATTAATATCGTTTGTAAGCTTAAAGATTTTCTAAATGTTGAATTTATTAGTGAATATATCCGTTTATTAGCAATTATTGTCGATCAATGGGACAATTGGGGCGAAGGTGAGCGTCATAAAATCGCTATAGTGTCTCGTGCAATATTGCGATGGGGATGGAAGCCTCCTGAAGGGCTAATTCAAAATCAAATCCAACGACTAAATGAAGTTATTGCAGTACAGGGCGTGCCACTTGCTTGCAAAACATATGGAGAAAATCCTAAGAAAGCGAGAGAAATCCTCTTAAATATCCTAAATCGTCTTGGACCTACTTCCACTATTAGTGAAATATACCGTCTGGTTCATGAAATAGACAAAATATGGCCATATGATCCAGAGTTTGTGGTGTTAGTCTATAAAACCGTATTTAAATATGAAGAAACATCAGAGGATAAAACGCTCATGGGAGGAGGTGGGGTATTAACATTAACAAGTACAAGAAAACAGGATTACAGCATGTGTTATTACTCACTAGCGGAGGATTTTCCAAAATTTATGAATGCAAACCCAATTTATGCGACAAGAGCCATGATCAAATCAATAAATGCTCTTGTAAAGAGAACAGAAATATCAAGGCATTCTGATAGTTCTAAAATTAGGAGTTTGACCTTTCCATTTTTTGATATCACTGCTAAATATCTTCCTGACGGAAGTTGTGTTTGGGATGATAATGACTTCAATAGAGAACGGAGCAAAATGCTATCAAGTTATGATAATTATGTTCTTGAGTTATTAAAAAACGAATCCCAAAAGGAGTTATTAACTAATCTAATCAAAGAGGTTGCTCAGATAAATGAGGTTGCCGTTATATGGAGACATTTATTAAAAACGGCATCGAGAAATCCTGAAATATTTAGTCCCATTCTATATCCTCTTTTTACTGCTAAGCCTATTCTAACACAGATAGATACTACCCACGAAATCGGTGAGTTAATTAAAAGTGGATTTGAATATCTTATAACTGAACAGAGAAAAACGGTCGAAAATGCGATATTAAGAGTATCAAGGAATACTAAGGACAAGAAAAATAAGGCAGGCTTAGAAAGAATAAGGAACAGATTGCTAGCTTGTGTTCCCGAAAAATATCTACAAAAAGAGTCAAAAAAGATTCTTACTGAATTGGAAAAGAAAAATGAAATTCCAGAAAATATTCCGCCTTTTAGCATGGGGAAAGTTACGAGTAAATCATATACTGAGGAAGATCGGCTCAAGGAAGAAGGTGCGGATTTGAAGAATATTAACAATAAAAAGTTACTGGATTTGTCAATTCCTGTAAAGGAGTTTCATAACACATATTTGAACAGGATTCCAGAACTGAAGGAATGTGAAAATATTTTTCCTAAAATGATTGAACTGAAAAAGGCATTAAAAAACACTTCTACTGAATATCACGAACGAGTGAGAGAGTCTGCATTAACACATCTAACTTCAACGTGCGAAGCTATTACAAGGAATTCTAAAATTCCTGCCAATCATAACCTTCTGAAATTCGCAGAAATGATCTTCAGGGTTGCAGGACGAGATGTTTCTCCTGAATATAATGAAAAATATCATATGGAATTCGACCATCCACATTGGTCTCCTGCTCCACGCATAGAAGCGGCTCAGGGAATAATGCATCTAGTGAGACTAAAGGATTTTGCTACCGATAATCTAAAACTGATTCATGAACTATCAAAAGACAAAGTTCCTGCCGTTAGATTTCACATTGCTCGGCAGTTACTTTCTCTATATAATACAGCACAGAAAGAAATGTGGAAGATTGCTGAAGATATTGCAAAAACTGAGAACACAAATGGTGTGTTGACTGCTTTAGCTTCATCTATAAGGGGGGCCGTGAGCGTAGAAACAGATAAGGTTTTGGATATCTTTGAATTAATATGTGAGCGCCAATCTTCAGAGAAAAGGGAACGTGTTGCTTCAGTTGATCCTTGCATATCGACTATTGTTCGTCTCTTTATTGCATATAATAATAAAAGAGCAAATTTGGTGCTTAAAAAATATGAGGAAACGCCTTTAGCTTATGCATCGGAACTAAGGCGGGTTGTCTTGACTGCTACTGGTTATTTGCTGGTTGGTGTAGGTCAAGAATGGAAAGAAAAACCTCAAGAAGTTAGAAATAGGGCTCGAGAGGTTTTATCAAGAGCGTTAGAGAGTTCGAGAAAGGGTTTTGAAGAATTACAAGAAAAGTATGCCGATACCTGGCCAGAAGATCGACAAAAGGAGACAAAAGATATTTATAAAATTGTAGATACCGTTGGAACTTGGCTCTATTTCAATGCTGATACAAGTGAAAATCTTAGAAGACAGGACAAAATAGCTTTGAATGAAACACAAAGAAAACAATATTATTTTGAGATTAAACCATTAATAAGACTGGTTATCGCAGTCGGTTCAATAAAAGGGTCTCTATTACATGCCAGCACCGCTCATAATATTATGAAATTGTGCAATAGAGTTTTGGAATATGATCCTTCGGGTGTAATTGACGTTGCAGAAGAGTTATGTAAGGCTTCAGCTCCTTATGGTTATTCTTTAGATTCAATGGCGATTGGTGAAGTTGTAAGATTGGTTGAGACATGTTTGGCAGATCACAAAGAATTATTTCAAGATAAAGAAAACCTTGCTCATCTTACCGGATTGCTTAATATATTCGTGGAAGCAGGATGGCCGCAGGCAATTCAATTAGCAACTGAATTGGATGAAATTTGGAGATAAATCCCTGCTTCAGAAGAAAAAACCCTTTTCTCATAACCTATTAGTTTCACAAAGGTGGATTAGTAAAAATGAATGCTAAACTCACCTACTATATCACTATTACAGTCTATCATAGTTAACCCAACGGTGGGAGAGTAGACTTCGTTTTGCCTTGTCCACATTTTTGTTTATAGAATCTCTTCTACTTACAAAACACTACCAAAATATTTCTATTGTCAAAAAGAAAAACGAGAAAATCCTTTATTTGTCAGAGGCTTGCTTGTTATCAACATCGTCCAGTCCGGGGAGCCAACGTCTGGAATATGGTTCATGAAAGCATCTTCACGTCCTTAGTCGAGGAACACTTTCCCATATCTCACCTAGGAACAAATCTGTCCAGTTTATATTAACAATTGTTTAGATTTGTGTTGGTTTCTCCGGAGCGGGCACTTTTGGGAAATCTTTCGTGGAATTTCCCGC
>SDBS01004952.1_pt1 | contig 13034 bp, 13 predicted proteins | sample 2277091 | NCBI WGS metagenome assembly SDBS01 (sample SAMN10404972, study PRJNA504765) | marine sediment metagenome | isolation source: marine sediment core GS10_PC15, 163 cmbsf | place: Arctic Ocean: Southern Knipovich Ridge | collected 2010 | reverse complement strand
GTTAGATGTACCGACTGACGGGCTTGAATCCCATAGAGGGCCTCTGCCAGAAAACGACGAGCCACTTTAGGCCAACCGACTGAAAGTTCCCCCGAAAATTTGATAATTTGTTCTCGCACTTTTAACGCGGTTTTGGCATAATGCATTGGGGCCTCCTCAAGAATGGCAATTCGTGGACAGCTTTTAAGCTGAACCAAGTGAGGCCCCATTTTAGTCTAATAATTGAGAAAGTTCCCCCATTTTTTACATTTCCACTTGTGATTTAACGTAATTGATAGCAATAAAACAAGTTATGCTAGTTTACACCGATTTTTTGGGGTATGTCCTGGACAAGGACTCAAACATAATCATTTTATTAATTTTCTTTCTTTCTCGGATGGTTTACTTTTTGATTATCATCCGGTTTTTCATGGACCTATGATAGCATTCGATCCATTTCTTTGGTATTACCCAATCAAAGCATTTTGTCCCTGAAGCTACTTTGTGGATTCTTGAAGGTATTCGTCTTTTTATACAACGAAGACTTCTTTCAAAAGCATTTGACACTTTTGCACGAGACAAATAATAAAGCTCTTCCACTAGTTTCTGCATAACTAAACTTGTTCTATTAAATCGACTTTACTATAGGGAATGTCTTTGTCCCGTACGCATTCGTCTAGATACCTGTTAACCATGAGCCATTTTATTACACGCAAAGGATGGGCTCTAAAATCCCTTTTTGAAAAAAGCTGCCCGCTTTTCGCTGAGGAAAGAGGTCAAGTTCTCGTTTTTCCTCCAATTTTCTTAAGATTTTAAGTATATGATTTGCCGCAACAACAATTGTACGGCACCCTATATCATGTACGGTATCATTTGCGAAGATCTCAGGGCGGCATTGATGAATAATATCCCCATGATCCATCCGTAAACTTATTATATGAAATGTTACTCCACATTTTTCAGGCTCCATAAAATATATCTGCCAAAAAAGAGTAGCAGCACCTCTATACTATGGAGAAAGTCCTGCATGACAATTGATTGTATATTTTGGGCACAAAGATAACAGATCCCTTTTGAATGGGGATGTCCCATAAACAACAACAACCTCAGGCGAAAGATCCTTAACAAAGTTAATTGTATTATGACTATTTAATTTTTCAGGTTGAATCTCTAAATAATCAATTCCCTGTTTAAGATGGAAATCAGTATGGTCTTTGAAGTATTCTCTTTCTTTTTCTTTCCGTAATGAAAAATGCCAATCCATTTATTTTGCATCTTCCCCTGAGTACTCTAATTTAATATCGCCCGCAACTTTTTTTCTCGATCATAATCTCTTTGTTGACTAATCCACCGACATTAAAATTATCAAGTATATTATTCGAAAAAAATTTATGCCGTAAATTACTACCTAAAAAAATCAGAACTCTCATTAAATAACCTCTCTAATCATTCTTTTCAATATTCCCTCACATTTATCGAGGCTTCCTTTTGACAGTGGATAATTCAATAAATCTTGTTTGGATGTGTGATTTAAAATAGATTCTTTCATGGTATTAATTTCACCAAATAAATCATTCTCATCCATTGCCTCTGGCAATAATCTTGGAGATAGCTGAAAGTTTTCATCAATTCCTGTTAATTCATGGAATCTAAGTGAGATCGTGTTGCAATGACTAAAGTATGCCTCATATAAAATCATGGAGTCGATTCCTAAAACTAAATCAGAATGAATTGCCAAACTCAATGAATCAACAGTGTTGTCAATAATCCGCATTTGAATCTTTTCCTTTTGAGGAAGAGAAAAATCAGGTTCTTTTGGATGGGATTTAAAACAAAAAACAACAGGTTGTTGGTTTGTTTGTAATTCTTTTTTGCATATCTCAAAAATTTTTAAAATCAGCTTTGTCTTTACATCTAGTAAGCTTTTAAATTCTATGCTTTCTTCGTTTTCCTGTATTACTGGTTGAGAAAAAAAAGTACACAGAATAGCGTCTTCACGAATGTTTAATTTTTTCCGAAAATGATAAGATTTCTCTGCATTGTGAAAAAACAATTGTTCTAAATGAGGTTGGCCAACAATCTCCATACAATCTTTGGGAATACCTATGGACTCTCCAAAAAGTCTGCTTTTCTCATCAATTACTCCCAGGATATTCGGTAAATAGTATTTTAGGTTTTTTCCTTTATGTATCCTTTTCCAACCTTTCCAGTGGTCAAAAAGGGCAAAAGAAGGGATGTTATTATTCCTCGATGCACTTATAATGTTTCCATTTGAAGGATCGAATCGATTATTGCTGGTAGTACAGAAAACGATATTAGGTTTTGTCTCATTTAATAGACTGGAGCCATTTTCCTCGGTGATTGGAATTTGATCAACAACATCCTCTAATTTAGTAAAATTGATTTTTTCTTTTATAAATATCTCACATGCGTATAAATGACCAATTATTAATAAATCGATATCCCAGTTTTTTATCAAATTATTAATAACTGGAAGAATAGCCTTCGTTCCTCCTGTGTCTTGAGCAAAAATTAATATCTTCTTTTTCAAGGGTTCGTCTTCAAGTGGTTTTGGACTAAGGTACTGACACCTTAAGCTACAGTTTTCATAATTCATACTATACCTAATTGATTCCATTTGACAAGGACTCAAGCATAATCATTTTATTAATTTCCTTTCTTTCCTGGATGGATTGTTTTTTATCTTCATCCTGTTTTTCATCAACCTGTGATAGCGTTCGGTCTTCCCTTGAGTCAAAAAATGATAAGGATTAGTCTGACATAAAATAATCCATTTTCTCAGACTATGCGTATTTCATGTATCGATGGATATAATGGTCTTGCGGATTCAGGCCAAAATGAATCGCAATTTGTGGTCGCTACCATCTTCACCTTAAAACTATGCTCCAGGACACGCATCATATCAACGGATTCAATTTTTTCAAGAGGAGTGGGAGTAAGTTCATTAAACGTCAGCAGGAAGTCCCTTTTGTGCGGAATAATACAAATTTGTTTTTCCATTGGAAATTCTTTATCCCATTTTTTATTCGATGGAAGGGATTCCCGAGAGAAATAGAGTGCTAATTCCATTTGATCAACAACGGCTTTAACCGTATTCGGATCATTCCACTCTTTTCGGTTTTAATATCCCCAAGAAAATTTGAAATGAGAATCGTTTTATCATCCAGAAGCGGTGCAATTGCTTCGCCTATCATGTCAAGTGTATCAAGGGCTCATCCCCCTGGATAAGAACCACATTTAATTACCGGAGTAATAGTTTGCACAGTTGTTTTTATAATCTCTGAAAATCCACTATCCTGACTCTCCTAAACTGTCGTTTGCTTCACTGAAATGAACCGCCCTGTACAGTCCTGTATGCATCTGTGGTGTAGGAGCTAGAAAATACTTCCGGCTACTCGATTAGGCTTCCTTACGCTGATATAAATGCTCCCGATATCTTCCACTACTGCCACCCCATAGGGAATTAGTCTTATAAATCCTTTTGAAAATATCTTGGGGTATTGGAAATTTGGATGATACTACTTCAACATGACCACCTGTATTTAATGCAGGTCTGTCACTGTTATCATGGAAAAAGTACTTTTTCGTTATTCGAGCAATCTGGTTGATATATTCCTCTACAGTATGATAATCCATTTCGGATAGACTTCCAGTGTTAAAAAATAAATCCACAGCCTTATTTGTAACATTTGGAAGTGCGAAATTCGGCATTAAAATTATGTCATGTTTGTTTAATACCTCTTCTGAAATATTTTGATTCCCGCTCTCTCCGTATAAGAGAAATTTCTTGTCAGGAAAAGAGTTCATTAAAAAGTATTGTGCGATAAGGAGCGTCTCAGGCAGATCAAAGTTTAAATATTTAACCCTCTTATTCGAAGAAAGAAGGTAATGAGCAAATCCACCAAAACCACCTCCAATTTCACACACAACTGGAATGCTAATATCCTCTAATAAGTTATGAACATGGCTAGCATAATAGTAATGCCTACATGCTGTTGGCAAAACCAATGTTTCTTTTATGACATATCCCCAAGGATTCCCAACCGATGGAATTCTTAAATTAGAAATATCGAAATCGTCGACAAAATCAACAACTGTGTAGTAGTCCTGTAAAATGCTATTAATATATTTTTTCTTTTTTTTGTTACTTGCATTATGAATGTCATCATAATACCCATGAATCCACAACCCAGCTACTCCATTATTGCGAAAAAAGTTTCTCAGTAGCTCGGAAAGTCTTTCAAAATCTTTAACATTTAATGCTTTCAGATATTCAGCACGACGTTTTTCTATATCTTCTTTCCATGCTCCCCCGGGTTTATAGGGGATACTTACTTTTGATTGTTCTTTTTTTGCTGAATGATAAGAAGATACTATTCTATTAATTACCTCTTTATGGTGTTCGTTATCTGTGGTTTTCTTTTCGCGGTCTGATAATCCATCGTTAAGAAAATTGATACTGGCAAGAGAATCAGATGAAAATATTATTTGAGACTCTAAGCCTCGATAAACTTTAGCACCAACTCTCAAGATTAAATTATTCATGATATCATTCCGCGTTTATGTGTTTCATGAAGTCTAACGCTTTGATATTTTCCTTCCAGTGGAATTTGAAACCGACAAATTGGTAAAATGTGCTTAAAATCATGTCTATTTTTTAAAGAAACATCAATTCCAGCCTAATCCACTTTTCGTATCATATCTTCATGTAGGGACGAATGTCCAATAGTTGCGATTATTTTCTTTTTATTCAAAGAATAATATACTTTTATAAAATGTTTGTAGAATTAAATTGTAGGAATGTCAGACCCTCCTGGACACTTTGTGTTATTTTGTAAGCTACAAAAAGGAGGTAAAACACATTACAAAGAAGTCAGAGAGGCATTGAGAGTCCATTACAGATGGGCAGTTCTTCAATATGCCCAAGTTAGTCGCAATGTGGCCGAAGTTTGTCATGAATTCGAAATACCGAGTTCAACGTTCTATAGTCGAAAGAAAGTGTTTGATAAAGAAGGAAAGGCAGGTATGGCCAGGAAAAAACCTGTAGCGCGAAATCATCCCAGAAGCTTAGCCCAAGATGTAGTTGATCAAATCCTTCACCTGAGAAAGACATATACACTCGGACCCGAGAGAATCACCTGGTACCTAGAACGCTATCATGGAATTAAAACCTCTTTATCCAGAGACTATCGCACTCTCGTTCGAAACGGTATGAGACGTTTGCCTAAGACGGCGCCATGCAGGGCTATTCACACACGACATTACTCCAAAGAGGTTCCCGGTCATCATGTCCAGGTTGATGTTAAATTTGTTTCTCTGAGGAATTTTGAGGGGAACAGAGTCAGACGCTTTCAATATACGGCCATAGATGATGCTACCCGGATCAGGGCGCTAAAAATCTACCCTCGTTACAATCAACAGAATGCCAACAAGTTTATTGATTATGTGATAGAGAAATTCCCTTTCCGTATCCATACAATCCGAACAGAACGAGGTCATAAGTTTCAAGCCCAGTTTCATTGGCATGTCGAGGATAAGGGTATGAGGCACGTTTATATTAAACCTCGATCTCCACAGCTCAATGGAAAAGTCGAAAGATCTCATCGAACGGATAAGGAAGAATTCTATCAACTGTTGACTTATACAGATGATGTGGATTTAAATAAAAAACTAGCGGTGTGGGAACAGTTCTATAACCTCGATCGTCCACACGGAGCGTTTAAGGGCAAAATGCCCTATGAAGCATTAAGGTGTAGGTAAGTATAATTGAAATATTGAACGAGAGGGTATGACATAATACAAAGAGGGATATATAACCGGAAATGAAAATCTGCCTACTTTTACCAGTAATTCAATTTTGAAAATGCCTCGAATATCTTCTGAGGAAATTATCAATCTAAGGAGAATTTTTTTACTTTATGCTACTCTTCCCTTAAAGTATTATGCTCAAATAGAAAAGTGTGAAAAGGATTGTGAAAATAATATTGATTTATATGAACAGTTAGTAAAACTAAGATGGGATTTGAAATAGATTATGCTTTTAGTAACAACAGCGATTGAAGAAACCTGGGTTAGTAATGAAAAAATCCTTTTTCTGGGTGAATGGTGTCGAATTTATAATAGAAAGCATATATGGGAACAACTTGATCAAGAAGTAATGGAATTTGTCTGGAAAGATAGGGGCAAATTAGAACAAGCATATTGTTATTGTGAAGATATTTATGAGAGAGCTTTATCGGAACTTACCGGTCAGTTAAATCAAACACATGGTATTGATAAAGATAAGCATTATTATCGAATTATATTAGGCAACTGGCTTTTTCATTTTATTCATCAATTATACGATAAATATAATAATATTAAGCATGCTTACGACAGTTTTGATCAACTTGAAACCGTTGCTATTAATGTTTCTCAGTATTACATACCTTTAGATATAATAGATTTTTGTGCTAAGTACGAAAGTGACGAGTATTCTTTACAGATATATTCACAAATAGTTAGAGAATTGTCATTGCCTTGTAGAACATTGAAAATAAGCAATCCTCTGCATCGGAGAGGATTTTACATTATTAATTCCAGACTCAAAGACAGAGTATTGTTTTTTGTTGCCAAACTTCAACGATTAATAAACAGTTTTTTTTATAAAAAAAGTATATCTATTACTGATCCGTATTTTGTTTATAAGAAAAATAAAAAAATATTTTTACTTTTGTTAAAAGGGAAATTTAAATATATATGGGATGAGATGAGATATAGGATAAAGATCCCTTTTGTGTTGAATATTGGTATTCGTAGTAACATCTTAGCGGGCATGGGAAAAAATGAATTTGAAAAGTTATTTTCAAAGTTAATATTTAAAAATATACCTTTTATTTTTCTAGAGGGCTTTAATCAGTTTAGAGATCAGTTATTAGCTGTCTACACTAAAAGATCTAATGCTTACTTTACTTCCAATGCTTTACATTATAATGATGTTTTTAAGTTTATTATTGCGGAATACCATAAAGAGATACACATTTTAAATATGCAGCACGGTGGTGTTATAGGTACCCATAAAAATGTTATTATGGAAAAATATGAACGTACTATTGCTGATGTATTTTATACTTTTGGATGGGAAGAAGATCAAAAGACTAAGTATTTATTCCCGGCAATATTTGTAGATAGAAAAAAATCGATTAGGAGAAAAAAAAGAGATTCATTTAACACCGATGATAAGTTCGCTTTATTGACCTTGTGTTCTTTTTCAAGATATTTAATACGAATTCAGCCGCACCCTCAAGCAACGGAAGTAGTTGATGAATACTTAAATTTGACAATTATATTTTTACAAAACCTTGATCGTAATATTAATCTTAGAATACGGTTATATCCAATTAATTATGGATGGTGTGAGAAAGAACGAATTATCGACAATGGTATAGAATTTAAATTTGACGATCCTCAAAGAAAGTTTGATGAAAGCTTGGAGAAGAGCAGCATTTTTCTTGTCGATCATTTATCCACAACATATTTAGAAGCGCTATCGTTAAATAAGCCAACAATTATTTTTATTAATCCAAAAATATATAAGTTTCGTAGCTCCGCATTACCTTTTTTTGAGAAATTTAGAAATGCAAATATTCTTTTTGATGATCCCATATCCGCTGCTAATTTTTTAAATAGCATCTATGAGGATATAAATGCCTGGTGGTTTAGTGATAAAGTACAAAACGTTCGAAAGGAATTTGTAAATAAACATGCTAGGGTTGGAACAAATTGGCTGGATGAGTGGACGGGTGAGTTTAATAGAATTCTGCATGACAAGTTGCCACAAACGAAAACTTCTATAAAATAAATTGAAATGACAAAAGTTAAGCAAAAGAAGAGAACAATATTTTTCGAGTCGTACTCATTATTAAATATAATTCTGATGATTTTTCCTATTATTCGGTCTGATGAAATTTATTTTCATTATAAACCATTCCCAAAATTACCGGTTAATAAAAGACTAAAAACCATAGTAGTAAAAATAATAAGAGCATTAAATAAAAATGTAATTGTCTCATCTATTGATCATGATGTGATGTTAAAGGAAAATTGGATTTGTAACGATAAAGCAGTCAGGATATTAAAGAAAAATGAAGTGAAATTATGTGATTCCTTACCAGTAAAATTCATACAATCTTATATAAATGATTCTAATGTTGTCAAATGTTTTCAAAACCTTCTGGTTAATAGAATAAGTTCTAAATTATTATTTCAAGAGATGTGTGGAATACTTTGTAAAAATTTAAAACGGACCGAGATCTTTTGTATTATTCCGTCGGGAGATATGAATATTTTTAGGGAAGAATTTTATACTTTTCTGGAAATGTACTCACTATTTATTCCCACTAAAATTCATTTTATAAATAAAATTAAAAGATTCTTTTTTGCAATTATAATATGCACAGGTTTAGTTATAGCTCCGATTATTTATCTCTTAAGGAAAATTGGAAAAGTAGGTCGGATAAAGGAGCGAGTATGTGCAGATATAGCAATGCCCGTTATATACGGCATAGACAATTTTAAAAAATATCCGACGTTCTGTTGGAGTGATGACTTTTTATATAATGAATCTATTATTCCAGGAAATATTGTTCATATATGGGATTTTTGGAAACTTCGAGATGAGAAAACTCAGGAAACAAAAGGAATAATGCAAAAAAAAGGGATGAAATATACATCTAGAATTAATTGGAAAGTGAACTATGTAATTATAGGACGGTTAATTAAAGATCAATTGAAATTTTTGTTAATAGTTAAACACTTTGTTAAATATTTATATATCGATACAGAATTACTTTTTGGTACATTAATAGTTTATCACCAGATCATTGATCAATTAGTGGAATTCGAGAATGTCGATTACAAAGTTTATTTTAGAAGAGATGATTATGCAATAAGACATATTATAAACACAATTATGTGTAATAAAGTTGGTCGTCAAGTTGTTGGTACTAATCATGTTGCTTCAAGTTTTGATGTCCCACCAACTGCATTCATCTATTTTCATAATTATATAATATACGGCAAGATTTATGAAGAATTAATGAGTAAATTTTGGAAAGGACAAGCTCTCCAAAAAACAGGACGTGAATTTTTAGATCCCTTAGCTTTTATAATGAAAAATCCAAAAATAAGATTAGACATCAATAGGAATTTTGAAAAAAGTTCCTGTAAACGAAAAAATTCTATCTTAATCATATTTCCGGGTGCATCTAGTGATATAACGCTTATATCTCGATGGGATGAAATGTTCAAAGGACTTTCAATGCTTTCAAAAACCCCCATAGATGTAAATATTATTCTTCGATTTAGATTTCCTAGTTTAAAGGTTCCCGTTGATACGATGAAAGTATTAGATCAATTTTATACTTTAGCAGAAAATGATGATAGATTTATAATTGAATCTCATAAATTTTCAACTAGTGAATTAATGGCAATCTCGGATCTTATAATAGCTCATTCAGCTTCCTTTGCAGTTAATGAAGCACTGGTAACTGATGCAAAGGTGTTTACATTTGATTTTATGGGAACTGCTCCATACTATTTTGACAAATATGGAGATGATTTTATTCTTACAACCAGCGAAGATCTCAATAGAGTCATCCAAGCAGTAGGAACTGATTACTTAGGATTCGATGTGAAATGGGATGAATTAAAAAAGGATGCAAACTATTATACGGATGGAAACAATCTTGATCGTATACGGGATGTGCTGTTAAAATCTGTAAATGAAATAAAATCGTTGAATTAAAAAGATAGTAAATGTCTTACAGGAAACCACCTCATAATAATATACAGTATTGTGTTCGCTGTTGTATGCCTGAAACTTCGGAGGGAATAACTTTTGATGAACAAGGTATTTGCAGTGGATGCAGAAGCTCAGAACAAAAAATGCATATTAACTGGGCTGAAAGAGAAAAAGAATTCAGAGATTTAATAGAAGAATATAAAAAGAAAGCGGGTGATAATTATCATTGCTTGATTCCTATCAGCGGAGGGAAAGACAGTACTTATCAACTTCATATCTTGACAAAAGTATATAATGTCAAACCGCTGGCATTAACTTTTAATCATAATTGGTATACAGAAATTGGAAAACAAAATCTTTGGAATGATCTTGAAACATTTAATGTAGATCATATTATGTTTACTCCCAGTAGGAGATTGGTGAATAAGCTCGCAAAAAAATCATTATATGCAATCGGAGATGCTTGCTGGCATTGTCATTCAGGTATACCGGCATTCACATTACAAATTGCACTAAAATTTGATATCCCATTAATTTGTTGGGGTGAATCAATTGCAGAATTTGGGAGTAAAGCAACATATAAAGATGAGGTGAGATTTGATGAGAATTATTATTTAAAAGTATCATCAAAGGTCGAACCGGAAAAAATGATTGATAAAGATATAAAAATAACCAAGAGTGATTTATGTCCTTTTCAAATTCCATTAAAGGAAGAATTGGATAAAGCATGTATACTTGGAATTCATTTAGGAGATTATTTTTTCTGGGATGGAGAAAAACAAGTTGAATTTCTAAAGAAAGAATATGGCTGGAAAGAGGATTATGTCGAAGGTACTTATAAACGGTATAAGAGTGTCGAATGTAAAATGGCAGGTGTACATGATTATGCGAAATATATTAAACGTGGATTTGGACGCGCGACGGATCATGCAAGTCTGGACGTAAGAGCAGGATTACTCTCAAGAGATGAAGCTTTTGAGCTAATAAAAAAAATCGATCCTAAAGAACCTAAAACCTTGGAATATTATTTGGAGATAACCGGTCTGAAAAAGGAGGAGTTTTACAAAGTTTTAAGAGAGCAGCGAATAGGAGCTGCAAAAAAAATCACGGATTAAACAAATACATCAAAATCGAAAATGACAAAAGTAACGAATCTTTATGAATTGGATGCTGCCGGTATATTAAATGGAATAAAGGAAGGCAAATTTAATGCAATAGATGTAGCTCAGTCAACTGTTGATAGAATAAAAAATATCGAGAGTAAAATTAAGGCTTGGAAATATTTTAATGAAGAAAAATTCATTGAAGAAGCCAAAAAACTCCAATCCAAAAAGGAAAGAAACAGGGAAATTGGTAAATTATTTGGAGTTCCAATTGGTGTAAAGGATATTTTTAATACAAGAGATATGCCTACTTGTATGGGAAGTCCTATTTGGGAAGGATTCACTTCCGGAAATGATTCGAGAGTTGTATCGTATCTGAAATGGGCAGACGGAATTATTGCAGGTAAAACGGTTACTGCCGAGTTTGCGGTTCATTATCCTGGTCCCACTGTTAATCCTCATAACTATGAATACTCGCCAGGGACATCTTCGAGTGGCTCGGCTGCTGCTGTTGCTTCTTATATGGTTCCGTTAGCTTTAGGAACGCAAACAGCTGGATCTACCATAAGACCTGCTAGTTACTGTGGAATTTACGGTTTTAAACCCTCGTTTGGTTCAGTACCAAGAACTGGTATCTTAAAAACCCTTGATACGTTAGACCATGTTTCAATGCTTGCTAGATCAATAGATGATCTTGAAATCATATTTAATGTTATGAGGGTTAGAGGAAAAAATTTTCCTTACATTCATGAAACACTCGATAAGTACAATCGAGATGACAAACAACATAATAAATGGAAAGTAGCATTCGTAAAATCTCCAGTATGGAACGAAGCTGAAAATTATGCTCAGGATTCGATTGTAAATTTCGTAGATAAAATTTCAAATAATAATAAGGTGATATTAAAAGAAGTAAAACTTCCCTATAAATTTAACCGTGCACACTCAATTCACGAAACTATCTATACAAAAGCTCTATCGTATTATTTTCAAGAGGAATATGAAGAACATCCTGATAAGATAAGTAATATGTTCAAGGTAATGGTTGAAAGGGGAAGAACAATAAGTGCAGAAGTATATAAGAGAGGACTTGAAGATCAAAACGGGTTAATCCATTTATTGAGTAGTTTTTTTGATGAATATGATATCATTATCACACTTTCAACTTCTAGTGAAGCACCCAAGGGCTTATATACAAATGATAAAAAAGACTCCTGTTTAATTTGGACATTATGCCACGCCCCGGCAATAAATCTACCGATTTTCAAAAGCCCCAATAATATGCCGTTTGGTGCTCAAATTATAGCTAAAATATACAAAGATTATGATTTGATTGAATTCGCTAGATTTTTAAAGGAAGAGGGCTTAATAATGAATTGGAAAAATTCTTAAGAAATAAATTCAGATAAAAATAGAAAACGAAAATGTCCAGAGAAGTGATAATTTCCACACGGATCGGCGCATTCTTTTACGCACTTGCGCCTATACATTTCCTTGGCTCAAATTTAGATCTTGGCTTATATCGGCTCTCAGAGCCTCGTATTTTTGACTCGGAGGCTGGAACTGTGAAATCATTAAAAGCCGGTTCAAACTTCACCTTAAAGAAGGACATTTCCTGTCCAGACAATGGGGAGGGGTTCATCCAAATAATTTTTATTTGCTAATATTATATTAATTCAGGATCCGATTACTTGATTTCTATTAATATAGTTCTCAATCCATATCTCTCGTTTGTTTACGAAAGCTCTTTCGTTTGGAATTGCTTTTCTGGGATAGTAACAAAGAAGTCCGGCATCGGAACTGACCTCACCGCCATTGAAATCAGCTTCAATTTTTTTGTTGGAAATGCCTTTAAAAAGGAGCAATTGTTTGATACAATCTTTCATGGCTGTTTCCTCTTCTTTTTAGTAAGTTCTCAATAAGCTGAGGTAAGTTCCAATAATGGATTCACCAATAGCAGAAACAGAATGTACAGAACCAGACAAGACAGTCCCAGCCGGATCTCATAACAAAGCGGGAAAGCCAGGTTGGATTATGGTGGGGCAGATGCCATTTTCCGCATTAAGTCGGATAGTTGTGGTATGGAATTTCGTTTGAAATTTCTGTCATTTAAGTATTCCCAGAAGGAAACTTTTAATTTACGGCATGTC
>SDBS01004951.1_pt1 | contig 13036 bp, 16 predicted proteins | sample 2277091 | NCBI WGS metagenome assembly SDBS01 (sample SAMN10404972, study PRJNA504765) | marine sediment metagenome | isolation source: marine sediment core GS10_PC15, 163 cmbsf | place: Arctic Ocean: Southern Knipovich Ridge | collected 2010 | reverse complement strand
GCATATTGTCGTTGAGCGCCCTGTAAAGGACGTAGATGGCCTTTTAACGGCCCTCAAAAAGACGATGGCCTATTCGGTTATTTCCGTCGCATCGGATCCCAAAAAGACCTATGTCTATCTCCAGGACGAATCCCAGGAGAATCCCTCCGAACAGGTTATGGCATGGAGGGACAAACCCGAGCTCATGGTTGGCCTCGAGGGGGATCTCCCCGTCGCAGATGGGAAGGCGACAGCTTCGGTGATCGTCTCCTACGTGGAACCTTTCACCAAGAAGCCCCAACCAGGCAAGTTCAAGGTTCGGGTATCCTCCAAGCTCGGCCTCAATCTTTCTTCGCGAAAGGTGTCGTTGAAAACAGGCCGTGCGGTGCTGGCAGTCGGGCCGGCCAAAGAATCTCTGATCGATACCATTTATATCAGCGATCCTTTCAAACGTCTCGCGCCGGTTTCAATTGATGTTTATTTTGCTGAACCGCCTCCTTCTCCTGCAAAGGATGGGACAGAGGTCAAGTCTCCGAAAAGGTCGGTATGGAGTGTTTTTCGTAGGCTGCGGCCGAGATCATAAGAGGTTACTATGGTTGGTGGTGGTAGTTTTGGCGTGCGCTTTCCGAACCAAGGCGGGAAGGGCCCCAAAAAAGCAAAACCGCACAGCATACCTGCAAAGGTTATTAAATCTAAATCGCCGACGAGGTCTAGTCCAGTCCCGCGGGTACCTCCTGTCAAGCAACCCGAAGTCCAGCCCGGGCCGCCCCTTCCGGTGGCGCTGTCGGCCGAAGCCCCTTCTAATAGTCCGCCACGCCGATTGGAAGGTTCGCATGAATTCATGCTGAGTATCCTCATTCCGACATTGACCGCCCGATCTGAGCTCCTCTCAAAACTGCTGAACAAATTTGCGGTGCAAATCGATGCCGCTGCACCCAGCGACAAACCTGATGTAGAGGTGGTCATCAGTGAGGACAACGGAGAACAATCAGTGGGCGCCAAGCGTAATTACCTTCTCAATGAAGCAAAGGGATTGTTCGTGGTCTTTGTCGATGACGATGATGAGGTCAGCGACGACTACGTCTTCCAGATTCGGAATGCCATTCTGGAGCATCCAGACGTGGACTGTATTGGGATGCGGGCCATCATGACGACCGGAGGGAGGCACCCTCGACCCGTGGTGTACTCTAGGAGCTATCAGAGGCCTGAGACTCGTGATGGGATGTATTTGCGACCGCCGCAGCACCTCACCCCGATTCGCAGGAGTATTGCCGTTCGTCATAAGTTCCCAGATCTCAACCTTGGAGAGGATGCCCTTTGGGCAAAATCACTCTATAACGATATCCAGAGCGAGTACTTCGTGGACAAGGTCCTCTACCACTATAAATTTGAGCCCGCCGGGACAGCCACGCAGGGGAATTTTAACCACGCCCCCGTAGCCGGTGACAACTTCAGCATCGTCATTCCGTCGGCCAGGGCGGAGAACCTCATTCCGTGCGTCAAGTCGATATTGGCCATGGAGCCGGCCATATCCCCTGATAGGATCATCGTGGTCGATGATGGTGCCAGGGCTTTTGCAGAACCCCAACTCCCCGGGGTGAAGTGGGTGACCGGGGCGAAGCCGTTCTGCTTCTCTCGGAACATAAATCTCGGGATCAAGGAAGCTCCAGGGGATGTCATCATCATGAATGACGACGCCCAGCTCCTGACAAAATTTGGCATGGCGAGCATGAGTTACGCGGTGCGAAGCGCGGCGGGGGTCGGGGTATGCTCGGCCGCGATCAGCGGATTCGTGGGTAATTCAAACCAGAAACCGGTCGCGCCTGCGGGGTTGCGTCAGGACCCCCGAATGGTCGCCTTCATCTGCGTCTATATCCCAAGAGCTGTTTTGGAATCCGTGGGCACCTTGGATGAACGGTTCGTCGGTTACGGGTTTGACGACGATGATTATTGCCGCCGTGTCATGGACGCAAAACTGCGCGTAATGATCTACGACGGCTGCGTCGTTCTGCATGGAGAGAAGAAGGGCACCTCGACCTTCCGAACAAAGCCGGAAATCCACGAGCTGTTCACGCAGAACCGGAAGCTCTTTGAGGAGAAGTGGGGCAAGACGAGCTAGGGGGATCCGTGGCCAATATCACGCTTTTATTTCCAACATTCAACCGCCTTGAATTCACCAAGGTGGCGCTTGAGACACTATTGGAAAACACGACTCCAAAATTGATCAAGGAGTTTTTAGTTGTAGACGGCCCATCTGAAGACGGCACCACCGAGTATTTGACAGACCGCTTGGCCAAGCCGACGCCATTCCCCACTCGGCTTATTCGCATAACACAGCGGCACGTTGTTCAGGCGATGTTAATCGCACGTGAACTCTCCAAGACACCCTTCATCGCTAAGATAGATTCGGATACGATCGTGCCCCCCGGATGGCTCGACGCCTGTGCGGACGTCATGGGGCGTAACGAGGACCTTTTGGCGCTCGGCATTGAACCTTTCAGCGAGATCAAGGATTGCCCACCGGATAAGCGTGGAGTCAACAACGCTCAGTTCGTCGGAGGGATTGGCCTCTTCCGAAAGACGGCGTGGAATGGTCTACGTGCAGGAAAGCCCCCGTTTTTCGGGTGGACCGAACACCAGGAGAAAAGCACTTGGAGAAAGGGGTGGCTTCATCCGGCGATGCGGGTCCTCCTTCTGGATCACCTTCCGTTTGAGCCGTTTTGCTCCCTCTCGAAAACATACGTCGCCAAGAACTGGCAGCGAGCATGGCCCTTCTATCCTGAGTCGTGTGCCCCCCGTTGGGAATGGCGTTTTCCAGGCTGGAATAACCACAAATGACGGCTATTCATACATCCTTTGTGATGGCGGTGTTGAATAGAAGTCGGCTATTAAAGAACACGTTGGAAGGCTATCGCCGTCACTCCCCTTACCCAGGCGTTGAATTGGTGGTTGCTGATTATGGGTCCACAGATAATCTTCTCGGCGTTCTGAATAACGCCAAGGGTATTTTTGGGCGAATTCGATGTCTGATTCTTGACATATCCAAGTCTGTCATTCCTATCAACCCTAAATTCAATAACCCTGCTGTAGCTCTGAATGTGGCCATCAGAGCTGCGCAAGCCAGTTTTATCATCATGAGTCCTCCTGAATGCTACCCTCTTGCCGACAACATTCGGAAAGCCAGAGCCTTCATGAATAACGGCGTACGAAAAGCGGTGCTGGTGGGGAAGGCGATGGGAATGCCGAAAGCTGCTTCCGGGTTCATGGAAAACGACGGATGGCTGCCGGCCGACGAAAAGCAGGTATACCAAAGGATAGAAAAGCAGAAAATGCCGGTTTGGTCGTCGAAGCAAGAAGGCGTCTTGCGTCCGATACCGTTCTTCTTGGCATTTAGGAAAGAGGATCACAACACGATAAATGGGTTTGACGAAGAGTATGTACGTGGGTATGGTGGTGAGGACAGAGACTACGTGCTGCGGCTGAAATTAGCCGGGGCTCAGCTAGTATGGGACGACTGTTGTGGGGTGTTGCATCAGTGGCACCCCAAGATCCAAAGTGGAGCGCACGGCACAGATCCTGGACGCCCGAACTGGAAGCGAGACGGGGTAAAGGTAAACCTAGCACATGAGCCAGGATCTTTGAAACTGGTTACCAAAGAGATGAGTTTTTAGCTAAACCATGGCCCAAGAGAGCATAAAAAAGGACAGGGTAGTTCGCGCCATCTTCCGCCACATGATGGGGCCAGAGCGATTTGCGTGGCGCAGTGATATGGCCGCCCACCTGCCCACCCTTTATCTGCTGGCACGGCATTGGGGTCAGAAGAACATTGTGGAGCTCGGTGTCAATGAGGCGTTCTCAACCATTGGGCTTCTGGCTGGGGCCGTCGAGGCAGATTGCCCGATGGTGAGCTACGACATCGTACACTGCGGAGCAAACCTTTGGAAGAACATCGGACTGGCGCCAGATCCGACTTTGAAATGGGAATTTCGCCAGATGGACAGCCTGAAAGCTGCGCAGCAATGGAAAGACGGCTCGATCGGCCTATGGTTTCTGGACACCTCGCATAAACTAGAACCTGTCCGCCAAGAACTTGCCGCGTGGCTTCCGAAAATGGACAAAGACGGGGTGATGTGCGGTCACGATTACTACCTACATGAACAGCGCGAATGGGCTCAGGAGAGTGGTGTCAAAACAGCGGTTGATGAGTTCGCGAATCTTTATCGGGCCCGTTTCCGTCTCCAGGTTCTGCCTCACGATCACGGTTTATGGATACTCTGGCCGTTTCCACCAATAGGTCCAGAACTTCAGATTCACCGTAGGTGTTGGCGCCAACTACCACCGCGTGTCGCGGTGCCGTGCGACGAGTGTGGGATGGTGCCTTAATTGAGCAATGGATATTATAACCCCTCTTTTCAAGAAAGCGTTCTTTCTGGCTCATAAGAATTTTCCTCTCGGAGGAACCTGTCTAGAGTTCGGGGTTGCACTGGGAAGGACATATCTTTGGCAGGCGAACCAATTACTCAGGAAATACAAAAACAGTGTCTTGGTTGGTTTTGATTCTTGGGAGGGGCTTCCTCAGGAAACCGATGGGGTGTGGTACCCCTCCAGGCACTCTAAGGGGAGCTTCGCTTATCCGAAGAATCGCGTGGTAGAGAAGCTCAGAGCTTTGGATGGTTACTGGTCTAGTCGGGATCGATTTCGCTTTGTGGATGGGTTTTTCTCTTCGAGTTTGACGCAAGAGCTGCAGATGGCAATTAGGAACGTCATCTTCGTGAACATTGATGTTGATGTTCACGTTTCTACGGTACAGTTACTCGACTTCATAAAGCCTCTCCTCCAAAGGGGGGCCATTCTCTACTGGGATGACTGGCTTGACCCACGGGATATCCCCCGTGCAAAGGGTCGGTGGGGCGAGCATAGGGCGTGGGAGGAGTGGGCTTGCAGGAACCCGGAAGTCCGTACTAAAACTGTGGCTGTTAATCGCGTGAACCAAAGGATGATGGAGATCGTTTCTAAACAGGTGTAATGATGGATCTAAAGTCGGACCCTTATAGCCCTTTCAAGATCGTCCACCATCCCGAGAAGCTTGCAGAGATGCGGGCCGGGAAACAACCCGTCCCCCTCCAAGTCCAACTCATCATCTCCGACCTGTGCAACCATAGCTGTAACTTCTGCGCCTATCGGCTTGATGGGTACACCTCGAATCAGCACTTCGGCGTCAAGGATCCTCTCACGGAAGTAGTTAACAACAATCCGAACCGGATGATCCCTTACGAAAAATGCGTCGAGATTCTTGACGACTGCGTGGAGATGGGGATTCCCGCCATCCAGATCACCGGAGGAGGAGAGCCTACCGTCCACCCGAAAGCTTCCGAAATCTTCTGTGCCGTCCTTGAGCGGAACCTCGATCTCGCCCTCGTAACGAACGGCACGTTGATTCCCGACAAGATGCTCAAGCCCCTGTCCCGAGCCACATGGATTCGGGTGAGCTTGGATGCAGGAAACGCAAAGACCTACGCATGGACTCGGAAGGTCCCCGCCAGCTTCTTTGAGAAAACGTGGGCCAACGTCCGAAGGATCGTGGAAGTAAAATCAGATGCGACAATCCTTGGAATCGGCTTCGTGGTGACTCGGGAAAACCACCCCGAAATCCTCAAGTGCGCGGAACTGGCGAAGGCGAGCGGGGCCAACAATTTCAGAATCAGTGCGGCCTTCACCCAGGACGATTACGAGTACCACAAGCCCCACTTCGAGGTGGCGGCTGAGATGGCGGGGAAAGCTGTGGCCGATCTCAGCGATGCCCGATTCAAGGTCTTCAACCTGTTCGATGACCGGATCAATGACCTCAAGCAACAGCGTCCGGACTACTCTTTCTGCTCCTACATGAACCTGAACGTCTACATCGGCGGCGACCTCAAGCTCTATCGCTGCTGCACCACGGCCTACAACGACCAAGGCGAGTACGGGTCTATCGCAAACAGGAGATTCAAAGACGTGTGGGCCAGCCCCGAGAAGAAAGAGGACTTCAAGAAATTCGACGCCCGCACATGCGACCGCTGCATGTTCAATAACAAAAACAGATTTGTGAACTATGTAATTTCTCCTGATGCCTTGCACATTAACTACATTTAACATTGATAGATTGGGTTCGGAAGTCCTCCGTAGGGATTAACAGAAGAGCCACTCGCTAATATGAGCCTGAACGTGAGTGCTGTGATCATTGCCAAGAACGAGGAGGCGGTGATCAGCCGCTGCATCAAAAGCCTTGAGGGTCTGGATGACGTCCTGATCTACGACACGGGGTCGACCGACGGAACGCAGGACATTTGTCGGAAGCTAGGTGCGACCGTTGTACAGGGACCCGTGATTAAGCCATTCCACTTCGCTAATGCCAGGAATGCCGCGCTGGAACAGGCCAAGCATCCTTGGGCGCTTACCATCGATGCCGATGAGATCCTGAAAGAGGGGTCGATCGAGGTGATGTGCACAGCGCTCAAGACACCCTGGAAACAGGGGTTCTACGGCACCCATTTGAACTACCCACCCGACGCGCGAAAAAAGGACGAACCGCTGCCAACCTCCCGGGTGATGCTTTTCGAGAAAGCCCATTGGCGGTGGAAATGGCGGATTCATGAACGCCTTTTTGCGGTCTCAGGGAAGGCGCGGACCGACAAGCTGTCCGGGCTCGTCATTGAGCACCGCCCGAAGGGGAACCGGTTGATGCGAAGAAACCAGAACCTCGAGCTCCTCAAAATCTCCATCAAGGAGGATCCGTCGCACGTCTTTGCCCTGCTTCAGCTGGGCATCGAATATAGCCACCAAGAAGCTTGGGAGGCAGCAATCGAGCCTCTGGCTGCGTATGTCCGTATAGGCCGCTGTGAGGGCTTCCTGGGCCGCGCGGCTGCCCAGATGCATCTTGCCAAGGCTCTGGCCCGTAGCGGGGATCTACAGGGCTCTATGAACGTCTTTGTGGCGGTCCGGGAGAATACCCCGGGACGTAGGGAGCCTCTCTACTGGGCAGCCGTGGAGCTCATCAAGGTGGGACTCTTTCCAGATGCCGCCTGGTGGCTCGAGGAAGCCCTCAAAATACCCCCCAGCCATACCCCTTCCTTCCCCTTGTATTCTGCTGCGGCTCAAGGTAATCTGATCAAAGAGACCCTGGCTGAATGCCGGCAGTGTTGATGAAAAAAGCGGAGGTTAAGCCGGCAGCGTCCTAATCGGAGGTATCCGGCGTGATCGCGTACCGCCCCGTTGCCTACCGTCAATACCACCTAAGCGGCCCTCGCGGGCTCGGTCAGACCTTCGATGAGATGTTGGGATTCTCTCCAACCATGGGTGACGTCATCCGTCTCGTTTACCACTCCGGAGGGACATGGCTGGGATTCCATGTCGCCCTGGGCGGCGGCAAGCGTCCGGTGCTCTCGGCCATCGGGTGGTTCATCGGTGCCGGGATGGGGATTGCGGCGATTCTTGATGTCGTAAGCCTCGCCAAGAGGGCGTGCGGAACTCACCCGTGACAGCCCTCTTCCGGCCGGCCTTCATAGGGAGCCCATCCTTCAGTGTGAAACCGATCACGCTGGCGGTCATGCATGACGATATCCCTCCAGGCGAGCTCTCTGCAGCTCTCAAGAATGCTGTTCCGCAGGGGTTCGTTGGGACCTCTCCATACGTCGTAAAGACCCTTGACGGTGAGTACTTGGTCTATGCTGATGGAACCGCTCAATTTATTCCGTTGGGTAATTCGCCCGGTGAGCGAGCGCCCCTCAACGGCTTGGGGCATATTCCCATCGTGAATTCTAGAGTGGTGCTCGGACGCTTGGATCCGATTCGGGTTCGCTTGGGTCAGGTCGCGCCCTCCAATCGGTTGCTGGACATTCGGGTCAACGTTCTTCTGTCGCGTGGAGCGGCCGTCATCCCTCCGGTCTTGGAGGATGCTCCGTATAGCGTATTCCTTATGTCCATAATGCAGCTTCTTGGCATTTGGCCGGAACGGGGCGGCGGGTATTCGGGGGACGCCGTTAAAGCTCGGTTTCCAGTACCTTCCGATGATTGGACTGAAGCGGAAATAGAAGGGGTAGTTGCTACAGCCGCGGCTCCCAGTAATGAGGAGCTTCAAGACGTTGCTCTTATCGATTCTCTATACGTAACACCGGTGGGAAGGCTTCCGGTCAAGGCGGCCTGGATGACTCCGAAATATGTTTACGCGGCGCTTCATAAAATTCTATGCGACAGAAATGATCGAATGGGGCCCTGGGTGCGTCAGGGATACACGGGCCCGGGTGCTGGGGATCCATTCTATTGCACCGGGGCTTCCCAGGAGGGGCACTTTCGGTTCACGGGTTGGCCTTCTGCGGCGGAGTATTTTGGCCTAAAGTCCAACGAGACATGGGGCGAGCAGCGCTTGGCTGCACATAACGCAAAAGTTTTTTCAGATGTGCTGCGTACCTATCCGTTCCCGGGACCCATCCCTCTTGCTCCTGGGTTTTGGTACGTAGAGAATCGTCAGATTCTGGCTGAGTTTGTAAACAACGGCCTCATTTATAACGCAACCCTTGCGCGCTTTTTCATTACGCTGTTCACTCTGACGTCTTATGAAGCGGTTTCTTCACGAATCGTTTCCTGGGCAGAGGAGAAAGCCGAAAAGAAGCTGGAGTGGGCGATCATTCGGATTGCTGCAACCGTTGCTCTTGGCGCGATGTTCAGTGTCGCCTTGGCCCCGGCCCTCGCATCCATAATTCCTGCCGGTGTTCCAATTAGCGGCACTACGGCCGCGTCGGCTATTACAGCGTTTGCGCGGGACCAGTTCACCGAGATGGAACTGGAAAGAATTTCCAAGGATCTGAAGGATGCGGTCAAGATTTTTGCGGTGAATGATCCGGCTTTTGCAGAAGAAGCAAGAATAGCGATTGAGACTTTGGAGTGGTTTGAAGGCGAGGCTGACGCGAGTCTCGACGCGCTGGCACAGATGGAGGAGCAGGCCCAGAATCCACCCCCAACGCCTGACGAGTTCGGGGTCAGCATGGAGTATCCTGAGGGCTCCCCCCTTCAGAAGGCGCTCCTGGGAGTGGGCGCTGGCGCCGGGGTTGCCGGCCTCTTATTGTTCCTGTTGCGATGAACCTCTCCATTCCATGCTTGCCATCTAGGCTGCCTGAACAGTATCATTGCTAAATCGCCATAAGCCATTACTGATTGAGGTGTTCTTATGATGACGAGTATCGCCCAGGGCAGAGTCGGAAGTTTTCAGCCTCTATTCGGCTTGGGGACCGTCCGTATTAAGGGGCCCCTCCTCAACTATCGGATGCCGATGCTCGCCAATACAAGCCCTGGTTTGGACGGCCTCCCAGATTTCTTTGTGAAAATTCTGAAGGCACTGGCGGGGTGGTTGGGTGCGGCATTCACTGCGCTGGGCACCATTGTGAACATCCCTATGGGCATCCTGGGTCAGGGAGTCGACATCGCGTTCAGCGGCCTATCGAGCGTGGTAGGCATGATTCCCTTCCTCGGCCCGTTGCTGTCGGAGATCGTGCTGCTAGGCGGAGCGATCATCGCATTTGCCATTACGGTTCCAGGTCTTATCCTTAATGAGCTTGGGAATCTTCTCGAGGGGGCTGCCAAGTGGCTGGACACAAAACTTACCCCCGATGAGAAAAAAGAGAACATCGAGAAGAAAAAGAAAGAGCTCGTAGACAGGGCCCCAGACTCCATCAAGGACACCGTTACGTCAATTCTTGACGCCACTGGCATCGGAGGAGACAACACTCAAGACGAGGTGGCCATTCGTGTGGCAGAGGGCGGTGCGGTGACGGGGAACATCGGCACGACCGATCCCGGCGATCCGAGCCTGACTGCGCCTTCAGAAGAGTCGTTCCTTGAAAAGATTGCGCCCGTGGCCGCTCCTGCTGCGGCAGCGGGACTCCTTCTGGCAGTGCTTCTCACGTAAGTATTTTATGAATAGCTTCATGGCAGGGCCATTCGGCAACTTCTTCGGAAGTCGTCTTACGCCTCCGCCGCCTCCCCTCCCTCAACCCAAAAAGAACCTTGGGCAGGGCGTTGGAGGTTTGTGCTGTTCGGCTCCTGACGGCTCTGCCGGCTGGTGCTTCGATGCGAATTACAATGCCAGCGGCAGATGTGGTGCTGTCTGGGGTTATGATCCGGCTGGCGGCGGAACCATCTGTGTTCCCGATACTTCTGGAGATCCTTGGAGTGTAGGATGGGTGCATCCGGCTTGTCCGAGCGGTGCGCCGGCGCCTCCGCCAGAACCTCCCCCGGAGCCGCCTCCTCCGGAACCACCTCCTGGAATGGGGAAATATTTTTGCTGCAACCCCGATGGGAATCTGATTGTCTTCACCGATGTGACTCAATGCCCGGTGGGGACCACAGAAGTGGCTGAGGGCGTTGAGTGCCCCCCGCCATCGCCTCCACCGGAGCCGCCTCCTCCTGAGCCGCCTCCAACGGTACCGCCTCCACCACCATCACCTCCGCCAGAGCCACCTCCGCCGGAACCACCCCCGTCGGCTGAGGAAGAAGCTTTGGCGTGCCAGACAAACGGAACGTTCGATCTTTACGACGCAACCGGACAACTCGTCGCGTCGGATGTGGCGGAAGAAGATCTCCCAGCCGGCGTGGAGATCGTTGCTGTCGATGATCCGCGTTGTGGCCCTGCGCCGGAGCCGGGCGTTGTGTCTCCAACGGGAGACGTCCCCTCGGCGATCCCGACACCGGGGCCCACTGCGGCATCGATTCCAACGACGCCGCTGGCTCCGTTGCCCGGAGTTCCGCAGGCGCCGCAGGCGCCGGCACAGGGGCCCTTCACCAGCCAGATTTACCCCTGTGGAACAAAACTACCGGTCAGCGTGAGAAGTTTGCGCACTGAAACATTGCCGTCGCGACCCGATTCTTGGAAAGATCAATGGACATCGCTCTATAGATAAGGAGACAGATCCTCATGGCAAAAGCGAAAACGAAGAAGAAAAAGCGGAAGGCGCCGGCGCACCTGAAGGCGTACCGGGAGTGCTGGAAGGAACTCAAGTTCTGCCCGCTTACCGACAAGTACACGCCTGCGATCAAGAAGAAGGCGAAGGCCTGTGTCGAGCGTAAGATGGGCAGGAAGGCGAAGAAAAAGTAGCAACCCTTCTGGCATCGTGCCGCACGCCCTCTATATTCACGAACCGCTGCAGGGTGTCAGCGAAGCGAAAAAGCTGTAGCAGGTAGCCTGATGGACCCCATCTACGTAGATCTTGATGAGACACTAATTTATTCGGACGATACCGCGATCTACCCGCGTCCTGGGGCCGCTGAGTTCTTGCGTCGCCTCGCCGGTCACGGAGATGTTTACATTCTGAGTCACGCAACATTACGCCATGTTCAGCGCGCACTCCCCTATCTTGGCCGTGGGTCAGAATACCTTTCGGGGATCTTCACCCGGGAAGATCTCCAGCCCGTAATTGACCAACTCGATTTTTTAGCATCAACGACTTTACCGAAGGCTGATCTGGAACGCCTGCGTGCGAGCATCAAACCCTTGTTCCCTGCGGGGGTCATCTTCGATGATCAGCCGGTCGGTTCTGACCCCTATCTCATCAAGTCGACAGCGTTGGGAATCGGGGGTGATATGTGGATCCAGGTCCCGGCAGACACCCGGGTCAACCAGAACGATGATGCTCTGAAAAAGGCCTACAAGAAGTTTCATCGTCGTTTCGTCGGAGCCAACGCGTGAGCCTCCTCGATCGGGGCCCCGTGGCGCTCATGCGTCTTGTTGAAATTGACGAGATTTCCGAAGCGGAACGGGCCATGGAGGCTCGGGATATACCGCCGCATAGCCTCATGGTTGAACCGAAGTTCAACGGGTGGCTTACCCAGGTCGTCAACGGAAGGCTTTGATCACGCCGTGGGAAGGAGCTCACCAGGAAGTTCCCGGCGATCGCCCAGCAGATTTCCCTTTTCACGAATGCCCATCTCCTGGGCGAGCTTGTTTACTGGGGCCCTCTCGGGTACATGGAGGAACCTGCCGTCACGCATGTCGCCGGAACTAAGGATCCGGCCTCGGCCGTCCAAAAGCTTGAGCAGATGATGGAAGAGGGTGGACAGTTCCAATTAATCCTCTTTGATGCGCTCGTTGCTGCTGGACAGGACATCAGCCAGAACCCGACGACCTCTCGTATAGCGCGGCTCCACGGAATGTTGCGCGAGGAGAGCTGGGATATGGCCCTTTCTCCACTCTATGACCTCTCAGAATGGAAAGGTGTATACGAGGACAACATCTGCCTGGGCGGCGACGGTATCGTCTTGAAGAATCCGTACGCACCATACCTCTGGCGACCTCTGGGAGAGAACGAAGCGCGGCCCCAGGGATATTGGTACAAATTGAAACCGTCAATGGTGGACGATTTCGTGGTGCGAGGCACCCATCGCGGCCCTCGAGGAAAGCTTCTCCTGGAACTCGCCCAATACCACAAGGGCCGGCTCGTCTTCGTGAGTGACATGAACAATCTCTCCACCAAGAAGGAAGAGGAGATCCTGAATCGGCTTAGAAGAGGGCGGATCGTGGTCGAGGTGGAATTTCAGAGCCGTTTCCCGGACCCGCCGGGCGCACTCCAACATCCCCGTCTGGTCCGTATTCGTGAGGACAAAAGCCCTCGAGATGTTACACTCCCCGATAAATACGCGCCATGAGCAAGCCTGGGAATTCAGACATATCGGAAAGGGAAACAGAAATGGCTGACCAGTACACCGACCGGAAGTTGACGTGCGTGCAGTGTGGCGGGGAATTCACGTTCTCCGCGGACGACCAGGAATACCACGCTCGGATGGAGTTTGAAAACGAGCCAAAGCGCTGCAAGCCGTGCCGCGCAGAGCGGAAGCGAACTTCAGGTGGAGGTGGTGCGGGGAGCGGCGGTCCCCGGGAATTCCACGAGGCCGTCTGTGCCGAGTGTGGTGGCGTGGCCCGGGTTCCGTTCAAGCCCCGCGGCGACAAGCCTGTCTACTGCTCGAACTGCTTCGCCAAGCAGCGGTCTTAGCCGCCTGAAGTCGCAGAAGAGGGATTCTGCGAATTAATTAA
>SDBS01004950.1_pt1 | contig 13037 bp, 23 predicted proteins | sample 2277091 | NCBI WGS metagenome assembly SDBS01 (sample SAMN10404972, study PRJNA504765) | marine sediment metagenome | isolation source: marine sediment core GS10_PC15, 163 cmbsf | place: Arctic Ocean: Southern Knipovich Ridge | collected 2010 | reverse complement strand
TGTTCGGAACGTTTTTCCGACGAGAGGACAGTGAAGCGGTCGTCCGATTCGCGTCTTCGCACAGTTCTCTCCCCCCATCCACGACGGATGGGCCGTCCCCGGGCGGGGGTAGTCTCCGCGGACCAGGGCCAGCCTCCGCGAGCCCATCTGCGCTAGAATCCTCGGATGCCTCTGACTGATTGTGATCGTTGTGGTTGGCGTCCGGGCATTTGGGCTCACATCGTTTTTCTGTGCGGGGGGGATCCTCATCCGTCAGTGCAATGCGGGCGTTGGCAGATCGCACGGCGCCTGGCCGCTGAGGACAAACGGGCGAAATCGTAGATTCCGCGCATTGGCGCGGGGGCTCTCGTCGCTTTTCTCGGGTCTCGACGTCCTGTAGACTTGGCGCCTGTCGCTGGGGTGGCGGACTTGGGATGTCGCTGGCAACCACCGGACCCACCGGGCCCTCGGCGGCAGTGCTTTCGAGCTTCTCGAGCTCGGCCGCGAGGTAGGGCGCGAACGTAGTCGGGGACCCGTCGATCTTTCGCTCGCCCCGGTAGTAGGCGGCCCGCTGATCTTGAAAACACCGATAGGCCGCTTTGCGCAACGCAGCCGATCGGATCGCCGCTGCTTTTTTGGTCACACTCACGGCGCGCATGCCGTCGGGGTACGTTGCCCGGATCGTGGTCGCGCGGATCTTCTTCTGAAACTGAAACGAGGCCAGTCCCGCGATCGTCTCGAGCACGGCTCCGGGGCGGAGCAAGAGCACGTCCCGCATGGTCTTGCCCTCGAGCTTTTGCCAGAGCTTGACCGACGAGACCAGTCCAAGCCGCTCCGCTTCCCGTAGCCAGTTGCGGATGCACCGCGGCGTTACACCGAGGGCAGCACCGAGGGCGTTCTGTGTATCGCGCACGCCGAACGCTCGCCGACTGTAGGCCGTCCAAACGAGCGCCACAAACCGCAGTAGTTTCGTGGGCACCAGGGCCGCGAACCAGGGAGGGATCGGCGTGCCCGCTTTCCAGCCCATCGTTGTGTGCATGGTGATCGTGCGAGCCATGATCTCCGCGCGCACGCGCCAATCGTCCGCCGTCCATTCGAGCTCTCGAGGGTTCCGACGTAGCTCGAGGTAGTGGCCGGGAAGCCGCTCGAGGCCCGTGGGCTTGGCCGAATGCTCGCGCCAGTCCGCACCAGGCTGGACCCCGAACAGTGGCAGCGCCAACGTGAGGGGGCATGGGTCGCGCGGGTTGTCGCGCTTGTCCTTCTCGTATCGCTGGAGTGCCGGGAGACCCCAGCCAAGGAACACGGCGCCACCGCGCTCAGTCCGCGTAAGGAGGGGGAGAGGGAGTTGGCTATCGGCGGGGGGGGCTGTTACCTTGGGCACCTGACGGGACTCCAGCTTGCTCTGGGGAATCGTTAGAAAGCCTCGGGGGGAGCAGACCCTCGGGGCTTTCGCTTTGACAGCGCGACACCTTCAACGCTCGCGAGTCAAGCTCAGCCCAGCAAGACCGATCCGCTACCAAACGGCTCGCCACTGGCGAAAGTTGGGCCTCGAGAGGGGAGATCTCTCGAATTGCGTCACTGAACAGACGGATCCTAGTGGTTCCTGGAGGTCTCTTCCCGGTCGATGAAATCCGGGACACCCCGGATCGAATTGCTAAGCCGCGCCAGGACCCGGGCGACTAGATATGTTGAAAGCGCCGTGATCTCCGGAAGTAGTTCTTTCGACTCCCCGGCGTGTCGTTCACAAACCGTGGACACCAAATGATCAAGGCGCCTGCCAACGTTCTGGGCCAGTGAATCGTCGTCGTTCACTCGTCGTCACCCAGTCCGACTAGTCGAAACACGCAGCCCAAAGCGACTACGAACAGGATCGACGCGTAGAACCAGCCCACCTACTCGGCTCCCTGTTCTTTGGACAACTCCCACAGCTTGAGCATGCCCTCGTCGCCTTTCCTGAGTTCACCAGCGGCGTCAGTGAGAGCGTCCAGCGCTGTGTGCTTGTTAAATTCGGTCCCGCGGACCAGGTGCACCATGTTGATAAGCAGCTTGGCTGCGCTTCGGCGGGCGTGATCGTCGTCCATTTTCAATCGTCCTTTTCGTCTCGCTGGTCCCATGCATCCATGGCATCGGCCCCCCGCTTTCAAATCCCGCATCATCTTCTCGTATTGGGCCTCCGCTTTCCGTTCGATCTCCCCGCTCTTGAGAAGCGCTAGCTTCTCAGCCCAACAGCCAACACAGAAATGGTGATTCATGAGTAGTTCGCCGATCGTGACTGCCGACCGGGCAGGTTGCTTCCCGCAACCCGTGCAGGTTTCTGAGTCAGCCACTGATCTTTGCCTCGTTCTGCAGCAATGACACGGCCTGCCCCTGTGAAACAGCGCGGACCATCTCACCGCACCCAGAACATGCGCGGAGCAGAGCCTGATACTCGCCCTTCATGTAATCGAAGAGGGGGTGCTTTTCTTGCTTTCGGATTACATCAGTGGCCACACGCAAGACCATGCCGCACCCCGGACAGGCGATATACAACCAGCTTGGTTCATGCATCCGGTTTCTCTTTCGGTCCCTCGATCAGAACCTGTGCTGTGCGGGCTTGCCAGATTGCCCACGTGCTCGGGACGAAATCGGTATGGAAGATGCTCCCCAGGATGGTTACCAGCTCGAGGCCGCCCATGAGGCCGTCCCCTCCCCCCAGGTGTTCTTTGAACACGTCCGCGATCTGATCCTCGTCCATCTCTCCCGCGTTTTGGATCAACCCCAGGATTAGTTCGGACTTCTCACCCAGTTTGTTTTTGAATGCCTCGAGCTGGGCAACCGTGATGCTGTTCCAGAGTGAGATCGCGGCGCTCTTTCGTGTGGTCGGAACGTCGGGACTCTTGACCCCTTGTTTTGCGAGTTTCTCCTCGTGGCCCATTTGCATCCACTGGCGCGCGGTCTTTCCGAATTCTTCTACCTCTTTCGCGTCCCCCTCTTGCATCGCCATTTCCCGCTCGCGCGCGACCAGTTCCATCGCCATTTGCTTCAACTTATCGACCGCGTGAAACTCAGACTCGAGACGTTCCTTGCTCCCGGCTGACATCTCCCTGACCAGAGCGCCGCTTGCTCGAGTGAGCTGGATATTGGCCGTGAACAGTTTCAGAACCATCCCCGAGAGCATTTGTTCGGTCCAGTTGCGGGACTCCATGCCCGCGGGTAGCGACATGATATCCCCGTCCCCTTCCGCCAGCTCCACCCACTCGCTTTCGTGCATCGCCGTGAAACTGCCGTCCTCCTCAACCGAGATCACCCGCACGCGATAGTCGTAACGGGCGCCGGTCAACTCTCCGCGGTGGATTTTGGCCGCGTCCCAACACTCGACCGCGAGGGGAACGACGCTTTCGTGCGCGGAGCCGTCGAGAGTCTGAAACGGAATGGACTCTGCAAGCATCGGCGCTCCGTTGCGACCGCTCCGAAACTCCACAAGCACACTTGATCCGCCGTCCTTTGCATGGAGGAGCGTGGTCACCCAGTCCGAGGGGGCTACGCAGTTTGTTTTCACTTCCGGATTTTTAGTCTTCCTGGCCCGTTTCTTGGGCTTGGTGGCGACTGCTGCAGCTGTGCCCATTCGATCAAATACCTTTCGTGTGCCTGTGATCCAACGGTGACTAAAGGTGAAAAGCAAACCATCAGCCGATCTCGCGGACGCGAGGCCGCCAAACAGGGATCCGAACGCGTCGCAATGTTGGGGGGCGGGTACCTTGCCGGCCGGACCATGCGAAAGAGCGAAATCCAGGGTCAGCCAGCGCCGCTGGTGCTCGGGATCGTGGCCCTTGTCCTGTATCGCCGCACCGGGCGAGGCGCCGCGCGGATCGCCCTGTCCGGCGTGATCGGCATGGGCTGCTACGGCGCCGGGAAGATCGGTGAGAAGCACGGGATCGCGGCCGGGAATGACGGCAACTTGTTTTCGTGGTCCACCAAGGGCGGCGTAAAGCTGGACTAGGGGGTCCAGTGCTTTACGACCTCGGAACGATCCGCAAGGCGTCGATCCTCGCGTGGAAAGTGCGCGGCGATGCAGCGGGATTGATCGTGATCATCGCCGGATGCAAGTCCGCGATGGAAGGTTTGAAGCAACGCCGCGCAGATCTGAGTTTGATCATCGGCTACTGGGGCGCGGACCAATGGGATAAGGATTTCGAGCGCTACACTCGCTGGCTCGATCTCGCGGACGTCACAGCGCGGCACGTTGCCGACCAGAATAAAAAGGGCGTAGAGGTTACGCCGATCTGGAAGCAAAAATACGAGACGCTACTTGCGGAGATGTTCACGGGCGGCTCCAACGCGGGCGCGGTGCTTTGGGCGAACCTCGCTAACCGGTTGGACGAGCTCGAGGGCGCGCAGCAAGACCTATCCGAGAGCGTTCACTGGCTAGACGAGTGGTGGATCAAAGGGATCACCACGGCAGCCGTTGCGGTGTCGATCGAGTACGACAAGAAACAGCTGGATAAGGAGTTTGCAACCTGGGCTGAGGCCGCCAAAAAGGACGCAAAGGATTTCATGGAGGGCGCGGAGTCTCTCCTGTACCTGGTAGCGATCGGAGCGGGGCTTTGGTTCTTTGGACCGTTGATCGTGCCCATGCTTTTCGCCGGGGGAGACCGGAGGCCGCGCAAGTGATCCCGCTCTGGATATGGGGGGTCGGTCTCGGGCTCCTTTGGTTGTCTGGCGGAGCCAAGAAAGGCGTTCCGCCGGTTCCGGCACTCAAGTTTGCCTACAAAGGCTTTGTGATTCACGTGCGAGAGGGGGATGACCGTTGGCAGTTCCTGGTCGAGCGCGGAAAAAAGGTTATCGCTACCGGGAAGGGACTGCCGAACGCAGAGGCCGCCCTCGAGGCCGGCCAGATGGCAGCCGACGACTACGCGCCCGGCGACCAGGGCGAAGAGAGCTCAACGATCGGAGAGGGAATGCTCGCGCCGCTCTGGCCGGCTCCAACGATCCCGATCAAATGGAACGAAGACAGTTTTGGGAGCCCGCGGCCGTGGGACGCAAAGAAGCCGACGAAATCCCACATGGGCGTTGATATCAAAGTCGAGAAAGGCGAGCCGGTGATCGCTCCCGAAGCGGGCGTGATCATCAAGACGCAAGGATGGCGGGGCCCGAACACTCGTGGCGTTCTCTTCCAGCCGGACGTGGGCCCCATGCTCGTTTTTGGAGCGGTCGCGCCCGGCAGTTTCCCGCCGAAGGGAACGCGCCTCGAGCGAGGCCAGCAAATCGCTATCGTCGGCGAGTACCCGGACGGATCCGAGATGCTTCACTTTGAAGTCTGGGAGCATGGAACCCAGAAGCGCGGCGAGTGGTTCATCAACCAGCCGCCACCGCCAGCGCTGATCAACCCCAGCAAGTATCTGGCAGCCACCGTCACACAGTGACGGGTCGTAGGCCACGGGAAGAAAAAACGGAACGAACGAACGAACGGACGAACGGAGAAAACGAAATGCCACCTTACGACGGCGAAGGAAGTATGGAAGGAGCCAGACATGAAATCTGGCAGTGCCAAGACGGACCAATCAAGGTCGCGGTCGATGCACAAGGCTGCCCGCTGGACTCGCAATACTGCAAGATCCAAGCGGGCTCGACGGCGCTCGGTGTCGCCACCGCGGCAACCTTTCTGATCACGATCGCAGTGACCAACCTGGTCTTTGCGCGTACTCGGGGAGTGCTGATGAACGCATCGGATCCGGCCGCGATTCCGCTGCTGAACATCAAGGACCAGATCGGGATTACCTCGATCATCGTTCTCGGCAACGAGATGCTGTCGGGAGAGGTGCCGCTCAGTCGGTATCTGAACGACACCACGGGACCCGGAAACGTTGGGACGGCCCAGCTGTACCGCGGGGATCTCGGCACGGCTGGCGGCACGGTCGCCATTGCCGGAATCAACCGATCGCCAGTCGCAGTGAACATCTGGGGCTCGATCGACATCACCGGCAAGAAGGCCGGCTGATATGAGCGGGAAGGCTGCACGGGGGAAATGCGATCCGGTCGCCGCCAACGATCAATGGGAGCGGCGCCGCGTCGTTTTCGATCTGCGGGACGGGGCAGGCGCGCTCTTTGTGCAGCCTTCCGTCTTTACTGAACTGTATGGGGGCGCGCGGCCAGACGGTGGCGGCCCACAAAAAGCTGTTGTGACGCTGCACTCCGTTGCGGCAGTGCGTGACCTCGGGGCCCCTACGGCCCAGCTCACAAATCTCGGTCAGCCGGACATGTCTCCGCCGATCGCTTTCGACTCCGGACCGGTTGGAGTTTCACCAGTCCAGCGTGGCGGGTTCCCTCAGTACCGCGTCAAGTTTGTAAACGGAGACAACCAGGAATCGCTCGTCTACTGCGACGGCAACAGCGTGCTGGCGCTCCCCGCCCGTCTCGTGACGGTCCATATCATGACGCCGCCGCTCCTGGTCCCCGTGACAACCGCGGGCATACCAGAGAGCGCAGGCGCGATCCTGGTGTCCGGAATGGTTGTCGAAGCGGACGCTTCGGCTTACGTGTCCTGGGGACTGGACTCCGGGGACTCCGCGCCGATGGGCGAGTGCACCTACAGCCAGGCCGTCGCTAACACGCTCAACGCACCCATGTTTTTCGAGCGGCCTCCGTTCGCTAAGCGAGTCACGGTGATCACCCCGCCCGCAATCGGTGCGCTGATCTCTTTCACGACGTCGCCCACGCTGATTACTTCGGTCCCTCCCGGCACCGCGAACGCGATCCAGCAATCACAGCCAGTTCCCTTTGACGCAACACATGTGCGCGTCGATCTCCCGGTCGGAACCCCGGCCGGGTCTTTCACTCACTGCATCTGGCAGATCGGAACGTAGTCATGGATCCACTCACACTCTCGCTCATCTTCGGTGGCCTCCTTCTCTGGGGAGCAGCAAAGAGAGATGGCGCGGAGCCTCTGCCAGACGTCGGCCCTCCCGACGAGCAGGAGCCGAACGGGAAAGAACCGATCTTCAAACCGGGTCCCGTCGATATCCCCGAAAAACCGAAAGTGAAACCGATCCCGGCGAACGGAGCGGCAGCAGAAAAGGAATACCTGGCCAAGGTAGACAACCTGATCTCACTCACTCCGATCGAGGGCCATTTTTTCCAGATCAGGGACGGCGGACCCAACGCGGTCGGCATAGCGAAGCAAGTGTTGGGCGCGAAAGGGGTCAATACCGGTTCGAACCGGATCCGATTCTTCAAATGTCTGACCCAGATCCCGTGGAATGCGAGACTGTACTCGTCCGCGCACATGTCCAAGAGCTACGGAACCCTGTACGACGTTGGAGATCAGAACCTCTCCGCGATGTGGCTCCCGCGCAACGCCAGTGCAAAGGCATTTCTGGCCATGCATCAGATGCCCCCGCGAACCATCGGTCCCGCTGGGCAATGGGAAGGTGGCGGCCTCGAGGGACAGGCAAGTTTCTACGGGCTCCTATGGATCCCGAAGGTCCGAGTAGCGAATGAGATCGTAGTGTGCGAGCCGCTCGCGGATGACATTCCGGGGTGGCTGACAAAGGAGTTGCAGTAATGGATCCGCTCACGATCGCGTTAGCACTCGGCGCTGCCTACATATTCATGGGCGGTACCGCCAAGAACGGGTATGGCGACCTCCCTCCCCCGGACGACGAGCTCCCCGGTGGTGAAACGCCGGTCGCCGGGGGCACCACCGGCAAACCGGATGGCGCGATCCACAAATACCCGGACCAGTCTTTTGTGTTCGCGTGCAACGGCCGGTGGTGGGTGGGGGGATTGGGGAAGATCTGCTGCAAGGGCGCCTCGGGCACCGCGGTCACGATCGGAGACGGCACACAAATCGTGTGCGCCTTCGACGATGGCACCGCGTCGTATCGTTGGAAGGCGGTCCCGGGCGCGTGATTGGGCACGACGGAGTAGCGGAGCACGAGTCCACAACCGGTTTCTCGGCCGCCGCAAACCTGGAGATCCTGCCGGCGCCCGCCCCCGGGTATCAGATAGTTGTTTTCAAAGTCCAGTTAACCGGCACGGCGCTCGTGACGTTGCAGTTCCAAAACGCCGGAGGGACGAGCCTCTGGCAGGCATCGATGAACGCGAACACGAACAGCCAAGACGCGGACCCGTATGGCCTCTTCTCGGTCGGCGTCGCCGCTGCGCTGCACATCAACAACGTGGGGGCCGTGCTGTACCGTTACAACGTCACATACGAGGTCCGTCCGATGGCATCGTGAGACACGAGAAACCATGCTGTTTTCCAGGCCGCAAGCGGGCATGTTGTCTCCGTTGCCACTTCAACTGGGAGCAGGAGGTCATCTTCCCGAAGCTTCCCTCTCATGTGCGCGAGCAACTGATGAACGAACACGCCCTCCTCCTCGAGCCCGGAACCACGCAGAGCATGATCGAGAGCCACAACCTCCGCGAGCTCGTCTGGTTCCGCGCCTATTGCACTCCCTCCGAGATCGATCACTGTGAAAAGGACCACGCAAAGTTGAAAGGAAAAACCTCATGAGCAATCCACGACGACCAGCAGCAGCATCCGAAGAGAAAATCACCCATGTTGGCGGGAAGATTGGCGACACTCCCGACCAACGGGCCAGAGAAAAGAATGACCAAGAGATGCGGGCCAGGGCTGCCCTGAAAAAAGCGGCGGCAGAACGTGCCGCGGGCATCGAAGACGGCTCGATCAAGAACACGCGCTAGCATCGGAAGGCAACTCCCGTGATTATCTGGAAAGGCGGCGCCGCGAACTACGACTCTTTCCGGCAGTCCGTTGGCTCCGGGATCGGTATCGTCTATCAGATCGATCCGGAGCTCGCTGGAAAGCTCGAGGCGTTCATTGCATCGGGCAAAGAGGTTGCCGGATGGGCCGACACGTTCATCGGGGGCAACGATACTGAGAAGGGCGCCACGCTTGCAGCGATCGTGAACGCGGTGATCAACGCGTACACCGGGGCGATCGAGCGCGCCGCGGCCAAATCGAAATCAGAACGGGACCGAAAACTCTCCGAAGCACGCCGCAAGTTCATCAAAAAGATCATCGATGACACGTTGCTCTGGCCCTACGCGATCCTCGAGGTGCCGCACATCAATATCAGCATCAAAGGCGAGGGCATGTGGACCGAAGGCGGGGATTTCTCGCCAGCGATCTACAAACCGGAAGAGAAATCGAAAACGACTTTCCGTTACCTCCGCCCTGGTCCTACACGTGATCCGACCGGATGCGCGGCTGATGTCCCGACGATCGGATCCGTCGAGGGAACGAATAGTGCGAGCTGCAAGGGCCAGATCGTGATCTACGCGCTGCTGTATCCGTGTTGGCGGGAGGCTTCCCTCTCATTCGGAGCGGGAGAGTTTATCCGGAGCTCCGACAAGGACGATCCTGGCGCCGCAATGCTCGACTTTCAGATCCGCGCGGTCATGGAACCGGAAACAAATCTGAAAATAACCATGTCAGTGGTCGCCAAAGTCGTGGGCCAGTTCGAAGATCGGTTCTGGGAAGCGGTAGAACAGCGAAAGAAACCGCGCCGCGATCCCTATGGAGTGGTCGGACCAGGGCCGCCATACGATCAGAAGATGCAGGCAACGCGCGCGGGGAAGCTTGGGGACGTTGCCGGGTACGCGAAAGGGGGCATTTGCGGGAAGCTTGCCTCGCCCGGGGCCACTCCGGACGACGGCTGGGCCAGCGGGTTGCAGGTTTACGCCAAAAGACCGAAGGATCCGACGCTGGATCAGCGGTTCTACTTCGACGAAAACAAGATCATCCACGCAATTTGGAACGACAAGGACCTTCTAACGTGCGGGGTGCTAGGGGCCGGCAATGCCTGGGTCTACGATTCGGACACCGGGAACACAGCCCGCTGCACGCTCGCGTCTCGAAACGCGGTCTATGCCAACTGGCTAAACCTCGCAACGGCCCGGCAGTTCTGGGCTACCCGGGACTACGTGCGAGAAGCATGGAAGCGCGGAGATTTCGTGGTGGATGCGGGAGCGCTCCCGTTGCTCGAGGAGGGCGTCACACCAGTCCTCGGAAAGAGACTGGTGCGAGGGACGTTCAAGGCCCGTCCGGTCGTTCCTTCGGACGGGGCGGAAGGCGGGGCGGCGATAGCCGCGGCCGCGGCCGTGGCCCTGTGGTCGTTTTTCTAGCTCCTCGAGTAAACCGCCCTGCGGCTGCGCGCCCGCCAGCCCGGCGCGTAGGGTAGCACGTGCTTGCAGTTCATTTCAAGCTCGGTTCCGGAAAAACCTTCTGATATACGTCCTTGATTGCAGCCGCGAGGTCGGTTCCTTCGCCGTCGATATTCCCTAGGTAGCCGATGTGCACCTGCACGCGCCCGTCAATCGTGACGATCGTGACGGCAGTTCTGCCGATTAGAACCTGCAGCCGTTGGTACGCACCGAGCTCTCGCGCCACGGTTTCTGGGGGGATACGGTCCATCTATTTGTCCGCATCCCACTGGTCAAAGAGGAGGCTTAGTCGATCGTCGAGCCAAGCGTGTGCAGCTGCACGCAGCTGATAGCGGGACTTCGATCGAGCAACGCGCAAGCCATCCTCATTGAGGGAGGTGACGCGCTCGCCCTCCTCGATTTCTTCGGTGAAGTCCAGGAGCGTCCGTGCGTGCTTCGTGCGGTCAATCATCTCGGTAAGCCCTCGGATCTGGGTAACGGATAGCGGGTACGTGCTGCGGATTCTTCTCCACTAGGTGGGCTAGGTCCCTGAGAATCTCAGCGAGCTCTTTCGGGTCCGTGTATTCACCGGGAGGCCAGCCCTGGAGAGTCTCGATCGACCAGACGCCAGCCACGCTGATGCTCACGTAAAATCGGAACGTATCGGTCGGGTCAGACATCGTGTCTCTTACGGCGTTTCCAGACGGTATCCCGCAGCATGGCGATCCGTCCGCTGATGAACGCTAACGAGATTTCATCCTCGCGGTTGATCGCGGCTCGAGCGTCGGTCATGAATGCAGCGACGAGCTCGAGTAACGTCGACGTATCCATGTCCGCGTAAACTCGCTGCGCGTTAGTCAGCTCCATATCTCTGAAGCGATCGCCCCTTCTCGATTCCTCGAGCGCCTCGAGGTAGGCGCGAGCCAGATTCCCGTAGGCCGTTCCGGCCAAACTCGCGGTACCGAATAACTGAGTGACGTTCTGAGTTACATATGGAGGATGGTCGAGGATCTTGTGGGCGAGCACTTCCGCCTGTTCATGGTCGATCTCAGTCATCGGCGCCCCGTCTTTCGGCCATGGATGCGAACACCGGCATAAACAGCAACCAGAGCGGCCGGGCTGCGCACTCGTGCGTGCGAGGCATCCACATGGTGCCGGACGTGACCAGGTGATCGAGCTGGACCGAACGGCAGACCGGGCACGACTTGTGGATTTGATCGAGCACATCGCCGATTTTCACGCCGATCATCGTGTCCGGATCGAGCGTCCAGTTGAAGTCAGACATCAAGTTACGTTCCCTTCGAGCTTGAGTAGCTGACGCATGGCAACCATAGCTTTGTTCGCCTGTTCTTTGGCTGCTTCAACGCTTCGAGCCTGGCCGTGGGCCTGGCGGGTGATTCGATCGTTGTTGAATCCAAGGCTCCAAGTGATGGAGCACGTTTCACCGTCGGCAAAGGTGAAGGATTTCGCGTCTCGCGTTCGTTCGGTGATCCAGATGTGCCACACCCCGTCATCTGATCGCCATTCATGCGTGTGCATGACCTCCGACTCTCTGGCGGACACGTCGCCCGGTTGTTTCATGATCCGGCTCGACTCTTGGACAGCGATCCACCGTGCGTAGGATTGGCGCTCCGCCGGAGACATGTCCGCGACTAACCGACGGACTCGATCGTGGGTCCAGGCGAGATCAGGCATATCGGCCAGTCCTTTCCAAGAGCTCGCTAGCCATTTCGTGGCTGATCAGAACTTTCCAGTGGACGCCGGTCCAGAGCACCAAGCCGAGGCTTTGGAGGTAGCCCAGCTGGGGCGTCTTCTGTACTCCCTCGATCCGGGCCGGTGGTCCGCTCGGATTAGTTGCAGCCAATATCGTGCGGAGCGCCGGCACGCACTCGAGATCGTGGATCGATTCTGCGATTGATGTTCGAGCATCATCTTCCGCGACGGCCGCGGCGTTCCATGCGTCGTGTATCGCCATCGCTAGCGCCTCTGCAGCCTCGATCGTCAGCGTAAGTTCTTGCTTGAAGCCGGAACCCTGCTCGATCTCGAGCACGACTAGCCCAACTCCTGTATCGACCCTGCTGTAAGCGTCAATCATTCCGGGCCTCCTCCGTATCCATGAAATCTAAGCAGCTCTGCAAGTCGCGTTGCAGCTGGACAACGTCGTCACGCGCAAGGATTAGGATCCCGCGTTGAGAGTCATGGAAAATCCCGATTTCGATCTCACGATCGAGGTTGTAAGAGATGGCTCCCACGCCGGTGAATAGAATGCTTCCCCCAGACATCAGAGAGCCAGGCTGCTTTGCTTGCGTTGTTTTCGCGCTAGGTACTCAGCGCACGCCTGGCGCACGACGTCGGCCCAGGTACAGGTTTTCCAGTCCGGGAGCGACTTGGGGCGGGTTCCCCGTCGCGTGTTCCACGTCTCAGCCTTGGCTTCAAGGCGGGTGAGCAGATCGGCGGGTAAGCCGAGGGTTTTCGGTGTCAGCATCCCTGCAGCTTACCACGTACGTACAGCTTACGTAGGCGAGCTCGAGCTTAATCGTCCTCCTCGAGCCAATATCCAGCTGGGAGCATGGCCGCGAACGTGCTTGGCCCGTCGCGTGCATCCCCTCGGGGCACGCCGGTAGGCGCGCCAGCTGGGCTCGCGGAGGCTGGCCCTGGTCCGCGGAGACTACCCCCGCCCGGGGACGGCCCATCCGTCGCGGATGGGGGAGAAATTCCTTTCCCGTCCGTCTCAACGTGCCTACGGTCGTCGGACGACGTAGCACTGTTACGGAGTAACAGTTCGTGTATGTTCGGAACGTTTTTCCGACGAGAGGACAGTGAAGCGGTCGTCCGATTCGCGTCTTCGCACAGTTCTCTCCCCCCATCCACGACGGATGGGCCGTCCCCGGGCGGGGGTAGTCTCCGCGGAC